>Ga0265314_10000216_pt1 | contig 85672 bp, 67 predicted proteins | sample 4126metaG_FD_203106 | JGI IMG/M metagenome (GOLD analysis project Ga0265314, IMG submission 203106) | Rhizosphere microbial communities from Carex aquatilis grown in University of Washington, Seatle, WA, United States - 4-1-26 metaG | ecosystem: Host-associated > Plants > Roots > Rhizosphere >...
CATACCGCCGACTGCGTGGAGAACACGCACTCTATTCGTTATGTAATTCCCGTCCACACTCGTTTGATCTGGCGAGCATTGAGATAGAAGCATCGCTCAAGAGCCGTTAGGCCTGCTGTAATACTTGCTGTAGTGCCCATAGTAGTAGTAATACCCAGCACTCACTTCCCGGTGGACCTCATTCAACACCACTCCCACTAAATTCGCCCGCAACCGCGTCAGCGTCGTGATCACCGAGCTCAGCGCCTTCCGGCTCGTGTCCCCCGCCCGCGCCACCACGATCACCCCGTCCACCGCCGTCGCCATCTGCAGCGGCTCCGCGAACCCCAGCAGCGGAGGCGCGTCCAGCACCACCAGGTCGTACTCGCGCACCGCTTCCTCCACCAGCTCCGCCAATCCCATGCCGATCAGGTCCGACGCCCGCCGCGTCGACGGCCCCGCAGGCAGCACATCCAGACCCTTGGGATCGTCAATGCGAATCACCGCGTCGCGCCACGAAATCTGCTCCAGCAGCACGTTTGATAACCCCACGCTGTTCGGCACCTGGTACAGCCGATGCACGCTCGGCCGGCGCAGATCGCCGTCGATCAGCAGCGTCCTCTTATGCTGGCTGGCGTGCGTCGCGGCCAGGTGCGCGGCCACCGTCGACTTGCCTTCCGATGGCGACGCGCTGGTCAGCAACACACTCCGCAACCGCCGGTCGAAATCGGTCAGCAGAATCGAGTTGCGCAGCGTGCGGATCGCCTCTTCGTAATTGCTCAGCGCCTGCTCGCTCTCGACATGTGCCCGCGCAAGAGTCACACCGTTTCCGTTTCCGTTTCCGTTCAAGTGGACGCCGTTTGTAGCGTGAATCCCCTGGATCGGACTCAGATGGCGGCGCCACGTCTTGACCGCCGGCAGCGACCCGATCACCTCCGCGTTCATCAACCGCGAAACCTGATCGGGATCGCGCACCGTGGTGTCCAGTACGTCATTCAGCACCGCCGCACCCACGCTGAAAAATGTAGCGAACAAAAACGCCAGCAGCACGTTCAGCCACATCTTGGGAAACACCGGCCGCAGCCCGGGACGCGCCAGATCCGCCACGCGAATCGAGCTGTTCTGGAAGCTGGCGTTGATCCCCGCCTCCCGGATCCTGCGCACTAATTCTTCGTACAGCTTCTTGTCGCCCTCGGCTTCGTTCTTGAGCGTCTGGTATTCGAAGGACCGCGCGTTCAGGCCGTCGTACTCGGCCTTGGTTTCCTTCACCTTGTTTTCCAGTTGCGACTCGCGATCCACGGCCTCGTAATATTCCACCTCCGCGCGCCGTCCGACATTCTTTCGCGCCGCGTCCAGCTGCGTCTCCAATTCCGTCACCCGCGATTGAAGCTTCTTGTACTCCGGATGATTCGCGCCGAACGTGGTCTTGCCCTGGGCGAACTTCTCCTGCGCTTCGCCCAGATCCTCGGTCAGTTTCTTCAGCGCCTCGCCCTGATTCGATGCCTGCGCAGCCGCGAGCGACCCGCTCTGCACCGAGTTGTACGCCGCCTCTTTGCGCACCCGATCCCCCTGGGCTTTCGTGTACTCGCTGTTCAGCTCCAGCAGCCGCGCCGTCAGGATGCTGGTCTTTTCTTCCGGATTAATGAGATTCAGTTCGCGCTCAAACTGGGCCAGTGCCGCGCTGGATTTCTCCATCTTGGCCTTCAGCTCTTCAAGTTGCCGCTCCATAAACTCGCTCAGGCTCGCCGTAGCCTTGTAGCGGATCTCGTAGGAGTGCGCCAGATAGCTCTGCGCGATCGCGTTCGCCACGTCCGCCGCCAGTTGCCGGTGCTGCGAGCGGTAACTAATTTGCAGGATGTAGGTATTGGGAGGACGTGTCACCCGCAGAGGTTTCAGCTCCACCGGAGCCTCCCGGCTGGTGTCGGACGTGTCCACCGCTTCTTCGAGCGCATCCGGTTCGACCTCGCGCAGCTTGAACTTGTCGACAACGGGCCGCAATACGGAATCCGACTGGATCAGCTTCACTTGCGTCGCCAGAAACTGATCGGCGTCATTGTTGACCGATTGCGTGGACTCTTCGCCCAGCACGCCCGTGGGCATCCGCCGGTCGATATCGATAGTCGCCGTCGATTCGTAAATCGGCGTCAGCCGCAGCGAGACCACCACCGTGCACAGCACCACCAGTGCGACGAATCCCAACATTTTCCAGCCGTGGCGGCGCAGGATCCAGAGGTAGTGCGCTAGCGGAACATGCGCCGGTGCGGATTCATACTCCGCATCCACAATCAGAGGAGAATTCACCGCCCGATACGGCTCGGGAACAGCGGGCAGGTTAGGTTCTAGTTGCTTCATGTAATGAGCCGTTTCATTTAATGCCAAATCACGAGGCCTGATGCCGTGGCCGATCCGAATCCCGCCAGGCGGTCCACAATGTTCATCGTGTTGCGCCGGGACTTGTTGTCCGGAACGTACAAAATGTCTCCGACCTCGAGCGGCACGTCCGGGCTCTTGCGCTCCATGATCCGGGCCAGCTCGATCGGGATTTCCTGCGGCTTCTCGCCTTCCCGTCTCCGCACGATATAGGCAACTTTCTGCGAAAACGGCATCAAACCTTCGCTTAATGCGACCATTTTGAGCACCGTGTTGTCGGCGGGGTCGCGAACCGGAAAACCGCCGGGCTTATGGATGTTGCCCAGAACAAAGATCTTGCCCGCGACGGGCACTCGGACCTCTTCGTTGCCCGTGAGGCGTAGATTCACCGCCGGATCGGCACCGTCTATCAACTGTTTCACGGCGATGTGGCGAACTTCATCGTTCTGCGTAACGATGACTTCCGGTCCGGCATCTTCGGTCAATCCTTCCGCGCGCGACAACGCGTCCAGCAGCGTCGTTGAGCCGTCGGATTGAAACGTGACGGGTTTGCGCACCGCTCCCATCACCGAAATCGGCCGGCTGTGATACTCCACCACGGTAATTTTCACCACGGGATCGACCAGGATCTCGCCGGATTTGAGCGCCCTGACCAGTTCACTTTCCAGTTCTGTAGGCATGAGTCCCGCAGCCTTCACGCCTTCCGCGAGCAGAGGCAAACGAATCACGCCATCGGGATCGACGCGCACAGTACGAGTGAGTTCGGGCGCATCGTATACCGAAACCGCCACCAAATCACCAGCATGAAGCTTCAGCGCGGGCAGGTTCGCGTTCCCCACTTCTTCCATCAGCGACGGCCGAACTTGTGCATTCACAAGCCCCAAAGCAACCGCGCCAACCGCGAACAACAAGATCCTACTCATGATTCCTTCTCGAGAAGCTCCGCGATCCGGGCAACACTCGACTTCAATTCCAGAATCTGCTGATCCAGCGCCGGCTCTCCCAGCGATCGCAGCAATTTCGTGCGCGCGAAGTCCGAAAGGCTGCGCGCTCCGCTAGATGCGGTTTGCAGCGCCTGGTATTCATCCTGCGTCAGGCGAAAGATCAGAACTTTATTTCGCGGCTTGGTAACTGCCATCGATCATGTCCCTGTCAACTTCCACGGCGATGGACCTTTGCAGCGCGGCCACACTCACCACTACGCGCCATCCCGACGATTCGCGAGCCAATGTTCCTTCTATCCCCGCGAGAGCGCCTTTTTCGATGCGCACGCGTTGGCCTGCTTTCAGATACGGCCACGGGCCCAGCGGCAGTTCGGAGGAGACAGCCCTTTTGAGCGACGCGATCTCTTGGTCCGGAATGAGCGCAGGAGTCCGGTTGAAACTGAGAACCCGTTCCACACCGGCCTGACGTATCACTGCGAGGCGCTCCGTAAATGTCGACTGGCAGAACACATAACCGGGAATCAGATTCTGCTCGAGAATCTTCACACGGTCCGCCCACCGGCGGCGCACGCCATGCCAAGCCACAAAGGTCTCGAAGCCCATATTGGCGAGGCCCTTCTGCACCTTGCGTTCCGCGCGTGGACGCACTATTAATGCAACCCAATCTGAATTCATTGCGAAACTCTTCGACAACCAGGGGGAGGAAAAACGGACAGAGCTTCCGCTATGAAGAGTTACAGGGAACTCCACCGCAGAGGACTCCGGGGGAGGAGGTTATGGAGTAGTGTTATACAAATCGAATGCACTGTCAAGACGAACAGACGGCGCAGACGTATTTAACTCGCTGGCTCTAATTAACGCGTTGGCTCTTGCGCTGGCGCTGGTGCTTGTCCACGACCACCCCCGCGACCGCTATCCCGGCTGGGACGATCCGTGGACTTGGCGCCTGGGACACCCGGCCTCGCGCCTTTCGCGACCAGATAATCGACGACGGACTGCATCCGCAGCGCCTTGGCAGCGTCCAGCACAGTGCGGCCATCGGTGTTGACGAGGTTCAGGTCGGCGCCGAGCTCGACAGCAAGCTTCAGGCTTTCAAGGGTCAGAGCCTCTCGATCGAACTTCTCTAATTCCACCCAGGGGCTCACACGCAGCATCCCTACTGCAGCCATTGCTGCATTGACGTTTTCCTTGCGTGGCACTCCGCCGAACCCTTGCTCGCCGACCCAATCCGCGTGATGCACGAACTTCGGATCGGCTCCAGCCTTAACCAGAAGGCGCATGACGCTGGGTTCCGTGAAGCGGGCAGCCATCCAGTACGGCGTCGCACCCACCAGCTGCGGATCGAAATGGAAATCGTCCGATGAGCGGCGAGTGGGCGTAAGCGTTTTCAGGGGAAAGTTCGGATCCGCATGATGATCGAGCAGCGCGGCCACGACTTTCTCGTCGCGACGCTCAATTGCTTCATGCAGGGCGGTAAATCCGTTGGACGCAAGGTTAGGATCGGCGCCCTTGTCGAGAAGGAACAAGACCAGATCGCTGAATCCCGAATGCTCGGCGAGAGTCGTCGCGCTCACGCCCCAAGCGTCGGCATCGTTCACGTTCGCCCCAGCGGCCACCAGGAGCTTCGCCGATTCAAGGTCGCCCACGCGCGCAGCGAACATCAGCGCCGTTTCGCCGCCGTGAGGAACCGTCAAGTTGTAGGGAAGATACCCATGCGGAGGCACCGCCATCACTTCGTTGTAGACGTCCGAACGAGCTTTGAGATCGACCCCATGCGCGATCAACACCTTGACGACATCGGGGTGCTGCTGCGAAACGGCCCACATGAGAGCCGTTTGCCCGCGCGTGCCGTGCGCATTCGGATTTCCGCCTTTGGCGAGCAACAGTTCTACGACTTGAGGATAGCCACCGCGTGAGGCGACCATCACCGGAGTTTCACCCGCGATCAGCGCCATGTTGGGATTCGCGCCGGCATCCAGAAGCTTCTTGACCATCGCTACGCTTCCGTTTTGGCTGGCGTTCCACAGTGGCGTCGCACCCAGGTCGTTGGCCGCGTTCGCCTTCGCGCCGGCTTTCAGCAGCAGGTCGGCACTTTCGAGATCGTCGCGGTAGGCGGCCCAGTGCAGCGCGGTGGTGCCATCGGGTTCCGCTGCGTTGACATCAGTCTTCTTTTGAATAAGCGCCTGGAGGGCGTCTTTGTCGCTGCGCTTGGCGGCGTCCACTAAAGGCAGCGGACCGGCATTTGCGCCCAGCAGCGATACTGCAAGCACGAACGGGATCAGGCGCCGCAGTGTGGTCATGGGATTAAGCCTCGGGAAGCGTGTCGATGGGAAGCTTGCCGTTGCTGCCGCCGACCTTCTCGACCGGATAATCCATCTTGTCCATGATGGTCATCAGAAGATTGGCTTGCGAAGGCTTGTTGGCGAACTTCAAATGGCGGCCGCCCTTGGTCCTGCCGGATCCGCCGCCGACCAGCATCTGGGGCAGGTTGTCGCCCGAATGGCCGTTGCTGTTGGAGATGCCCGCGCCGTACAGAATCGTGATGTGGTCAAGCAGCGAGCCGTCGCCGTCGGGCGTCGCCTTCAGCTTGGCTAGATACTGCGAGAACAACTTCGCGTGATAGGTGTTGATCTTCGACATCTTCTCGATCAACTCGGGAATATTGTTGTGGTGCGAAAGCGGGTGGTGCGCCTCCGGCACGCCGATCTGAGGATAGGGCCGGGGACTCTGCTCCTTGCTGATCATGAACGAAATCACGCGGGTGAGATCGGACTGGAGCGCCAGCACCTTCAAATCCATCATCAGCGCCAAGTGATCTTCGAACACCGGCGGCGCGCCCAAGGGCTGATCGAACGCGGGCAGCTCGATGTTGCTCTGCCGCTCGGCCATCTGAATACGCCGCTCGACGTCGCGAACCGCATCGGTGTATTCGTTCATCTTGACCTGGTCCTGCGGACCGAGCTCCTGCTTGAGGCTCGCCAGCTTCCCGTTCACCGAGTCCAGAATGCTCTTATGCTGCTGCAGTCTCTTTGCGCGAGCGACGCGATCCGTGCTGCCTGTATCGCCGAACAGCTTTTCGAAGACAGTCCGCGGATTCCAGTCCATCGGTAGCGGCTGGGTCGGGCTTTTCCAACACAGCGTGTCGAGATAGGCGCAACTCAGGTTGCCTGTGCAGGCGCCCGCGTTGGCGGGCTGATCCATGCAGATCTCAAGCGTCGCGAGTTGCGTTTCCTTGGCGAAGTGCTGGCCAAGCATCTGGTCAATCGAGACGTCGGCGATGATTTCGATTTCGTTCCTGCCGCCGCGCGGGGTCCCGGTAAGAAACGATCCGGAAGCGCCGGCGTGGATGTAATTCCAGCTTGCCTTGATGCCGGAGAAGACCAGCATCTGATCCTTGTAGGGGGCCAGCGGCTCCATGATGGAATTGAGTTCGAGAGCGGTGCCCTCGCCCTTGGGAGTCCAATACTCCATTGCCATGCCGTTCGGCACGTAGAACGCTTGGAAGCGGTGCGCGGGCGTCACGGCGGCGCGCATCGGAGGAAGCATGGCGTCGAGGAACGGCAGCGCCAGGGTAGTGCCGATTCCCTTCAGGACCGTGCGACGGGGCAGAGATTTGGTCAGGAAGGCCATGGTGTCCTTCTCCTTAGCCCTTTCATTTTAGCCCAGTTAACGGATTCTTGGGGATCAAAAGCGCCGCTCTACTTGACAGACAATTGAAGTTGCCCCATACTCGATCCCGAGGTTCACTAGGATGTCAAGTGAAGCGGGAGACCGGATGGCCGTACTGCAGGGCACTCTGGACCTGATTGTCTTGCGGACGCTCAAGAGCATGGGGCCGCAGCACGCCTACGCGATCGCGACCAGGATCCAGCAGTTTTCCGAGGATCTGCTGCATTTGAATCAAGGTACTCTCTACCCCGCCCTGGTGCGTCTGGAGCAGCAAGGCCGGATCAAAGGGACCTGGGGCACCACCGAGAGCAATCGGGAGGCGAAGTTTTACGCCATCACGAAATCCGGCGAAAAGGCGCTGGCCGAGGAGACGCTGCGCTGGCGGCGCATGTCCGGGCTGGTAGACAAGCTGCTCTCCGAAGGAGCATAGCCGTGCGGCGATTCCTCTTTAGGTTCGCGAATCTTTTCCGAGGCCGCCGCGCCGATGGCGAGATGACCCGCGAAATCCAGTCGCATCTCACGCTGCTCCAGGACGAGTTCGAACACCAGGGCATGGCTCCAGAAGACGCCCGGCGTGCAGCCCGCCGGGCCTACGGCGGCGTCGAGCAAACTAAGGAGCTCCATCGCGAGGCGCGCTCTTTCGTGTGGATCGAGCAACTCTTCAAAGACCTTCGCTACGGCTGGCGAAACCTGCGGCGCAGCCCAGGATTCACTTTCACGGCTGTTGCGGCGCTCGCGCTAGGAATCGGAGCGACCACGGCCATCTTCTCCATCGTTAATACAGTGATGCTAAAGCCGCTGCACGTACCCGAACCGGACAGGTTGGTCGTGTTATCCATGGCATCCGGATCCGAATCCGGGGATGGAGACTCGGCGTCTCCAGCGAAGTTCATGCATTGGCGAGCCCAGACGAGCGTGATCCAAGATGTGTCCGCGTTTCTATATGGTTTCATTAACTACACCGGCGGAGAAGTGATGGAGCAGTGGCGCTTCACCCGGATGTCCGCGGATACGTTTCGCTGCTTCGGCATCCAGATATTGCAGGGGCGCAGCTTCACGCCAGAGGAGGACCTTCCGAATGGTCCTGCGGTCGCGGTGATCAGCCAGGGTCTGTGGAAACGGCACTTTGCGAGTGATCCACAGATTCTGGGCAAGCCAATCTCGTTGAATGGCGAACCCCACACGGTGATCGGCATCGCCGGCGACACTTCAGCCATGCGAGAGTACGGCCCCGCGTCTGAAGTGTACGTGCCGTTCCAAATCGATCCCAACACGAGCGATCAGGGGGATTTTTTTGACGTAGTCGCTCGACTGAAGCCGGGCGTGACGTTGATACAAGCACAGGCAAGACTCCAGGCCTCCGCCGCGGATTATCGGCGGAAATTCCCGAATACGCTTGGTCCGAAGGACGGTTTCACGGCCAAGCCATACCGCGAAAACCTGGTCGGCGACGTGCGTCCACTCCTGCTGCTCTTATTGGGCGCGGTTGGCCTGGTTCTCCTGATTGCGTCCGCGAATGTGGCGAATCTGCTTCTGGTGCGCGGGGCGGGACGAAAACGCGAGATCGCGATTCGTGCGGCGATCGGGGCTGGTCGCAGCCGTGTGATCCGCCAGCTTTTGGTGGAAAGCGTATTGCTTTCCGTAGCCGGCGGAGCACTGGGGTTGCTTCTGGGCTACGGCGGGATCCGGGCTCTGCTGATGGTGAACACCGCCGGTCTGCCATTAGTCGGCACAGGCGGAACGGAGGTGAGCATGGACTGGCGAGTGATGGGGTTCACACTGGCCGTGTCGCTCGCTACGGGCGTTGTTTTCGGCTTGTTCCCGGCATTTCAAAGCTCGCGGGCAGATCTCAATTCCGTTCTAAAGAACAGCAGCGGACGCTGGGGAACGGGGCTGCGGCAGAGTAAGGTTCGCGCGGTGCTTGTGATCGCCGAGGTGAGCCTGGCTGTGGTTCTGCTGGTGGGCTCAGCGCTGCTGATTCGCAGTTTCGCGGCTTTGTACGCCGTGGATCTCGGCCTCGAAACAAAAAACGTGGTCACGATGGGAGTCCTGCTCGCTGGGCCCAAGTACTCCAAGTCTGCCGAGGTTGCGGATACGGTTCGCGGCGGCCTGGAGCGTCTTCGCTCTCTGCCGGGCGTGACGGCGGCGGGCACCACCTGTTGCCTGCCATTGGCGCAGGGTAACTACATCCTCAATTTCGACATCGCGGGCCGGCCGCCAGCGACGCTATCCTCCAGTCAAGACGTCGGATGGGCGACAGTTTCGCCCGGGTATTTCGACGTGTTCAAGATTCCGGTCAAGCGCGGGCGGGTAATCACGGACCGGGACGACAACAAATCTCCAGCAGTAGTGGTGATCAACGAACGAATGGCCCAACAATATTGGAAAGACCGTGACCCGCTCGGCGAGCGAATCAGGATCGGTCAGGGGACGGGGATCAACCAATTCAAAGACGAGCCCGTGCGGCAGATTATCGGAATCGTGGGCGACGTGCGGGACGAAGCCCTGGATTCCAAACCACACCCAGTTATGTATGTTCCCCAGGCACAGCTCCCGGATCCCGTTAACCAGTTCTTCTTCCGGCTGCTTCCCATCGAGTGGCTGGTGCGGACAGAAGGAGACTCGAAAGCATTGATCCCGTCAATTCGGGAGCAAGTGCGGCAGGCCACCGGGTTGCCAGTGAATGACATTGGATTAATGGATCAGGTCGTTTGGGCTCAAACTGGCCGGCAGCGCTTCAATATGCTGCTAATGACGGTCTTCGGATGCGCGGCGCTCCTGCTCGCCGCGATCGGGATTTATGGATTGATGGCGTACACCGTCGACCAGCGGACGCAAGAAATCGGCATTCGGCTGGCATTGGGCGCGGAGGCGACTCAGCTTCGAAACATGATCGTACGTCAGGGCATGAGTCTGGCTGCGGCCGGCGTCGTCTTGGGCCTGGGCGCGGCGTGGGGCGTGTCGCGCCTGATGGAAAGCCTGCTATTCGGAGTGAAGCCGCGCGACCCGATCGTCTTCGTGGCGGTGCCATTGGCGTTAGCCGCAGTGGCACTCTTGTCCGTCTGGCTCCCGGCGAGACGTGCTCTGCGAGTGGATCCGGTCGTCGCGCTGCGGCACGACTGAAGGGCTACTTCGACGGCATGTGTTGCATGCTCTTTTCGTTCTCCGCGCAGATTTCATCGACTAGCTCGGTGTCGAGAACGATGGTCTGCCGGAACGTCACCGTCCAAGGCTTGGTGTAGGCTTTCGGATCGTCCACCGTCACTTCGATCTCCAGATGCCCGAAATCCGGCCGGCGGAACCGCTCCGTCACCTTCGCCGCGCTGGTCAAAGGATCCCCGCGCATGTCGAGCCATAGATCGTCGCGGTATCCGATGCTCTGGACCACCAGCGTGTCTCCATCCCACTTCCCCGATGAGTAACCGTTCCACGAGGGCTGCGGATCCTCCGGCAGCGGACGTCCGTCCGTGAAAATTTGCCGATAGCTGGCGTTAAATTCGTCCAGAATCACGAGCAGTCCAGGAGTCTGGATGAACTTCTGGATATGCGGCAGCGCATACGATCGGGGAAAGTTCGGAGGCAGGCACTTCGAATGCGGGTCCTGTGTCCCCGCCGTCGCAGCACGCTCCTTCATCAGAGCAGCGGCCCACGGCGTATAGGGCAAACCACCAGGCATTCCATCCGCGATGTTCCCAGCCTGCCTGGGGAGCCCGAGACTTACATCTCCGATTCCCAAACCTTTTTCGATGCACTCGCCGCTCTCGCCCTTAATGTCAGGCGGGCAGGAACCTTCATTGCCAATGTTGAACCACATTCCGGACAGATCCGGTTTGCGATCGGCGGTTCGCGGCGCAGGCGCGCTAAGGTTCGGCTTCCCGTCGCGAGTCTTGGGGACACCCGCAGTGGGATAGTGCAACCACTGGGAAAGCAGAATGAGGATAGCGAGATACTTCACTGTTTGGCTTGCAGGGCCGGTTGAGATGTCCGCATCAGGAACGCAGGGCTCTCGACGATCCCCACAATCAGCGACGACCATCGGTATTGCTTCGCTGCCGCGTCGCGGACGATTCTGCGCACCGACGGCTGATCGAAATACTCAAGGCGCCGTCCGAGCGCGTAGGCCATGAGCTTTTCGGTTACCGTGCGCGGGAATTGCTCCGGGTCTTTGAGCAGCGCCGCGCGCAATCCCGAAAGCCCGTCGATCTTGATGCCGCCGGCCGTGGTTCCACTCGCATCCACCGGCTTGCCGGCTTCGTCGATGGTGCGCCACCCGCCGACCACGTCGAAATTCTCGAGCGAAAATCCGAGCGGATCGATCACGGAATGGCAGCTATTACAGGTCGATTGCGTCCGATGCTGCGCGAGCCGTTCGCGCATGGTCGTCGGCAGAGTTCCGGGCTTGGTCTCGAGCGTCGCGTTCACTCCGGGCGGAGGCGGCGGAATCGGCGTGCCGAAAATATTATTCAGCAGCCATTTGCCGCGCAATACCGGAGATGTGCGATCCGGATAGGAAGTCGTGACCAGCAGAGCCCCTTGCGCCAGCAATCCGCCGCGCTGATTGTGATCGGGGAGATTCACGCGACGGAAGCGGCTGCCGTAGACTCCCGGAATCCCGTAGTGCCGCGCCAGCCGCTCGTTGACGAACGTATAATCCGCATCCAACAAGTCCGGCACAGGGCGATCCTCGCGCAGCGTGCTGCCGACGAACATCTCGGTCTCCTGCTGGAACGCCTGCAGCAGACTCTCGTCGTAGTTGGGATATTTTGTGGGATCCACGACCACGTCTTCCACCTGGCGCAGATTCAGCCACTGCGCGGCGAAATCGTTCACCAGGGCGTCGGTGGCGCGCGGATCCGCCAGCATACGCCGCGCTTCTTTTTCCAAAGTCTGGGGATTGCTGAGCTCCTTATGTTCGGCCAACGTCAGCAGGCGATCGTCAGGGATGCTGCTCCACAGAAAGAACGACAAGCGCGAGGCTAATTCCAAATCGTTGAGCCGATACGTGGCCGTTTTCGCAGCCGGATCGCGAACCACACGCAGCAGGAAATCCGGATCCACCAGCATCCGTTCCAGGGCGAACTGAATCCCGTTATCAAAAGTTCCAGCATCCTGCCGGCCCTTGTCGAAAAACTCCAGCAGCGTGTCCGTGTCGGCTTTCGTCACGGGACGCCGATACGCGAGCCGGGCCATTCTCGATAGAATCGTCGCGGCGCAGGCACGTTGTTCGGCAGCTGCTTTCGGCGGCTGGCACACGTAAATCGTTTTGCGGCTCGCGGTGTTCGTGGCGGGACCTTGCACCTGATACGGCCCGCCGACCTGGACCGAACCAACGTTCGCGTTCCCCATGTACACCTGGTCATTCGCGATGACTCGGCCTAGCTGGGTCGGTTGCGGCAGGCCTTCCGGCTCCCATAGCTCTCGCACGAACGACACACCCACCACCCGGGAACCCGCCTGGACTGGAATTTTCACTTCCAGACCGGCGTCGCCGGTGAGCTGCATATAGGTCTCCCATTCGGGATCGCCTGCGAATCCGGGCTCGCCGTCACCAGCGTAACTGGTCGCTGCGGGACGGCCCTTACCCGCGCCTCCCACCGTGAACCGTTTCAGCAGCTTGCCATCCAGACGAATATCAACATGCTGTGGCCAGCCCATGCCCTTGAGGTAATCCTGATACTGACGCTGGAGGCGAACCTTAATAAGGTACTCGCCGTCGACCGGGAAATCGTAGTGAATCACCAGGCCGCCACGGGATCCGAAAGGCAGGTCTTCGCTCATCCGGTCTTCCTGCAGCACGTGCAGAGGAACCTCGAATGTCTCCAGGCTCGGCTTCACAGGGGGCAAACCCGTCGCCAGCCGCGTGACCTGACGAGCTACCGACATGTATCGCTCGAGGTGAGCCGTCGAAATAGAGAGAGTATCCGCGAAGTTGTCGAAACTGCCGTCCGCCGTATCATCGCCCGGAAGCAGCGGCTTCAGGTCCATATCGAGCGCGAACAGGTCGCGAATCGCGTTGTTGTATTCCGCGCGATTGAGACGCTGCACCGCGCCTATTCTGCCGGGATTCGGATTGGCCGCCCACGCCTTGTCGATTTCGTTCTCGAGCGTACTGGCGACGACCCGATACGTCGCGGCGTCGCGGCGCGGCATTCCCGGCGGCGGCATTGAGCCCGCCCGCAGCTTCGCGATCACTTTCTCCAGCACTTCCGCGTGCGCGCCAGGCTTGGCGAGGTCGACCGTATCGAGCATCAGCCCGGCGGTCTTGAGTTTCTGGTTATGGCAGGTGACGCAGTACGTGTCGAGGAAAACTCGGGGGGTTGGAGCTGTCGGTGCGGCGTTCGCGGCAGGAGCCTGAGCGCTCATTCGCGAAAGCGCCACGAAGCCGGAGGCTAAGACCGCCAAGGCCGCCGCGCAGATCACGGTCGAGCCCCGTCGCGACAGATGCCGAGTTGCCATACGTTGCAAGTCCGAACAACTGCAGTATATAACGGTTTACACGGGACTTCCTGTCATGGCTGAGACCCTCTAAGACATCCGGCACGCCTTGCGCTCGCTCACCCAGGATCCGGATCACGCCTATCCATCACCAGCGCCACATACCATGTACTCTGGGAAGCGGGAAAGGAATTTCTCAATGCGACATCTCCCAGTTATTTTCAAGAAGATCGCTCTGATCGGGCTTCTGGCGTCTGCTGTCCTCCCATTGAGTTACGTGCTGGCGCAGGGAAGCAACCAACCTGGCGTCATCGAGCACACAAAGCTGGCTGCTTGTGTAAATCGGTTTGGACAGAAGATGGTGCATGATCGCGTGGCTACAGCTCCTTTTGCGATTAGGGTCGAAGTCTCTGGTGATGTTGCGTCCGACCAACGAGCCAAGATGATTAGCGACCCAGCGACCGCTGCTTGCATCGAATTGCTGGCGCAGGATTTCGTGCGGTACGGCACTGCCAGAGCTCCGTTCGTAATTCGGGTGACGGCAGTGCGCTAGTTTCCCCGTCGGCGCTATTGTGTTCTACGCAGGCGACCCATTTCCTGATGCCTGAGATTCTCGAAGACATCCGCCATGCCCTACGCGGACTGCGGCACGATCCGCTCCTGGCGCTGACGGCTGCCGCGACGCTGGCTTTATGCATCGGCGCGAACACCACCATGTTCAGTCTGGTGGATTCGATTCTCATCCGTCCCCTGCCCTATCCCAGCTCAGATCGAATCTACTGGGTCACGGAACATATCGGACCAACGGAAAATCTCAGCATCGCGGCGGATTACTACAGCCTGCGCGAACAGAACAAGGTCTTCGAGGACGTAAGCGCCTTCGACACCTTGACGCTCAATTGGACGGGCATCGACAAGCCGGAACAACTGGACGCCGCACAAGTCTCGGCCTCGTTTTTCCGCGTCATGGGTACGCAACCGTTGCTGGGCCGCACTCTTGCGCCCAATGAGGAGGGCCCGAAAGCGCCGGCGGTCGCAGTCCTGAGCTACGCCTTCTGGCGCAACCGCCTGGACGCCGATCCTAATATCGTCGGCAAGACCATCGCTCTGGACCGCCTCCCAACCGCCGTCATCGGAGTCATGCCCCAGGGATTCGACTATCCAAAGGGCACGGCAATCTGGAAGCCGTGGCCGAGTGATCCCGGTTCGCAGCGCGTGCGTTCCACTACCATGCCACTGCGGATCGTGAACATTGTTGCGAGGCGGAATCCCGGCGCCACCGAACCACAATTCGGGACGGAGATGGGCCGGCTGACCTCCGCGATTCACGCAGAGTATCCCAAGGAATTCGAAGAATTCCTGAAGAGCATGGCCATCACGGCTGTGCCTCTGCATCAACTGCTCACGGGTGACCTGCGCCCGGCGCTGCTGGTTCTGAGCGGCGCAGTTGGGCTGATTCTGTTGATCGCCTGCGTGAATCTGGCGAATCTTCTGCTCGCGCGCGCGACCACCCGCCAGCGTGAACTGGCGATCAGAGTAGCGCTCGGTTCGAGCCGGGGGCGAATCCTTCGGCAAATGCTGACCGAAAGCCTCATCCTGGCGCTGCCGGGAGGCGTCGCCGGAATTGTGATCGCAGTGTTCGCGGTCGACCTGCTGAATAGGGTCAAGCCTGCGGTACTGCTGCGTTACCCGGCGATCTCCGTCGATCTCCGCGTCCTCGCCTTTACGTTTGCCGTGACTCTTCTGACGGGACTGTTTTTCGGGACGGCGCCGGCCATCGCGGCAATGCGGGTGAACGTTCAGGAAACCCTGAAAGCCACGGTGCAAACGCAGAGCATCGGTCGCGGCTCGGCCAAGTTCCGGCGACTATTGGTAGCTGCCGAACTCGCGATATCCCTGGTGCTGCTGATCGGGGCGGGCCTGCTGGCGCGAAGCTTCCTGAATCTGGCGAAGACCGACCTCGGATTTGTATCCGCTAATTTGCTCACCCTGCGTGTGAGGCTGGCTCCTGCGCAATACGCCACCGCGCAGAGCCAGACGCGATTTTGGGACGACGCGATCGAGCGGTTGAGGCGGTTGCCCGACGTCCGCGATGTAGCGCTATCCAGCAATATCCCCCTGAGTACCGATTTCTATGGCGGCCTGGGGTTCCAGGTAGCCGGACGTCCGCTTCCGATGGCTCAATGGCTGCAAGCGAATGCGGTTTTTGTCGGCTCGAATTACTTTCGCACGCTTGGAATCCCCCTCATCCGTGGACGCATCTTCGATTCCCGCGACCGCGTCCGTTCGCAGGATGAAATCGTCGTGAACGAGGCGTTTGCGCGAAAGATTTTTCCGGTTGAGGACCCAGTCGGCCGCAGCATCGTGTCTAACGCCGATATCCGCTGGTTGATCGTCGGAGTGGTTGGCAACGCACGAGCCGCGGAGTTGGGCGCCGAGCCACCACCCTTGATCTATCGCTGCGCCTGCGGTGGCGGACCCTTTATGGCCCTCCTCATCCGAACCAACGGCAACCCGCGAGGTGCCATCCCCAGTGTGGAAGCCCAGGTGTTTTCGATCGACCGGAACCAACCCATTTTCGACGTGAAGACCATGAATGAGCGGGTGGAAGACGCCTTGTCGCCGCAGCGCTTCGAATTGCTCCTTATCGGAACGTTCGCCGGACTGGCGATTATCCTGGCAGCCTCCGGAGTGTTTGGCGTCATGTCGTACCTGGTCACTCGTCGGACGCGCGAAATCGGCATTCGCATGGCCATGGGCGCGCGGCCTGGCGACGTGCTGCGACTAGTGATCGGAGAAAGCTTCGTACTGGTCGGCCTGGGGATGGTCGCGGGCTCAGCGGGTGCGTGGGCACTCACGCGTTACGCGCAATCGTTGCTATACGGTGTCGCGCCGGTGGACGGCCCAACGTTCGTGCTGACTCCGGTCGTGCTCGCCGCGGTCGTCCTGGCCGCCACGCTGGGTCCAGCGCTGCGCGCATCGCGAGTGGATCCAACCAAAGCCTTGAGGGACGAGTAGCTTATGCGAACCGGAATGTGGGCAGATGTGCGGCTTGCGCTCAGGCAAGCACGAAAACACTTGGGGTACTCGCTCACCTGTGTGGCCGTGCTGGCGTTTGGGCTCGCTTCCGCTACCGCGGTCTTCTCCGTCCTCTATTCCACGATCCTAAAGCCGCTCTCATATCCCGAACCGGATCGGCTGGTGGCGGTGCACAACCGCTTTCCCCAATTGCCGAGGCTCGGCACGTCGCCGCTCGATTACCTCGAGCTGCGGGAGCATCGCGAGCTGTTTTCCAACGCAGGAGCTTACTACTTTCTCGACCTGACACGCACCGGGGTCGAGCGCCCGGTCAAAGTCAACGCGATCGCAATCACTTCCAGCCTGTTCGACACACTCGGTGTCCGACCGTTATTCGGACGAACGTTCACCGCCGACGAAGAGCGCCCTCAAGGCCCCCACGCCGTCATTCTCGGCGAACGCTATTGGCGCGAACAGTTCGCGGGTGATCCGGAGATTCTGAGCCGCACGTTGCAGCTCGATGGCGAGCTATATCAGATTGTCGGCGTGATGCCCCAATCCTTCGTTTTCCCCAATGAAGTGACACAAATGTGGGCGCCCATCGCATTCACAGAGAGCCAATTGACGTACCAGCAAGTGTTCCTCCGCATGTATGCGCGGCTAGCTCCGGGCGTAACTCTCGATCAGGCTGTGGCTCGCATGGAGCAACTGAGCGAACAATCCTCGCGCGATCATCCGGATTCCCGCCGGTCGACCAGCGCGGGGTGGAGCATGTTCGTATCGCCCATGGCGCGCGATGACGATGGATCGTTGCGGCGCTGGGTGACCATCTTGTTCGCCTCAGTGATGTGTCTGCTGCTGATCGTCTGCTCGAATGTCGCGGGACTCCTGCTGGTGCGGTCCTCGGAACGGCAATTCGAACTGTCCGTGAGAGTAGCTCTTGGAGCCAGCCGCATACGAATGGTCCGGCAGCTTCTGACGGAAGTTCTACTGCTTGCCATCGGTGGCGGCGCCGTCGGCCTGCTGCTGGCGCGGGCGGGTATCTCGTTGTTGTCCGAATACGGACCTGCCGGCAAGCTGCAATTTGAGGCTCCGGTGTTCTGGTTCGGCGTCGCGATGTCTCTCGTGACGGGCGTGGTCTGCGGGCTGTACCCTGCCTGGTCGGCGACCAGGATACCTGCGGCCGATTCGCTAAAGGCGGGTGGTCATCAGAGGACTGCCGGCAAACGAACCTGGCAGCAGGGTCTGATTGTGACTCAAGTGGCACTCGCCACCACCTTGCTGTTGTGCGGCGGACTTCTGGTGCGGAGTCTCCTTCGGCTCTTGAACGTGCCCCTCGGATTCGACCCGAAGAACGTCCTGAGCATACAGATCGCGCTGCCGAATTCCCGTTATACGACTCCAGAAGCGCGGGGGCGGTTCCTCCGGACTCTGTTGGAGAATGTTGCGCGCATTCCCGGCGTGGAAAATGTTTCGGGATGTTCGCTTCTGCCGTTCGGTTATGGCGAGAACGTCAACACTTTTGAAATCCCGGGCCAGCCGAAGCCTCCTGCACCCACGTTCGCTCTCATTAACAACGTCCACCCCGGCTACTTCGAGACCCTGCGCATTCCGTTGTTGCGAGGCAGGTACTTCGCGACCCAGGACCGGCCTGGATCGGAGCCAGTGGCGCTGATCGACGACACGTTAGCCCGGCAATTCTTCGCCGATCTCGATCCTGTCGGGCAGCGTATAAAGATGCCGTGGGGCTCCTTCACGATCGCCGGAGTTGTCGGCGGAATCAAGAGCAACGCGCTCGACCTGGAGAATCGCCCGATTATCTACTTCAGCGCGCAGCAGACGCCTGGTAGCGGAACGACGCTGGTGATCCGCAGCCAGCTTCCCGAGAACACGATCACCGAAAGCATCCAGCGCATCGTGACGCGGATTGACCCGGATGAGCCCGTCTACGACGTCATTCCGCTGCAGACGTTCGTCGACCGCTCGGTCAAGGCGAGGCGCTTCGTTGCGTCGCTCATGAGCGTCTTCGCGGGTGCAGGCATCGCACTGGCCGCGCTGGGTCTCTTCGGCCTGCTGGCATATATGGTGGCGCTGCGGCGTCGCGAGATCGGTATCCGGATCGCGGTCGGCGCAAGCGGCCGGGCGATCGCGCTACTGGTCTGCCGGGGCGGAATGCCTCTCGTGCTGGCAGGAACCGTACTGGGGGCGATGGCGGCGGCAGGCGCGCATCGCCTGATCGCCAGCCAGTTGTACGGGACCCGGTTCGAGGACGCCTGGACCTGGATCGCGGTCCTGGGGATCGTGGCTATCACGGGCCTCCTGGCTTGCGCCGGACCAGCCTGGCGCGCTGCCCGAGTGGATCCCACCAAAGCTTTGAGAGCCGAGTAGCCACGCGCCGGTGGCTTGACACCGCGCGCCCGCAGGCGTACCGTAAGTCGATAGATTTGAATGCGTTGCGCTTAACGAAACAAAGCCGCGCAAAATCCCAAGTTGGAGACGATCATGAGATTCAAGCTCGCTGCCTTCCTCACCGGCGTTGGTCTTCTGGCCGGCACACTTCCTGCGCTCGCTCACCACTCCTTCGCCGCGGAGTATGACGCCAACAAACCCATCAAGATCTCGGGAGTCGTCACCAAGATGGAGTGGATGAATCCTCACGCGCGCTTCTATGTCGACGTGAAGGAAGCCGACGGCAAGGTCGTGAATTGGAACTTTGAGCTGGGCGCGATTCCCGTGCTGCTCAAGCAGGGCTGGCGCAAGGATTCGCTGAAGCAGGGCGACCAGATCACAGTCGAAGGGTCGCTCGCCAAGGACGGTTCCAAGTCGGCCAACGCCCGCAGCGTCGTGCTGTCCGACGGCCGCCGAGTATTCGCAGGATCGTCGGGCGGTAACGGCCCCGCCAACCAATAGCGGCAAAGGATCCTACGTGCGCAAGAACCTTACCGTACTTGTGGCTGCAGCGGCGACGCTTGCGTTCCTGGGCTTGGCAACCGCACAAGACAAGGGAGCCCCGCCCCCTCAAGCCAAGGGCAAAGGTCCAGGGCGCGCGGCGAAGAAAGGTCCAGCCGGACCACTCCCTCGCTTATCCGATGGCAAGCCCGATCTCACCGGCGTCTGGAACGGATTCGGCGGAAGCGGTAACGACGCGCCCAATATGCAGCCCTGGGCGGCCAAGATCGTGGCCCAGCATCGTGCGGCGGACGGCGCGGAGGATTTCGAAGCTCGCTGCCTGCCGGGAGGCCCGCCTCGCGCGGCTCCGTATCATACATCGTTCTTCGCCACGCCCAAGCTGGTGCTGATGCTGTTCGAAGGCAACACCCACATGTATCGCCAGTTTTTCGTCGACGGGAGTAATCATCCCGCGAATCTCAAGCCAACTTTTTACGGCGACTCGCGCGCCCACTGGGACGGCGACACGCTGGTGGTCGATACGGTCAGCTTCTTCGAGAAATCCTGGTACGATTTTGCGGGCACTCCGCACACCAAGGACATGCATCTGACCGAGGCGTTCCACCGCCTCGACTACGGGAACATGGAAATGCAGGTGACCATCGAGGATCCCGGCGCTTTGAACGGGCCGTGGGTCATCAATCGCACCACGACGCTCGAAACCGATTTCGACATGACGGAGTACGTCTGCAACGAAAACAACCAGGATCCCGGGCATCTCGACGCGACTTTGGGTTCCGCTGGTGGTGCGCAAAGCAAGCGCCTGGTGAATGGCGTGCCGCCGGTCCAGGCGAAGAAGGCGCCGGCTCCGCCCGCCGGCCCGACGCCGCGGAACTCGGACACCGGCACAGTCGATCTATCCGGTGTGTGGGTTCCCACCAGCACCAATCTGCCTAGCGATCCTTCTTATCAGCCTGCGTTCAAGAAGATTTACGACGAGCGCAAGGCCAACAAGGGCAAAGACGATCCCGAAAAATTCTGCCTGCCCAACGGCGCAGTGCGCGTCAATCCCCTGCCCTATAAGATCGTGCAGGGTCCCAAGATGATCGCGCTGCTATGGGAAGGCAACACGCACAGCTATCGCCGATTCTTCCTGGACGGCCGCAAGCCCAACCTCGATGTCGAGCCCGAAAGCTATACCGGCCTCTCTAACGGCAGATGGGATGGCGACACGCTGGTGGTCGACACCGTCGGCTTCAACGACAAGGCCTGGCTCGATTCGACAGGCAAGCCGCATAGCGACGCGATGCATCTGGTCGAGCGCTACAAGCGGCCCGATCTGGGTCATTTGAACGTCGAGCTGACGATCGACGACGCGAAGGCATTTACAAAACCGTACTCGTTCACTCGATCCTTCACGCTGGCTCCCGGATGGGAGTTGCAGGAGTACGTCTGCCAGGCGATTCTGGACGGCGTCTATTGACGGCGCGTCCGCATCAACGTAAATGCGGATCGTCCTTACTGTTTTCCTGACAGATAAACTCGATTAAGTCCGTGTCCAGCATGAGCCGCTGATACACAGTGACGGTCCACGGCTTGGTGTACGCCTTCGGATCATCGATGGTCACTTCGATTTCCAAATGTCCGAAATCGGGTCGGCGGAATCGCTCGATGATTTTGCCGGACTCAGTGAGCGGGCTGCCTTCGACATCCAGCCAGCCTAGATCGCGGAATTTCACCGATTCCACCACTAGCGTGTCGCCATCCCATTTACCGGTCGAGTAGCCGAACCACCACGGCTCGGCATCGGTGGGCAAGGGTCGGCCGTCGGTGAAGATTTGCCGCAAGCCCGCGTTGGCCTCATAGATGATGACGATTACACCCGGCGCCTGCACCATCTTTCGAGGCTGGCCGTGGGTGTGAAGCTGCATCACGCCAAGCGGCAAGCAGTGCGCGTCGGGATTATCGATGCTGTTAGAGGCCGCACGCTGGCGGTGCAGTTCGGCCGCCCAGGGCTGGAAAGGAAGACCGTCTTTGAACGACGCTCCCAGGTTCCAGAACTGGCTGGTTCGCACCGACAGGGGAATAATATCGTTTGTTGCCGGTGCCTGCGGGTCGGGTTTCGCAGGCGCGGGCGCACCCGGCGGCCGCTCATACTGCCAGATTCCGGAGAGATCCGGATGCCCGTCCGCGGCCCTCGGCGTGGGACCGGAGAGATTCGGTTTGCCGTCAGCGGTCTTGGGCACTCCTGGAGTCGGATAATTCGGCCACTGTGCGAACAACGCTGCCGGCATCAGCGCCAAAAGTGCATAAAGCAGGTGGGGTCGGTGTCGCAAGTATCCCAAAATACTCTGCGACAGCGTCGCTGTCAATGCTAGGGCAGCAGATATCCGCTGTTCGCCAGGATCATGCGCCCTTCGGCGCTTAACAGAAATGATCGAAATTGTTTGGCCCCTTCCATGTGGGCCGAGTTAGCAACGATCCCCATCGCTTGCTCGATTGGCTTGTAAAGCTTGGGGTCGATCTTCAAGACTGTTCCTTTTTCGTGGAGCACCAGCGAATAGGCGGTGAAGGCGGCATTCGCACTTCCCGATGCGGCGAATTGCTTGGCCATGCTTATACTGGTCCCGTAAACCAGCTTGGGCTCCGCCGCATCCCAAAGACCGGCGCCCTTCAATACCTCGATCGTCGCCGCACCGTACGGCGCCAGATCCGGCTGGGCGATGGCGATGAAGCGGATTTGCGGTCCACTCAGATCCTTCAGTTCGTGAACGCTGGGCCCACCCTCGGGTGTCCATAAGGCAAGCTGCCCGAGCGCGTAGATCGCGCGGCTTTCACCCAGGAGTTTTCGGGACCCGGCGAGCGAGTCCACGTGTTCGGTATCGGCCGCCGCGAAGACGTCGAACGGAGCGCCATTCTCGATCTGGGTCGCCAACTGCGCAGTGGACCCGTAACTGAAGATCACCTGCACGCCGGTCTTCGCCTGGAACGCGCGGCCGATCTCCGCAAAAACATTCATCAGGTTGGCGGCGGCGGCGACGGTTAGCTTGGCATCCGTGGGCCGCGGTGCGCTGCAAGAACCGAGCAGAGCCGCGGCAAATAGAATCCAACCCGTGTATCGGACGCGCATGAGATTGTTCTCTTAATTATATATCGTCTTGTTGACACAACAGGACACTGGTGTTGTGTTAACATGACATCGTTCTTCTACAACACCAATGCGGAAACTATCTATCCCCTTATTTGGGCTGTCGATCGCGTGTTTCGGTCAGGCCGGCCGCGCCGAACTTTTTGGCACGATTCAAGATCCTTCCGGCCGCGCGGTGCCAAAAGCCAAGGTCGAAGCCGAAGACCAGGCGACCATGGTGCGTTACGGGGTCAGCTCGGATAACCACGGCGAATATCACATTCTCGGATTGCCCGCGGGCCAGTACACCTTGACAGTCGAACAACCAGGCTTCCGCACGTATCATCAGTCCGGGATGACTCTGCGGCTGGGGGATCGAACGGGGCTGGACGTGATGCTGACCATCGGCCAGCCCTCGCAGACCATCGAGGTCACCGCGGAGGCTCCCCTGCTCCAGACAGCCAGCGGCGATGTGAGCTTTAACGTTAACGAACAGAAAATCACCACGCTGCCCCTAGACGGACGCAATTTCATACCCTTGGTTACGCTCGCTCCCGGTGTCGCGCTGCCCGGCGGAGGCTCCCTTCTGCCGCGGATCAACGGCAGCCGGCCGCGCACGAATGAATACATGTACGACGGCATCAGCGTGCTGCAACCGGAGCCTGGGCAGGTGGTCTACTATCCGATCGTCGACGGCATGGAGGAATTCAAGCTCAACATCAACGCGTACTCTCCGGAGTACGGCCGGTCCAACGGCGGCACGGTGATGGTGATCGGGAAATCCGGAAGCAACCAGTTCCACGGAGACGTTTTCGAATTCTTCCGCAACGAGGCATTGAACGCGCGCAATCTGTTCGCGCAACCCGGACCGAACCCCGAATTCCGCCGCAACCAATACGGCGCGACGACTGGCGGGCCGATTCAGAGCAACAGGACCTTCTTCTTTGTGGACTGGCAGGGCACGCGGCTACGGACTGGCGTGACCCGGCTCAGCGTGGTCCCGACGCTCCTGCAGCGCCAGGGGATCTTCACGCAACAGATCTTCGATCCGGCCAGCAACCCGCGTACGCCGTTCGTGAACAACACGGTTCCGATGACCCAATGGGATAACCTGGGGCGCGAAGCTCTTGCGCACTATCCCTTACCCAACCTCACGGGCTCGAGTAATTTTACCCGAACCGCCACCGAGCCCGACATTCAGGATCAGGCCGATTTCCGTGTAGACCGTTACTTCGGAGAGAAGCACCGGGTCTTCGGGCGTTATACCTTCCTGCGCGACGACGACACGCCAGTAACTCCCTTGCCGGACGGCAGCGGGAGTCTCACGACCGGAGTGATCGGGCACGCCATCACGCGCGGGGATGCGCTGGTCGGCGACTACAACTGGATGATCTCGCCTTCGACCCTGAACCAGTTTCGAGTCGGCTACTCCCGGCGCGGCTTGGATCAAACGTCGCTTCAAGACGGCGGCATCACGGTGCCAGGCTTGCCCGCCAATTCCTTCGGATCGGTTCTGCCGATCTTTTCCGTCGCGGGATTCCAGCAGATCGGTCCGACCACTGCTGCGAATTCCAACTTCACTACATCCGTAACGGAGTTTCTGGACACGTTCACTTCCATACGCGGCCGTCACACGTTAAAGTTCGGGGTCGACCTTCGGCGCGAAGCTCTGGACGTTCTGAATCCGCCCAATCCCACCGGATCGTTTGGATTCAGCACCACGGGAACAAATGGCGCCTCGGTCGCAGGGAGCGGGAATGCGCTAGCCTCGCTTCTTCTGGGACAGGTGAACTCGTTCACCATCGACATTCAGAAGAATGTGATTCAGCCGCGTGCGCACATCGCGGAGCTTTTCATCGGCGACGACTGGAAGGTTTCGCAGCGGCTCACGCTGAATGTCGGCACCCGCTACACGCTAAACTTCCCCTCGACCGAGGTGCACGATCAGGGAGCCGTTTTCAACCTGAACACTCAGATCTTGGATTTTGTCCACACCGCCCGCAAACTGGATTGGGGCGACTTCGGCCCTCGCTTCGGCGCGGCGTATCGACTTGGCAATAGTTTGGTAATTCGTGCTGGCTACGGCCTGATGTACTTTGAGCAGTCCGGCATCACGACCCCTTTCACCATTCCGCAGTTTCCATTCGTGCAAACCGTGGGCCAGCAGTCTCAAGACAACGTGAACGCGGCGTTCCTCCTCTCGCAGGGGCCCACGGTTCAAGTGACCCCACCGAATCCGAACTCCGGCCTTGGGCAAGGTGTTCTTGGCGTAGATAGCAACAACGGTTCGGGATACTCGCAGCAGTGGAACTTCGCGGTTCAGAAGACGATCGGAAGGGATTGGAACGTCGAAGTCGGCTACCTGGGTTCGAAGAATACACGCCTGGGCATACCCGATCCGAATATCAATCAACTCCCTGCGCAGTATCTTTCCCAAGGCGCGGCCCTGTTGACGAAAGTCCCGAATCCGTACTTCGGACAGATTCCAGCATCATCCTCGCTGGGGACGTCGACGCTCGCCCAGCAGTTGCTCTTGCGGCCATACCCTCGCTTCACGAACGTGGTGCTGTTCCGCGACAACGTGGGCCAGTCGACCTATAACGCGGCCACCGCAAAACTGGAGAAGCGCTTATCTCGCGGATTGACGGTCACCGCATCGTACACGTTTTCCAAGCTCATCGACGACGCGTCCAGCGTGTTTTCGCAAACGATCTTCACCGGTCCGGTACTGGGCTCGACCGGCGCGGCCGACGCCAACAATCGGCATCTCGAAAAGGATCTCTCTAGCGGCGATATTCCACGGGTTTTCTCGCTCGGATGGGTCTACGATATCCCGCGTCTTTGGAAGATCTCCGGTTGGCAGCTCGCGGGCTTGGTTCGCATACAGGCGGGAGACACCGTGCCCGTCACCCAGGCGACCAACAACAACTCGAGCCTGGGTTTTGCGGTTCAAAGACCCAATCGCGTGAGCGATCCGAACGATTTCGCCGGCCGCACGGTCGCCAAATTCTTCAACACAGCGGCCTTCACGGCCGCGCCCCAGTTCGTGATCGGAAACAGCTCGCGCGATCCGGTGCGCGGGCCCGGGCTTCAAAATGCAGACGTGATGATCGGAAAGACGTTCCGTCTGACGGAGCGTCTCAATCTCGAATTCCGCACGGAAGCTTTCAACGTGTCTAATACTCCTCCGCTGAACGATCCCAACGGAATCTTCGGGAACGCGGCATTCGGTTCGATCACCAGCGCGGGAAATCCTCGCGATTTCGAATTCGCCCTCAAACTCCACTTCTAAACGCACGACAAGCGGACGTTACAATGTTAAGTATGGAGAAGACCCGCGTTCAGAGCCGCCTGGCCGAAATCCGAAAGAGCCGCGGCGTGGGTGCGTCCGATCTCGCGCGGCGCGTACGCGTGAGCCGCCAAACCATCTACGCGATCGAAGCCGGGACCTACGTCCCCAATACCGAAGTCGCATTGAATCTTGCGCGGGAGTTGGAAGTAACGGTTGACGAACTTTTCTTGCTCCAGGAAGGGCTCCCCTCGTCGCCAGAATCTCTGGTCGCGGAGGTACTCAGCGCGGGTCCGTCGGTAAAAGGTCAACCGGTGCGAGTCTGCCAGATCGGATCGCGCTGGGTCGGCGTGCCTGTTAGCGCGTCTCCGTATTACATGCCGGAAGCCGACGGCATCATCAAGCGAACTGGGAAAACGGCCGGCCGTGCGGACCTGGTGGTGTTCGCGAAGGAAGAAGCCTCGCAGAAACGGCTGGTGCTGGCGGGTTGCGATCCGGCCACCGGTCTTCTCGCGCACATGGTGGAAAAGATCAGCGGTGTGGAGATTGTCTCGGCGGCCGCCTCCAGCAAACTCGCGCTCACCTGGCTGAGCGAAGGGAAGGCACACGTTGCCGGCTCGCATTTGGAAGATCCGAAGACCGGGGAATTCAACCTGCCCTACATCCGCAAACAGTTTCCGAATGAGGATTTCATCGTCGTCACGTTTGCGCGATGGGAGGAAGGGTTCGTGGTCGCATCCGGAAATCCCAAGCACGTGCGTAAGATTGAAGACCTGGCGATGAAGAATGTCCGTTTTGTGAATCGCGAGCCTGGATCAGGAAGCCGCGGGCTGCTGGATCAGCTTATGGAAAAGGCCAAGATGGACGCCGAGAAGGTCCAGGGATACGATCGGATCGCCCACGGTCACCTGGGCGCTGCCTACTGCGTGGTTTCCGGGGAAGCCGATGTTTGCCTGGCGACGCGGTCCGCCGCACAGACTTTCGGACTCGATTTCGTTCCGCTGCACAGCGAGCGTTACGATCTGGTGATGCGTAAGCGTACGGCCGATCTGCCAGCGGTGAAGGCCTTCCTCGACGTGCTGCAGAGAGCGACGTTGCGTCGCAAACTCGAAGTGCTGGCCGGGTACGACACTTCGCAGACCGGGACCCTGGTCGCCTAACGCTGGCGATATCACCCGCTCGGGCCCCTAATCCTTCGAGCTCAAGGTGTTTCGAAACTGGGCTCGAACGTTTCCAGGCGACTAGGATTTGCCTCGGCGTCGGGCAGACCTCGGTAGCAGAATCGTCATCTAATATTTATCGCCCGTTGGCGGAGAGCCTGCTATGTTGCATCAAACGGGCGCACATCGAGCGGCGGGTACACCCCAACCCCCAAAATCCGCCGCTCACTCCCGTTCGTTAAATCGCGAGTGCCGCCGAAATCAGTCTCGCGGCGCATTCTGGGCACAACTCGGTTTGGCGATTTTGTTGTTGCTACTCCTCAGCTGCGCTATACTCGCGAGATCCAAGTTCCACAGTTTTAAATTAGAGAAGGAGATCCGCCATGAAGCTATTAGGAGGAGTGTTGTTGTTGATCGGCATGGGAAGCGCTGCTTTTGCGGTCCCGGCAGTTCCGGAGATCAATCCGGCGTCGGCCGGCAGTGCACTCGCGTTGATTTCGGGCGCCGTGCTCGTGCTGCGCGGGCGGCGTAAGAAGTAGTCTTTCCCTAGTCGCGGACGCGGCACTCGGCTGCGTCCGTGATTCCTGCTACGCAACCCGCCCGATGCGCGAGATGGCGCAGTCCGGAAACATCACGGCAGCTACGAATCGGTAATGAAGCGGTTCACTCAGTTTGCCAATTCCACGAGTGTCCATGAGGACCTGGAAAAACTCTTTACCCTGATCGCGCTGAACTGCGCCCTGCGCAATGGCGATGCGCACCTGAAGAACTTTGGCATCGTTTATGAGGACGTGCTGGGCGAAGCCCGGCTCGCGCCCGTGTACGATCTTGTGACCACATCCGTCTACTTGGCCAAAGATGGCCTGGCTCTGACTCTCAACGGCTCGACCAAATGGCCGACGGCAAAGGAGCTCAAGAGACTGGGTGAAACCCGGGCAGGCGGCACGCCCGCGAAGATCAGCGAGATTTTGAAACGCATCGACGAAGCGATGCAGGCAACCACCAAAGAAGTCGGTGCTTACATCAAGGACCATCCCGAGTTTGCCGAGATTGGACAACGGATACTTGACTTGTGGGAGATCGGGATCAGCACGTCGCTGCGCGACTAAACGTTTCTTCATAGCGACTCTCTCCTTATTTCTTGGCAGAAAAACTACCCAGAGGCGTTTACGCCTCCAGGTTTGAGAGTCGTTTGCTTTCTTTTGAAGTGCCCGGTTTTCTTGGTAGGCGCGGCTGGACTCGAACCAGCGACCCTCAGCTTAGAAGGCTGATGCTCTATCCACCTGAGCTACGCGCCCCCGTTTGTTTACAATGACATCCGAGGCCAGTTCTTGCACGCCATAGACCGCAGCACACTATTCGACACTACTGTAGCAATTTCCGGCTCAACAGACCGGTCGATTTTAACTCAAGTCCGCGTCAGCGAGAGCAGTCTTGGTAGCCGCGTTCTGCGGAGCGACAAAGTGTAACCCATGTCTCCGGAGCGTTCTGTTACTATGTCTCGGGACGGTAAAAACCCGGCGGCAGTTGCAGATGCTGTCTTGTAAGGCCGGGCACCGTAAGGAATTGCCTAAAGAGCAGTTAACAGGGGGATGTCATGAAACTGAATTCCATAAGTCAGGCGACCGTCCGGGCGGCCGCGTTGGGCCTGTTCTGTATCGCACTGGCGAGCGCACCGGCTGCGCGCGCGGAAGACAAGATGACTGCGCAGTCATTGATGGACCGCCAGATGATCCTGGATCAGATCACCCGTTACTACTACAACTTCGGCAAAGTGGACCGGCAGAGCGAAGAGAGCTTTTATGCCGAGGACGGCGAGTTGATTCTCGGCACCAGGCACTACAAGGGCAAGGAAGGCATCAAGCAGGCATACAACCGTGCCCCCGCGGCGCCTCCAGCCGGCGCGGCGCCTGCGGGTGGAGCGGCGCCTGCTGTCGCTGCGGCGCCCCCGCGCGAGAGGACCGCTTTCAACGTGGCGATCGAGAATCCGCTGATCATCGTGCACGGCGACACGGCCACCTCGCAGGTGATTTTCACCGAGTACCGGCAGGAGAAGTTGGGCGATCCGATGAAGATGACGACTCAGGGAAAAGAGTACGCCACGTGGGTCAAGGTGAATGGCCAGTGGCTCTACAAGACCCGCCAGATCGCGAGCGGCAGTAACCCGCCGGAAGGCTGGAAGGAATAAGCACGCGGCACGTCGGATGCTCTGGCGTCCGAACCGCTGTGCCAAAAAAGTAGCGTAATATGTTGCATGGTATAAGCTCGGCCTTAGACAATCACTCGATTCTTTGTTTCGCAAACACGGGAATCGATTTCTCGATCACGGAGGTTTGACTGATGCGAAGACATTATCACTTGTTCCTTTCGTTGCTGGTTCCAGCCTTTTTAGTTCTCGGCGGATACACCGTCGTTAAGGCCCAGCAAAAAGCTTCTACGCCAACCAGTGCAAAGCGCTGGTCCGATGCAGGCACTTGGCCCGACAAGAAGGTGCCCGGCAAGGACGCCGCTGTCACCATTGAGAAGGACATGAACGTTGTCCTCGATGTCACGCCGCCGGCGCTGCGCAGTTTGACGATCAACGGCAAACTGAGCTTCGCAGATAATAAGGACCTCGAACTGACCACCGAGTGGATCATGGTGCACGGGGAGTTGGAGATTGGCACGGAAGCCAAACCCCACACGCGCAAGGCGACAATTACCCTCACCGACAACGTCAAAGACGAAGATATGAGTGGAATCGGTGGAACGAATGACCGCAGTGACCGCGGGATCATGCTCATGGGCGGAACCCTGAACCTGCACGGTAACCGGACGAACTCCTGGACGAAGCTGTCCAAGACCGCCGAAGCAGGCAGCAACTCGATTGAAGTCCTGAACGCCGCTGGCTGGCGGGTCGGCGACGAGATTGTCCTCGCGTCCACGGATTTCGATCCCCATCAGGCAGAGCGGCGAACCATTGCTGCCATCCGTGGCAATACGATCACGCTCGACAAGAAACTGGACTCCATGCACTTCGGCAAGATCACCTTCGACGTGGATGAACGCGGCGAAGTCGGCATGCTGTCGCGCAATATCCTGATCCAGGCTTCGCCTGACGCAGACCAGACGCTCTTTGGCGGCCACATCATGGCGATGGCCGCGAGCAGGATGTTTGTCGAGGGCGTCGAGCTCAATCGCATGGGTCAGAACATGCATCTGGCCCGGTATCCGATCCATTGGCATCTGATCGGCGATGCGCAGGGGCAATACATCAAGAACTCCGCTATTCATGACACCTACAGCCGCTGCGTGACCGTGCATGGCACAAATTTCTTGGATATTGAAAACAACGTGACCTACAACAACATTGGTCACTGTTTCTTCCTGGAGGACGGCGTGGAGCACGGCAACCAGTTCGTCCACAACCTGGGGATCCTGACCAAGTGTCATCCGGATGCGCCGTGCGTCCCGACAAACCTCGCTGCAGCCGGAGAGAAACGAGCGGCAGGGAATGGCCAGCAGGCCAAGGACGTCCTGCTTCCCTCGGACAACACAGCGGCGACTTTCTGGATCACCAATCCGGACAACACGTACCGCGACAATGTGGCGGCGGGTTCCGACTCGAACGGGTTCTGGATGTCCTTGCCGGAGCATCCGAACGGTAAATTCGCTGACACGGAGATCAGTGCGAAGACCTGGCCGCGCCGGACGCCGTTCAAGGAGTTCAAGGGCAACGTCTCGCACTCCAACTACGACGCGTTCATGTTCGACCGAAACATCGCGGCCAATAACACTTTCAGTGTGACGGGCAGCTCGCATACCGGCCTTGAAAATCCGGCTGACGCGAACAGCAAGCCGGTGATATCGGTCTTCGAAAATCTCACGGCCTACAAGAACCGCAATGGCGGCATCTGGGGCCGCGGTGAGATGCACGAGTTCCGGAACGTGAAGCTGGCGGACAACGCTATGGGCTTTACGCACGCCTCCGGCGCATTCGGCCGTTACGAGTTTACTTCAAAGGTCATTGACTCGCTGTTCGTGGGCGAAACCGAGAACGTCGGCAACCCCAAGACGGACGCGGAAAAGGCTTACGGCCGCACCTTCCCGAAGGTCGATCTGCCGGATTACCCGATACACGGCTACGAGTACTACGATTACCGCCATGACGTGGTGAATACCACCTTCGTGAATTACCAGGACAACCCCACTCGCAAGTCGGGAGCGGTTTCTGTCCTGTTTTATGCCAGCTTCGGGGTCAGCTCCAACAACGCCGTCGATCACGTGAAATTCGTCAACGCCAAGCCGGTGTATTTCCCGCCGATGGAGCGTAAGTGGGCCAACGATAACGGAGGCAGCACGGCCTATAAGACCGCGGCGATCCGCGACCACGACGGCTCGTTCGGCGGCGGTCCGGAATCCTACGTTCTGATCAATGACGGCCCCAACGACAGCATCGCAGTCGACACAGAAGCCTGTGAGATCAAGCCCACCTGGAACGCTGCCGTGTGCAAGGGCGATGTTGGGCGAATGAACATTGGCGCCGCCGGCGGCGGCGGTCGTGGCGCAAGTGCCGGATTTGGCGGACCTGGCGGACCTGGCGCGGCTGCTGGACCTGGCGGACCTGGTGGTCGAGGCGCAGGTGCTGGATTTGGCGGACCTGGCGGACCTGGCGCTCCTGGCGTAGCTGCTGGACCTGGCGGACCTGGTGGTCGAGGCGGAGGCGCTGGCGGACCCGCTCAGCCGCCAATCGTTCTCAGCCGCAATGGCAAGGACTACACCGCAACGAACGGCACCGTACGAGCTGGTACCGAAATCAAGGTGACCACCGAAAGGCCGACCGTGGCCCTCTCCGTGACGGAAATGGAGAAAGGCTCGTGGGTGATCTTTGATCTGCCGGGATTCACCACCGCAGCCTCGGGTACGCAGCAGAACAGCCTGGATGCACTGCGCAAGGCCAGTGAAACCTCGTACTTCAAGGACAAGGGTGAACTCTGGGTCAAGGTTGTCTCCCCCGGTGACCCCGGCAACGGCGCTCCTGGTGGTGGAGCCAGCATCAGTGTCAGCAGGGATGCTGCCGCTGTTACTGCTGCTGCTGCTCGATAGGCAAGTTGCCCAGCGGTGTAAGGAAGAGCCTCCGGCGCAGGCCGGGGGCTTTTTTGTTCCGAGCGCTTTCGAGAAAGCCCCGTCCGTATCCGCCAAGTCCCTTGCGGACAATGCTTTGAATGTGCCATACTGCCGACTGCGGAAAGACGTCGCAGTCTGTCCGCCATGTCTCGACCACGGAGGTCTAACGATGCGAAAACGTTCTCTCTTGTTCCTTTCGTTGCTGGTTCCAGCGTTTTTAGTCCTCGGCGGATATGCCGTCGTTCAGGCTCAGGAAAAAGCTTCTTCCACGGCTAGCGCGAAGCGCTGGTCCGATCCAGCCACCTGGCCTGACAAAAAGGTGCCCGGAAAAGACGCCCTTGTCACTATCGGGAGGGACATGAACGTCGTCCTCGATGTCACTCCGCCGGCGCTGCACGGTTTGACGATCAACGGCAAACTGAGCTTCGCGGACAACAAAGATCTCGAACTGACCACCGAGTGGATCATGGTGCACGGGGAGTTGGAGATTGGCACGGAAGCCAAACCCCACACGCGCCAGGCGACCATTACCCTCACTGACAACATCAAAGACGAGGATTTTGGCGGAATGGGTGGGAATGACCGCAGTGACCGCGGAATCATGCTCATGGGCGGAACCCTGAACCTGCACGGTACGGAGAAGAACTCCTGGACCAAGCTGGCGCAGACGGCCGCCGCGGGCAGCAACACCATCCAAGTCTTGACTCCCGGTGACTGGAAGAAGGGCCAGACCATTGTCCTCGCGTCCACGGATTTCGATCCCCACCAGGCAGAGGAGCGAACCATTGCCGCCATCAGTGGCAATACGATCACGCTCGACAAGAAACTGGACTACATGCACTTCGGCAAGATCACCTTCGACGTGGATGAACGCGGCGAAGTCGGCATGCTGTCGCGCAATATCGTCATCCAGGCTTCGGCTGACGCAGACCAGACGCTCTTTGGCGGCCACATCATGGCGATGATCGGGAGCAAGATGTACGTCGATGGCGTGGAGCTCAATCGCATGGGTCAGAACATGCATCTGGCGCGGTACCCGATCCATTGGCATCTGATCGGGGATGCGCAAGGGCAGTACATCAAGAACTCTGCTATTCACAATACCTACAGCCGGTGCGTGACCGTGCACGGCACAAATTACCTGGACGTTGAAAATAACGTGACGTACAACAACATTGGTCACTGTTTCTTCCTGGAGGACGCCGTGGAGCACGGCAACCAGTTCGTGCACAACCTGGGGATCCTGACCAAGTGCCATCCGGACGCGCCGTGCGTACCGACAGACCTCGCCCCGTTCAAATCGGAGGGCGGCAAGAACTTCGATTCGGCCGGCCAGAACGCCAAGGATATCCTGATCCCTTCCGACAACACGGCGTCGACTTTCTGGATCACCAATCCAGACAATATTTACCGGGACAACGTGGCCGCGGGTTCCGACTCGACAGGTTTCTGGTTCGCCTTGCCGGAGCATCCGACGGGTAAGTTCGAAGGCACGGAGCTCAGCAAAACAACCTGGCCGCGTCGAACCCGGGTGCGCGAGTTCAAGGGCAACACCTCCCATTCGAACTTTGACAGTTTCATGTTCGATCGCGGCCCCAGGCCCGATGGCCATTTCGCTACCGGCGGGCATATTTCCCTTGCCAATCCCGCTGACGCGAACGGCCCTCAAGTGGAGTCGGTCATTGAGGATTTCACCGCCTACAAGAACCGCAATAGCGGCCTCTGGTCCCGCGGTGAGATGCACGTGTACAAGAACTTGAAGCTGGCCGACAACGCCATCGGCTACACGCATGCGTCCGGCAACCTCGGCCGTTCCGCCTTTACGTCACGGGTGGTTGACTCGCTGTTCGTGGGCGAAACCGACAACATCGGCAACCCGAAGGCGCCGGCGGAAAAAGCTTACGGCCGCAGCTTGCCGGAGCCCGAACTTGCGGATTTCCCGATCCGCGGTTACGAGTTCTACGATTACCGTCACGAACTGGACAATGTCACCTTCGTGAATTTCCAGGACAACGCTACCCGCAAGACGGGAGCGATCTCTTACCTGCTGTACACCAGCTTCGGGATGAGCTCCAACAACACCATACAGCGCGCGAAATTCGTCAACGCCAAGCCGGTGTATTTCCCGCCGATGGAGTATAAGTGGAGCAACGATGATTACGGCAATGGGAGCTATAAGTCCTCGGTGTTCCATGACAAGGACGGCTCGGTCAGCGGTGTTCCCGATTCCTACATTGTCATTAACGGCGGGATCGCTAGCGACGAAGGCTGCGAGGTGAAGCCCACCTGGAACGCTGCGGTGTGTAAGGGCGACATCGGGCGGATGACTATTGGCGCCGCCGCCGTGGGCGGTGGTGGCGGTCGTGGCGCAGGTCGTGGCGGTGCGCCCGGTGCCGCTCCCGCAGGAGCCGGAGGTCGCGGCGGTGCGCCGGGTGCCGCTCCCGCAGGAGGCCGAGGTGCCGGCCCTGGCATCGTTGTTGGTGCAAGGCTTGGTCGCATCGCAGGGCCTACGCAGCCGCTAGCCGTTCTCAGCCGCAACGGCAAGGAATTCCCGGTCACTGGTGCAACCAACGTACAAGCGGGCACCGAGTACAAGGTAACCACCGAAAGGCCATCCCTGTCCCTCAGCGTGTCGGAACTGGATGCCGGTTCGTGGGTGATGTTTGAGCTGCCGGGATTCACCACCGCAGCCTCGGGTACGGAGCAGAGCAGCCTGGATGCCCTTCGCAAGGCCAGTGCCACCTCGTACTACAAAGGCAACGGTTCGCTTTGGGTCAAGCTTGTCTCCACGGGTGACATCCTTGGCAGCGGCCCTGACAGCGGCCCTGGTGGCGGAGCCAGCCTCAGTGTCAGCAGGGATGCTGCCGCTGTTACTGCTGCTGCTCGATAGGCAAGTTGCCCCAGCTGTGTAAGGAAAAGCCCCCGGCGCAGGCCGGGGGCTTTTTTTGTTCCGAGTGCTTTCGGGAAAGCCCCCTACGTGTCCGCCAAATCCCCTGCGGACAATGCTTTGAATGTGCCATACTGCCGACTGCGGCAAGATGTCGCAGTCTGTCCGCGATGTCTCGACCACGGAGGTCTAACGATGCGAAAACATTCTCTCTTGTTCCTTTCGTTGCTGGTTCCAGCGTTTTTAGTGCTCGGCGGATATGCCGTCCTTAGGGCTCAGCAAAAAACTTCTTCGACGGCCAGCGGGAAGCGCTGGTCTGACGCAGCCACCTGGCCTGACAAGAAGGTGCCAGGCAAAGACGACGTTGTCACCATTGAGAAGGACATGGACGTTGTCCTCGATGTCAGTCCGCCGCCGCTGCACGGTTTAAGACTCAATGGCAAACTGAGCTTCGCAGACAACAAAGATCTTGAACTGACCACCGAGTGGATCATGGTGCACGGGACGCTGGAGATTGGTACGGAAGCCAAGCCCCATACGCGCAATGCGACCATTACCCTGACCAACAACGTCCCGGGTGAAGACATTGAAGCAATGGGTGACCGCGGGATCATGCTCATGGGCGGAACCCTGAGCCTGCACGGGAATCGGAAAGACTCCTGGACCAAGCTGGTAAAAACAGCCGCCGCGGGTAGCAACACAATCGAAGTCTTGAATGCCGGTGACTGGAAGAAAGGCGACGTGATTGTTGTCGCGTCAACGGATTTCGATCCCCACCAGGCAGAGAGACGAACCATCGCCAGCGTCTCTGGAAAAGTGATTACGCTGGATCAGAAACTTGAATACATGCACTACGGCCAAGTCACCTTCGGCGTGGATGAGCGTGGTGAAGTCGGTATGTTGTCACGCAATATCCGTATCCAGGCTTCAGCCGACGCAGAGCAATCATTCAGTGGCGGGCATGTGATGGCGATGACCACCTCAACAATGCAAGTCTCCGGTGTCGAGTTCTTTCGCATGGGTCAGCACGAGAACCTTGCGCGGTATCCGATCCATTGGCATCTGGTTGGCGATGCGCCGGGGCAATACATTGAGAACTCTGCGATTCATGACACCTACAGCCGCTGTGTGACGGTACATGGCACGAACAATGTGCGGGTTGAGAACAATGTGGCCTACAACAACGTCGGTCACTGCTACTTCCTCGAAGATGGCGTGGAACACGGGAACCAGTATCTTTCAAACCTGGGGATGTTGACCAAGTGCAATCCCACCAGACCGTGTAATTCGACAAGCGCCCTTAACGGCTCCGGAGCCGGTCAGAATGCCACCGATCAGTTGATTCCTTCCGACAACACGGCGTCCACATTCTGGATCACGAACCCCGACAATACTTACCGCGGGAATGTGTCCGCGGGTTCTGAGGCAACAGGCTTCTGGATGGCTTTCCCAGAACATCCAACGGGTAAGTTTGAAGGCACGGAGGTCAGTAAGGCTACCTGGCCCCGTCGGATGCAACTGAAGGAATTTTCCGGTAACGTCTCCCACTCCGACGTCGACGGGCTGATGTTCGATCGCGGCCCCAATGCACAGGGTAAATTCAACCTTGGCGGGAACACGCATCTGCCGTATACGGATCCCAGCGACACCAACAGCGCGAGGCTGGAAACGGTGATCAAAGACTTCACCAGCTATAAGAACAGTGGCGCTGCCATCTGGGCCCGTGGCGAGAATCATGTGTTCACCGGCCTGAAACTGGCCGACAGCGGTATCGGCTACACACATGCGTACCCTGGTGTGGCTCCGTACCACGGCGACTTTACCTCGAAAGTCGAGGACTCCCTGTTCGTGGGCGAAACCGACAATAAAGGCACCCCCAAAACCGCAGCGGAACTCGCGTATGGTCGAAGCATGCCTCGCAAGGACGCGGATTACCCGATCCGGGGCTTCGAATACTACGACTTCACGCACCATGTGATCAATACCAAGTTCGTCAATTTTGTGGACAATGCCACTCGCAAAACCGGAGCCATCTCTTACCTGCTGTACACCAGCTTTCCGGTCAGCACCAACAACGATGTCGAAGGCCTGAAATTCGAAAATGCCAAGCCGGTGTATTTCCCACCGCAGCAGGATCAGCGCTGGTCCTTCTCCGGGGAATTCGGAAGGTTTTCAGGCTGGAATGGCGCGGTGTTCCACGATATCGACGGGTCGGTCGGCGGCGTCCGCGATTCCTACATTGTGATTGACAACGGGATCGCGGACGATCCTGAACACTGTCAAATCAAGCCGGACTGGAACGCTGCCGTGTGTAAGGGTGATATGGGGCGCGTGCAGATTGGCGCCGCCGGTGCCGGAGGTCGTGGGCCAGGCGGTCCTGTCGCAGTTGGCGGTCCCGGCGCTCCCGGAGGTCGTGGTGGACCTGGCGGCGCTGCCGCTCCCGTCGCAGCTGGCGGTCCTGGTGCTGCTGGAGGTCGTGGTGGAGCTGGCGGCGCTGCCGCTCCTGTCGCAGCTGGCGGTCCTGGCGCTGCTGGAGGTCGTGGCGGAGCTGGCGGTAGAGGTGCCGCTGCTCCACAGATCACTCTCAGCCGCAATGGTAGGAAATTTACCGTCAACGGGGACACCACGGTACTCGCCGGTACCGAGATCCGGGCGGAAAGCGAGGCGCCGTCCCTGACCATTAGCCTAAGGGAGCTGGACAACGGCTCGTGGGTTATCTTCGAATTACCGGGATACTCCAGCGCAGCCACGGGCACGGCACAAACCAGCATGGATGCACTGCGCAGCGCCAGCAGCACCTCGTACTACCGCGGAGAAGGCACACTTTGGGTAAAGCTTGTCTCTAACGGTGGCGGCGCTCTTCCCGGCGCTGCCGGTCGTGGCGGCGTACCTCCAAGCAGTATCCAAGTCAGCAGGTAAGCTGACCCGTGCTGTAAAGGAAGAGCCCTCGGCGCAGGCCGGGGGCTTTCTATCCCGATCGCTTTCGGGGAAAAGGTCTGCGCCAAGCAGCGTACCAGCTAAGTATCACCGCATTTGTAGTGACACATTGACGCCAGGCTCATCAATGGGACGTTCAGATCTGCAAGATTGCTCCTGGATCACGCGCTATTCGTGCAGAGCTCCCAGCCGCGGTGACCTTCGTCCGTGTCGCCGACAATCGGCCCGCTGGTCCCGGTAAACACTACGGCGTTACTCGAGAGCGATACTCTGATCCTTCCGCTATGAATCTGTTCTAGAGGCGCTCCGGCAACGATGGCACCACCGCTTACGGCATAGGTTTGACGTCTATGGTTGGAGGTCTTGGAGCCCCGTTAGGGTCTCCAGCCATTCGCGAAAGTGAGGGCATTCTTCGCCAATCTTCGGAAGACCAACCGCCTGGGCTGCCTGGGTGCCCTCGATCACTTTTCGATACGACGGGTACGCTGAGAGCACCCGTTTGGACGGAGCTGTGGTCGGATCGTTGTTGATGTCTTCTGGAGTGTCGAATTCGTCTCTGATCGTCTGGAATCGGTTGGCAAGGGTGCTTTGGTTGATCCCAGTGGCGAACGCGGAAGGGTCGCTAAACAGGAGAGCCTCATATTCGTGAAGCTGTAGGTAGGGAATGAATCTCACGTCAGGGCGGAAGTCTGGAATGCGCTGGCAGATGTCCTCCTTGAAGGCAGTTTCGACATGCCGAACCTTTTCAATATTTGAGAGATGGTTCGGTGGTGGGATGCCTGGAAACCCCTGACCGATGCCGTAAAGATCCACCATCGCAGTGCAGTATGCGGTAGTGTCCTGCCTAAGAAACATCAACACGTCACGACTGACCCTCGCATAGCTTGTCCTGCCACCTTTGTGCCCGGGAGGTCCAAGCAAGATGGGTTTCGCAAATATTTCGCGCGGCCAAAGTGCGGGCGCTAGAACGTTGCCTACGAATGACTCCTCGGTTTGACCCTCGACCACAACGAGTACGCGGGTCACCGTCAGTCATCGCCGCCTGTTCGTGAAAGTTGAGGAGTTCGCTCGTCTGTTGGCCTTGCGCCTAGAATATTCTTCTGCCAGAGCTCGCCTAGCGAATACTCCTGAAGCCACTCGGACAATTGTTCAGACTTAAGTCTGCGGAATTGAGATTGACCGTTCGAGCGTTCGACGATGATCACATCTTCTGGGGCGAACTCGTTCAGCAGTAAAGCGGACTGGGTCGAGATAATCGCTTGCTTGTTAATATACTGGCCACTCCTGCTCGCAAATTGCTGAAATAGGTTTCCAAGAAGCGTTAGAGCGAAGGGATGTAGGCCAAGCTCCGGCTCGTCGAATAGCATTGTCGGGGGTGGGTTGGGTTGAAGCAGGGCCGTAGCGAGGCAAATGAACCGAAGTGTGCCGTCAGATAACTGATTCGCTCGAAACGGATAGTCCGACTCGCGCTGACGCCACTCAAGCTGAATCATATCCTCATTCCCAGGAATTGGACGGAGGTTGAAGTCGTCAAAGAAAGGTGCGGCTTGCCGCACCACGTCGCGGATGCGCGCGTAGCTATCAGATCTGGTCTGAGAGATCCGGTACAAGAATGGCGCGAGATTGTCAGCGTTCTGGCGAAGTGCGATATTGTCGTTCACCGCGCGAGGTCTCCGCACTGCGGCGTTGAAGCTCGTGTCATGGAAATGGTAGACCACCCAACTGCCAATCGCCTCAAACACGTAGTAGGGAACACCACGCTTAGCCGTTCTTCCCTCATCGTCTTTATGATCTTTGAGCTTCGCTTCGGAGTGGCCTGATCCCATCGATTTCCTCATGTCCCCAAAGCTGCCGTCGAAGTATGTCCTTTCTTCTTCGAAGACTAGTTTGCCCGCATGGGTCGGAACCAGAGCAAACTCGTAGCCGTTCTTCCCAAAGTAAAATTTGCCTTCTAGGCGAGGTGTTTCTTTCGGCCCCATAAAGAGGCACGCATCTGCTCCGCCCTCTACAGCGATAGCCGTCTGAAGACGTTGATGGATAAGGTCATTAAGGAGGCGGAAGAAGCTCACGAAGTTGCTCTTGCCCGCCCCGTTGGGACCAATTAGTACGTTTAGAGCCTTGAGCTCAAAATCCTTCAAAGACTTGATGGATTTGAAGCCCTCGATGGTCAACTTCTTGAGAGTGTCGGCCATTCTATATTTAGCGTAGCGAATTCTTACGGTAGCACCACGAGGCGCTCAACTTACGACCCTCACATCTGGAGGCTAAACACTACGGCGTTACTCAGGAGCGATAGTCTGATCCTTCCGCTAAGAATCTGTTCTAGAGGCGCTCCGGCCACGCGGTGGAAAAGTAGCGTTCGGGTGTCGGCGTGGTCACGTGGCGCGCGGTCGCGCCCTGCGTGCGGCCACTTAGTGAGTGGCGGGCAGCCCAACGACGATGAGAACCGCGTAGTCCTGCTTGCGGCAGCCGTTCACGACGGGCATGGCCGCCCCTGGAGTCACCGGAAAACCCGTGGTCGGAACCTTCGCGGGCGAGCACAAGTTGTTAGCCGTCGCCGGCGTGTAGCGTGCGGAGCGGCATCCGAGATGGGTGACATCGTAGAGGGTCGCGCCGTCGGTGAGTTCCCACCGCTGATTGCCGTCCTTGTCCTTGGGCTGAATTGTCAGCACGGTCGTCACCTTGCGGTCGCCCGTGACCAGGTATTTCCCAGGAGGCAGCGGAAAGGTCGGCTTCTCCATGATCAAGCCGTGTTCCTCCAGCCACCAGTCCGCAGCGTCGAATTTCCACTGTGCCGGCGCCACGCCGCCGGCCGCCTTCAATTGAGGGTAGAGGTCCAGCTTGCAACCGCGCGGGCCCGGGTCCTGGCTCCAGAGGCCCCATGATTGAGCGCCGTTGCCGGAGGTGGCCCCGGGGTCTCCCAGCGCCGCGATGTACTGCGGCTCGATGCGCGTGAACTTCGAGAGGTCTGCGCCTGACGCGTGAACCGCCAACATGAGGGATCCCATGGACAGGAGCCAGCGGCTCACGGACGGCACGAGGTGGCGGACATTCATGTGATTGCTCCTTTGGACGACCTGATGACATCCTACACCAACGCGCCACCATCAGCCCGACCTCTCTACTCGACTGGTTGGCGTTGGGCCTCAAAACGGGTCTCAAAAACAACAACGTTCACATCTCCGTACACTCCGAGCATCCTATTCTCCCAGTCGTTCAGCTCGGGCCGAGCCGCCAGCCACTGACGCCAAAACCGGACACTCCGATCGCCGCCGTAGATCGCAAACCGGGGCGCGCGGGACAACCGTTCCAGCGATAAGGTCCGTGCATACGTCTCAACCTCGCGGGACGTTTCAAATGGGAAGGGGTAAACGTGTCCACCCATGGGATAAAAAGACAAATGTGAGTACAGAAACCCAGACACGGGGTAGTCCGGCCACCAAACCGGAGAACGCGCTTCAATGAACGGACTCGGGCAGATGACGGGAATGTCCTCCCCCCGTGTCCACACCCGCAACGCAGTGGCTGCGGCCTTCCAGTCGGAGTTATGATGCGGCAACCAGAGATGATTCCAATGACCGCCGAAAATAAGAACGGCAGCGCCCAAACCCAACGCTAGCGTTCTCCACTGCCCGGCAGGAATGAACCATGCAACCAGCACCAAAGCCGCAAGGGTCATGCCCGGAATAGCAAGGTACATGTAGCGCGCAACGAAAACACTATTCCCGGTGATTCGCGAAAATCCGAAGAGAACCAAGGGGTCGATCAGCCACCAACCGCCGATCAAAAGTATAGACGCTGAGGACACAGAAGTCTGCGGTCTCCGCCATCCGAAATACCAACTAGCCAGCGACGCTGCCGTAAAGATCCCCGTAATCAAACCGAGTTTCAGTTCGACAGTCAGATCGCTGAAGTGGGGGGGAGGTACCACGACATGCTCCCCTGCCTGCCGCAGCAGAGACAGAGCACGGAACGCCACCGGCGCGGTAGCAGTCGCGATGGCAGAAAATAGCGCGACAAGCGGCAGCCACCCGACGCTGGTTTGCGCCGTGCCGATTCGAAACCCTGCGTAGAGGAGAAACAAAAGGTAAAACGGCCAAAAGATAAGGTGCACCCACCACAGGAGCGCTGCTGCTGCTGCGAAGAGCAAGGCGTCCCGCACTCGGCCGGAATCCAGCCAACGAACCAAGAGCAAAATAGCCCAGGCGAGCACCAAGCTGCCTAGCGCATACGGGCGTGCGTCCGACGCCTCATAGTTGAAGCTTCGGGACGCCAGGCATCCAAACACCGCAAGCCAAGCGATGCGGGGATCGATCAATCCCGCGGCAAGCCGGGCGATGGCGAGCAGTGCACCCCCCATCGCCAAAACCGAGAATAGCCGGTAACTGATTTCGTTCGTTCCAGCCAGCTTTCCCGCAAGCTTCGGTAGCACGTAGTAGATGGAATCAGCAACCTGCGGCGCGGCCCGCAAGGACGGGTCCGATGCACCGTGACGAACAACGAATACGGTGCCCATTTCGTCAACCCAGAAGCTTGACGGCAGGGGCATCAGCCACAGGCGCATGACGCAAAGCCCCAACATCGTGAAAAGAAGGAGGCTGACCGAGACATGGAATGTGCGGGGGAAGCCCACGGAGTGCTTAGGGAAGCTCCCGGGCACCGTCACTCTTTTCGCCCCGCAGTCGCCGAAAGCGACGCCTCGTCACTTGAAGTCTTCACGGTGCCGAAACCATAAACAACGCTCCGACGCGCCCCAAGCATCGGATTCTGGAACGCCGTGAGTCGAGCGGTTCGCATAATACTTGTCCGCCATCAGTGTATTGCTTGGGACGGCACGACGCGACTGGCGGTTGCACCATGTAGTAGAAGATTTACAATTTTAACCGGCCCTGCGGATGTCGTCACCAACGTAACTATTCTTTACAACACGTCCACAGGCGAAACCGCACTCGCAGACGTCTCCTCTGGCATGAGAAGTATAAAACCACTCGAAGACGCTCCCGCGCTCATTGCGCAACTGGCGTCGGATCTCACGGAATGTTTCGACTGTACGTGGGTCGTCAGTTTCAGCCCGGGTCTGGACCTCCTGGCGACGTTTGGCCAACATCCTGATATTGACCGTTGTACGAAATACCTGAGCGCCATGCTTGCGAGTTCGGATGGCACTGAGATAACAGTCAGTCTCGGTGAACATCGATCCGATTGGGCACCCCGACTCGTCTGTCGAATTCTGCGATGTTGCGGGGCGTCTGCGATCCTGGCGCTGGGTCCCCAAAGGAGCGGGGCAGCATACACGACGGAGGATCAGGATTTTATCGCCACCGTCGCCTCCCAGTTTTCTGCATTGCTTAGCAACGATCGTCTGGCGGCCGTCGCAGGTAGAAGGATCGAACAGCTGCGACAGAGGACGCTCGAACTCGCGCATGCACGCGAAGTGCAGCAGCGGTTTCTTCCGCTCGGGTTGCCCGTCATTCACGGGATCGACTATTACGGAGAATGCCGGCCGGCCGGCGAAGTCGGCGGCGATTTCTTTGACTTCGTCGCTCCTGAGCCGTCCTCGCTACTGCTGTCCGTCGGCGACGTATCGGGAAAAGGGCTGCCTTCCGCGATGGTCATGGCCGGATTACAAGCCTCATTACGCTCGCTCCGCCGGCAGCGGGAAGGTAGCATGTCCACGGTGATGCGGGACCTCAACCGCTCGATGTGGGAGGTATCGCCGGACAATTTCTTTATCACCATGTTCTACGCGCGCATCGATAGTGTCCGGCGCGAACTGCGATACGTCAATGCGGGTCATGAGCCACCGTTGCTCATTCGCCGGCGCGACCGAGCAATCGTACGCCTGGAAAGCACCGGAACGGTTCTTGGCTTGAGTACCCGCAGCACATTTGAACAACGGACCATACACCTGGAACCGGATGATGTGCTGGTGGCGGCCACCGACGGCATCACAGAAGCCTTTTATGAGAACGGACGCGACACCTCACAACAAGTGATGGAGGAAGCCGTACGGGGGCATCCGAATGCTTCCGCAAGCGATGTGGCCGGGCACATCCTGTCCGCGGTAGAAACGTCCACACGCGCCGACACCCCGGTCGATGATCGAACGCTCGTGGTCGTGCGACTTCTCAAAACCAGTGGTGAGGCCCGCATCAGCACGACCCGGTCCAGCCACGCCTCCGCATACGCAACTTTGGCGAGCTAGGCACGCAGCATAACACCAACCAGACGGCGTCATGATTCGATTTCGCTTGAGATGCGGGAACGAAAACTGGCTTGTTCTCGATCGTACACCGGGATCGCTTAGCTGGAAGGTCGATGAAGTCGAATTACTTCACGCCCGGCGAGCTGTAGACTTCGCGGACCAAAGCTCGCGCTTCCTCCAGAAGGCTATAGCCGAATTCCATACCAAGAACGTACAGCGAGGCGTGCTTGGTGGCGTGTTTCACTAGCGCGCCGCCGAACAGCGCCCCGCTCTCCGATCGCAGCGAAAGGCGCGTCCCCACCGCAATCGATTGCGACGTCTCCACCGACATCCCGTGTTCCGAGACTTCGCTGCATACCGCTTTGGCGTACTTAGGCTGGCCCGACTGTTCATCCCAAAGCAGGTAGAACGGTGCGCGATAGCGGACGCGGACCTCCCGCCGCTCGTTCAGCTTGCCTTTGAGTAGCGTGTTGAGTGCGCTGAGGGGTCGATCTGCGGTTCCGTGTGCTGCCATAATTTACTGCTCTCTTTAAACCTAAGGTCCCCACCCTAGGGTCACAATGGACGAAAGTACTGGGAGGCCGCCGGGAAAGACCCACATCCGAACCTCGCATTCGAACTACAATTCAGCTAAGTATATGTTCCGCTTGGCCCCAGCCGGTCAGGAATGTTAATGTTGGGAGTTTGGAGGGTACCATGACCATCGCAGCACCGCGGGTCTCGCTGGTTATCCTGATCCTGCTGAACTTGTTTCGCGCACCTGCTTGGGCGCAAACTCCCACCGGGCTCAGCATCAACATCGTCGAAGGGGAAGGCGCCATTAACAACATCCGCCAGCGGGTCAACCGCGAACCCATCGTGCAGGTGGAGGATCAAAATCACAAACCGATCGCCGGCGCGGTGGTGGTGTTCTTCCTTCCCGACAATGGCGCCAGTGGTACCTTCCCGGATGGATCCCACATGCTGATGACGGTGACGGATAGCCAGGGCCGCGCATCGGCTCGCGGCATTCGTCCCAATGGCCAAAGCGGGTCGATGCCGATTCGTGTGACCGCCAACTTTCAGGGTTTGACCGCCAGTTCCGTGATCACGCAGACCAACGTGGCGGGAGCCGCCGCCGCATCTGGGTTCGCGGGTCTTGGCACGGCCGCCAAAGTGGCGATTATCCTGGGCATCGCCGGAGGCGCGGCTGCGGCCGGCGTCATCATCGCCACGCACACAGGCGGCAGTTCTTCCCCTTCAACGGTTTCGCTGTCGCCCGGAACCCCCAGCGTCGGAGCTCCCTAAATGCAACCACGAATCTTGCTCGTAGCAAGCTGTCTCGGCGCGTTTTCAATTTCAATGAGTTCGGCGTTCGCCCAGATCGGCGCACCACAATTGGGCTGGGTTCCCGACGGAACCCGCATCCGGCCGGTGTATGGAATTCCAGCCGCCGCCGCGGTGGGAGCCCCGATTCCGACCGATCAGGACTTCTCGCAAATCGTGGCGTCGCCCACGCGCAATTACGTCCTGGTTTCCGCCGCTAATAGCGGAACCGTATCCATATATACGACAGAGCACGGCCTGGTCGCCTTAGACGGCGCCGGCAGCGCACCGGATTCCGTGGTGCTGAGCCCGCGCGGATCCTCGGCAGCGCTATGGTTTTCTTCCACCCACCAGGTGCAAGTGATCACCGGTTTGCCGAGCGCGCCGGCGATCCGGCAACTGGACGCATCACTTCTGGGATCCGCGCCGGCCGCACTGGCCGTCAGTGACGACGGAGCATGGGTCGCCGGTAGATGGAGGTCGGGAACTTACGCCTTGGGTCCGAACGGCGAAGTGAATCGGCTGCCCGTCGAGAGCGCAACGGCGCTCGCATTTCTTCAGGGATCGCACAACCTGGCGGCAGCCGGCGCGGCTGGCCTGCAAACAGTAACCGGCATCGGAAGCTTCGCCGTCGTATCGAATCTTCTGACTTCGGCCGATTCGTCGCTTCAGCCCGTCGCCGTAGCCGCGACCTCGGACAACAAGACCCTGGTGCTCGCCGATCAAAGCGGCTCGGTGACCGCGATCGATATCGCTTCAGGGACCGCTACTGCATCCGATTGTGGCTGCCAGCCGGCAGGCTTGTTCGGCATGGGACCCTCTGCCTTCCGATTAACGGGTTTGGATGGCGGAGCCTTTAAGCTGTTCGACACGTCTCGCGGCGAAATTCTTTTCGTACCACTGGCATTGACGGAAACGGAAGGAGCCGGACAATGAGACGGCTCGCAACGCTGGGACTGATAATCGCCGCGGCCGCGCTCACCGCCAGGGGGCAATTGGTCATCACCACCAGTCCGATGCTGCCCCCGGCGATCATCGGCCAGCCGTACCCGGCGATTGGTCTGCAGGCCGCGAACGGATCCGGAAATCTGACCTGGAGCTTCGTTGAGAGCGGACCGCCCGGCTTCTTGGCCCTCTCCGCACCAGCAGGCGACCCCAACCAGATCGGATCGTTCTGTTTCGGCTCTGGTTCGTGCTCGGGAGCGCCGGTTACAGGTGTTCCGAACGTTTACATGTTCAGCATCGAGGTCACGTCCCAATTCAGTCAGACAGCTTTTCAGGAATTCACGCTTATCGTGGAGAACCCGCTCCAGATCGTCACGACCTTTCTCCCGACCGCGAGCGCGAGCCAGTCCTATTCCGCCACGTTGCAGGGAACCGGAGGCACCGGCAATTATCTTTGGTCGATCCTCAACGACGGCGGCTCCCTGCCACCTGGCATTTCGCTGGTGGATCCCGTTAAAGGCGTCCTGGCGGGCACCGCACCCGGCCTTAATGGCGTCTACACGTTCACCGTCCAGTTGGTGGATCAGACGACCCAGGAAACAGTAAAGCAACAGCTCAGCATCACCGTCGTAGGCGGCGTCCCAGCCACGACGATCCTCACTACCTCGCTGCCGAATGCGACCGTGAGCCAGCCGTATGTGTTCCAATTCCTGGGAACCGGCCTAAATCCGGTCTGGTCCGTCGTGCCCAGTACGCAGCTACCCCCAGGATTCAGCCTTGGCCCCGACGGTCTGCTCACGGGAATCAGTGGCAGCACGGGCGCGTTCTCTTTCCAGATCCAGCTTATAAATTCGTTCACGCCGACTCAAAACGCGCAGCAGACTTATTCCTTCTTCATTACACTCGGACCGCTGAGTATCGTCGAGGGCACGCTGCCGGCTGCGGCCCTGAATGTCCCGTATTCGACCACGCTTACGCCATCGCTTGGACTACCGCCGTATACGTGGAGTCTCGGCGCCGGGACACCGGCAGGTCTGAGCATCTCAAGCAGCGGCGTAATCTCAGGCACCCTGACAACGGCCGGATCGTTTCCAGTACTGGTTTCGCTCAAGGATGCAACCGGAACGATATTTACGCGGAACTACACACTGGTTGTGAGCAATAAAGTCTCGATCACCACCACCTCGCTTCCGAATGGCGGGCTGAATGTGCCGTATTCCGCCACGCTCACGGCGATCGCCGGGCAACCTCCCGATACCTGGAGCATCAGTGGGGGAAGCTTGCCCCCAGGCTTGACCCTGAGTGCGTCTAATGGGCAGATCAGCGGGACCCCGACCACATTGGGATCGTACCCGTTCACTGTGAAAGTGACCGATTCCGCCAGCTCCTCAACGAAGGACTTCACGATCGTCATAAGTACGCCACTGACGATCACCACAACGTTGATAGGCGCGTCGCTGGGTCAGAACTATACTCTTCCGAATGGTACTCCCGTGACCCTCACCGCGACCGGGGGAACACAACCTGTAATAAGTTGGAACCTTAGCAGCGGGAATCTGCCGACCGGGCTTTTCCTGAACTCATCGACTGGTGCGATCACCGGCATACCTTCAGTTTTGGGGCCGGCCACGTTCACCGTTCAAGCCTTGGACTCCGCCAGGGGGACCGCCACCCAGAGCTTTACCCTTACGGTTGCGCCCCCTGTGACCATTAGCGCCGCGGACTTCACGACGCCCGTGGGCGCCGCCGTATCTCAAACAGTGACGGCCGGCGGGGGCGTTCCGCCGTATACATTCACGATCGTCTCCGCGGCGCCCGGAGGATTGCAGTTGGGCGCATCCACGGGCGTGATCAGCGGAGCCGCGAACACCACTGGAGCGTTTCCCGTGACCCTGCGAGCGACCGATGCTAACGGACGATTCGCGAATGCCACGATCACGATTACAGTCAACTCCCTGCCACTGACCATCGTGGTACCGGCCAGTCCTGGTTCGGGCCAGCAGCCGGGGATCGGAGTGTCGACATCGGCTCCGGCGACAGGGGATATCACCGGCACTCTGACTCTAGCCTTCGCGCCTTCCGCCGCCGGCGGCACCGATAACATGATCGTATTCCAGAACGGATCCCGTTCGATTACGTTCACCATTCCCAAAGGCAGCACCACGGCTCCCAACGTCACCGTGATTACAGGCACGGTTGCCGGCACGATCACACTGACCGCGAGTGTGCCGGGCAACGCGGACGTCATCAAGACCATCATCATCGCTCCCACGGTGCCGGTGATCTCTTCAGTCGCGCTCCAGCAAGTAACCGGCGGGCTGAACGTGGTGGTCTCGGGGTATTCCAACACGCGCGAGGTATCCAGCGGAAGCTTCACGTTTACCGTATCGAGCGGGAACACGCTGTCCCAGGCTGCCATCACCGTGCCGCTGACGTCCGCCTACGCCACATGGTTCGGCAATACGACGTCGAACGCGACGGGCGGCCAGTTCAAACTGACCGTGCCCTTCAGCGTCACCCAAGGCAGCGCGTCGGCCATCACGAAGGTGAGCGTCACGCTGACCAACGGGCAAGGCACTTCGGCGGCGGTCAGTTCGCAGTAATATGCCGTCGACAGCTCCATCAGTCTCCGGCCGCTGGGTTGCGATCGTCATCGCGGTTGTGATCATCATCGCGGTCGCGGCAGGCTGCATTTGGATGTATAACGATTACCTGGTCGCCCCGCGACAACCGTAAAGCGAGTTTGGTTGCCCCCGCCCTGACAAGGCGGGGCTATTCGGGTTCCGGCCCAGCCCCGTCCGTGAGGGCGGGGGAATAATCATAGAAGCTCAGGCAGTTGTCCCCCTGCCGTAGCACGCGGGTTTGCTGGAGCGCCCCGTAGGCGGACTTGAGCTTCAGCCGCACGTCATGTTGGGCAATTATCAATGGGGCGACCAACGCCGGCTCGATCTCGCCTAGCTTCGTCAGCGCGGTCTCGTATTCGCTGTGAAGATCGTATGGCGGATCTAGGAACACGATATCGGCCGTGATCCTGCCGATCAGGGCGGTCGCTTTTCCCTGCCGCAATTCCGCTCGGCCCTCCAGACCTAGCGACTTCAGATTCTCGCGCAATACCCCGATCGCGGCACGACCGTTCTCGGCAAAGATGGCTCGCGATGCGCCGCGGCTCAGCGCCTCTATTCCCACTGCGCCCGTTCCCGCGTACAGATCGGCGAAAACTACTCCCGCAATCCGCGGCGCGAGTATATTGAACAATGATTCCCGCAGGCGATCTGGCGTGGGGCGCACGTCCAGCCCCGGCACGCTCTTCAAAGGACGGCTACGAAACTCTCCTCCGATCACTCGCATGCTAACCGACCTGAACCAAACCGTACCGCCGCTGCCAGTGGTCGCGGATGAACTCGATCGCCTTGCGCAGATCGGTTTCGAGCGGCGGGTGCGCCACAAACGCGGCAGCTTCGTTACGGGCGATTTCCAGAATATCCGCATCGCGCAGAATGTTGCCGATGTGCAGCGCCGGGAGGCCGGATTGCTTCGTGCCGAAAAATTCGCCCGGACCGCGCAGCTTCATGTCCATCTCGGCGATGTAAAACCCATCGCAGGATTCCACCAGCGTGCGGATGCGCTCATTCGCCGCGGGACTCATCTTCTCCGTCACCAGGATGCAGTAGCTCTGCTCCGCACCCCGGCCAACTCGCCCGCGAAGCTGATGGAGTTGCGCGAGACCAAAGCGCTCGGCCTGCTCGATCATCATAACTGTCGCGTTCGGCACGTCGACGCCGACTTCGATGACAGTGGTCGACACCAGAATCTTAGTCTCGCCGCGCTGGAATTTCTCCATCGCGGATTCCTTGTCATCGGACGAGAGTTTGCCGTGCAGTAAACCCACTGCAACGTCGGGGAAAACCACCTTTGAAAGATGCTCGTGCATCTTCTGGGCGGCCTTCATCGCTTGTGTTTCCGATTCCTCGATGACCGGATACACGACGTAGGCCTGCGAGCCCTGATCGATTTGCGTGCGGACGAAGCTGTAAACCTGCTCGACGCGCGCGTCCTCCACGTGCTTCGTGACGATCGGCTTCCTGCCCGGCGGCATCTCGTCGATCACGCTTACGTCCAGGTCGCCGTAGATAGTCAAGGCTAACGTCCGTGGAATGGGTGTCGCGGTCATCACCAGAACATCGGGATGCTGCCCCCCCTTTTCGAGCAGCTTCTGACGTTGCTCGACGCCAAAGCGGTGCTGCTCGTCGACCACCGCCAGACCCAGCTTGGCGAATTCGACGTCGGCTTCGAGCAGCGCGTGCGTGCCGATCACCACCTTCGCCAAACCGGCCGCAGACAGCTTCTTGAGCTGCGTTTTCTCGCGCGCCGTACTCGATCCCGTGAGCAGAATCGTTGTGTAGCCGAGCTTTTGAAATAGCTTCTTGAAGTAGAAGTAGTGTTGCGCCGCCAGGATTTCGGTAGGCGCCAACACGGCGACCTGATAGCCGTTTTCAATGGCGATAATCGCGGCCTCGGCGGCCACCAGCGTTTTCCCGCTGCCGACGTCGCCTTGCAGCAGCCGGTACATGGGATGCGGAGCCGCCATATCATGGGCGATCTCTCCCAGCACGCGCTTCTGCGCCCCGGTCGGCTTAAACGGCAGCATCTGCTTGATCCGCTCGCGCACGCGGTCGTTCAATTGAAAGCCGATCCCCGGATCCAGGCGTGCCCGCGCGCGTTTCAGCTCCAGCCCGCATTCCAGCCAGAAGAATTCCTCAAAGATCAGCCGGTACTGCGCCGGCGAACGGAACGAATTCAGCAACCGCAGGTCCGAATCCGGAGGCGGAAAATGCAGCCCGCGGATGGCGCTCCAGCGATCCGGCAGCTTCATCTGTTGCAGAATATGGGGCGGCAAAGGGTCGGGTTGCGGCGGTAAGCTCTCCAAAACCCGGTGAATCAACGAGCGAAATACTCGCGTGTTGACTTTCCCCGCCGCTTCATACACAGGAACCACCCGGCCCGTATGCAGCGAGGAGTCGCCGTCATCGTCGCCCGACAAGATCTCGTACTCCGGATGCATCATCGCGATGCCGCGCGAATAGGAATCGTACTCCACCTTGCCGAAAAGGGCGACTTTCAGGCCCGGGGCCAGGATATCGTTCAGATATCCGCCATGGAACCATTTCCCCGTGAGTACTGCTCCCGATGGATCGGTGAAGGTGGCTTCGAACATTCCCAGGCCGCGCCGGCGGAAGCCCGCGAGCCGCGTGGTGCGCACCTCGGCTAAGACAGTAGCCATTTCGCCAGGCGCTAACGCGCGGATTTGTTTGACGTTACTTCGGTCCTCATAGCGAAAGGGGGCGTAAGTAAGTAGGTCCTCGACAGTCTTAAGGCCCTTGGCCTCGAGCATCGCCGCGCGAGCCGGGCCCACGCCTTTCACATACATGAGTGGGGTGAGGAGATCCAACGGGGTTCAATCAGGAGATAAGTTCAGTGTACAGGCAGCCGGAACTCCAGTCCCGCACTTAGTTTGGTACTCGTAGTACCTCGGACGGGGATGGCGCGCCCCCAGGCAAACGATAACCTGTCTGCACAGGAGAACGACGATGGCAAACTCAATCAGCAGACCCTGGATCAACAAACTCGGGATCAACAAGCTCTGGCAGGATCAACGGGGCCAGGACATGACGGAGTACGCCCTGATCGCCGGGATGATGGCGTCGATGGTGGTGGCCGTCGTTCCGCCGATGATGTCGATCGCCATGCACATCGTGGAGATACTCCAGCAGGTCGCCCAAGTCGCGATGACCGCCGCCGGGCTAGGATAATGGGTTCATGCCCGAACTGCTCGCGGGAAAGACCGCGCTGATCCTGGGCGTAGCGAACAAGTGGAGTCTCGCCTACGCCATCGCCCAAGCATTCCGACGCGAAGGCGCAAAATTGTTACTGACGTATCAAGGGGAACGCCAGAAAGAGACCGTTACCGAGCTGGGGTCCGAGCTGGGAGCTGCCGCCATCTTTGAGTGCGACGTCACCCGCGAAGAGGATCTGACGAAGCTCGCCGAAACCGTCCGCCAGCACGGCCGTCTGGATTCACTGGTTCACAGTATCGCGTTCGCCAATCGGGAAGACCTGACCAAGCCGTTCGTAGAAACCTCTCGGGCGGGCTATCTCCTCGCGCAGGATGTGTCCGCCTATTCGCTGGTTTCAGCCGCGCGCACAGTCGCCCCACTGATGACCGAGGGCGGTTCGGTGATGACGCTATCGTACCTGGGGGCGACCCGCGTCGTGACCAACTATAACGTGATGGGCGTCGCCAAGGCGGCGCTCGAAGCGTGCGTGCGCTACCTATCGAGCGACCTGGGTCCATCGAATATCCGCGTGAATGCGATCTCAGCCGGGCCGGTCAAAACCGCGTCGGCGAGAGCGGTAGCGGGATTATCCAAGATGCTCGAAACCATGCCCACGCGTGCTCCTCTGCGGCGCAACTGCACGCCGGAGGAGGTCGCCGATACCGCGGTGTTCCTGGCGAGCGACCTGGGCCGCGGCGTGACGGGAAACGTATTGTTCGTCGACGCGGGATACCAGGTGATGGGGTTCTAACTCGCAGCCGCGGCGGACTGCTCGCGATAGTACATCATCAGGTCGGTCACCGGCGGCGCGATCCCCAACTGCCGGATCATGCCCACCGCTTGCCCGCGATGCAGCGTTGCATGATTGACCACATGCAGAACCACCTCCGATACGACACTCTCAAACGCGCTTTTTCCGTCAAGTGACTTATAGGCCACCACGCGCGCCAGATCGGCATCGGATAACCCTTCGGCCCAGGCTTCCCATTTTCGCTGGATATCCGCCCAGTCCCGCTCCAGCTTAGGCAATTCCGCCTCTTTGATCAGCGGCTCCCGCGGATCCACCACACGCGCATACCAGATGCGATCCGCGAAATGCGTGTGGCACAGCGTGCCAAGAACGCTCTGGTGCGACACGCCAACATTGCGAGTCAGGTCCTCAGGGTTGAGATTTCGAGCGGCATCCAGCAGCTTTCGGGAAGCCCACCCGGAGTATCGAAGATGCCTCAAGGCTTCGGCAGCGGTCATAGTTGTATTATGCCGGAACTTCCCGACATTACGGTCTACATCGAAGGCCTGGAGCAGCGAATCTTAGGGCATACACTCATACATGCTCAGATCGCCAGCCCGTTTCTGCTGCGCACCATCGAGCCGCCGGTGTCTGCCTGTGTTGACCACAAAGTTTCGTCGCTCCGGCGCGTCGGCAAGCGAATCGCGATCGGCTTCGATAACGATGTTTGGTTGGTCCTGCACCTGATGATCGCCGGACGCCTGCACTGGAGCGAGAAAGCTAAGAAGCCCGACGGCCGCCGGACTCTCGCAGCGTTTCTATTCGACAACGGCTGTCTCACGCTGACCGAGGCCGGATCGCAAAAGCGCGCGTCTTTGCACCTGGCGCAGGGCGAAGCTGGTCTGGCCGCTCTCGATCCCGGCGGAATGGATGTCATGACGGCGTCTCTCGACGAGTTCGCGCGCGGCCTGACGGTCGGTAACCATACATTGAAGCGCGCTCTGACCGATCCCCACGTGTTCAGCGGGATCGGCAACGCATATTCTGATGAGATCCTGCACCGCGCTCGGCTGTCTCCCATCACGCTGACGTCACGGTTGACGTCCGAAGAGATCGCACGTCTGCAGCTTGCAACGCAAGCGGTCTTACGAGACTGGGTCGAACGTCTTCGCAGGGAAGCCGCCGGCGGGTTTCCCGAGAAGGTCACCGCGTTCCGCCCAGAGATGGCGGTTCACGGTCGCTATGGTCTGCCCTGCCCTCGCTGCGGCGCCAAGATTCAGCGCATCCGCTACGCTTCGAACGAGACTAACTACTGCCCCGTATGCCAGACCGGAGGACGCTTGTTGGCCGATCGCGCGCTGAGCCGCTTGCTAGGGAAAGATTGGCCGCGCACGCTCGAAGAGCTGGAAGAACTTCACTTGCGCGCGCGATAGATGCTGACGATCGAGCGGGCTGCTCCGGTAACGGAAAGCACCGTACCTCGAGGAAGCCGCACTGGTTCCTTGAGGATGTAGGGGGTCGGCCAGTCGAGCGGAATGTCCTTGGCAAATAGCAGCACTTCGGTTCCGCCATCGGGCTTGCGTGCCGATACTTCGATCGATTTCACGCCAGCTTCGATTTCCGGTCGTAAGGCCACGACGTATGTGTCCGCGGCAAGAGTCGTTTTATTGTCGAGGACGACGTCGGAGATCAAATCTGTCGCCGGCTGATCGGCGAAGAACAAGCCGAGCGTTCCCTGCTCGACCGCGCGCTCCTTGCCGCCGCGATAGTGAATCTCGGCCACGACATGCGAACCCGCCGGTAATCGGTACGCAGTGCCTTTAGGCGCGCTCATGAATCCGTACCAAGGCGTCCAGCTTCCGATCCACTGGCCCGTTTCCTGGATGGTGAAGAACGCAGCACGGACCACGCGGCGATCGCTCGGCATGAACTCCACGGCGCGAACCCGGCGTTCCGTCGCTAACCCGAGATCGAAGACGACACGTTTGATCTCGCTTACTTGAGGTTCAACCGTAGTGGCGGGCAACTGCCGCTTTAGCTGCGGCTCGCCGAGCTGCCACGTGTCGAAATCGTTATGCGCCTGCACATCCTTGGGTCGAGCGGCACCCGGAGTCGCCGTGTTCGTGAAAACCGTCCCAGCGTTCCGGGGACCGAGGCCCTCCACCCAAGAGACGATGAACTGCGTCTCCCGCAGCGTGAGGCTGTTTTCGTTCGCGAACTGGCCGTAGCCGGAGACCGCGGCCCAGGGCGGCATGTGACGAGCAATCACATCAGCACGAATCGGCCGCTTCTGGAGCCAGGTCTGTTCATACGTCATCAACGGAAATGACGGACCCGTCGCCGTATGACACATGACGCAATGCTTGTCGAGAATGCGGACGATCTCACGGTCGAACAGGACTGTAGTCGTAAGCGTCTCATGGGCGAGTCCCGCGACCGCAAAAAGAAGCATGATCCCCGCAAGTCTTCTCACGGCTGCATCGCCTTGAACGTGAACGCGAATGTATGAACCTTGCCATTGCGCCGGAATTGCGTCCAGGCGCGATAGTTGCCGGGCTTCGGCATCAAGCCTTCGAACGTCACATCCGGACCACCGCGCAGCTTTTCGAGATCGGCGCCGGGCGGAATCAGGAAGACTGGCGGACCGCCATCGTCATCCGGCATCGCCAGAATATCGAGCGGGTGCGAGTGGACGTAATCCACCATATCCTCGCTCATGATCAGCGTGTGGCCGAACGCGCCGAGATACGTCTGAAGATCGGTAATCGGACGGCCGGTGGCAGTGTCGGTCAGGTGATAGTTGAGATGGCAGTACAGCCCGACGAGGCACGTCTGTGGATCGTAAGCGATGGTCGCCGTGATATCGTCGACGCTCTTCGTCAGGTTCGTATCGGGAACCAGGTGAGCGCTGGCGGATTCCAGGTCTCCCGCATAACCCGCGGTGACCAGCGGGCGCGCGATGAACTGCGGCGCACCGCCGCTCGGCATGAAGTCGGACAGGACCTTGTAATAACCTGCCTTCGGCAGCGTCACATCGATGGTCCAGGTGCCGTCGGCTTGCTCTTCCGGATGGATGTGCTGAAAGTACTCCATGTCCTGGCTGATCACGAACAGGTGATATTGCTTTTCGTGCACGACCTCAAACTTCTTGACCTGCTCGCCGGTGCCGGGATGAAAGATCTTGAAGCGCATGGTGACTTTCTGGCCGGGTTTCACCACCGCAGGCACAGTATGAAAGTCGAAATTGTAATCGCGAACGTCGAAGGGCGCGGCACGGACCAGATCCATCCCGCAGCGAGGACACTTGCCGGTCACGTCCATCGTGTAATCGGGATGCATGGGGCAGACCCAGGCGGTTTCTTCCTCGGGAGCCGAGCCTTGGAAGAACGCAATTGAGGCGGAGGAAGCCAGCAAAAGGAGCACGACGAGCATTGCCGGCAGTGTCCGCCTTGCCATCCTCCTTATTATCCTAGCCTGATCTTTTTTCCGCGTAACCGAAGCGTGCCAGCACAGTATTCCTACCATGGGCACCCTCTGGGCCGACATCAAATACGCCTTTCGTTCGCTGTACAAAGCTCCCATGTTCACCACCGTCGCGGTGCTGTCTCTCGCGCTGGGCATCGGCGCGAACACCGCCATTTTCAGCCTGCTGGATCAGGTCCTGCTGCGCCTGCTACCGGTCAAGAATCCCAAGGAGCTGGTGTTGTTCACCATGCGCGGCCAGCACTACGGAAGCAACTGGGGCCAGAACGCCATTTCCTACCCCATGTATCGCGATTTCCAGGACCACAACGAAGTGTTCTCGGACATGTTCGCGCGATATTCATTTACGCCGAGTCTCACCGTGGATGGCGGAACGGATCGCGTCCAGGCGGAGATGGTCTCGGGCACCTATTTCCCCGCGATGGGCATCGGCGCGGCGATCGGCCGGACCTTTGCGCCCGATGACGACAAGACACCCGATGGCCACCCGGTCGTCGTCCTGAGCTATAGCTTTTGGGACACGCATTTCGCGAAGGATCCGAAGGTTCTCGGCAAAAAGGTTCTGGTCAACAACACGGCGATGACCATCATCGGCGTCGCGCAATCGGGATTCGACGGCGTGGAACTGGGCAGCGCGGCGCAGATTTTTGTTCCTCTCATGATGCAGTCCGAGATGATGCCCGGAAATAAGGGATTCCTGACGAACCGCCGGACCCGGTTTGTCAATGCGTTCGGGCGACTAAAGCCGGGGATCACGCAAGTGCAGGCTCAAGCCTCGCTTCAGCCGTTCATGCATTCGATCCTTGAGATGGAAGTGAGGGAGCCGGCATTTCGCAACGCGGCGGACATCGTCCGCCAGGAGTTCCTGAAATGCTACATGGATCTGCTTCCTGGCTCTCAGGGGCGATCGTTCATGCGGCAGCGCCTCGAAGCACCCCTGTGGGTGCTGATGGCGATCGCCGGGACCGTGCTGCTGATCGCATGCGCCAATCTGGCGAACTTACTGCTTGCCAGAGCCGCGGGACGAGAGAAGGAAGTCGCTGTGCGACTGGCTGTGGGCGCCAGCCGATGGCGCATCATCAAGCAGCTTCTCACCGAGAGCCTGATACTGGCGGCTCTGGGAGGCTTGGCCGGAACGGCGATTGCCTTCGCGGCCGACAAAGCGCTTCTGGCCGCGTTTGTGCCGTCGGATACGCAGGGTTTCAAGATATCCACTACGCCCGACTTCCGCATCCTGCTCTTCACCTTCGGATTGACCGTCGGAACAGGATTGTTATTCGGCCTCTTTCCGGCCCTGCGGACCACGAAGCCGGATATTGCGCCTACGTTGAAGGATCAAGCCGGCGCGGTGGTGGGAGGCGGCAACGTCAAGCTTCGCAAGATACTGGTCGCGTCTCAGGTGATGTTATCTCTCCTGCTGTTGGTGGGCGCTGGGCTGTTCGTCAAGAGCCTGAGCAATCTCAAAAATCTGGGGCCCGGGTTCCCCGTCGAGCGGCTCATCGGATTCAACCTGAATCCCCCGCTGATCGGTTACGACAAACCGCGCACGGTGCAGTTTTACCAGAGCCTCACGGACAACCTGCGTACGATCCCCGGGGTGCAGTCCGTAGGCCTCGCTGGTATGCGCATTTTGCGCAACAACGAGTCAGACAGCTCGATGACCATCGAAGGGTATACGCCCAAGCTGGGCGACCGTCCCGATGCCTATATGAACTGGATCAGTCCAGGCTACTTCGCGGCGCTCGGTGTGCCGATCATCGCGGGGCGCGATTTTACGAGTCCGGATACGCAAGAAGTACTCCATCGGGAGCCGGACAACTGGGTGCCCGCGAAGATCATCGTCAACGAATCGTTTGTGAAGAGGTATTTCAAAGACCGGACCGCCCTTGGCCGGCATCTGGGCTACGGCATCGATCCCGGAACCAAAACCGATATGGAGATTATCGGCGTCGTAAAAGATATCAAGTACACCAACCTTCGTGACGAAATCCCCGATCAAGCGTTCCTTCCCTATATGGCGGTCCACGGCCCCATGGGCATGACTGTATTTGTGCGTACGTCCGCGGATCCCGATTCTATGTTCCAAGCGGTGCGAGCCAAAGTCCGCGAATTGGATGCAAACTTGCCCATCGCCTCAATGCGGACGGTCCAAGAGGATCTGAGCGACACCCTGGTTACGGAGCGCATGACGGCGAACCTATCGGTGGTTTTCGGGTTCCTGGCCACGCTTCTTGCGATGATCGGGCTCTACGGAGTGATGGCGTATTCCGTGGCGCGCCGGACGCGGGAGATCGGCATCCGCATGGCCCTCGGAGCGCTCGAAGGCAGAGTCATTTGGATGGTGATGAAGGAGGTCCTGGTGCTCGTGGTCCTGGGCGTGGCCGCCGCTTTGCCCGCGGCGTTCGCGCTGACGCGTCTAGTGCGTGCTCAGCTTTACGGCGTTACTCCCAATGATCCCTGGACGATGGTGCTGGCTACGATCGGCCTGATCCTGGTTGCGTGTGCGGCAGGATTCGTCCCAGCCTTTCGCGCCAGCCGCGTCGACCCGATCCGGGCATTGCGCTACGAATAGCGCTGCTAGTGAGCGCTTGCAGCAGCTCGATCGATCGCATCCATGATCAGACGCTTGGACTCCTCAACACCCACCCACTTGCCAATGTGGGTCCATTTGCCTGGTTCCAGATCCTTATAGTGATTGAAAAAATGCGCGATCTGCTCGCGCATAATCTCAGGCAAATCCAGATACGATCCGATGCCCGTATAAAACGGGTGAAGATCGTCAACCGGAACCGCAATGATCTTCTCGTCGAGCCCGGCCTGGTCCTCCATCAGCAAAGCTCCCACCGGACGGCAGCGAACGATTGCGCCGGACACGACCGCGACGGGCGCGATCACCAGCACGTCAATCGGGTCGCCATCCTGTGACAGTGTTTGCGGAATGAAACCGTAATTGCCCGGGTAGAACATGGCGGTGTGCAGGAATCGGTCGACGAACATCGCACCAGAGGATTTGTCCAGCTCGTACTTGACGGGCGTACCTCCGACGGGTATCTCGATGATCGCGTGCACATCCGATGGCGGGTTTCTGCCAGCGCTGATCTTGGTGACGTCCATTTCTTGATCCTATCCTTGTCCGAGTCCGTCCATTTCGCCTACTGTAAAAGAATGCCGGACACCCCGCCCAGCACGAAGGGCCGTGGCCGCAGGGTGAGGAAGAACCTGAGGCAGGGAATGGGTCTCGCCTGGACCGCCTCGCCGAGCTCCCTGATCCGCTATTCCGTCCTGGGGATGCTGAGCGCCGCGATGCCTCCCATCGCCGTCTACCTGGGCGCGGCTCTGGTCAATCGCATCGCGGAAGCGCGCCTGCATTCGCTCCGATTCACCGACTTGGTTCCCATCCTGGTCGGATTGTGGCTCGCCACTGCCGTGCAGCGAGCCGTGGGCGCCTACATGGGCTACGGCCGGAACCTATTCGTCCGCCGGGTGCAGCTCGAAGCCGAGCGGCGATTGCTCGCGCAGGCGTCCAAGGTCGATATCGGCCACTTCGATAATTCCGACTGGCACGATCGTCTGGCGCGCGCCAAACGCGACGTTTCCTGGCGGCCCGGCGATCTTACCTGGTCGGTACTGGGGCTCTCGGGCAACATCGTAACCGTGATTCTGATGGCGGGGCTTCTCGCCAGCCTGCACTGGGTGCTGGTGGTTCTCGCGTTGGCCGCGGCCGGGCTTTCACTCGCGCTAGAGCGCCGCGTGACTTCGCGCCTCTACGAGTATTTCTACAAAGAGACTCCCGAAGAGCGGGAACGCGAATATCTCGCCGACCTGCTCGTCCAGCCGCGTTCGACCAAGGAAATCCGGGCGTACGTTCTCGCCGATTACCTCATGGGAAGGCATAGCAAGCTGTCCGAGGATCTGTTCAAGAAGCGGGAACTAATGTACCAGTCGGCAACACGCATCTCGATGCTAACCGGTCTGGTAGGCGGGACGACGCTCGCGCTCGCCTACGTGTTTCTGGCTGTTCGCGGCGTGGCGGGTACCATCGACCCTGGCGGCGTGGTGCTGGTGATCGGGGCATTCACCGCGGTCTCGGGAACTCTCGGACAGATTTCGAGCACGTTCGTGGCGGTCGACCAGCACACCACCTTCCTAGATGACTACTTCTCATTCTTGTCGATAGGTTCGCTGGTGCCCGTGCCAGTTGATCCGCATCCCGAGACGGCGTGGCACAACGCGATCAGCACTGCCGGAATCGAGTTCGACAATGTCACCTTCACTTATCCCGGTGGAACAGAACCGGCCGTAGCCGGATTGAATCTGCACATGCGCGCCGGGGAACTGATCGCGCTAGTTGGCGAGAACGGAGCCGGGAAAAGTACGCTCATCCGGCTCCTGCTTCGTTTTTATGATCCGGACCAAGGCTCGGTCCGGGTGGGTGGCGTTGATTTGAAGGATCTGGATCCCGCGGTTCTCCGCAGCCGGATCGGCGTGCTGTTTCAGGACTACGTGAGTTACGAACTCTCCGTGCGCGAGAACGTCGTGATGGGCCGGCCGGATGGAGAAGTAAGAGACGAGAAGGTCATGGAGGCTCTCCGCGACGCCCGCAGCGATTGGCTGCTGAAGAAGATGCCTCGCGGTCTCGATTCCAAGGTCGGAAGGCTGTTCGAAGGCGGACACGACCTATCCGGCGGTGAATGGCAGCGTCTGGCCCTGGCCCGCATCATGTACCGCGATGCCGATATCTGGATTCTGGACGAGCCCACGTCTTCGCTCGACCCCGAGGCCGAAGCAGCGATCTTCGCCGAGCTGAAGGAGAACCTCAAGGGCCGGATCGGCATCGTGATCTCGCACCGCTTCTCGACCGTGCGCATAGCCGACCGGATCGCCGTGATCGCCGATGGGCATGTTAAGGAATTGGGCTCGCACGAGGAGTTGGTGCGCGCGGGAGGCCGCTACGCGCAACTTTTCGAGTTGCAAGCAGCTGGGTATCGCTGAGGTCCGTCTGATAGAATTCTCTGCATGCCAGTCGCAGTTGCTTCTAATAAGCTCAGTGACGACGACTTCCTCGCAGCATTCACCGACTGTGTGCTGCCGCCTTCGTTGTTCCGTCACGGAGATCACCTCCGGTTTGCCTGGCTTCTCCTGCATAGAAAGCCGTTCGATGAAGCTCTTACACTGGTCCGTCAGGGTATTCAACGATTTGCCGCGCATCACGGCGCGTCTCACATTTACCATGAGACGCTCACAACAGCTTGGGTAAAGCTTCTGGCAACCCACCAGGAAGCCACTTTTGAGGAGTTCATTGTTAGCAATGAGCACCGCCTCAAGCGCGAATTGCTGTACCGCTTCTGGACGCCGGAGGTTCTGGATAGTGAGGCTGCAAAATCGGGCTGGGTGCCACCCGACAAGAAGGCTCTCCAGACTATTTAGTCGGCGCGCCCGCGGGTTTGGCCCGTGAGTCGGTCAGTGCCGACGCCGCCCCGGCTTCCTTCTGAATCTCTTGCAGCCCGCCCGGGAGAGATCCTGCGTAAAGATACAAAACCAAATCCCGCTTCACCGCGGTAAGCGGGTATTCCAGCACGCTCTTCTTGGCGAGCCCATCCGATATCTCGGTATAAATCGCAGTGCGCCGCGTTTCCATCGCTAACGCGATCACCTGGTACGTCTGTTGCGCGAAAACGTTCTTATCGACCGACAGATTGATGCCGGTGACCGCCGTTCCCAGCGCACCAAATAGCGTCTTGGTGGCGATTCTGCCGGCGATCGCCACAGCAGTCGTGAGTCCCACATTCAACGCGTCGCCAGTCACGGCGACCGCACCTTTGCCTGAGTAAAGATTCGCGGAGTACACGTTGTACAAGTCGTCCATCAAGCCCATCAGACCCCAGCCGATGTCATTCCGCGCCGCTTGCGCCAGTTTTTGTTTGGCGTCATCCGTGATAACCGGAGCGTTCGCATTGTACGCGGCAATGTCAGAATCGTAGTCCTTTTGCGAGTAAACGTAGGGCAATTGCGGCCTGGCCGGAAGTGCCAGCGACTTCCCAAATTTCCTGCAGCCTGCAGTATTGAAGAGAACAGCCGCCAGTGTGACAACCGCCGCTGTTCTAAGTGTGAACATCAAGCTCGAGTGCTCCCGGCTAAAGTGTAAGCCGGTGTGTCAAGCTCCAGCCGAATAATTACGAGAGATTAGTGGCTTAGCCAGTGTGTACGCGGGCTTCGAACCAGGCGGCCGAACAGGCCCCCGAAGGCTCCCGCCGCGCTGCAGAATAGCGCGCCGGTCCAGGCTTGTCCGGTCACACCGGCCCCCGTCGCGCCAGCAACCACGAGCAGAACGGCTGCGACGATTGTCACCAGAGGTCCGATTGGCGAGTGCGGCATCAGCACATTCCCGGCGAACACTTCCACAATCCACGCCAGACCGATCGGTGCGGCAGGGGATGCGAGAATCTCCGGATACCGCAAAATGCTGTATGCCACTATGACCACGCAGATGCTGGCGCCCTCAAGGATGCCCTTCCGGAGCATTTTATGGATCGGAGGAAAGGATGAAGATGGCACATTCGGCTCGGCCAAGTGTGTTGTGCATCATATCAAGACGAGGCACGGGCGTGCTACGGGGTCGGTTAGATCGATCGTGTCCCGCGGAAGAGGTGCAAAACCAGCGAGATGACTGCCACGATCAGCAACAGGTGGATGAGCCCTCCCGCCACATGAAATGCCAGCCAGGCTGTTGCCCATGTTCCGAGTAGTAGGAAGAACAGGACCAAGAAGATGAAATCTCGTATCACATCTGATAGATGGGTCAGGACGCGGAATGTTTCTCAAATAAGAACTTTCAGCGATGCGGACTCGTCGCGTTGCCTTCGTACGTCCCCGTACCCGGGCCCGGCAGTTCGTTGGCTCGGGGTCCGGTGTACCGCGCCACATGAAGCCCGGTCTTATTGTCGACCCAGTAAATCAGCCCGTCCTTGAACACCGGGTACGTGCGGACGATGCCGTGCGGAAGGGTCAGTGCGTATCCCACTTCCCGCGGAGTTTGCGGAATGGAGATATCGATCACGCGCAGTCCGTGGCCGTACCAGGTATTGAACACCAGATTCTTGAACACCGTCGGGTTGTGATTCTGCTGGGCCACCTGTTGCCGGCGCGTTTGGCCATCGGGCTCGGTGATGGCCTGCGTCAGGCACTCGTCGAGCTGATTATCGGGAATCGAAAACGCTCCGACCATGATCGGCGTGATCTCCGACTCCACCGAAATCATCCGGGCGTAATTCAGTGGGCATCCGCCGTTCTCGTCGGTCACCCACACGTACGCTGGACGACCCTTGGTGTTCCCCTTCACCTGCGCGGGCCGGTTCGGGACGAACACCGCGCTGTGGGTGCCCGTCGGCGTGGCGTTCACCGGTGGATAGACATCGAAACGCGAGCGCGTCAGCAGCACCAGATAACGCTCGGCTTTCGATTGCGCCGGCGCGCTGGATGCCAGGTACACCTTGAGTCCCGGATCGTTGTTCACCACCATGTGGATGCAATCGTTGGCCAGCGCAGGCAGCTTCGCCACGTCTATCCCAATATTGCCCGCGCCACCAGCGTTGACAATGGTCGACCGTTGGTTGCACCCGGCCGTCCCCGCGGCGAGATCCGCGTTGCGATGATGCGCCACCGCGTCCGAATCGAGCACGTAGAATCCCGCCGTGGTGCCGGCGACGTAGACTCGTTCGCCGTCATCCGTGACAGACGAAGAATGAAAGCGGTTCTGCTCGTTGTTCTGGAAGTTCCCCGCGCGGCCCGCGAGATTCTTAGAACTGCTGAAATCCAGAAACCGGCCGTCTGAGAACAATCCGGTGGCATCGGGCTTCTCATTCACCGGCGGCCCACCGACCTCCTGCAGGGTAAAACTCGCGAGAACCTTGGCTTTCAGAAGCATTTCCCCGGTATCTTCATCCGTCACCGCTAGCGCCGTGAAGTCGGGGGTCTTCAAGCCCGGATGATCGGGATCCGGCAAACCCGACGTCCAATTGGTCATGTAGACCAGTACTCGATTCGAATTGGCCGGATCGTGCCACAGGAAGAATTCGTGCGACTGCCCGCCGAAATCGGTGATCTCGCTCTTCCCGATCGGCAGGCACGTATTCATGTCGACGCGGTAGGTTTCCATCCGGCCGATCGTGTTGGTTCCGGCGTTGCGCACCAGGATGTAGCGATCCTCGCCGCCAGACGTCTTGTAAACCAGCGAACGAAGCTCGCGGTCGTCGAATCCCTCGTTGCCTTCGAACATGGCGGGGATCTCGCCCACCTGTACGGGCGGTTGCTTCACAGGATCGGGCTGGATCTTGAAAATGTTGATGGCGTGCTTCTTGCCTGCCCCGTTCTGATGACCAGTAAAGATGCAATTTCCGGCGATGCCGAGACCGCGTCCGTCTCCCGCCGCGTCAAGGTCGCCGCCCTTCCATGCGCCGGTAGCGGAATCCTTGACAGAAGGCACAGTGAGGACCCAATGAAGGGGCTCGATATTCCGGAATAAGTGGAGCTCTTTTTCGAGCTTGGCGACGCCGGCCCGGGCGTCCTCTTCGGAAGCAGTCGGATCCAGCTTGCCCTCGCGGTTGACCCGCACCGACGGCATCTGGCCGATGGGCGTATCGAAAGTCGAGGGCTGGCAGCCCGCGGGATCTTTCGAATAGTCGACGCACTGCCCCACTACAGGAACGATCGCGGCGCCGCAAATCAAAATCGGCCAGAAGAAGTAATTCGCCATTGCATGATTTTACTCCCCTCGGAACCAAATAAAGAAACAGCAGTATGATTGATCGCATGAACTCCAAGGATGTTTCGCGCCGCGAGCTGATTCAAAGCGCCGCCTTTGTGCCCTTGGCCGCGCTAACGCTATCGGCACAGCAACCCGCGGTGAAGGGTGCGCTAACGCCTGAGCAGATGAAGACGTTAGTCGCCTTCATCGACCGCTTGATCCCTCGTGATGAGCTCGGCCCCGGCGCCGTCGATTCTGGCGCGCAAATCTATATCGACCGCGTCCTGGCCGGCCCGAACGCGAACGAGAAGGCCAGCTTCATCCAGGGTCTGCAAGCCGTCGACGCATACGCCAAGCGCGTTCACGGCTCCGCGCTCGCAGAGCTCTCGACGGAGAAACGCGATCAAGTGCTCAACGAAATGGTTGACAGTCCATTCTTCAACCGCGCACGACGTCTGACACTCGAAGGTATGTTCAGCGATCCCTACTACGGCGGCAACAAGAATTTCGCCGGATGGGATTTGATCCGCTACCCCGGTCCGCGGCCAGCAGTAGCCGCCGAAGATCAGGCTTTGAAGGCCGACATCAAACCGTATCGCGTCTCCGCATACGGGATCCAATATGGCCATTAATCTCAAACCGGTCGACGTCGCGGTCATCGGTCTGGGCGCCGCAGGCGGCGTTGCGGTGCTCCCCCTGGCTCGCGCGGGCCTCAAGGTCGCGGGCCTCGAAGCAGGCACCTGGATGGATCCGCACCGGGATTTCCACGCCGACGAGGTGTATAACAACATCCGGCGATTAGTCAGCAGCTCGCCCAAAGCCCAGCGCGAATGTCCCACGGTGCGCGCGACACCTTCGCAGCAGGCTCGATCCGCCGGGGTTCATCCCATGATGAACGCCATTGGCGGCACGTCCATCCATTACTGGGCGCAAAGCTGGCGTTTGAAGCCCTGGGATTTCCGGACCCGCTCCGAGTCCATCCGCCGCTACGGGTCCAAATCCATTCCCGCCGGATCCACGCTCGAAGACTGGCCGGTCACCTACGATGATCTGGAGCCGTACTACGACATCATCGAACAGGAAGTCGGCGTGAGCGGGAAAGCCGGCAATATCCAGGGCCGCGTCGATCCGGCCGGCAATGTCTTCGAAGCGCCCCGGCAGCGCGAGTATCCCATGCCTCCGCTGCGCGGCGCCGGATTTACCGATCACATGATGGATGCGGCCCGGCAGCTCGGATGGAAGCCGTTCCGTCCGCCGGCCGCCATCAATTCACAAACGTATCGGGGCCGAGCGGCGTGCGTGTTTCACGGCTATTGCAGCGCCGGAGGATGTCACGTGGGCGCGAAAAACTCCACCGCGACCACCACGATTCCCGACGCCGTCCGCACCAAGAACCTGACCGTTTTCGACAAGGCCCACGTCACGCGCATCGTCTCTGAATCAAACGGCGCCTCAAACGGCCGCGTCACCGGCGTGACGTACATCCGCGATCGCAAAGAGTATTTTCAACCCGCCAAGATCGTGCTGCTGGCAGGCTACACCTACGAGAATTCGCGCCTATTGCTCCTCTCGAGATCGAAAGCGTATCCCAACGGGCTCTCGAACAATCACGGCCAGGTAGGTCGCCATTATTTCGGACATTGGGTCAGCAACGTCAGCGCGCTGTTTCCCTACGACATCAACGTCTGGTATGGGCTGCCGGCTCAAGGCGCCACCGTCGACGAATGGGCCGACGATTCCTTCGACCATGCCGGGCTCGGCTTCATCGGTGGCGCAAGCCTGCACGTCTACACCGAGCGTCATCCGATCGACGCCGCGGCTATGAACACCTACGGCCGTGCGCCTCTGTTCGGGTCGGCCTGGAAGAAATTCGTGCACGAGAACGCCGGACGCGTCGCGTCCACCTATCTGCAAACCAACACTTTTCCCTACGAGACAACCTTCCTGGACCTTGACCCGGAAGTCCGCGATCCGCTGGGCGATCCCGTGTGCCGCATCACCGCCGGTGGCGTGCGCGAGAACGAACAGCGCGCGCTGCAGCACGCGCAAAACAAGATGGAGGAGTGGTTCCGCGCGGCAGGCGCGATCGAGGTCACCAAGCCTCCCAACAATGGACCCGGTATTAGCACCCACGCTTACGGCGGCACCCGCATGGGCGATAACCCCGAAACCAACGTGGTCGACCGATGGGGATTCTCGCACGAAGCTCCCAACCTGGGCATCCTGGGAGCTTCCGTGATGGGCTCGAGTGGCGCGCGCAATCCGACGCTCACGCTGCAAGCCCTGGCATGGCGGACAGCCGAGCATCTCGTAAAGAACTGGAAATCCCTCGCGGGGTGACGAGTGTACGCCCGAACGCGCTAAAATTGTTTTCACATGGCGGGCTGGCGGAACTGGCAGACGCAGACGGCTCAAAATCGTCCGACCGCAAGGTCATGGGGGTTCAAGTCCCTCGCCCGCTACCATGAACGCAGGATCAGCCTGCCCGGAGTCCGCTAGCTCGCGTTGGACTTCGACAGGACCGACCCCACCCTCGAGAAGATCTGACTGATGGTGTTGGCAAAGCCCGGCATTACCACAACGGCCGAGACGGCGACGAAACCCGCCATGAGGGCATATTCAATCAGGTCTTGGCCAGATCGCTGCCGCCAAACCGTCCACCGAAGCGCGTACTGAGCAAGTGTTTTCATCGAATGCACCAAACCCTAGGATGATCTTCGTCGATATGCAGGATTGAGGCAACCCGCGTAGCCCCTCGTATTAAGGCTGATTCATACGCAGGCGACCCTCCGGAAGGGCCTTAGTACCCTGTCTCAAAACGCAGTTCCGAGATAGAACCCGAGTGGAATCGTCACGCCTGGGTTCTGCGGGAACAGATTGCCGTTGGAGTAATGCGCGATCCGCACCTCCGCGGCAACTCTCCTGTTCCTGCCCAGGAAAACCCCCGCGCCTATGAAGTCCTGAAATGTGAACCGTTTACCGGTATCCTCGCCGTCGATGGCCGTCCTGGTGATCAAGGCCGGTCCGGCCAGGGAGTAAGTGAAGTGGAGCTCCAGCGGATTGGTGCGAATCGCGACGAACCGGAACGCGGGATACACAGACGCCGTGTAAAATCGCTCGCCTGCCTTCCTGCTCATCCACGAGGAAACGCTGGCGCCAAGATCGAGCGCGAAAAACCGGCGCGTGTGGAGCACGTTCCGCTGGTAGTTTATCGACACGCCGTGCGCCACCTGAACCGAGCCAGTCCAGAAAACAGGAACGGGGCGCTTGGAAACGAAATCGTTGGCGCCGTAACCTAACGCGTCGGTCACATACCCAATCTGAACGACGTTCCTCGGCCAAACTGGCCCGCTGGGGGAATCTGTATCGGTCTGCTCAGCCGGAAGATGCCGCACGGTGTAATCGAATCCACCAGAAAAGAACACCGTGCGGGGCTGCCGATCGGATGATCGCCCCGGCACTGCCGTGACTCCAGTCAGGAGGTCCCAGTTGTCGTTGAGGCGATACTTCAGGCCCCCGCCAAACAGAAGAGTCGCATAACTGGCGTCCGTCACCACCGGCGATGGGCCGATCGCGAATCCCTTTCGCGTGACCAGGCCCAGGCCGCCTTCGCCATACACGGAAACCGTCTTCGTAAGCGGCAGCCGCGCTTTCGCGGTCAAGCCGGCAACGTTCATCCACACCGAATGGCTGCCCTGGTCTCCGTTTACGTTTCGATACTCCACCCACTGCACCGGGCGCATGTCGCTAATCTGCGCGGAGAAATATTTGTTGAACTCGTGTCCAATCAGGAAGACGCGCGCGGCCAGGTGCGGCACGCTGACGGATTGTGCCTGGAATCCCGGCTGCATCTGCGCGCCGGAAAAAGGATAGTCGATGTAGCCGAGCTGAACCCCGACGTAGGAATTCGCCAGGAATCGCGGGTATTGCGCCGCCTGACCCAGCGTCAGGCCCGCCGAGAAGAGGAAGGCGGCAAATGACAGACTGAAGCGCCTACCGGCGTGGACCAAGCCCAGTCCTACTTCTTCTTGCCTGCCGCCGGAGTCTTCGGCGGAGCCGCCGCCGGTTGCTCCTTGAGCTGATCGTCGGGGATGGGTTCGATATCGCCAAAAGTGATGCTGGCTTCAGCGCCGAACTTCTGATAGAGCCTATAGTCGGCCCGGTTCGTCGTCTCCGCCCTGATCTCCTTGGAGGTCAACTCGAAGTGGTAAGGCAGAACGTATTCCTGACCTGAGATCTTTGTGGGAGCGTAATCCAGCTTGATCTTCACTTCATGGATCGGGAAGTCGTCCGGAATGCCGACGGTTTCCATCTGGATCTCCGTAATGATCTTGGTCTGGACATCGGCGTAGACCAGGCCTTTGTAGGCGGAAGTGTACTCGCGCTTCGATTCCCCGTGGTACATGCTGTAGCCATTCGATTTTGGCACCGAGTATGCGAACACGTACATGAGCTTCCCGCGTAGGGTGGCCCAATGGTCCCACTGGAAATCGGAACCCGCGTCCGGATCGAAAATACTCGACATCAGCCGGCCGAACTCTCCTGAGGTAACCACGCCGCCCAGTTCCTCGTGCTTTAGATTGGGCTGCGACTTGCCATTGACCATCTCCACCTTATAGCTTTCCTTACCGTCGACAAAGCTCAGCAACTCCTGAACTTCGTCTCCCTGGGGAAGATAGCCGCGTGCGGTGGGCTCGATGCGCCGCCGCGTGGTTTGCACGCACATGTAATTAGGAAGATTCTTGGTGTAGCTGAGGGCGTATTCTTTCATCGCTGCAAGGATGGCTTTCAGCTCTTCCGGACTGGGCGGCGGCGTGGGCGGCGGCGGCACCGGCGGCGGTGGAGCAGCGGCCAGACTGGCGGAATCCTCGCTTAGCTTGCGCAGTGCCTGAAGCGTCCGGACACCGGCACCGCGAGCCTGAAGATTTTCGACGTCGCGAGGTTCCAGCTTCTCGGTAAGCTTAATACCCTTTAAGTAGTCGGCGGTGGCGCGATCGTCGCCTTTCAACTTGATCTGAGAGTCTACGAATTCGATCAGTTGCGCGACGGTCCAGGCCTTCTGCGCGAACGCAATCGTTGCGATGAAGAAGAGAGCGCACAGGAACCGGAGTTTTGCCTTCATGGACACATCCTCGCTTCTTTCTCATTATCCTACGGAGCACGAACCACGAGCGTTAGCGAGCGGTTAAGCGATATCCTTTGTTTTGCACATGCACTTCCTCCTGTTTTATGACGTTGTGGACGATTATGTGGACCGGCGCGGCCCCTTTCGCGCCGAGCATCTCTCACTGGTCCAGAAAGCCCACGATCGCGGCGAGCTGGTTATGGCCGGGGCACTGGCGGATCCCCCCGACGGAGCCGTGCTGGTGTTCCGCGGCGCCGATCCACAACATGCCGAATCGTTCGCGCAAGCCGATCCGTACGTTCGCAACGGTCTGGTGAAGAACTGGCGTGTCCGCAAGTGGACCACGGTAGTGGGCGACGGCGCGAAACTTCCTCAAATCTAGCGTTCCCAAATCTAAATGACCCGTTCCACAGCAGCACTCTTCACACCGTTCTCCATTAAGAGCCTTACACTCCCGAACCGCATTGTCATGGCGCCCATGACGCGATCCTTTTCCCCCGGCGGCGTACCCGGCGAGGATGTAGCTGCCTACTACCGTCGCCGCGCCGAAGGAGGCGTCGGACTGATCGTCACCGAAGGAACCTATCCGCCCGATCCCGCCGCTGGTTTCGATCCCAAGGTTCCGCATCTCTATGGCGAAGCCGCGCTGACCGGGTGGCGCAACGTAGTCGATCAGGTGCACGCCGCGGGCGGACACATTTTTTCGCAGCTCTGGCACGTCGGCCTCCAGGCCTCGAGCGGACCGCCGCCGCAGGAGGGCCAGCACCCCGTGGGCCCGTCGGGCGAGTTCGCCATGACTCAAGACGACATCGATGCTGCCGTCCACGCCTACGCACAGGCTGCTCGATCGGCGCAGGAAGTTGGGTTCGACGGCGTCGAGCTGCATGGAGCACACGGATACCTGATCGACCAGTTCTTCTGGGAAAACACCAACCAGCGCACCGACCATTACGGCGGTGATCTCGTCGCGCGCACGTGTTTCGCGACGGAAGCGATCCGCGAAGTCCGGCGGCGAGTGGGCACGGAATACCCTGTGGCGCTGCGCATCTCGCAGTGGAAGATCGGCGACTACGAAGCGAAGCTCGCGAAGACTCCCGCCGAGCTCGAGCAATTCCTGCGGCCGCTGGTTGACGCCGGAGTAGATATCTTCCATTGCTCCCAGCGCCGCTTCTGGGACGCCGAATTCGAGGGCAGCAACCTCAATCTGGCCGGATGGACCAAAAAACTGACCGGCAAGCCAACCATTACCGTCGGCTCCGTGACACTCGGTGCGGACTTCACGAAGTCATTCGGATCGCCGGAAAGCGCCCCCGTCACCGGCATCGATGAATTAATCGACCGGCTGGAGCGCGGCGAATTCGACCTGGTCGCGGTTGGCCGCGCCCTGATCGCGAATCCAGACTGGCCGGTGAAAGTAAAAGCGGGCGCGCTGGAAACGCTGCGCCCGTTCGATCGCAGCCTGCTCACTTCCCTGCTCTGAAATTGTCAGGTGAAGCGGGCTTCAGCTTGCAACGGGAGTTTCAGTCTCTGCCGTCGTTCGCGTTCCTACGGCAAATTTCCAACCGATCATCGCCGCCGCCGCGATCAGCGGAGGCACCGCCGCCGCCAAAAACAAATCGCGTGCCGACCATCCATGTCCCAGCAGCATGCTCGCCAGCGTCGGTCCGATGATCGCTCCCATGCGGCCCACGCCCAATCCCGCGCCGATGCCGGTCGATCGTAACTCCGTGGGATAGTACGTCGCCGCCAGCGCGTTGATCGCCGCTTGCCCGCCCGTCACGCACACGCCCGCGATGAACACTACCGTCGTCAGCATTGCGAGCGGAATCCAGGACTGTCCGATCATCGCGATATTGACGCTCGCCAGCACGCCGCACGTAGTGAGAACCGGCACGAATCCCCACTTGTGAACGAACCAGCCCAGCGTGAATGCCCCGATGGTTCCCCCCACCTGCACCATGGAGGCGACCACGGCCGCCGTAGTTTGCGGATATCCCGCGTCAGTGACCACCGTCGTGAGCCAGCCTTGCAGGAAATACAGGTTCAGCAGGTTCATGAAGTTGACGGTCCACAGCAGCAGCGTGCCCGCCGCGCGGCCGTCATGCAGCAGCCGGATAAACGTGACGCCACCTTTCTTCGGTTCATCCGGCGTCACGAATTGCGCCCCGCGCACATCCAAAGTCGGATCGATGCGCATCAACCAGCGCCCCAGCTGCTCCAGCTTCTTTCCCTGCAAAGCTTTTGCCTGTAAAGCCAGAAATTGCAGCGATTCCGGCAGCAGCACGATCATGGCCACAGCGATCACCATCGGCACCGCCGAGCCGAAGTAGAACACCGACCGCCATCCGAACCGCGGCAGCAGCCACGCCGCCACGAACCCGCCCAGCGCCGCGCCCGCCGTGAACCCGTTCGAGACGATCATCATGATCGTGACGCGCGACCGCCGCGGACTATATTCGCCCACCAGCGCCATAGCATTCGGCATGATGGCGCCCATGCCGATCCCGCCGATCACCCGCACGATCCGCAGCTCTTCCAGCGAGTACGCCCGGGCCGTCAGCCACGTCAGCAGCGCATAGAACAGCGTGGTTCCGATCAGCACAGGACGACGCCCGATCTTGTCGGCCAGCATGCTGCACAGGATCGATCCGATCAGCACACCAAGGGGTGCCGCGCTCAACACCGGACCGAGTTGCACCCGCGAAATGTGCAATTCCGCGCTGAGCGCCGGCGCGACGTACCCCAGCGACTGCACGTCAAATCCGTCCATCAGAAGGCACGCGAAACACAGCAGGTAGGTGCTGATCTGGAACGCGCCGATCCGGCTCTCGTCGATGACGCTGGTGACGTTGATCTTCATTTAGAAGCTTCTTCGCGCCACAGCCCCAGGGCCTTCTGCACAGGCCGATCCGAAAAGCTGAACAGCACCGCCTCACCTTGCACCCGATGCGATACCGGACACCACGACGGCACCACGAACACGTCGTTTTTCCCCCACTCGAAATTCGTGCCGCCAATATTGCTGGTCCCCGACCCTTCGGCGACACAATACACGGCCGCATCGGTCGATCGGTACTCCGCGCCTTGGAACCCCCCCGGCAACAATTGCAGAAATGCACCTATTGTCGGCATGGGATAAGCGCCCGTCGCTGAGTTCGCGTACTGCATCTTGATCCCGTGGCACTCATCGAGTGGCCCGTTGCGATACAGACGATCCAGCGCATCGCGACTACGCGCGTAGGAGAAATTAAAAAGCACCTCCGCGTCCGCTTCCGGTCTCTTGACCGGCTGGAATTCGCCAGGATAAGACTCCGCGAAACTCGTGCCCAGCATATTCACGATCGGAACGTCAAGGCCGTCCAGCCAAATAACCGGCGAGTCCCCCGGATTCCCATGATCGTGATACGTCCACGACGGCGTCAACACCAAGTCACCAGGATGCATCGTGGTTCGGACGCCATCCACCGCCGTGTAGCCCCTCTCGCTCTCGATCACGAAGCGTATCGCCGAAGTCGCGTGGCGATGCGTCGAAGTCGTCTCGCCGGGATCGACCAGTTGCAGGCCCGAGTACATGCTCTGGGTGATCAGCGACGTACCCCGCATCGACGGATTCTCAAGAATCAAGACGCGCCGCTCGGCCTCCTGTGGTGTAATCAGGCGGCCCGCTTCGAGCAGCAGCGTTCGCATTTCCTGATAGCGCCACAGCGCGGGACTCGCCGTCGGCCGAGGCTGCGCCGGAATCAGATCGCCCAACACCTCCCACAGAGGAGCCGCGTGCTTCTGTTCCAGTCGCTGATAGTACTCGCGCCGTTCAGCGGACGGTTCCGGCTTGGGGAAAGGGGACAGACTACTTTGTCCCTTCCGCGGCGCGAACTTTTACTTCCATGCTGCCGATCTTCTCGATCGTCGCCACGATCACATCGCCCGGCACGATCGGGCTCACGCCTTCCGGCGTCCCAGTGCTGATGATATCGCCAGGATGCAGCGTATAGAAGGACGACGCCATCTCGATCAACTCGGCCACGCCCAGCGTCATGTACTTCGTGTTCGAGCTTTGCTTTGTCTCACCGTTCAAGATGATGGAAAGATCCAGTTGGCCCGGATCCGGGATCTCATCCGGCGTCACCAGCCATGGTCCCAGGACCGTGTAACTGTCGGGCGATTTGCGGAAGCTGCGATCCTCCTGGCCGCGGATCGAAATGTCCAGGCCGATAGTGTAGCCCGCCACGTATTGGAGCGCATCCTTGCGGCTCACGTTGTTGGCGAGTTTGCCGATCACCACGGCGAGTTCCACCTCGTGATCGTTGCGCCGCTCCAGGTGCCACAGCGCGATACCCTCGCCGGGACCCACCAGCGAGCTGTTCGCTTTCAGGAACAATCCAACTTGATGGATCGTCATGCTGTGCGAAGCATTGCCCGCGCTAAGTTGGGAATCGCTCGCCACCTCGCTGAGGTGCGCAGCGTAGTTGACGGGTGCGGCGACTATTTTGCCCGGATTCGCCACCGGGCTGAGCAGCTTCAGACCATCCAGCGGCAAGCTCGGCGAACTCGCGGCGATCTCACGAATACGCCCCGTCACCTTATCCAGGTTCGCGATCAGTGGGTCGTAACCGGGCAACGGATATCGGTATGCCGGCAACAGGTCCAATGCCGCCGTCACGTCTCTGACGCTCCGGCCTTCGACCAACCCTAGACGCGAGTCTCCGAACCGGCACAAACGCATTCAGACATCATACAACTGAAGCTATTGCTTCTTATCTTGCATAGGCATGTCTTGCATAGGCATGGTGCCGCCCATCATCATCCCGTTCATGTGCTCCATCATGGGAGTTTGCATCTGAAGCTTGGCTTGAAGCTCTTTCAGAAGCCTTCCATGCTCGGCGAGTTTTTCATTGCGAACGTTCGCGTCCTTTTCGTTCTCGATCGCCGCAAAACCTGTTACAAGCTGATCCACCATCTTGGCCACTTCCGCATGGGCCGCCATCATCGGCATCATCTCGCCCATCATCGGGCCTTTCATAGGCATCGCAGCGGCATTTTCCGCCGGCGGGGCGGCATGTCCTTCGTGCTGCGCGACAGCCCCTGTGACCAGGAATGTCCCAACGGCAAGTACAGAGAGAATAAACATGTTTCTCATACCTGTGCTGAATGCAGGCCGCCTGCCACCGCTAAGCCACTGCAGAATCAATCGCTTCCCTCCCGAGCCTGCGCCAAATCGCGCTGCCAACCCCGTCTTTTAACACTTTCTTGATACCGCTGGCCCGGATATTAACGCGGTCTTAAGACAGGTTTCCCTAGCCTGGGAACTGGTGTATTACGAACCCGTTCGCCTCAAACCTAGCTCCATACCGGCGCCGCCCGATCTCTCTGAACGCGGCCGGAAGCTGGATCTCCAGGTCATCTTCACCGATGTCCCCAAGACCGCCGCTGCGCTCGCAACTGCCCGATCCATGGCCCGGGATCTGGGCGCTCGCATCACGCTGATGGTGGCCCGCGTGGTCCCTTACCCTCTGCCGCTGGCCGAGCCGGACGTCCCCGTGGAATTTACCGAGCGTCTGCTCGAATCCCTGGCTTGTAAAAAGGACGACGCGGAGGATACAACCATCGAGATCTATCTTTGCCGCGACCGGAACGAAACCATCCGCCGCGCTGTACCGCCCGATTCGCTGGTGATCGTCGGCGCGCGAAAGTGGCGCTGGTGGACTTCCTGGTTGCCTTCACGTGATCGCTCGCTCGCCAGGATGTTACGGCTCGACGGACGTCGCGTCCTGGTGGTGACCGTATGAATCCGACCGAGACTTCCCCGCAAACCAACGGCAGCCCATTATCTTCCGGAACCACGACGAAAGTAGTCGTCGCCACCACCGTTGCCCTTACGTTCATCACCGTCTGGCAAGCCGCTGCCATCGTTCTGAACGACATGGCCTCCACCATGTATTACATCGGAGGCATCGCCGAGCAGGCTATCGGCAAGTCCGCGCCCTGGATGGTGCTGGCGGTGATGCTGTTCAGCTATCTTGTCCGCTCCGTGTACATGGAAAGCTCCAGCATGTTCGTGCGCGGCGGCGTCTACGTCGTCGTGCGCGACAGCATGGGACCCACCGTGGCCAAGCTTTCCGTTTCCGCGCTGGTAGTGGATTACATCCTCACCGGTCCCATCAGCGTCGTCAGCGCCGGCCAGTACCTGGGCCGCCTGCTCAACGAGCTGAGTGAAACCTTTCACTTGACCTGGCACTCGGATCCGGGTTATTTCTCTGTGTTCTTCAGCGTCATCGTGACCTGTTATTTCTGGTGGTCGAACATCAAAGGCGTTCCCGAATCCAGCGACAAGGCGCTGCGCATCATGCAGATCACCACCGTCATGGTGGTGATCCTGTTGATCTGGTGCCCGCTCACGCTGGTCATGCATGGTGTTTTGCAGGGGAAAGTGCCGTTGCCGCCCCTGCCCACGGCCGCCAACATCCACTTGGCCCCCGAATCCATGGGATGGCTCCAGGGAACCTTCTGGGTGCAGATGTCCTTCGTCGTGATGATCGTGGCATTCGGCCACTCGATCCTGGCCATGAGCGGATTTGAGACGCTCGCCCAGGTGTACCGCGAACTTGCTTATCCAAAGCTCAAAAATTTGCGGCTCACCGCGAATGTCGTATGCACCTACTGCCTGATCTGCACCGGCCTGATCTCCGTGTTCGCCGTGATGATCATTCCCGATGCAGTCCGCAGCACCTATTACGACAATTTGATCGGCGGCCTTGTCGACAACTTCGTCGGACCCGCGGCCCTCAAGCTCGGGTTCCACATCTTCATCGTCATAGTAGGCGTCCTGATTCTCTCTGGCGCCGTGAATACTTCGCTCATCGGCGTGAACGGCGTAATGAACCGCGTGGCCGAGGACGGCGTGCTGCTGGACTGGTTCCGCAGGCCGCACCGCAAGTTCGGGACGACCTACCGGATTCTGAACATGATGGCCGTGCTCCAGATCTTGACCATCATCGCTAGCCGCGGCGACGTCCTTCTGCTCGGCGAGGCCTACGCGTTCGGCGTGGTCTGGAGCTTCGCGCTCAAGGCCCTGGGAGTTCTGGTGCTCCGCTACCAGCGCCACGACCAGGAGTACAAATTCCCGGGGAACATCACGCTGGGCCGCGTGGAAATTCCCATCGGACTGGCGGCCACCACGTCGATCCTCTTCCTGGTCGCGATCGCGAACCTGTTTTCGAAGAAGATCGCGACAATTTACGGCGTCTCGTTCACCATCGTTCTTTATGTCTTGTTCCTGGTTTCCGAGCACATCAACGCTCGCAAGAAGTCCGGGCATCGCGCGGACCTCGAGAAATTCAACCTGGATCACCAGGCCGATATCGGCTCGGAAACTCTGCGGGCGAGGCCGGGCAGTATCCTGGTGGCCGTTCGCGATTGCCGCCGGCTGTGGCACCTGAACAAGTCTCTTGAAAAAACCAATATGCGCCGCCACGACATCGTGGTGATGACCGTTCGACAGCTTTCGGCGGGCGCGGCCGAATACGATCTCCAAAACGACCAGCTGTTCGCCCACGACGAGCAGGAGCTGTTCTCGCAAGTGGTCTCCGTGGCGGAAAAGCAAGGCAAAAGCGTCGAGCTTCTGGTGGTTCCCGCCATCGATGCCTTTGATGCAATGGTTCAGACAGCAGCACGGCTTCAAGTGTCGAAGCTGGTGATGGGCGTGTCCGCCCGCATGGCATCCGAGGAGCTGGCTAGCCGGATCGGTCTCGCCTGGGAACGCCTCAGTGAACCGCGCCACGCGTTTTCGCTGGAAATAACCAATCCGGATCGCCCGTCGATCTACGTGAACCTCGGGCCTCATCCGCCGCGCCTATGGCCAGAGGATGTCGACCGCCTGCATCGCATCTGGCTGCGGCTTTGCACGCAGGCCGGCGTCGGATCCCGGCTCCACCACCGCGACGTCGTCGGCGTGGCCCTGCAGCGCCTCGAAGATGACCTGGATAGCGGCCTTCACAGCGGTATTCTGGACTCCCTCGAGCAGGAAATCCATAAGCCGCACCAAGACATCCCGTAAGCCCGCCCGGAGGCCTGAGCCGACCTGATACTGTTGACGCTTGAGGCCCTTGCGAGAAGCGCTGCTGGCAATCGCGATTGTCGCCATCGCGACCATCGCCTCGGTGGCCTTGCGCGACACTCTGGCTCCCACCAATCTCGCCATGATTTACCTGGGCGGAGTGGTCGCGGTCGCCATGCGCTGCAGCCGCTGGATCTCCGTGACCACTTCGTTCCTGAGCGTCGCGGCATTCGATTTCTTTTGCGTGCCGCCGTACCTGACCTTAGCCGTTTCCGATTATCAGTACGTCTTTACGTTTGCCGGGATGCTGGTGGTCGCCTTGGTCATCAGCACCCAAACTGCGCGACTACGAGACCACGCGGCGCACGCCGCCATACGCGAAGCCCGCACCGAAGCCTTGTACCGCTTATCGAGCAAACTCGCCGGGGAAACCCGGGTTTTTGAGGCCGCCCGATCCGCCGCCACGCTTGCCGAGGAAGTCTTTAGCGCCCGCGTCGTGATATTTCTGCCGGAGGACGGAAAACTCTCCTTCCGCCGACGCACCTCCGATCTGCTGCCCGTTCCGCCCTCCGAGGAATCCATCGCCCAGTGGGTCTTCGATCATGGACACAAAGCCGGACTCCGCACTGATGCGCATTCCGGCGCGACCGCCCTCTACATCCCTCTTCGCGGCGCGCGCGAAACCTTCGGTGTTTTGGCCGTTGTCCCCGATGCCGATGTGGAGAGCCGCATCTTCGCGCCGGAACAGCAGCAGCTGCTCGAAGTCTTCGCAGGTCAGACCGCGCTCACCATTGAGCGAATCTTGAGCCAAAGGTCCGCCGAGGAAACTCGCGTTCATATGCAGACCGAGCAGATGCGCAGTACCCTACTGAGCGCCATGTCTCATGACCTTCGCACTCCGCTCGCCTCCATTACCGGCGCTGCCTCAACACTGCGCTGGCAGGGCGACCGGCTGCCGCTGGAAACGAAGCAGGAGCTACTCGAAAGCATCTCCGACGAAGCCGAGCGCCTCAGCCGCCTGGTCGGCAATCTGCTCGACATGACGCGCTTCGAATCGGGCGGCGTGGAGTTGCGCCGCGACTACTATCCGCTGGAGGAGATCGTGGGCACCGTGCTCCAGCGTATGGAGCCGCAGCTCGAGGGCCGCGCGGTTTCAACCGACTTGGCCGAGAATCTGCCCATGGTGTTCGTGGACGACGTGCTTCTCGGGCAGGTACTGTGGAATTTGCTCGAGAACGCCACTAAGTACACGCCGCCCGGCACGCCGATCGAGCTCGCTGCTTTCGAGCAAGATGGCGCGGTCATCATTGAAGTCCGCGACCGTGGTCCCGGGGTTCCTCCGGGCGAAGAAGAGCGTATCTTTGAAAAGTTCTATCGCGGCCAGTCCAAAACGATGTCTGAGAAGGTGCGCGGCGCCGGACTCGGCCTGCCCATCTGCCGCGCCATCGTCCAGGCCCATCGCGGCACCATTCAGGGTGTTCCCCGCGAAGGCGGCGGGACCATCTTCCGAATCTCTCTGTCTAAATGAAACCTCTCATTCTCCTGATCGAGGACGATGCCCAGATCCGCCGCTTCCTCCGCGCGGCGCTCGATGCCGAAGGCTATCGCCTGCAAGAGTCGATCACCGCCGAGGAAGGCTTGGCGCAGGCTGCATCGCGCCAGCCTGACCTGATTTTGCTCGACCTCGGCCTGCCGGATCGCGACGGGCTGGACGTGATTCAGAAGATCCGCGAATGGGGGAAGATCCCGATCCTGGTGCTTTCCGCCCGCGGCCAGGAGAAGGATAAGATCGCCGCGCTCGACCTGGGTGCCGACGATTACGTCGCCAAGCCTTTCGCCGTGGGCGAACTGCTGGCCCGGATTCGCGCGGCCCTTCGCCGGTCGATCAGCCGAGTGGACGGCGCCGGTTCCCTGGTGCATTTCGGCCCAGTCGAGGTCGATCTCGAAAAACGCGTGGTGCGCGTCGATGGAGAAGAAGTCCACCTCACGCCCAACGAATACAAGCTGCTTCAGGTTCTGATTCAGCACGCCGGGAAGGTGCTTACCCAGCGGCAATTGCTGAACGAGGTGTGGGGCCCCCAGCATACCGAACAGGCGCAATATCTCCGCGTTTATATCGCCCAACTTCGCCGGAAATTGGAGCGTAACCCCGCTCGTCCCAAATACCTACAGACCGAGCCCGGCGTCGGCTATCGGTTGGTTCCAGAAGAGTAAGGGCAAGGCAGTCCTCGCCCTCCGGTACAATGGAGTTTCTGATGCCCGTCCCTAGCCTTCCCAGTTCGCAGGCCGCCCGATCGGTGGAGTTCCCTTCGCTCAGCCTTCCGGACCGCAATCGCGAAGCTTGGACCCGCGCTGCAGCAGCGCTCACGTTCCCCGACTATCACGATCTGAATGCATGGAACGTGTTTCGCAGAGCCTCCGTGAATCTGGCCTTGCGGCACTTACCCGAGCACTTCGCCGAGGCGCTGGAAGAGTTTTTCACGCCCGTCGGCATTCCAGCTCTTATGTTCGAAAACTTGCCGGTCGATCCCCAGCTTCCTCCCGTCCCGTCGGATGGCCTGCGGCCTCGCGATAAACAAGCTGTTTCCGAAGCCGTGATCTGTGGCATCGTCGGCATGCACGGCGAGATACTGTCCTATCTAAACGAAAAGTTCGGCGCGCCCATCCAGGAGGTCGCACCGGTCCAGGGCATGGAGCGGATTCAGTCCAACGCTGGACGCGTTCAGTTTGGCTTCCATAGCGACAACGCGTTCCTGCCGCGGCGCTTTCGCCAGAACGGGATCTTGCTCTACGGTCTCCGCAACCAGGAAGCAGCCACGCTGGTTCTTACGGCCGGCCAAATCATGGAAGCCGCGCCGCCTGATCTTGCTGCCTCGCTCGCTAAGCCGATTTTCCGTCATGCCTGCCCGGCCAGCTTTTCATTGCCGCGAACTCCTGCGTTATCCGCCCCGTGTCCCATTCTGTGGCGCGATGAACTCGGCTTAGCGCGTGTATCCGCCGCCAGCTCGTCGATCGAACCCCTGACTTCGGAAGCTTCCGGAGCGCTGACTCGCTTCCGCGCGCTCCTAGAGTCGCTGGAACCCGCGCGCGTTTTGGTCCGCCCCGGAACAGCGCTCTTGTTCAAGGACGATCGCGTGCTTCACGGACGCGACTCCTTCACCGGATCGCGCTGGTTGCAGCGAGCATACTTCACCGATTCCCTCGATCCCCTCCGTAAGGCCACCCGGTCGGACCCGGAAGCGTTCGCGTTCGACGCCGGCGCCTTGCTCTGCGCCTGACGGCCCAGCACAAGATCCCGTTCGCTGAAGTCTAAAAATGAAATCCGATGGTCGCGGTTAGCGCTCGGGGCGTGACGTAATGCGTTCCGCTGAAGGTCGAGAGGAAGTTGTAAAGAGCATAGTTGTTGGTGATATTGACCACCGCCATGCGGGCACTCCACTTTTTCCGGTCGCCACGAAAAATATTGTCGACCCCAACCCCAAGGTCGAACAGGTTGCGCGACGCAATGCGAGGCGGGTTATGATCGTCGTTCTCTGTGCCCGGCGCCGGTATCTGAAGCAGCGTGGACCCGAACTGCCCCACGGGGCAGGTGCTGGTCGCACTGATGGGAGTCGTGGGTGTGGCGTGTACCGTTCCGCAGAACAGTCCGGCTTGGAACTGCTGATCCGGCGTCAGGTAGGACGCGTCCACAACGCTGTCAGTCGCATTGGGGGCGAACGGAGCTGCGCCGGCCACCAAGCCACTGTCGTAGCGCCAACTGAGACTGACCCAAGGACCGTTCTTGAAGAACTGGTATTGCAGATGCGTTGTCGAATTGAACTTTTCGTCGTGGTCGATACGGAACACCGTGCTCCCGCCCGGCACCGTGCCAATTCCGCTTACCTGTGGAGTGAAAAATCGAGCCGCCACACTGGACATGACGACGAATGCCGTAAAGCCGTGGAAATTCGGCACAGTGGCGCGAATGGCGTAGCCCGGAATCTTGGAACTGGCCCACTCGACGGGAAACGTGATCGGCGTGTTGCCCAGAATGCTGAAGTCGTAGGCCCTGTGGGTGTACTTCCAGATGTATTCGGCGTCCACCACGAGGAACCGCCCGAATGCCTGCTCGAGCCCGGCGTGGAACTCATTCCTCCAACCGGGAGCAAGCGGGACTGTATTGCATGGTCCGGCGGCCGACATGATCGCGTTTACCACGGCATCGTTACAACCGAGGCTGGAAACGATCAGGTTCTCGTTGAACGGCGTTTCGAATGTGCGGGCGTAGGAAACCTTCAATACCGTGCTGGTTGGCTTGAAATTGTATGAGATCCCGAGCCTTGGCTGAGCCTGGCTGGCGCTGGTGATGCCCCGATAAATGTCCTCCCGTAGTCCCAGGTTGAAAGTCCAGTTGTTTTTTGTAATCGTGTCCTGAAAGAAGAGGGCTACCTGGCGGATATTTGCGTGTCCGTTATACGTGTAAAGCCTGCTGGTCGAACTCGGGCAGCCATCGGAGACGGGCAGCTTGGCCGTTCTGGTCAAGTCGTAGCAGCCTAGCACGGGCACGAAACCCGGATTCGGTTGCAGGGCTCCCGTGCACTTGTTGGGATCCGTCAAGCTGGGATCCGTAATGGGATTCCCGCCGGCGTCCAGACAAACCGCATTGAATGTGGGATCGACAACCCCGAGACTGTCCGCCTCGGTGAGAATCGTGTCCTCATACGTGATCCCTGCCTTAATGTTGTGAATCCCTTTGGTGTACGATACGTTCGCCCGGAGCCCGAGATTCGTCAGCCTGCGATCCTGCCCTACCGTTTCGGCCTGAAGACCACCCGGCGTGAGATCGGCGAACGGATTGCCACTGGGATAGTAGTTGAATTGATCTTGTCGTGCGAACCCTCCGAAGGTGAACAACGTAGTCGGACTAACCAAGCGGGTCCAGGTTGGAGCGATATTGAACGTTCGGATCTTGGCGCGTTGATCCTGCGGACCAACGATCTGGCCATTCGGGCCAAGACCTCCGTTGTCGACGACCAGTCCGGACCATGCCGTGGCATTTTGAGCATCGAACGAGTTAGGAGTTTGGAACCAGGAACGCGTAAAGCTAAAGTTTAGGTTGACGGTGTCGAGCGAAGACGGTTTAAAGTCGAAGCGGTCGAACAGGTTCTGTTCGTTCCCCTTGTCGTGCATCACGGTGAACTCCGGTGGGTCCAGGAAGCGCCCTGTCTTCAGACCGCTGAGCGAAATAAAGTTGCCCCAGGAGTTTCCACCATACGAGAGATCCGCTACGCCGCTCGGACTCCCAAAGCTGCCGTAGGAAGCCGTCAAATCCCCATGCGGCGTCATTACCCCGAGCCCGGAACGCGTGGTCACGTTAATCACCACGCTGGTTTTGTCGCCATACTCGGCGGGAGGCGCACCCTCAATCACTTCCAACGACTGAACTGCCTCAAGGGGAAGCTGATTGGAGAAGACCTTGCTCTGCTGGTCGGTAATGGGCTGGCCGTCAACGGAAAACGAGTTCGACGCGTGGTCGCCCAGTCCGTGGAAGAGACCATTCGAATCGGCCGATATCCCCGGCGACGCCAGCGTTACGAGCGAGCTGAGCGACGACGATGGACTTTCGAGAGGCAGTTTATCGAAAAGCGCCCGATCCACGTCGGTATGGGTGGTGGGGTCGGTTTCAACCAGGTCGGCGGCCTCGACCACGGTCACACTCTCTTTCGCCGTACCTATTTTCAAGCTGATCTTAATTTCAAGCGGCACCGGCGAGCGCACATCCACATCCTGCGTACCCCTCTCAAATCCGGAGACCGCGGAGTTGATGTGATAGTTGTTAAACGGAATGTTATCGAACTCGAATTTTCCCTGGTTGTTGGTCTGGGTCGTTTGAGTGTAGCGAGACACGGGATTTTCGATTTCGACCGTGGCGTTCCTAATCGCCATCCCGGAGGGGTCCACCAACGTGCCGCGAATTGTCCCTGAGTTGCTGCTTGTGGACTGAGCAAACACGTGGCTCGTCAAGGAAAGAACGATGAGAGCACTGAAAGCGAGCAGGGTTCTCTTCATTGCCACAGTATCCGGGAACGCCGTACCGGGACCTAGCGTTTTCTTATGGGTGGACTGAAAGTCAGAATGAGCGGCCTGTTAATTTCCATGAACGGACTTAGACGACACTTTACCACTGCAAGATGTTGCGGATGCTGTGAGCCTGGCGTTTGCTGGCGATGACTTGCAGCGAGTTGCTGAGCGTGATGAGCCAGCGCTGACTGCTCATCGCACTCATCTTGCGCACGTGGTTCACGTTCACGATCGCGTTGCGATGTACCCGCTCGAATTGCCGCCCTTTCAGGCGATCTTCGATCACGCGCAGGGTTTGCGTAGCCAAGAGCCGCTGCTTCACGGTGACGATCCACACCAGTTCTCCCTCCGCCTGAAATGCCAGAATCTCGTCCAGATCCAGCAGCACATACTCCTCGCCGTTCCGGCCTACAATCTTGCGGGTCTCAACCGAAGTGATCCTCGCCACATCATCGGCAACTTCGCGAGGATTCTCACATAGCTTGCGAGCCCGCTCTACAGCCCTCCGGAGCTGCTCTTCGCCGACAGGTTTCAGCAGATAGTCGACCGCGCCGGCTTCGAAAGCCTGGATAGCATGCTGGTCAAACGCGGTTACGATTACGATGACAGGCAGGTGTCCACCGGCTAGCTTACGGACAACCTCGAAGCCGCCCATGACGGGCATCTGGAGGTCGAGCAGAACCAGGTCCGGCCTGAGCGCGGCGATCTGCTGCAACGCTTGTTTGCCGTTCTCGGCTTCCCCGACAACGATCACGGCTGGAACCGTCTCCAGTTCCTCCCGTAACACGCGCCGCGCGATCGGCTCATCGTCCACGATAAGCGTCTTCATCACGCGATGATCCATGCTCAGTCAGGTTTACACCAACTTTCCCGAAAACTGGAGGAAACAATCGCCAGCGGACTGATAGCGCCTGCGAGCGGGATCAATTGGGAAATGACCGGACCGCTGCAGTGAACCATTACCTCGCCTACGAACGTTGCGTGTACACTCGGACGGGAGTCACAATGCACCGAAAACTATCGACATATTCTCACTGGTTCGTCGCCGGCACGTTGCTCGGTGGTGCCACATGTGCTTCCGCGCAAACCTCGGACCCCCTAAGTGCGGAAGTAAGGTGGATGTACGGCACCATCAAGAATAACCTGGTGAAGTTGGCTGAAAAGATGCCGGCGGAGGATTACAGCTTTCGGCCAACAACGGAAGTGGAAACTTTTGGCCGGCGTGTGGCGCACATTGCCGATGCCAATATGAACGTGTGCACGGGACTTAACGGTGAACGTAAGCCTCTAGGCGCAGCTTCCAAAACGTCCAAGATGGAACTAGTGGCGGCCCTGAAGGAATCGTTCGCGTACTGTGACGGCGTTTTCGCTTCGCTGAC
>Ga0265314_10000217_pt1 | contig 85291 bp, 59 predicted proteins | sample 4126metaG_FD_203106 | JGI IMG/M metagenome (GOLD analysis project Ga0265314, IMG submission 203106) | Rhizosphere microbial communities from Carex aquatilis grown in University of Washington, Seatle, WA, United States - 4-1-26 metaG | ecosystem: Host-associated > Plants > Roots > Rhizosphere >...
CGCGTTCGAGATTCCGGCCGAGCTGGCGCCGCCGTCGGACGACCCACCTCCCCCGGCGTAGCAGCGCCCGGGTCCCCAAGCACGCGGCGGGCGCCAGCGCCACGTGCCGTCCGTGCAGCGCTTACGATGTGTCGACTGTAATCCAACGACGACCCCATTGTTCACTCACTGTGGCCGTTGTGCCGGACCCGCAGGTGGGATCGAGAACAAGGTCGCCAGGGTCGGTGGCCATCAAGATGCAGCGTTGCACCAGCTTGATTCCGCTTTGGACTACGTAGATCTTTTCATCGGTGAAGCTTCCCGTACCGGTATCGCTCCATACATTTCCGATGGCTTGCGCTCGGAAGTCGTCAATGTAACGCACATACCGGAGGCTATTGGTGGCCTGCGCAACACGATCCGCTTTGATTAGGCGAGTCATTCCAATCTCACCAGTCTTCCAGTAGCCTTTGCCAGACTGAAAAACCTTTCCCCCCAAAGAGACGGGAAAGTTCCCAGGCGGTCGCTGGGACGTCAGATTGTCCGGCGCGAATACTCCGTCTGTCTTGCCCAAAGCGCGCTCGTCATCTGAGAGAGGGCGAGTTTAACCGTCTGCTTGGCGGACCCATCGATAGACACCGGACTTGTCGGCCTCGAATCCTTTCGCCAGAAGCGGATTGCGGACCTTAGTCGTCTCGCGCTTCTTCGAGAACCAGAGAACGTAGTCTGCTGTTCCCGCGATCAGTTCGGCGGTCTGACCGGCCGTCTTGACAACGGTAATTTGCGCACAGAGATTGTCCGGCCCAAATACCTCGTCCATTACTGCCCGTACGCGATGTACATTCTCATCGCCAATCTGAACAAACACTGAACCGGAATCGGTCAACAAATCGCGAGCCACGGTGAGTCGATCGCGCAAGCAGGTGAGATAGCTGTGGATCCCGTCGCGCCATGTATCCCGAAACGCCTTCACCTGCTCAGGCTCCCGCGTGATGTGCTCGGCCTCGTACTGCTGCTCCTTCGTCGACAGGCCCTTGCCCTCGTCGAAGACGATCTGCTCTTGGGCGACGCCACGCTTGCGTTTCCTGGGCTTCGGAATCGGGGTGATGAACTCCGCTCGTCGACGGGGCTCGACGACCCTCTGAGTCGGTTGTCCCTGGTCGTCCAGCTCCCAGTGCCGGGGGGGGCGCTCGTACGGGGAGTTCAGGATCGGGTGCTCGAAGAACGGGTTGGACATCCGGTCCTTAGGTTTTGTCGTCAGGGAAGGCAGGGCGGACATGCGGGGCGCGCACCGGCCTGCGTCCCGGCTCGGCTACCGACGCTGGCGTGCCGAGGGGGCGACGAACGCCGGAGAGTCCAAGCAAGCGCCGCATGATATCAGTTGAGAGGATGCCTAGGAATCGCAACGATTCGCCGGGGCGCCAACTCAGCGACGCGCAGGCGCGCATTCTTCGCCCGCCGAGATGATGGTTTGTCTATAATCCTTACTAATTTGGAGGCTGCATGATGCACGTCGCTCGCCGTCCGCAGTGGGTGGTTGGGCTCGTCTTCGCCGCCGGCGCCTGTGCGTCGGGCTGCGGTCGCTCCGCTTCGCAGGGCGGCACAGGGGGTCAAGCTGGGCTTACCGGAAGTGGCAGCGGCGGTGCCACCGGCAGCGGCGGTACCACTGGCAGCGGCGGCACCACCGGCAGCGGCGGCACGACCGGCAGCGGCGGCACGACCGGCAGCGGCGGCACCACCACGGGCGGCAGCTCCGGGACGACCGGCACGGGCGGAGTGGCCGCGGCCGGCGGGGATAGCGGCAGCGGCAGCGGCGGCAGCGGTGGATTTACCGGGACCGGCGCGGGCGGGGTGGCGGGGACCCGCGGGGGGAGCGGCGGCGGTGGCACCGGTGGAGCGGCCGGCAGCGCCGGGACGGGCGGCCTCGCGGGACCGAGCGGCCTTGGGGGAGCGACCGGAGCGGCTGGTCGCGGGGGCGCCGGCGGCGTTCTTGGGAGCGGTGGCGTGGGGGCGTCCGACGGGAGCGTTCGCGACGGGGCCGGGGAGGACGGGCCCGGCAATGACGCCGGCTCGAACAACCCGCCTCCTGCGCTGACCGGCACGACCGTGACCGGGACGGTGAAGGTGACGCGCGGGACTCGCATGGGGCATCTCGCGGCGGGGTCCGCCGGGTTCAGCTTCGAGAAAACTCACATGAGCGACGGCTTCTTCGTCCCGACGCACGCCGCCTTGGTCGCGATGTTCAAGCTGCTTGGACCGGGTGTGGTACGCATCGGCGCCGACGACGTCAACAACTCCGTCTGGGTGCCGTCCGCCACCTTCGTCGCGCCTGGCACCACCTCGCCCAACGTCGGAACCGCCGAGGTGGACGGCCTCGCGCAATTCCTGACCGCCACGGGATGGAAGACGATCTACGCCGTGAACATACGGGGCAGCTCCACCACCCAGACCGCGGTGACCGAGCTTCAGTACGTCGTGCCCAAGCTCGGGCCGAGCTTGCAGGCGGTCGAGATCGGCAACGAGCTGAACCTCTACAACGTTTCGACCATCGAGAGCGCCTGGCACTCGTACGCGCAGGCCATTCACACCAACTTCGCGGGCACGCTCGTCGCCGGCCCCGGCATCTTCGAGGACATCAGCTACGCGACGAGCTTCATCAACGGCGAGGGCGCGACCATCGATCTCGTGACCCATCACTATTACCGAGGCACGGCGGGGACCGCGACGGCGACGCTGGCCAACCTGATGAATCTCGACCCCGCCGTCGCCAGCCAATCGCAGGCGCTGGCGACCGCCGTCCAGACCAACAAGATCCCCGGCGGCTTCCGGTGGGGCGAGATGAACTCCTACTCGAGCCATGGCAGCAAAGGCATCAGCGACGCGCTGGCCTCCGCCCTTTGGAGCGTCAACTTCATGCTCACCACCGCGGGGTACGGTTCGGTGGGCGTCAACTTCCACGGCGGCGGCCAGAACATGGACGGCAACGTGTGCCCGAACGGGGTGAATTCCTGCTCCAAGCCGTTCGTGTATTCGCCGCTGATCGAGGTGGACAGCCGCGTCACCGCCGCCGCGCCGCTTTACTACGGCATGCTGCTGGTGTCGCAGATCGGCACCGGCGACATGCTCAGCACCACCGCGAGCGCCGGCGGCTCCAATCTCCACGCCTACACGGTCACGCCCGCCGACGGCTCGACCGTCGTCGTCATCGTCAACGGAGAAGAGAGCACCGGGGTGAACGCGACCGTCGACGTCGGGGCGGCCGTCTCCGACGCGACGGCCGTCTACCTGCGCGGGCCGTCGCTCACGTCCACGAGCGGCGTCACGTTGGGCGAAGCTTCCGTCACCCCGAGCGGCACTTGGAGCCCGAAGGCTCCGTTCACCCTCGCGCACACGGGCAACACCTTGACCGTTCCGGTACCGGCCGCTTCCGCCGTGCTCATCACCGTTCGGTGAGCGCCGGCGAGAGCGCCTTCTGCGCAACGGCCGCGCGCATTCGATACTCTCAGGACTCCCTCAAAGAGCGATGTTCAGCAGCACGGCGACGCCCATGAAATCATCAGGCCCACCCACGACGAGGTCGGTACGACCGTCGCGCCGGTCGCAAGCGATAGGCAGCTCCTACCTTACCTTACCTAGGCTAGAGACCTAGGCTAGAGCCGAACAAATTGCTTGTCACACGCCGGTCGTCAATCGTACGCTCGGGTCAGTGTTTTCTTCAATGGGAGGTCATCATGGCGAAGCGAGATGAGATGGTGAAACAGGCTGGCATCAGCGCGGTGGCGGGTTTGAAGGTGAAGACGGGTATCAAGGGCGGCAGGCTCGCGGTGAACCACAACTTCCCCGGCCTGAAGGTGAAAACGGGCCTCAAGGCTGGCAGGCTCTCGGCGAACCACAATGCCCCCAGTCTGAGGGTGAAGACGGCCTCGAGGCCGGTGGAACCTCGCTGACGGCTCCCCTAGGGCTCCAATACCTGGCCCGGCTGGAACTGCAGGGTCTCCGTCACCTCCTCATCTCATACGGTTTCGATACCCTATGGGAAGCTCAGCAATCGCGTTCCCAGGCAGCTCGCGCGCGATAGCGTGGAAGCCGCGGGGGACGTTGGGGATACCTCCGTCTCCGACGGAGGCCCGGGGACGAGACCCTCGATTGATCCGGGTATCAATTGTAGGTAGCCGAGAACAGAAGAGAAAACTGGCTCGTTCGCCAGCTGGGGACGGTCTCCAGCATGAGATCGGGATCCCGACCCTTCATTGCGCCGAAAATCATTTGTCCGCTGACGCCCAGGCCCCAGTTGTCCGACGTCCACCATTCCTTGCCGAACAACGCCTCGAAGGCAAGACCGTTGTCGCTCCGGACCAACGTATTGCCCTTGCTGTCGGTGACCTCGCAATAGGCCACCAGAAGCGTGGCCGCCACGAAAAGATTGGGCCCGAAGTAGGAGGCGGCCCCCGGACCGACGCCAAACACGTTGTTTCCCAGGCTCGACGAGCGCGGGCTGGTGCCGTTCACCCGGGTGTCGAGATCGACGGCTCCCGCCGCGAGCAATTCGATGTACGGCACAAAATGCGGGGTGATCGAGTAGCCGAAGGCGATCGCCGCGGAGGCGCCGCCGCCTCCGTACTCGACCGTGTTCCCCCCTGACCGCGCGGAAAGGGTGGTCGAGTTGAAGCCGAGTTGCATACGGAGATAGCCCCCATCATGGGTCTCGGCACCCGGCGTGGGCACCGTGCGGTAGTAGGGATAGGGGCCGTAGGCGCCGTAGGGACCGGGCGCTCCTGGCGGCGGATAGCCGCCCGGTGGATAAGTCGGTTGCGGGTAGCCGCCCGGCGGATACCCCGGCGGCGGCCAGTAGCCGGGCGGCGGGGTGTATCCGGGTGGGGGCGCATATTCCATCGGCGGCGCGTATCCCGGCGGCGCGGCCGCCGCGGCCGGCGCTACCGCAGCGGATGGGTCGTTAGCGGCGGGAGGAACAGGCGGCGCCGGAATTGCGGCCGGCTGGGAACCGGCAGTTGTGGCCGCAGGGGTCGCGGCCGCGGCCGCAAGTGTGGCGTCCTGCCGCGCCGACGTCGAAGGCGCAGCGCTCGCCGACTGTGCCGCCCCAGGCGTGGGCGCGATGATCAGGAACGAAAACACAGTCAAGGAAACGAAGACGTACCTGGGAATCGCAATGGCTGGAGCTCCAGTCGCGTGCCCTGTCATCGATTAGCTCCTGATTCGGAAACGGCCATGGAACCATAGATGCCGAGGCGGTGCCAGCGCGCCGGGGCTCTGCCTTGCGGCGCCGATCACTGAGGGAATCCCCCGCGTCAGCGCCGCAGTCGCGAGAGCAGCGAGCGGACCCTGGCGAGGACGGGGCGGGGCGGGGAGGACGCTCGGACGAGCGGCAGGTCGCGCAGGGCCGACGTCAGACCTCGAAGCTCTTCCGGCGCGAGGCGCAGCTCCGCTGCGCGCGCGTTCGTCGTGGCCTGCTCCGGCGTGCTCGCGCCGGCGACGACGGCGGTGAGGCCGGTCTGCGCGAGGAGCCAGGCCAGGCTGACCTCGGCGAGCGAGACGCCGCGCGCGCGCGCGATCGGCAGGGCGCTGCGCTCGAGCGCCTCGTTGATGATCCCGATGTTCGCCGGCGAGAAGGCGACGCTGCCCCGGCGCCAATCGGAGGGCGGCGCCGTTGCGTGCAGCTGGCGTCCGGCGAGAACGCCCTGCGCGAAGGGCGAATACGCCAGCACGCCGACCGAGCGCGAACGGGCCCACGGCAGGACGTCCGCCTCGATTCGTCGCGAGATGAGGTTGTATTCGAGCTGGACGGCGCCGAGGGGGAGCGCGCCGAGAGAGGCGGCGGCCTCCGCGGTGTCGCGGAGGGAAAAATTGGAGACGCCGATCGCGCGAATCTTTCCTTCGCGCTGGAGCTGCGCGAGCGTCGCCATCGTGTGGGCGACGGGTGTTTCGTAGTCCCTTTGATGAACCTGCAGCAGGTCGATCGCGTCGACACCCACGCGGCGGAGACTCTGCTCGACCTCCTCGCGCAGCGAGGCGGGTCGGGAATCCTTCCGCACGACCCGCCGGACGCCGTCGGGGCCGGTCGTCTCGAACAACACCCGCCCGAAGGTCGTGTCCCAGCGCAGGCCGATCTTCGTGAGGATCTGCACCTGAGCACGTCGATCGGCGAGGGCCGAGCCGAGGACCTCTTCGGACCGGCCGAAGCCATAGAGCGGGGCGGTGTCAAAGCTGGTGACGCCGGCGGCGAACGCGGCGTGAATCGCCCGCGTCGCGACCGTCGCGTCGTCCGAGAACCCCATGCACCCGTGAATGACGCGCGAGACCCGGACCGACGAGGCGCCGAGGGGCAGGTGCTCCATGGCGGGTGAGCCTAGCAGCCCGGGGCGGACCCGCTTGTCCGCATGAGAGCTCGCGATGCCTTCTCGAAGCACTTGCTCGACAAGCTGCCAGTTTACCCGAGGGGCCTTGCTCACGAGGCTGCTGATGCTTAACAGACAGATCCTTCGACTCAGGCGCCGCTCGCCCCAAAGTCTCCCTGGCTGCTCCAGAATTCACATGTCAACCTCCAAGTTCCGAGAGGATTTACCAGGAGGCGACGACTCGAGACGAGCGCGCAGACTCGAGACGAGCGGGAAAATGACGACCGAGCCCGGGGCCAGCCGGATGAAGGCAGCGAGCGTGACATGAAGCCGGAAGTCATCGAACGCTCGTACGGGTTGACGCCGGTCCAGCTCGGCATGCTCTTCAACCGCGCGCACGCCGGCGCGAGCGGCGTGGACATCGAGCAGATGATCGCGACGCTCCGGGAGCCGCTCGACCCCACGACCCTGCGACGGGCCTGGGAGGCGGTCGTCGCCGAGCACGGCGCGCTGCGCACGCGCTTCCGCTGGGAGGGCCTGCCGGTGCCCGTCCAGGAGGTGCTCGCGAGCGTCGAGGTGCCGCTCGTCGAGACCGATCTCCGCGGCCTCCCGCCGGACGAGCGGGAGAGCGCCATCGCCCGGTTTCTTCGCGAGGATCGCGTCCGCGGGATCGATCTCGCGCAGCCGCCGCTGTTTCGGCTGCGCCTGTTTCGGCTCGCGGCAGACGAATCGCGGCTCGTGTGGACCTTTCCGCACATCCTGCTCGACGGCGGTTCGTTCCCGGCGGTCGTGGAGGACGTCTTCACGGCCTACGAGGCCGTGGGCCGCGGAGAGCCTGCGACGCTGGCGCGACATCGGCCCTATGGCGACCACATCGCCTGGCTCGAGCACGAGATCGCCCGCACGGCCGCGGACGCATCCTCGTTCTTCCGCGCGGGCCTCGCCGGGTTCGGCGCCAAGAACCAGCTCGTCCCCGAACTCCGCGGCGCGGACCCGGGCGGGGCGGAGGCTGCCGCCGCCGGCTCTCCGCGGCTCCACGGGGAGCTCGAGCGGCGGCTGCCGCTCGCCGAGACCGAGCGCCTGCGGACCCTCGCGCGCGAGCACGGCCTCACGCTCAACACGTTCGTTCAGGCGGCCTGGAGCCTGATCGTCGCGGACTTCAGCGGGGCGCGCGACGTGGTGTTCGGGGTCGTGCGGGCCTGCCGACGTTCGGCGCTGCCCGAGGCCGCGCAGATGGTCGGTCTCTTCATCAATACGCTGCCTCTGCGCGTCCGCCTCGCGGGCGCGCAACCCGTCCTCGAATGGCTTCGCGACATCCGCGCCTGTTACGTCGCCCAGCGGCCGTTCGAGCACACGCCGCTGCACGCGGTGCAGGCCGTCTCGGAGGTTCCCAAGGGAACGGCGCTGTTCGACAGCATCCTCGTCTACAACGACGCGCTCATGGACTCGGACATGCGCGCGCGCGGCGGCGGGTTCGCGCGGCGCGACTTCTCCTGGATCGAGCAGACGAACTTCCCCGTGACGCTCTTCGCCTATGGCGAGCCGGAGCTGCTCCTCAAGCTCAGCTACGACCGGGCGCTGGTCCCCGACGCGATCGCGCGCTCGATGCTCGCCCGCGCGATCGCGGCGCTGTCTTCGCTGGCCGCGCAGGCCGACCGGCGCCTCGGCGAGCTGGCCCGCGTTCCGGCCGACGAGCTCGCGGCGCTCGCCGCCTGGAACCAGACGCAGGTCGAGGTCGCCGAGCTCGCCACCGCGGGGTGCGTCCACACGCTGTTCGAGCAGCAGGCGGCTCGTGCTCCCGACCCGATCGCGCTCGTCTTTCGCGGTCAGTCGCTCAGCTATCACGACTTGAACCAACGCGCGAACCAGGTGGCCCGCAGGCTCCAGGGGCTCGGCGTCGGCCCCGACGTGCTCGTCGGCATCTTCGTCGAGCGCTCGCTCGAGATGATGGTCGGCCTGCTCGGCATCCTCAAGGCGGGCGGCGCGTACGTCCCCCTCGATCCGAATTATCCCGCCGAGCGCATCGCGATGATGCTCGAGGACAGCCGCGCCCCGGTCATTGTGAGCGAGGCGCGGCTCGCTGGCTCGTTGCCTCGTCACGCGGCGACGGTGTTGCTTCTCGAGCGAGACCCGCCGGTTCCGGCCGACGCGTCGAACGTCGACTCCGGGGTCGCGTCGCACAATCTCGCGTACGTCATCTTCACCTCGGGCTCCACGGGCCGGCCCAAGGGCGTGATGGTCGAGCATCGCAATGTCCTCAACTTCTTCGCCGGCATGGATGACCGCATCGGGCGCGAGGCGGGGACCTGGCTCGCCGTCACGAGCATCTCGTTCGACATCTCGGTGTTGGAGCTGTTCTGGACTCTGGCGCGCGGCTTCCGCGTTGTGATTCAGGAGGAGGGCGACAAGAGCTCGCTCACGAAGCGAACGGCGCCTGTGCGCAGCGGGAAGGGCATCGACTTCAGCTTGTTCTACTTCGCCGCCGACGCGGGCGAGGTCGGCCAGAATCGCTATCGCCTCCTGCTCGAGGGCGCGCGCTACGCGGATACGCACGGCTTCCTCGCGATCTGGACGCCAGAGCGCCACTTTCACGAGTTTGGCGGGCTCTACCCGAATCCCGCGCTCACGAGCGCGGCCGTCGCGACCATCACCGAGCGCGTGCTGCTGCGCGCGGGCAGCGTCGTCCTGCCACTGCACAATCCGATTCGTGTCGCCGAGGAGTGGTCGGTCGTCGACAACCTCTCGAACGGGCGCGTCGGTCTTTCATTCGCGTCGGGATGGCACGCGAACGACTTCGCGCTCATGCCCGAAAACTACGCGGCCCGGAAGGAGATCACCTTCAAGGGCATCGAGACGATCAAGAAGCTCTGGCGCGGCGAGGCCATCCCCGCCAGGAGCGGCAACGGCGCCGACATCACCGTGACGATTCTGCCGCGGCCGATTCAAGCCGATCCGCCCATCTGGGTGACGGCCGCGGGCAACGTCGAGACGTTTCGCTTCGCAGGCGAAAGCGGCGCCAACGTGCTCACAAACATGCTCGGTCAGAGCGTCGAGGACCTCGAGAGCAAGCTCGCCTCCTACCGAGCGGCCCGACGCGAGGCCGGCCACGCGGGAGGCGGCCACGTCACCTTGATGCTGCACACCTTCGTGGGGAGCGACGTCGGCGAGGTCAAGGAGCTCGTGCGCAAGCCGTTCACGGCGTACCTCAAGACGTCGACCGACCTGGTCAAGAAGGCGCGCTGGGATTTCCCGGCGTTCGCGCGCCCGGCGCAGCCGGACGGGAGCACGACCCCCAGGCTCGACGAGCGCGAGCTGACGCCCCAGGAAGAGGACGCCCTGATGGCGCACGCCTTCGAGCGCTACTTCGAGACGCACGGGCTGTTCGGGACCCCGGAGAGCTGCCTCGCGATGATCGAGCGGCTGAAGGCCATTGGCGTCGACGAGATCGCGTGCCTGATCGACTTCGGCGTCGCGTCCGACACGGTCCTCGCGAACCTCGACTCCTTGAACCGGCTGCGCGAGCTCAGCGTCGCCAAGCCGGAGACGGAGATCGGGGACTACGCCGCGATCGCGTCGCAGCTTCGCCGGCACGGCGTCACCCACCTGCAGTGCACGCCGTCGCTGGCGCGCTTGTTCCTCGAGGATCCGGAGGCGCTCGACGCCCTCGGCTCGCTGCGGCGGCTCATGCTGGGCGGCGAGGCGCTCCCGGGCGCGCTCGTCGATCGGCTGAGCGGGCGGCTCGCGAGCGGCGCGCTGCTCAACATGTACGGTCCCACCGAGACGACGATCTGGTCGACGACCGCGAAGATCGAGCCCGGCGCGCCGGTGACCATCGGGCGGCCCATCGCCAACACGCAGATCTACATCCTCGATCGTGAGCTCCAGCCGACGCCGCTCGGCGTCGCGGGTGAGCTCTGCATCGGCGGCAGCGGCGTCGTCAGGGGCTACTTGCAGCGGCCCGACCTGACGCGCGAGCGCTTCATCCCCGATCGGTTCGCGCGCGCGGCGCCGGGACAGCCGGATGGAGAATCGGCGCGCATCTACCGCACGGGCGATCTCGCGCGGTTCTCACCCGACGGCCGGATCGAGTTCCTCGGTCGGCTCGACCATCAGGTCAAGGTTCGCGGCTACCGCATCGAGCTGACCGAGATCGAGGCGGCCCTCGTCAAGCATCCGTCGGTGGGCCAGGCGGTCGTCGTCGCGCGCGAAGACAACGCCGGCGACCAGCGGCTCGTCGCGTATGTCATCGCGAAGAGCGGCAGCGAAGCGGGCGGCGCTGCCGCCGCGCGGGTCGCGTGGCAGAACGTCTGGGACGAGGCCTACCGCGCGCCGAAGCCCGAGGCCGACGCGACCTTCAACGTCGCCGGCTGGAACAGCAGCTACACCGGCGAGGCGATCCCCGAGGCCGAGATGCGCGAGTGGGTGCTCGGCACCACCCAGAGCATCCGCGCCCTCGGCGCGCGGCGCGTCCTGGAGATCGGCTGCGGGACGGGGCTCCTCCTGTTTCGCGTCGCGCCGGAGTGCGAGCGCTACACGGGCGTCGACTTCTCGCAGGCTGCCCTCGACCACATCCAGGCGACACTGTCCCGGAGTCCGCTCCCCGCCGTCGACCTCATGCGGGCGGGCGCGGATGACTTCGAGGTGGCGCCCGGGGCCTATGACGCCGTGGTCATCAACTCGGTGGCGCAGTACTTCCCGAGCGCGGAGTACCTGGCGCGCGCGCTCGAGCGGGCTCTGCGGGCCCTCGCGCCGGGCGGCAAGCTCTTCGTGGGCGACGTCCGCAGCCTGCCGTTGCTCGAGGCCTTCCACGCCTCGGTCGAGCTCGCGACGGCGCCCGATGTCGTCTCGGACGCCGACTTTCTCGCAGCGATCGAGCGACGGCTCCGGCGCGAGAGCGAGCTGGTCATCGATCCCGACTTCTTTCGGGCCTTCGCCGCCCGGCAAGGCCGCATCTGCTCCGTGAGCGTGGAGCTCAAGCGTGGTCACTTCGCCAACGAGCTGACCAAATTCCGCTACGACGTCGTCCTGACCACGGCGGGACCGTCCAACCCCGCCGAGCTCGGGCCCGAGGACATCGTCGAGCTCGATGGCCGCGGGGTGCGCGGGCTGGCCACGTTGGGCGCGGCGCTCGCCCTGGCGCCCGTGGCCCTGCGGGTGCGCGGCTTGAAGAACGGGCGCGTCGCTCGCGAGCTAGAGGCGCTCGAGCGGATGCGCGGCCATGCGATGGCCACGGTGGGGGCGCTGCGGAACGCGCTCGCCGGCTTGCCGGACGACGCGTTCGCGCCCGAGGCGCTCGCCGACCTGAACGCCGCCTACGACCTTCAGGTCACCTGTTCCCACGACGCACGCCGCTTCGACGCCACGTTCGTTCACCGCGAGCGCGCCGCGGGCCGGGTCGTGCCGCAGGAGCAGCTCGTCGGCGCGCCCAGGCCCTGGGAGTCCTACGTGCACCGCGCCCAGACGGCGGTGTCCGACGCCGAATTCGTCGCCGACCTGCGGGCGATGCTGCGCGAGACGCTCCCGGACTTCATGGTTCCCAGCCACTTCGTGACGCTCCCCAGCTTTCCGCTGACGCCCAACGGCAAGATCGATCGCAAGGCGCTGCCGGCTCCCGAGGTCTCGCGCAGCACGAGCACCCAGCCGTTCACGCCGGCGAGCAACGATCTCGAGCGACAGATCGCGGAAGTGTGGCAGCAGATCCTGCACGTCGAGCAGGTGGGCGTTCACGACAACTTCTTCGACCTGGGCGCGAACTCGCTGCTCATCATGCAAGCCAACGGCGCGCTGCGGACGCGCCTCGCGAGGCCCGTGTCGCTGATCGAGATGTTTCAGAATCCGACCGTGGCGTCGCTCGCCGCGCACCTCGGGGCCGCCGAGGCGGGCACGGCAGCCGCCGCGAGCGCGGGGCAGGAGCGCGCCCTCAACCGCCGCGACGCCATGCAACGGCGCCGAGACCAGCTCGCCAACGCGCGGCAGCCCCCCAAGCGTTGACGATGAGCGACCAAGCCGACCATGCCCACGAAGCCGAAGGCGTCGGCTCGCGGATCGCCATCATCGGAATGGCGGGCCGCTTCCCGGGCTCGCCCGACATCGCCGCCTACTGGAACAACCTGTGCGCCGGCGTCGAGTCGGTGAAGTTCTTCACCGACGAGGAGCTGCTCGCCGCGGGCGAGGCGCCGGAGGCCCTGCGCGATCCCAGCTACGTCAAGGCCTGGCCGGTGCTCGAGGACATCGATCAGTTCGACGCCGCCTTCTTCGGCATGGGCCCTCGCGACGCGGCCGTGATGGATCCGCAGCACCGCCTCTTCCTGGAGATCGCCTGGAGCGCCCTCGAGCACGCGGGCCATGCGCCCGAGACCGAGGAGAGCTCGCAGCCGCGCTCGGTCGGCGTGTTCGCCGCCTGCGGCATGAACACCTACATGATGTATCACCTCGTCACGAACCCGGAGATCATGCGCAGCGTCGGGGAGTGGTTGGTCCGCCACACCGGCAACGACATGAACTTCCTCGCGACGCGGGTGTCGTATCAGATGAACTTGAAGGGCCCGAGCCTGAACGTGCAGACGGCGTGCTCCTCCTCGCTCGTCGCGGTTCACCTCGCCTGTCAAAGCCTGCTGAACGGCGAGTGCGACGTCTCGCTCGCGGGCGCCTCGACCCTCTCGCTGCCGCAGAACAGGGGGTACTTCTTCAAGGAGGGCGAGATCCTGTCCCCCGATGGGCACTGCCGACCCTTCGACGCCGGCTCGCGCGGTACTCTCTTCGGCAGCGGCACCGGGTGCGTCGTGCTCAAGCGTCTGTCTGACGCGCTCGCCGACCGCGACAACGTGCTGGCCGTGATCCTCGGCTCGGCGATCAACAACGACGGCTCGCAGAAGGTGGGCTACCTCGCGCCGAGCGTTGACGGCCAGGCGCGAGCCATCGCGGAGGCGTTGACGATCTCCGGCGTCGATCCGGAGACGATCTCCTACGTCGAGACGCACGGCACCGGCACGGCCGTCGGCGATCCGATCGAGATTGCCGCGCTCACGCAGGCGTACGCCGCCCACACCGAAAAACGTGGCTTCTGCGGGATCGGTTCGGTCAAGGGCAACATCGGGCACCTCGGGGAGGCCGCCGGCATGGCGGGCATCATCAAGTCCGTGCTGTCGCTGCAGCACAAGCAGCTGCCCCCGAGCATCAACTACAGCACCCCGAATCCGCAGATCGACTTTGCCAACAGCCCCTTCTTCGTCAACGACAAGCTGACCGAGTGGCGCGCCGTGGGCGGCGCGCGCCGCCGCGCGGGACTCACGGCGCTCGGCGCGGGCGGCACCAACGTCCACCTGATCCTCGAGGAGGCGCCGCCGCCGCCCCCCCCGTCCTTCGTCGCGCGGAAGCCGCAGCTGCTCGTGCTGAGCGCGAAGACCGCCGCCGCGGTCGAGCGCGCAGCGGCTGGGCTCGCGAGTCACCTCGAGGCGAACCCCGACGCCGTCCTGGCGGACGTCGCCTACACGCTGCAGACGGGGCGGCGGGCCTTCAACCATCGGCGCTTCGTGACCTGCGGCGACGTCGCGAGCGCCGTCGCCGGTCTCCTGGCCGCCGACGCCAGGACGTCGTCCGGTCAAGTGCAGAGTCAGGGCGCGCCGTCGGTGATCTTCATGTTCCCGGGCGGTGGGGCGCAGTACGCGGGCATGGGTCGGGCGCTCTACGACGGCGAGCCCGTGTATCGGGCGGCCCTCGACGAATGCCTCGGCGCGCTCGAGCCCGCGCGCGCCCAGAGCCTGCGCGCGCTCATCTTCCCGCGCGAGGAGGAGCGCGGCGGGGCGAGCGCCGCCCTCACGACCCCGTCCCTGGCGTTGCCGGCCTTGTTCGCGACGGAATACGCGATGGCCAAGCTCTTGGTGTCGTGGGGCGTCGAGCCCACGGGCTTCATCGGCCACAGCATGGGCGAGTACGTCGCTGCGTGCCTGGCCGGCGTGTTCTCGGTTCGGGACGGCGTCGCGCTCGTGAGCGTGCGCGGCCGCCTGTTCGAGTCCCTCCCGGCGGGCGGTATGCTGAGCGTGGCGCTGGCCGAGGCCGAGCTCGAGCCGCTGCTGGGGCCGGAGCTCTCGATCGCCGCCGTCAACGCGCCCGGCCTCTGCGTCGCCTCGGGGCCCGCCGACGCGCTCGATCGCCTGGAGCGGACGCTCGCCGCGCGCGAGGTCGAGACGACGCGCGTTCACATCGCGGTGGCCGCGCACTCGAAGATGCTGGAGCCGATCCTCGCCGAGTTCGAGGCGTTCTGTCGGACCATTCGCTTGAGCGCGCCCACGCTGCCGTTCGTCTCGAACGTCACGGGCACATGGATCACGCCCGAGCAAGCGACGTCGCCGACGTACTGGGTGCGACACCTGCGCGGCACGGTGCGCTTCGCGGCGGGCGTCTCGGCGCTCGTCGGCGGGGGTCAGCGGGTGCTCGTCGAGATCGGCCCGGGCCGCACCCTCTGTAGCCTCGCGCGCCTGAACGAGTCGGCGCCGCTGGCGCTGCCGAGCATTCGCCACCCGCAAGAGGAGGCCAACGACGTCGCCTTCTTGTTGCAAACGGTGGGGCGTGTCTGGATGGCGGGCGCGAAGGTCGATTTCGAGCGCTTGCAAGGCGAGGGTCGGCGGCGGGTCGCGCTGCCGACCTATCCCTTCGAGAGGCAGCGGTACTGGATCGAGGCGGGTTCGCCGACGGCCGCGAAGCCGAGCGTCAAGCACGCGCTGCAGAAGAACGCCGATATCGGCAGCTGGTTCTACCGACCCATCTGGAGGCCGAGCGCGACGCCCGCGCCCGAGACGTCGAACGGCGGGCCGTGGCTGTTGTTCTGTGACGGTGGGGGCGTCGCCGACAAGCTCGCTGCGCGTCTCGTCGACAAGACCATGATCCGGGTCTTCCGGGGCGAGACCTACCGGAGGCACTCCGACGGCAGCTACGAGCTACGTCCCGATGCCCGCGGCGACTTCGACGCCCTGCTCGAGGATCTGACGCGGCAGGGTCGCCATCCCGACCACGTCGTCTATCTGTGGCCTGTCGACTCGCTCGAGCGGGCGGGGTTGCGGGCGGCCCTGGCGAAGTTGGCCAAAGGGGAGGGCGGGCGTGCGCAGGCCTACGAACGGACCGAGGCGATCTGCTTCACGGCGCTCTTGCACCTGGCGCAGACGCTGGGGCCCATCGAGAGACCGCTGACGCTCTCGATCGTCTCGTGCGGCCTCCACGGGGTGAATTCGCCGCGGAGCGTGGCGCCAGAGCAGGCGTTGCTGCTAGGTCCCACGCGGGTGATCCCGCGAGAGTTCCCGCACATCAGGACGCGCAGCATCGACATCTCGCTCCCGGACAAACCGGCGCTCGCGCAGGTCACCTTCGACCGGCTCGCCGAGGAGCTCCAGGCGCCCCCACAGGACGAGATCGTGGCGCTCCTAGGCCCCATGCGCTGGACGCAGAGCTTCGCGCCTCTCCCGCTCGGCGCGCCGCTTCCCGCGCACAGTCCCGTCCGCCCCGGCGGTGTCTACCTCATCAGCGGTGGCCTCGGCGGGATCGGCCTCGCGCTCGCGCTGCACCTGGCGACGACGGCCAAGGCCCGGCTGGTGCTCATCGGTCGGGCCGGCCTTCCCGAGCGCGCGGCGTGGCCACGCCTCCGGGCGGCGGGTGGCGCTGTCGCTCAGCGCCTCGAGAAGATCTCCCGGATCGAAGCGGCCGGCGGCGAGGTGCTGGCGCTGGCGGCCGACGTGACCAATCGGAGCGAGATGCAGGGTGTTCTGGCCGCGGTCGTCGCCCGCTTCGGACGCGTGCACGGCGTGGTCCACGCGGCGGGCGTGATTGATGACGGTCTGATCTCGTTGAAGAGCGTCGAGCGGGCCCGGCGCGTGATCGCCGTCAAGGCCAAGGGCGCGATCGTGCTCGACGAGGTGTTCGGTCGCGAGCCGCTCGATTTCTTCGTCGTGTTCTCGTCGGTGAGCTCCGTGCTCGGTCTCGAGGGACAGATCGACTACACGGCGGCGAACGCCTTCCTCGATGCGTTCGCCGAGAAGAAGGCAGCCGAAGGGTCAACCCTTTGCGTGTCGATGGCGTGGAATGCCTGGCAGGAGATCGGCATGGCCGCCAACCTCGTGGGCCAGGCGAGGCACGCCCACGTGCCGCAGGCGGGACCTTGGCTGGAGCGCTTGACCACCGAGAGTGCCAACGAGTCTCTCTTCGTCACCTCGTTCAGCCGCGGCAAGCAATGGGTCCTGTCAGAGCACGTCGTCAAGGGCGGGGAGGCGCTGATTCCGGGCACCGGATTTCTGGAGCTGGTTCGCGAGGCCCTGGCGCGTGCCCCCCAGCCCAGGCCGATCGAGATCCGGGACGTCACGTTCCTGTTCCCGTTCGTCGTGACCGCCGGAGAGTCCCGCGATCTGCAGCTCCGCCTGTCGCGAAGCGCCGCCGGTGAACACGACTTCACGTTCTTCAGCCACTCCGCGGACGAGCCGCACGTCACGGGGCGAATCCAGTATATCGACAAGCCCGCCCCGCCTCCGGTCGACGTCACCGCGCTGATTCGACGCTGTACGGGCGGGGAGCGGGTGTTGGGCGGGGTCCTCGACCAGTCCTTCATGGAGTTTGGCCCGCGGTGGGGGTGCGTGGAACGCATTCACTTCGGCGCCGGCGAGGCCGTCGTGTCCCTGTCATTGCCGGAGGCCTTCGCATCCGATCTCGGGGATTTTCTTCTGCACCCGGCGCTCCTCGACATGGCCACAGGTGGCGCGCAATCGTTGATCGTCGGGTTCAATCGCGAAGAGGACTTCTACGTCCCCTTTGGCTATGGCCGCGTCACCATCTACGCGCCGCTCGCGTCGCGGATGTTCAGCCACGTGCGCGCTCACCGCAAGGATGACGAGAACGCGGGCAAGGACGTGGCGGTCTTCGACGTCACCGTCTACGGCGCGGATGGGCAGGTGCTGGTCGACATCTCGAGCTTCACGATGAAACGTGTGTCACGCGACTTCGCGTCGGCCCGTGGGCCGGCGGCGTTCGCCGATGGTGCGGCGCGGCCCGGGGCGATTACCCCTGGGGTCCGGGATGGTTTCGGCGAGAGCAAGCTGGGAGCCGCCTTGAAGCTGGGCATGTTGCCGGCCGAGGGGATGCAGGCGTTTGACCGTATCCTGTCGACCCACGTCGGCGGCCATGTGATCGCTTCCTCCGTCGACCTGCTCGAGTGGTTGGCGCAAGTGGATGAGCAGGCGCGCCCTGCGATTCATGGCGAGTCACGAAGCGCCGAGGTTGAGGCGGGCTTTGCGCGACCGAACCTGGGCTCCGAGCTCGTTGCGCCCAGGAACGAGGTTGAACGCACCCTGGCCGGGCTGTGGCGAGAGGTGCTGGGCCTCAAGCAAGTCGGGATCCACGATGACTTCTTCGAGCTCGGCGGACAGTCCCTGGTCGCCGTTCGTCTCTTCAACAAGATCCGAAAGCGATTCGGCGTGGATCTGCCGCTCTCGACCCTGTTCGAGGCGCCGACGATCGAGCGTTGCGCGCGCGTGGTCGCGGCAGAGGCGGGGCTCGTCCTGGTCGACGATGGCGACACCGCGGTTCCGGACGCGCCAGCGACGCCCGGCCACGCCGGTGAAGCAGGTGAAGGGCAAACACCCCGGCCGCTCCCGGAGGAGCCGAACCCAGAGCGCTGGTTTTTTCGTTCCGTCTGGCAACAGAGACCCCGGGAGCCCCAGCCCCCGCGCGGCCCCGAGCGGCACACCTGGCTCGCTTTCATCGACAATGCGGGCGTGGTCGCGGCGCTTGCGAAGAGGCTGCGAGCGCAAGGTCACCAGGTCGTCACGGTGCGAGCGGGCGACGCCTTCTACAAGCTGAACGACGAGGAGTATCAACTCTTCCCGGAGGAGGGGCTCGACGGCTATGAGGCGTTACTGCGCGAGCTCGTGGCGAGCGACAAGACTCCCACCCGGATCCTGCACGCATGGCTGCTCACCGATCGCGAGACCTTCCGACCTGGCTCGAGCTTCTTGCACCGCAATCTGGAGCTCGGGTTCTACAGCCTGCTGTTCTTGGGCCAGGCGCTGGCGGGACGCGCCGATCGGAAGCCTCTCCACCTCGTGACGGTCACGACGGGCGCCCAGCGCCTGGGGCAGGAGCGCTTGCGCTATCCGGAGAAGGCCGCCGTCGTCGGGCCTTCGCTGGTCCTTCCGAACGAGCTGCCGGGCGTGACGTCGAGCGTGGTAGACGTCGCGTTGGCCACCCGGAAACGGGTTGGGCGGACGACGGCGCTGGGGGCTGAGGACGAGGGCCTCCGTGAGCTGCTCGACGCTCTCGAGGCCGAGGTGCTCGCCGCGCCCCGCGATCCGATGGTGGCCCTGCGAGGTTCGGCCCGCTGGGTGCTCGACGTCGAGCGCGTGTCACTCGAGCAACCTCTGCACGAGGGCTTCAAGCAGCGCGGCGTCTATCTGATCTCGGGTGGGTTCGACGGCATCGGGCTCGCGATCGCTCAGCAGGCCGCGAGACGTCATCGGGCGCGACTCGTGTTGTTCGATCCAGCGCCGTTGCCGGCTCGGGCCGAGCTCGCGAGCTGGATCGAGCGTCACCCGACGGATCCTCTCTCCCGCCGGATGGAGAGGGTCCTCGAGCTGGAGGCCCTCGGGGCGGAGGTCTTGACGGCCACCGCCGAGGTCACGGACCTCGAACGGATGCGCGAGGTCCTGCGCGCCGCCGACGCTCGCTTTGGCGGCATCGACGGCGTCATCCACGCCGCCGGTCCGGCCAACCCCGCACCCATCGTCAGCAAACACCTGACCGAGGTCGAAGGCGTGTTCGCGCCCAGGATCTATGGCACGCTGGCGCTGAACGAAGCCCTCCGCGATCGTCCGCTCGACTTCTTCGTGTTGAGCTCACCCACGACGGTCAGCGCGGCCGGAGCGGGGCAGGTCGACGCCGTGGCCGCGACCGCCTTCCTGAGCGCCTTCGCCGCGACCGTCGAGGGGCGGCGTGTCGTCGCCGTCGAGTGGGAGTCGCCGAACAGGCCCGACATTGGCCCCGAGATGATGGTGCCCGGCATCAGCCCGGAGGAAGGATTCGCCGCGCTCGAGCGCGTGCTTCGATCGTCTCCATACCCGGGAATCACCGTGTGCTCGAAGGACCTCGGAGAGCTGCGTCGCCGTGCCCGCGCCGCCTCGTCTCCGTTCGTGGGGTCCGGCGCGGCGCCCTCCGGCACCCCGTCTGCGTCGAGCGACGCGGCTGAGCATGCGAAGACTGCCGTCACGAAGGCGAGCACCGCCTCCGCCCGGCTCATGCACCTCGTGAAGATTCATCCCGGTGAACCCGGCCCGAAGGCGCCGTTGTTTCTGGTGGCCGGGCTGTTCGGCAATGTGCTGAACCTGAGGCATCTGGGGCTCATCCTCGGTTCGGAACGCCCCGTGTACGGGTTGCAAGCGCGGGGGCTCTTCGGTGGGTTGGAGCCTCATGAGACGTTCGAAGAGATGGCGCGCGACTACCTGGCCGAGCTGCGAACCGCCCAGCCGACAGGTCCCTATCTGTTGGGCGGATTCTCGGGGGGCGGTCTCACGGCCTATGAGATGGCGCGGCAGCTGCTGGAGCTGGGAGAGAGCGTGCAACTGGTCGTGCTGCTCGACACCCCCGTCCCGCGTCGTGAAACGCTCACGCTGCCGGATCGGCTGTCGATCCAGTTTCAGAATCTGCGGCGCGAGGGCACCCCGTATCTGCGTCGCTGGCTCGTCGGGAAGCGCGCCTACCGTCGCACCCTGGAGGAGCGTGACCAAGAGCTTCGTCTCCAGCGCGAGGGAGGAACGCACGATTTCCATTCCGAGGTGATTCGATCCGCCTTCTACCGGGCGCTGGCACGCTACGCGATGAAGTCGGTCCCCGTGCAGGTGGCGCTGTTTCGACCCGAGCTGCGGCCGACCTACCGACTCTCCCGGGGCCGCATGCTGGCTCACGATCGCAGCCATCTGTACCCGGACAACGGATGGAGCCCCTACGTGGAGAAGCTGGACATCCGCGAGGTCCCCGGCGATCACGACAGCATGGTCCTGGAGCCGAACGTGCGGGTCCTGGCGACACGCATGGCGGAGGCCATTGAACGCGCCGGGGGCCAGTCGACGAGGCCCGCTCGAGCGTCCGGAGGAAGCGGATGAAGAACGAGAGTGACGCGAAGTCCGTCTTGACGGTCACGGTGACGTATCGATGCGCGGAGTGGACGGCGAAGTCCCTCGAGGCCCTCCACGCCGAGCGCGCGCGTTCGCCCGATATCACGTTGCACTCCGTGGTCGTCGACAACGCCTCGGGAGATGCCCCGGCGCTCCGGCGGTTGATTGACGAGAACGGCTGGGACGACTGGGTCACGCTGATCACCGCGGAGCGCAACGGCGGATTCGCCTACGGAAATAACGTCGCTCTTCGCCACGCGTACTCCCAGGGACGAATTCCCGACTATTTCTATCTGTTGAATCCCGACGCGGAGGTGCGTCCAGGCGCGATCGAGACGCTGGTGCAGTTCCTCGACCAGCGCCCCGACGCCGGGCTGGCGGCGAGCAGCATCGAAGAGGCGAACGGTCAGCTGTGGCCCTGGGCCTTTCGCTTCCCCAGTTGGGTGAGCGAGCTGGAGTCGGGGTTGAGCTTCGGGCCCGTGACGAAGCTGTTGGAGAAGCACATGGTTCGACGAAGGATGGGGGACGTCGCCGAGCAGGTCGATTGGTTCCCTGGTGCGTCGATGATGATGCGCAGGGAGGTGGTGGACGACATCGGCGGCCTGGATGAAGCCTATTTTCTCTACTTCGAGGAGACGGATTACCTCATGCGGGCCAAAGAGGCCGCGTGGAGCGCCTGGTATGTTCCGGAGAGCCGGGTGAAGCATTCGGCCGGGCAGAGCACCGGCGTCACGACGCACCGCGATCGGCCCGTGCGCCTGCCGGGCTATTGGTTCGAGTCGAGGCGCCGTTACTTCGCGAAGAACCACGGCCTTCCCTATGCGGCGGCTGCGGACGTCGTGGCGCTCGGCGCGTATTCGCTGGGCGCGGTCAAGCGTGCCCTCAAGGGAGAGCACGGCATCCCTCATTTCTTGCGCGACCTGCTCCACCATTCGGTGCTCCACAAGGAGAACCGCACGCTCGCGCCGACGTCCCACTTCAAGCCCGCGCGGGCTGAGGGCCCGAGGCCGGCGCGCCAGCGCGGTCCACGCCCCGCGGGAGAACCGACGAAAACCGCTCGCGGTACTTGGCCGGGGTGACGCCGAGGCGGCGGGTGAAGGCGCGCCACATGGTGCTCGCGTCGCCGAGGCCGGCTCGCCCGCTGACGTCCTTCAGGGGCAGGGCGGTCTCTTCGAGGAGGCGTCGCGCCTCCTCCAGGCGAATGCGTTGGACGAGCTGTGCGGGAGATTCGTCGTGGTGCTCGCGACACTTGCGGGTCAGCGTGCGCGCGCTCATGCCGACGCCCGCCGCGAGGCGTTCCACCGAGAGCGGCTCGTCGAGGTGGTCGAGCACGTAGCGCGAGATGTTGAACAGGGTGGGGGGCTCCTCTGCCTGGCGGCGAAGGGCAGGGCTGAGCTGGGGCTGGTTGCCGGAGCGGCGCAGGAACAACATCAACTGCTTGGCCACGGCCATCGCCACGCCTGGGCCGTGATGGTCCTCGACGAGCGCGAGGGTCAGATCGATCGCCGGCGTGATGCCGGCCGACGTCCACACGCGGCCGTCGCGGACGAAGATGTTGTCGTCGACGACGTGGGCCGCCGGAAAGCGCGCCCTCAGGTCGTCGAGGTGGGCAGGGTGGGTGGTGGCGCGACGCCCGTCGAGCACGCCGGCGGCGCCCAGGACGAACGCGCCCGTGCAGATCGACACCACGGTCGGTATCCGTTCATGATGGCGGCGCAGCCACGGGACAACGCCGGCTCCCCTGTCCGCCAGCGGCTCGAGCGCGGTCCCGCCCGGCACGAACGCCATGTCGGGCAGAGGTTCGCCCCGCTTCGGCAGCGGTCGAAGGCCGCCGATGACGAGCCCGTGGCGCGTCTTCACGGAGCGCTCGTTGGGGCCAATCAGCTCGAGCTCGTAGGCGACGTGGCCGAGCACCTCGTTTGCGTGGCCGAGCACGTCCCACGGGCCGCTGATGTTGAGCAGCCCCGTGCGCGGCACCATCAGGAACCACGCACGTCGGGCGGAGCGCCGCATGCCCCTACTCTGGCGCGCGTGGCCGAAACTGCAAGATCCTTGTCCGCCCCCGCCGGCGCCTCGCGCGGTAGCTTTGCAGCCACAAGCGAGAAAGGGGTTTCAAATGACGAGAATCGGCATCAACGGATTTGGCCGGATCGGCCGCACAGTGCTCCGGGCGGCGATGGCGCGCAACGACGTCGAGGTGGTGGCGGTGAACGATCTCCTCGAGCTTCCGCACCTCGCCTATCTGCTGAAGCACGACTCGGTCCACGGCCGGCTCGGACGCGCGGTGGCCGTGCGCGCGGCCGCCAACGATCGCTCGCTGGTCGTCGGCGACCGGGTCATCCGCGCCACGGCCCTCAAGGATCCGGCGGCCTCCGCCTGGGACGACGTCGGCGTCGATGTCGTCGTCGAATCGACCGGCATCTTCCTCACCAAGGACAAGGCCGAGGCGCACCTGCGGGCGGGCGCGAAGCGGGTCATCATCTCGGCCCCGTCGAAGGACGACACGCCGGTGTTCGTTTATGGCGTCAACACGGACAAGTACGCGGGCGAGCCCATCGTCTCGGCGGCCTCCTGCACCACCAACTGTCTCGCGCCGGTGGCGAAGGTGCTCGACGAGGGGTTCGGCATCCGGCGCGGGCTGATGACGACGGTCCACGCGACGACCGCGACGCAAAAGGTGGTCGACGGGGCCTCGGGCAAGGACTGGCGCTTCGGGCGCGGCATCCTCGACAACATCATTCCGGCGTCGACCGGGGCCGCCGAGGCGGTGACGAAGGTGCTGCCGTCGCTCAAGGGCAAGCTCACCGGCATGTCGTTCCGCGTGCCCGTTCCGGATGTGTCGGTCGTGGACCTCACCTGCGAGCTCGTGCGCGAGACCACGTATGAGAACATCTGCAAGGCGATGCAGCGGGCCTCCGAGGGCGCGTTGAAGGGCGTGCTCGGGTACACGGACGAGGAGGTCGTGTCGACCGACATGCGCGGGGAGTCCTGCACGTCGGTCTTCGACGCCAGGGCCGGCATCCAGCTCGATCCGACGTTCGTCAAGCTGATCGCCTGGTACGACAACGAGTGGGGCTTCTCGTGCAAGCTCCTCGATCTCGCGGTGAAGATGACGGCCGCCTGAGACCGGCAGCACCGCGCACGCTCACGCCGGCGTTCGCGCCGCCGCGCTCGCGGGGGCCGCGAGGGGCAGCTCGAGGGAGAAGCTCGCCCCGTTGGGGGGCGCGCTCTGCACGGTCAGCCTCCCGCCGTGCGCGATCGCGATCTGGCGACCGATGTAGAGGCCGAGGCCCATGCCGCCGACCCGCTTCTTGTCCTCGACGCGCTCGAACGGGCGAAAGATTCGTTCCTGATCGGCGAGGGCGATGCCCTGGCCCCCGTCCTGCACCTGGATCGTCAACCATCCTTCCTTCGCGGACGCGCGGACGTGAATCGGCTTGCCGTCGCCGTACTTGATGGCGTTCGACAGCAGGTTGGTCAGCACTTGTTCGAGGCGGCTGCAATCCCACACCCCGCTTATGGAGGGCGCTCCCTCGACGAGGATCGACGACCGAGCGGCGGCGGCCTGGTCGCGCAAGCGGCCCACCGCCTCCTCCACCACATCCATCACCGCACACGGCTCGAGGTGCAGCGGGAATCGTCCACCGGCCAGGCGCGACACGTCCAGCAGGTCGTCGGTCAGAACCACGAGCCGCCTCGACGCCTTGTCGCACGCGTCGAGCGTACGCGCCAGCCTTTCGACGGACGCCCCACCCCCGTTCGACCACCCGCTCGCCTGTTCGATGGCCGACGCGACGCGCAGCCTCAGCGCCGTGAGCGGTGTCTTCAGCTCGTGGGACGCGATCGAGATGAACTCGTCGCGCGCGCGCAGCGCGGCGCGGCGCTCCGCGAGCGCCGCGCCGAGCGTCAGCATGCTGGCGACGGTGACGCCCATGTAGAACTGGACCATGACAAGCCGATCCTCCGGCGGCGCGCCCGAGAACGGCCCCGTGCCGCTCGCGGCCCCCGGAACGGCGAGGATCGCGACCAGCAACAGCGCGGCGGTGGTGCCGCGTTGCTCGAAGCGAAGGGCGGCCCAGATCAACGGCGGGAACAGCGCGTAGGTGCCCCGCACGATCCGAAACGCGTACAGCGTGGGATAGCGATGAAAAATCACCTGCGTCATGAGGACCAACGTCACGCCGAGGACGAGCCCTTCGATCCACCGCAGCGGATGCCGCGAGAGCCGCGGGCGGGCGGTGGACCACACGAAGATCGCCGGCGCGACCAGCAGGGCGCCCATGACATCGCCCACCCACCACACGGCCCACAGCTCGCCGAACCCCTCGCGCGGGTGTAGCCCGCCGGTCAGCGCGGCGACGAAGCCGACCGTCGCGCTGACGGTCGTGCTGCCGAGCGCGACCAGCAACAGGGCCAGCACGTCTCGCAGGCGCCCGAGCTCCCGCTCGAACCCGAGCAGGCGAAGCACCGAGGAGCCGATGAGCGCCTCCATGGTGTTGCCGCACGCGATCAGCGCCGCGCTCCACAGCGGCAGGCCGATCGAGGCGTTGACCGCGAAGGCAGCGGCCGCGACCACGGGCCACAGCCGCCGCCCGCGGATCGTCAGCGCGCCGAGCGCGATGCCCGTCGGCGCCCAAACGGGCGTGGCGACTCCCCCCACGGCGAAGAAGGACAGTCCGAGGCGGGCCGTCAAGACGTAGAGGGCGAAGAGCAGCGTCGCCTCGAGTCCGAGCGTCGCCGCGCGCCGCGCCTCTCCCGCCATTTCCAGGAACGATACTCCAGGCGCGCGGTCGCCGCCGGCCGTACGGCGCTACGGCGTCGGCTTCGCGCAGGACCTGGCGATGACGTTCGCCTGCGTCTTCGCTTCGGGCTTGACCCCAGGCAGGCTCCCGAATCGCTCCAGCTCCTTGCGGGCCGCCGCGCAATCGCCCTTGGCCACGAGCGCCTTGCCGAGCTCGTACGACGCGAGCGGGCTCTTCGTGTCGAGCGCGACGGCAGCCCGGCACTCGGTCACGGCCTGCGCGGTGTCGCGCTTCTCGATGAGGGCATGGCACAGATCGGCGGCGAACGGGGCGCTCTTGGGTTCGAGCTTACGGGCTCGCGCGGCCGCCTCGACCGCGCGGTCGATTTGCTTGCGGCGCAGGGCCACGCGGGCGAGCCGATTCCAGGCCAGCCCGGAGTCGTCCTTCAGCTTGACGGCCCTCTCCAGCGACTCGGCCGCCGCGTCGTAAGCCTTGGCGTCGGACTGGATCATGCCGAGGTTGGTCCACATGAGGGCGTCCCTCGGCGCCAGTCTGGTCGCCTCCTTCAGCGACGCCATCGCCGCGGTCACGTCCCCCTGCTTTCGCAGGGCGACGCCCAGGTTCAGCCGGTAGGCGGCGTCGCTGGGCTTTTGAAGAACGGCCTCGCGGTAGGCGGCCACGGCAAGGGCGCCCTTGCCCTCGGCGTCGCGCGCGACGCCCAGGTTGAACAGGGCCTCGGGGTAGGCGGGCCGGGCGTGAACGGCGGTCTCGAACTCGCGCGCGGCGTCGGACGACTTGCCCTTCGCTTGCAGCAGCGAGCCGAGGTTGTTGTGCGCCTCGGCGAAGTCGGTCTTGAGCCCGATCGCCTTGCGGTAGGCGGCCTCCGCGCCCGGCAGGTCGCCCTCCTTCTCGAGCGCCACCCCGCGCAGGTAGGCGGGCCGGGGATCCGCCGGATCCGCCTTCGCGGCCGCCTCGAACGCCTTCAGCGCCGCGGGCGTGTTGCCCTGCTTGAAGAGGTCGCTGCCCTTTTCGAGCAAGGCTGTCGCCGGGCTGGGCTTGGGCGATCCGCCCGGGCCCAGCGGCTCGAGCGGCGAGAGCAACATCACGAGCAGCGTCACCGTGCGCATGCGCGGGAGTGTCTCACAACTGCGGCAAGGACGCGCGCAGGGCCTCCCGCAGTCGCTTCGTGCGCTCGGCGTCGGTCACCTTCGCCCCCGACGCCTTGTCGCGCACGTAGAATGTGTCGACGACGCGGTTGGCCTCGGTCGCGATCTTGGAGCGGTGAATGTCCAACCCCTCCGCGAACAACGTGAGCGCGATCGTGTACAGCACGCCCGGGCGATCGCCGGTGATCACCTCGACGACGGTGAAGTCGCGGCTGCCCTGGTTGTCGATCCTTATCTCCGTCGGCACCTCGGGCACCTTCCACGCCGCCAGCGAGTCGCTGCTGCGCGAGCGGGAGCCGAGCAAGGTCTCCACCTTCACGCGGCCCGAGATCACCGCCTCGAGGTCGTCGCGAATCTTCTTCCACCGGGCGTCGTCGACCACCGGCCGCCCGTAGGCGTCACGCACCAGGAAGATGTCCAGCGCCTCCGCCGGATCGCCGCCGATCGCCTCGCGCGAGTAGATGGCGGCGTCGAGGACGTCGATGCGGTTCGCGTGCAGGACGCCGGCCACCTCGGCGAGCAACCCCGGCACGTCGACGGCGGCCAGCACCATCTCGGTGGCGTCCACGCGCTTCTGCTGCGCCACCTTGATCGCGGAGGCGGCCTTCGCCTCGCGGCGCGCGCGCATCAGCTTGACGTGCGAGGCGATTCGTCCGGCTTCGTTCTCGGCGAAGTAGCGGTCCGGAAAGCCGCGGAACAGCGACTCGGAGACGGGGATGTCGGGGTTCTCCTCGGACAGCAGGCGCTCAGCTCGTCGCTGGCGACGCTTCACCGTCTCCTTGCGCTGCGCGCCCAGCAGATCGCCGCCCCGCCGCAGGCTGGTGCGCGCCCGTTGATAGAGCTCGCGCAGCAGCGTCTCCTTCCAGCTCGTCAGGTTGTCCGGGGCCACCGAGCTCAGATCGCAGAACGTGAGCAGGAACAGCTCACGCAAGTTCTCCTCGTCCTCGCACAAGCGCGCGAAGTCCGCGATCATCTCCAGGTCCTCGAGATCCCGACGCTGGGACATCTGGCCCATCACCAGGTGCTGCCGCACCAGGAACTCGCTGCGGTGCACGTCCTCGTCGTCCATCCCCAGCCGGCGGGCGATCGTCACCGTCAGATCCGCGCCGATGTCACTGTGCGGTTTTCCCCACGGTTTCCCCACGTCGTGCAGCAGCGTGCCCATGAACAACGCCACCGGGTGCTCCACGGCGCGGATGGTCTCGGTCAGCACCGGGAACTCGTCCGCCAGATCGCCGCGCGCGAGCGCGTGCATCCGCGCCATGGCGTACAGCGCGTGCTGATCGACGGTGTACACGTGATAGATGTCGTGCTGGACGCGACCCGTCGAGGGCTCCCACTCGGGCATCAGCGCCGACAGGAGCCCGAGATCGTGCATCTCCTCCAGCCGCGACGGCGTGGCGCGGTCGCTGATGTCGGTGACCACGTCGATGAACTGCCGTCCCGAGTCGGGATCGTCGCGCAGCAGGTTTCCGTGCGCGGCGCACAGCTCGGAGATCAGCTCGCGCGTGCGCAACGCCAGCCCCACGTCGAGCTCGATGGCCGCCGAGAAGATGCGGATCATCTCGGACGGCTGGGTGAAGAACACCCCCTCGTCCTTCGGTTCGAGCGCGCCGTCACGCATGACGAAGCTCGGGTCGTCGGTGGTGGCGCCCCGCAGCCTGATGGGCTGGGTGACGCGCTGGTAGTCGTCCTTCAGCGCCGCCCTTTGTAGCAGCCGCTCCGTCTCGCGGCGGATCAGCTTCGCGTGCGCGTGCAGCTGGTGCATCAGCGCCTCGACGGCGGGATGGACCGCCGGGCGAATGTCGCCCTCGGCGGCCTTCACGTGCGGGCACAGGATCGGCGCGATCGCCTCCTGCAACGGGAAGCGCAGCTGGTCCTGGCGACGCCCCGCCGTCGCGTGCATGGCGACGCGCAGCCGCAGCAGCCACTCGCGCGCCGCCTCGAACGCGCCGGCCAGGCGCTCGGTCATGACGCCCAGGTCGACGAGCCGGCGCGGCTCGGACGTCCCGAAACGCGCCACGGCCGCCCACCGCCCCACGCACAGGTCGCGCATCCCCCCGGGGCCGTTCTTCAGGTCGGGCTCGAGCAGGAAGATGGTGTCGCCGAAGCGGCTGTGGCGCGACTTCTGCTCGGCGCGCAGGCGGGCGACGAAGTCCTCGGCCGCGGTGGCGGCCACGCGTCCCCGGAAGTCCGCGAGGAAGCTGGCCGCCATGTCGGCGTCCCCCAGCAGGAGTCGCGCATCCAGCAACGCGGTCGCCGCGGCGAGATCGCTCGCCGGGAGGGCGAGCGCCTGATCGTAGGAGCGGACGGCATGGCCGGCGTCGACCTTCGCGTCCCACAGCGGGTGCAAGATGGCCTCCGCGAGGGTGCGCATCTCGCTCCCCGGCGTGCCCCGGCACAGCACCAGCAGATCGAGATCCGAATAGGGCGCGAGCTCCCGGCGGCCGAACCCGCCCGTGGCGAAGATGGCGACCGGCACGGGACAGCGCAGGAGCAGCGGCCCCGCCAGCCCGATGACGATGTCGTCCACGGCGTCCGAGAGGCGCCGGGCGATCGTCACACCGTCGAGACCCTCCTTGATCTCGGCGCCCGCGCGCAGGCGAGCTTCGGCGAACTGCTTGGCGATGTCAGTCAACGGCTGGGCCACGGGCGCAGTATAGGCAAGTTTGTCGCCCTGCCGATGGCGAACCGACAGACGCGGACGCCCGTTGACGTCGGCCAATCGGTCGGGCACCGTATCGAGCATGGCCGAGATTGAGCTTGCACCGCTTTCGCACCGCCTCGACGACGACGAGGTGAAACTGCTCGCCAAGCGCCTGAAGGATCTGGGCGTCACCGAGCTCGACCGGGGTGAGGATCATTCGAACCACACCATCGCGGCCCGCCTGTCCGAGGAGGCGCTGACCGAGTTCCTGGATCGCCTGGACGCCCACGACCTGGGCGCGGACATCTACCTGCCCGTCGAGTTCGACGGGCGCGTCACCGTCGGCGAGTTCCGCGTCGCCTCCACGCACGCCCTGCAGGACGTCCTCGAGGAGATGAAGGAAGAGCTGGGCGTCACGGAGGCCGAGGAATACGAGGACGAGGAGGAGGACGAGGACGAGGAGGAAGACGAAGACGAGGGGACCGTCATCGAGGCTCAGCTCCGACACATCTGGCAGCTCGTCTCCGACGGCGCCGCCGAGTCGGTCGACAAGGGAATGCCCCTGCACCTGCAGATCTGACCCTCAACCGAGCCCACCGGCCCGACGGCCGCGCTGATCGAAGCTGAACGAATCAGGCAAGTTTTCATCCCGCGAGCGGCGGAGCCGCGTCCTACGCCCGCATCAGCACGTGCGGGGGCAGGCGGTCGGCGTGCAGGGCCCGCAGCTCCACGCGCCGCTCGAGATCGCGGATGATCTCGGTCCCGACGTCGATGCCGTAAAGCTCGTTGATGTTGTGGATGCCCCCTGGCGCGAACACGTTGATTTCCAGCACCTTGTCGCCGACGATGTCAACGCCCACGAAGTAGAGACCGTCCGCCACCAGCCGCGGCCGCAGGAGATCGCAGACGCGCGCCTCGGCGTCCGAGAACGTGCAGCGCTTGCGGGATCCACCGATGTGGATGTTGTTGCGAATGTCGTCCTTCGGCCGCATGCGGCGGTAGGCGGCGACCACCCCGCCGACCTTGCATACGTTGCCGCCGACCAGCAGGATCCGCTTGTCCCCCTTGGCCGCCGCTGGCAGGTATTCCTGGACGATGACATAGCCGTCGCGGCGCACGGTCGAGATGATCTGGGCCAGGTTCGCGGTCTGCGGGCGGTCGACGAAGAACACGTTCTTGCCGCCGAAGCCTGCCAGCGGCTTGATGATGGCGGGGCCGTCGAGCTCGCGCAGGAAAGCCCGCACGCGCTCGAGTGAGCGGGTGATCAGCGTCTTCGGCCGCAACTCGACCGGAAATCCGGCCAGGTACATCTTCGACCCGGCCCGGGTGAGGCCGTCGGGGTCGTTCAGCACCATCACGCCCGCGCTCTTCAGGCGCCGCCCGAAGTCGATCGCGGGGTTGAAGTCGTCACCGCCGTCACCTTCTCGCCTGCCGGCGCTGGGGTTGTTGCGCAAGAACACGACGTCGAACCGGTTGAGGCGGGTTGTCTCGCGGGGGGCGTCCCCGGCGGCCAACCCTCGAACGTAGGCCGACACGTCGCGGATCCGCTTACCCTTCGGACGCACCAGCTCGCCGAGGACCTCGCCGTCGCCGGCTTGCCCCAGCGAGAGCGCGTCCACGGACACGAAGCCCACCTCGTGGCCGCGCCGGCTGGCCGCCAGGGCCAGGTGTGCCGTGGTGTACGTCGGCCGCTGCGTGCGAACGCTATTGACGACGAAGCAGACGCGCATGGGGTGATTCGGGGCGCGGCGAGTATAGCTGCATTTTCTCGATCCTTTGGGTAAAGTGATGGCTCATGTCGAGCAACACCCTGCGCGGGATCGGCCAAGAGGGCGCCGACGGTGACGCACCGGGCGGGAAGCCCGCCGACAAGGCATCCGACAAGGTCGCCGACCGCAGGTCCGTGGACAGGGTGGAGCAGCAGCCCGAGGCCGCGCCTCTGGCGCGGGCCCAGGATCCCGCCTCGCGGCGATCCCTCGACTCGACGATTCCCGGAGCCCGATCTCTCGATGCCGGCGTTCCCGGGGCTGGCCCCTCTCTCGATGGGAAGCTCTCGGGCGCGAAGCCCATCGACCCGACCAGTTCGGACACCAAGACTTCGCGACCCACGCCGTCCCTGGCGACCACGTTGATGGGCGTGATGGCGCCGAGGATCGGGGCGCCGCCGCCGGCCAACCCCGCCGGTCCGTCGTCATCATCATCGTCATCGCGGCCATCGACGCTGGCACAATCGCTGTCCCAGCGTCTCGCGGCCGGGGCGGGCCGGCGAGACATCGGAACCGCGCTTGGCCACGAGGTCCACCTTCCTTCGGACGCCGCCTCGCGCGCGGGAGACGCCGCCAGGGTCGGGGGTGGGCCGAAGGTGATTCTGGGCGCCGACGTCTCGGCGGAGACCACGGCGTCCGTGTCACCTCCTTTCGCGGGCAACGGCGAAACGGCCGATCGCGAGACGGCCGATCGAATGAATGACGACCTCGCCTTGGGCGCGCACCTGCCATGGTACGACCAGCTTCCCGCCGCCGAAGAGGTCTACGAGGACGCCAAGCCAAACATCGTGGCCCGCATCGCCGTGGGAGCGGCGGCCGCCGCGGCCCTCGCCGTCCTGGTGATCGCCTTCGTGCGCATGCGGGACCATGGCGGCGCCGACGACACGCAAGCGCAGGCGGAGAGTCAAGCGCCCACCGCGCCGGCGCCACCCCCGCCCCCCGTGGCGAAGGTGGTCTCGGCCCCGCCGCCCCCAGCCGCAGCGGCGGCGCCGGCTCCAGTGGCCGCTCCGCCCGTGCCTGTCCCGCCCCCGGTGGTGGCACCGCCGCCTCCTCCTGCGCCTGAGCCCGCGATCGCCCCTGCGGCGGCGATCGCCGTGGCTCCCTCGGTGCCCGCGCCCGCTCCTCCGGCGCCTCCTGCTCCGCCCCCGCCCGCACGTCCGTCCGCCATCGCGGCTCCTTCGCTGGCCAGGCAGGTTGCGGCGCCGATCATTCCGGACGAGGCGCCGCCATCCCCCGAGTCCGAGCCGGTCGCGACCGCTCCGACCCACACGAAGCCGGCGGTGGCACGAGCGCCGAGCTCGGCCCTGAAGCCCGATGTCGCGATGCACACGGACCGTCCTCCGGCGCCCCGGCCCACCACGGCGGCCCTCGCAAAGGCGCCCCCGTCGCCGTCAACGCCTGCGCGGCTCGTTCGCCCGACGACCGAGCCATCGGCAGCCACCACCGCCAGCGTTCGAAAGGCGCCGGTCGTCGCGGCGGCTCCCCCGCCCGGCTCGGCCACGGCGCGACCCGCCCGTCCGCGCGTCGATTCGGCAGCGTCCGGACGCGCGGGACCGGACCGAGCCCGGCAAAAACTGCTCGTGGATCCCGACTCCACCTTGCCGCTCTCGATCGATTGACTGGGCATCGAACCGGGATGACCTGAGCCGTCGCGCCTTGCCCCGGCGCGATTTTCGTGATACCCCAAACAAAAAAATGAAGATAGCGCCGGATCAAATCGACCCCGACGCAGCGAAAGTCGTCGAAAGGCTCCGCCGCTACGATCACAAGGCCTACCTGGTGGGGGGCTGTGTCCGCGATCTCTTGCTCGACCTGAAGCCGAAGGACTTCGACGTCGTGACGAGCGCGACGCCGCAGGACATCAAGCGCCTGTTTCGCAACTGTCGCATCATCGGGCGCCGGTTTCGTCTGGCGCACGTGTTCTTCGGACCGAAGATCATCGAGACCTCCACGTTCCGCGCGAATCCGCGCGAGGTCGAGGAGGAAGAGACGATCGGGGGGCAGGAGACCGAGAGCGGGGACCTCCTGATCCGCCGTGACAACGTCTTCGGGACGCCCGAGGAGGATGCGCGCCGCCGGGACTTCACGATCAACGGGCTCTTCTACGACATCGAGACCGCCGAGGTGATCGACCACGTCGGTGGCATGGCCGACCTCGGCGCCCGTCTGGTGCGCACCATCGGCGATCCCGACATCCGGCTGCGCGAGGATCCGGTCCGCATCCTCCGCGCGGTGAAGTTCGCGGCGCGGTGCAATCTGTCCATCGAGCCCGAGACGTACGCGCGGATGATGGACCACCGCAGCGAGATCACGAAGTGCGCGCAGGCGCGGGTCTCGGAGGAGTTCTACCGGCTGCTCCGCCAGGCCGCCGCCAGGCGCTCGATGGAGCTGCTGCTGGAGATGGAGCTGCTCGACATCATGGTCCCCGAGCTGGCCAGAGGCTTGCGGGAGAGCGACGACGGTGAGGACGCGGTCCGCAAGCGGGCGCGGCTCTGGAGCTATCTGGGCGCGCTGGATCGCCAGTCGACGAAGCGGCCCTCGCCGCCGTCGAACGCCCTCATCCTCGCGACCCTGTCGCTGCCGCCGCTGCGGGACGTGCTCGATCCCGACAGCACCGGCATCGGCGACGTGGGCAAGACCGTCGCGCAGGCCATCGCGCCGCTCGTCGAGCGGCTGAAGGCCTCCCGGCGGGACGCGGAGCTCACGCGCCAGATGTTGCTCGCGCTTCGGTATGTGCTGCCGTCGCAGCGACCGAACCGCCGGCGGCCTCGTTTGGCCGGCCGCGATTTCCTGGACGACGCGCTCCGACTGGCGGAGCTGGTGTCGGACGCTGAGGCGCAGGACGCTGCGCTGGTCGGCCGGCCCATCGTCGGCTCGGGCGCGCCCGCCCCCTCGGAGGCGGCCGACGACACCCTGCTGTCCGACGAGGAGCTCGCTCCCGAGCTCGAGCCGACGGACACGCGCGGCGGTCGGTACCGCGGTCGCCGCGGCCGCGATCGCCGGCCGCCGGCCGGACAGGGCGGGATGGGCGAGTCGGGCGCCCTGGCGGACGCGCCGCCCTCCTCGAGCCGCACCGGCGATCGTGGACCGCTGGGCGGAGACCGCCGCCCCGCTAGCCCCCCGCCGGTCTACCGGCAGCCGCCGAGACCATTGCACCTTCCAGCGGGGGATCGGCCCGGGCTGGAAAGCCTGGCCGCCGCGCTGCCGCCGCCGCTCTACACTGATCGGCCGAGCTATCTCGGCACCGGGACCTTCGGTGGCCCATGGGCCGCGCGCGACTGATCGCCCGCGCCGCGAGAGTCAGTCCCTCGGCAGGCCGTCGAAGAACTCGACGACGCCGGTCTCGAGGGAATATTCGGCGCCGACCACCACGAGGCCGTTGGTCTGGATGAGCTGCTCCAGCACCTCGGAGCCGTGCCGCAGGTGATTCGCGGAGACCCGGATGTTCGCGCGCACGGCGTGCTGGATCAGCGCCTGCGAGTCGTTCTTCAACTCCGTGGCCAGCAAGGCCTCCACGGACGGTCGGACACGGTCAACGATGGACCGCAGGTTTCGGGATTGGTTCTCGGTGGCGTGCTGAAGCTCCTCCAGCGTCGCCTGGACCGCCCCACACTGCGAGTGCCCGAGCACCACCACCAGCCGCGTCCCGAACCGCGCCGCCGCGAACTCGACGCTGCCGACCTGCGAGGAGGCGACGATGTTTCCCGCGACGCGGATGACGAACAGGTCGCCGAGGCCCTGATCGAAGACGATCTCGGCGGGAACGCGCGCGTCGGAGCAGCCCAGGATGATCGCGAACGGCTCCTGGACGGTGGGCAGCTCGGTTCGCCTGGGGGCCTGGCTGGGCGCGCCGCGACTTTGAACTTCGCTCACGAAACGCTTGTTGCCGGCGCGCAGACGTTCGAGGGCTTCTCGCGCTGTGATCATCGGTGTCTCATTCCTCCGTCGGCGGGCGTGGTTGACGAAAACATCGACCCGGAGCTTCCCGCCCCCGGGCCGTTTTCGCAAGCCGGCCGTGACGATGCCCCATCTTCGGAAACAATCCCGGGTCTGATCGGATCCTCAGCGATACCGCGTCGGATCGGCGACGCCGGCCCCCAGGAAGCCGCTCCGCCGTAACTGGCAGGCGTCGCACCCGCCGCAGGCCCGCCCGTCGTCGTCGGGGTCGTAGCACGACAGGGTCAGTCCGTAGTCCACGCCCAGCGCCAGGCCAGCGCGGATGATCTCGGCCTTCGACATGGTGATGAGCGGCGCCACCAGCCGTGGCGCTCGGCCCTCGGCGCCGGCTCGCGTCCCGCGCGCGGCGACCTCCTGCATGGCCGCGAGCCATTCGGGCCGGCAATCGGGGTAGCCGGATGAATCGACCACGTTGACGCCGATGACGATCTCGCGTGCGCCGGTGATCTCGGCGACGGCCAGCGCGTAGGCGACGAAGATGGTGTTTCGCGCCGGGACGTAGGTGATGGGGATGCCGCCGCCGATCTCGCCGTCGCTGCGACCCTTCGGCACCGCGATGGTGTCGGTCAGCGCCGAGCCGCCGATGCCGCGCAGGTCGATGTCGATGGTCCGCGTGGAATCGGCGCCGAGCGCCCGCGCCACCGCCGCCGCCGCCGTCAGCTCCACCGCGTGCCGCTGCCCGTAGCGAAAGCTGAGCGCGTGACAGCGGCGCCCGGCGGCCTTGGTGATGGCGAGCGCCGTCGCCGAGTCGAGACCTCCCGACAGCAGGACGATCGCGTCCGTGGTGACCCCGTGGTCGTCGGGCCGGGCGTTCGTCTCGAGAGGATTCGTTGGCAGGCTCATGATCAGGCGGCAGCATAGATCGGCCGCGCCCGTTTGGCGGTAACCTGGCGGCGTGCCCCGCGCCGCCAGGATCCGCGCCCACGCCCGTGTTCGCGCCGCCCCGGTGCCGCACGCCGGGGAGCTGGCGGGGGCCACAGAACCGTTTCGTGACGCCGCGCTCTACGACTGGGAATATCGCCGCCGCCGCGCCGACATCGCCTTCTATCGGATGCTCGCCGAAGAGCGCGGCGGGCCCATACTGGATCTCGGCTGCGGCACGGGGCGCCTCTTCATCCCCCTGCTCGAGGATGGTCACCCGACGATCGGCGTCGATCTGTCGCGCGACATGCTGGCGCGCGCGGCCGCGCGGCGGGATCGCATGCCCCGCGAGCTCGCCTCCCGCGGCATCCTGGTGCGCGGCGATCTTCGCCGGCTGCCCGTTCGCGGCGCATTCCCGCTCATCGTGATGGCGTTTCACACCATCCAGCACATCGTCGACGACGCCGAGCTCGTGTCCCTGCTTCGCGCCGTGCGCGCGCTCCTGAGCCCGGACGGCTGGTTCGTGTTCGATGTGTTCTCGCCGTCGGCCGACTGGATGGCGCGACCGCCCAACCGGCGCTACGACCGGACGATCTTCCGCCACCCGCAATCCGGCGAGAAGACGGAGTACAGCGTCTCGCACCGGCTCGATCGTGAGCGGCGCGCCCTGCACATGTTCCTGCACTACCGACCGCTCGACGCGAACGGCAAGCCGGCGCGCCACGGCCGCAGGGTGCGGCTCTGTCATCGCCAGCTCCCCACGGCCGAGATGACCTCGCTGCTCGACCAGGCCGGCCTGAGGGTCCTCGCGCGCTGGGGCGGCTTCGCCGGCGAGCCGCTCGCCAGCGACACCGACTCCGAGCAACACGTCTACCTCGTGCGGAAAGCGGGGTAGGGGCTGCGCCAAAATTCAGCGACCGCTGAGGCCAAGGTCTGCGCCTCTCCCGCTTGCGATCGCCGGCGTAGGCGCCGGGGGAGGGCCCTCCAGCTCCCTCAGAACTCCAGGTGGGCGCGCGCCGAGAAGATCCAGACGGGGCCGCGGGCGGCGTTGTAGCCGGGGTTCGCGATCCACTGGATGTCTTCCGCCACGAAGGCGCCGCGCCAGACGTGCAAGTTGTAGTAGTGCTCGAAGATCCGCTCGCGCGCGTAGGTCAGGTTGCCGTCCCCCAACAGGAAGCCCAGGCCGCCGCGGCGCAGGTATTCGGCATGAACGGCGGAGATCCCGTTGCTCACGAACGCCAGGCCCACCTTGTCGGTTGGCCGGCACCAGGACGCGCCCGTCAGATCGCCGCCCACCTCGACCGTGTTCTCGATCTCCGTGTAGGCGAAGCTCTCGTAGTCGCCGCCACTCCATCCCGCGCGGCCGAAGACGCGCGCCCTCCCGAACAGCTCCTGGATGACGTTCAGCCCCACGCCGCGCTTCACGCGGCCCTGCTGGCGGTGCAGGATGATGTCGGGCGTCGTCATGGTCGCCGTGGCGGCGTCGATGGCCTGCCGGTAGCTGCCCATGTTCGCGTGGTTCTGATAGCCGAGCACGCGCACGGTCCCCCGCCAGTCCGGGCGGACGCCGTACTTGATCTCGAGCTCGACGTTCTCGGCGTGGCTGTTGCGGACGTCGAAATCGAGGTCGGCCCCGTTCGCCTCCTTGGGCATCAGCATCTCCCCGAAGCGGGCCTCGAGGCGCGGGCCCTGGTATTCGGCGACGAAGCCGTAGGTGTAGCCGCGCGTGTCGGCCGCGTAGTCGAAGGCGCCGTTGTTGTCGACCGCCCAGTTCATGAACTGCATGTGGCTGTCGGAGCCAGCCGGGTTGATGTCGAAGAGATCAGCGGTGGACATCTTGCCGAGCCGGAATTCGAGCCGGTGGAGCGGGACGGTGGGCATGGACGAGATCGGGCCGCGATCCTCGTTGGCCACCCAGTCGGCCGACAGCGCGACGATCTGGTGCACCTCCATGCGCGCGATGTAAGGGGTGTGCGGCAGCGATGGGTTTCGCACCACGTCCAGGTTCGAGAAGCCTGCGATCCCCAGCGCCTTCGACAGCCCGCCCCCGAGCGCCATCTCCGGATCGACGATCAGCTCGGTGGTGGGAAGCGGCCGGTAGGCCGCGAATCCCGTGATCAAGACCGACAGCGCCGACTCCGCTCCGGGTTGGAGACTGTTCGTCATCGGCAGCGTGTAGGCGGCTGGAAACGACGGGTGGGACTGCAGGATGCTGTTCACCTCGCCGCCGAACCAGAACGGCCAGGGCCGCTCGTGATCGACGAACGTCATGTCGCTCCCCGGCCGCGGCGCGGTTTCGGGCTCCTCCGGGTTCTTGGCGAACGCCGCGCGGGGCCCGAGCAGCGCCAGGGCCAGCGCGAGGGACGCGCCGCCCGCCACCCGCGCGCGCTTCCGCGCGAGGGCACGGGTTCGGACGCTCGGACCTGTCTGGAGACGACCGATGAACACGGGGGGCGCATGTTAGTGACCATTGCCGCGAGATCCAAGGTTCGCGCGACGATGTCGCGAACTTGTGTGCGAACCGCTGCCGGCCCGCTCAGCGCGGAATCTTGCTCATGACCGCGGCCACCTTCTCGTTCGACCCACACTTCTGGATGCCAGGCCCCAGCTTGCCGAGCGTGTCCATCATGTGCTGCTGGGCTGCCGCCGGTAGCTTCTTTCCAGCGGCGCTGGCGGCCTTGGCCTTCGCCATCAGCGCCTGGTTCGCGTCCAGGTGCGCGCCCAGGTCCTTCGCCATCTTGTCGCAGTCGTTCTGGTCGGCGTCGATGTAGGCCACGAACTTATCGAAGAAGGCCAGCCACCTGTCCGCGTCCACGGGGCCGACGGTGTTTTCGGCCTTGTCTCCGGCCTTGGCCGGTGCGGCGGTCTTCTTTTCGTCTGGCGCCGGCTTGTCCGCGGCGCGGGCCGCCGGGACCGAAGCCGTGACCGCGATGGCGACGACCGCGAGGACGCGAATTCGTTTCATGTGAGAGACTCCTTTCAATCAAACGCCCAGGCGGGCCATGGAAGGCGAACTTAGGCGTCCACCCATCCCCTGGCTACCCGTGCGCGTCGATTTGTCTCTCAGGGAACGTCGCGGGGCGCCGTCGTTCGCTTGTTACGAAAACGCGCCACGGCCGTCGCTTCTGGGTTGACGCGCAGGGACCCAGCCTCGGCGTCGACCACCAGGAGATCATCGGGACGAACCCACGAGAATACGCCCTTGACGCGGGCCAGGAACGGGCGTCCCGCCGAGCGGACGATCTCCGCCGTGATGCCGTCCTTGGGGAGGTCGCCCTCGACCACGAACGCCGAGGCGCCGCCGGCGATCGCCGCCACCGCCAGGAACACCCGCAGGTGCTCCGCGACGACGATCGCGCCCGGCCGAATCAACGGCTGTCCCGACATCGCCGCGTGCGCCAGCACGCAGAGGTCCTCGATCTCGGCGGCGCGGTCGATCATCAGATCGGCGGTGGCCCCATCGTTCCAGCTGGTTCGAAACGGCACCCGGGCGTATTCGCGGGCCAGCTCCGACAGCGCCCGCAGGGGATCCCGCGCCGCTTCCGCGGCCTCCAGTCGCTCTCCGAGGCGGCTGTCGTCCAGGATGGGGGACAGACACGCGATCTGCGTCTTGATCGCCGCCGGCAGGCCCAGATCGACCTTGCGCAACCCCTCCCGGAGCCGCCCGGCGAGGAGGTCGAAGCGCAGCGGGGCGGGAGCGGGCCGTGACCTGTCGACCGAGCGGCCCATCGCAGACAGGGTCGGAAGGATCTCCGCGCGCCCCATCGCGGTCCCTCGCGACAGGATGACGCCGGGCAGCCGCGCCACGGTGGAGGTGGCCTTCCGGGACCGCTCGCGCTCGCGCTCCACGGCGCGCTCCAGCGCGTGGCTGATGACCGCCGCGAGGGCGGTCGCCAGCACCACCTCCTCGGCGTTGAACAGGTGCAGCGCGGTTCGCTGGAGCACCAGCACGCCTGCGGCGGCGCCCTCGCGCACGACAGGCACCGCCAGCAAGACGGGAAACCGCTCCTCGCCCAGGCCGGGCACGTACTTGAAGTGCTCGTCGCGCTCGGCGGCGTCGACCGAAACCGGACGCATCCTCTCGGCGACGAACCCAACGATGCCTTCGCCCGTCCGCAGGCGGACCCGCCCCACCGCCTCGGGGGGGAAGCCCACGTTGCCGCGCATGGTGAACGTGTCACCATCGGCCTCCCGCTCGCGAACGTAGATGCTGACGACGTCGGCGGCGGCCGTCTCGGCCACGTCGCGGCACATGGCCGACAGCACCTGGTCGAGCGGCTGCTGTTGCCCCGCCACCTCGATCAGCCGGAAGATCCCGTCGAGGCTGCGGTTGCCGCGCTCGTGAACGAAGACAGGCGAAGCTGAGTTTTTGGTGGGGTCCACCTCAGAACATGGTGCCACGGCGAGGGTTTCCACCGCGTTTCCGGGAGGAAAAGATTCGTCGCATTGGTTGCATTTCCGGCGGCCGAAAACTACCGCCCGCCCGGGACCCGCGAACCCAACTCCAGACCGAGCTCCCTGAACTCCTGGGAAGTGGAGGTTAGAAGCCGGCCGACAAGCCGGCCCGATGGCGAAGCCGGCGGGAGCACCGGAGCGGAGTGTACTCCGGTACACGAGCACCGGAGCGCAGCGCCGGCGCAGCCAGCGGGTCGGATCGTCGGCCGCCGGTGGAACGAGAACCCACGCCCGCCCTTACTATTTTACTTCGTCGGTCCAGACCCGGAAGCCCTGCAGCGTGTTCGGTCCGAACGTGGTGCTGATCGCCACGTCGGCCGCGTCGCGGCCGCGCGCGATCAACACCCGCCCGATGCGCGGCTCGTTGTTGCGCGGGTCGAACATCCACCACGCGCCCCCCAGGTACACCTCGAACCATCCGGCGAAGTCCATCGGCGCGTACGGCGGCGGCAACCCGATGTCCCCCAGATAGCCCGTGCAGTAGCGGGCCGGAATGTTCAGGCAGCGGCAGAACGTGATCGCCAGATGCGCGAAGTCACGGCACACGCCCCGGCGCTCGTTGAAGACCTCCCACGCGGTCTTGGTCGGGCTGGCGTACTGATAGCCGAACTCGATGTGGTCATGAACGAAGTCGCAGATGGCCTGTACCCGGGCCCACCCGAGGGGCGCGCCGCCGAACAGCTTCCAGGCGGTCTCGGTCATTCGGTCCGTCTCGCAATACCGACTGCCGAGCAGGAAGACCAAGGTCTCCTCGGGGAGGTGCTGCACCTGGTGCTGCTGGGCCCAGGTCGCGGGCACGTCGGGCTCTCCCGAGTCGTTCACCACGGCGTCCCCGGTCACCCGAAACTGCCCCTGCGGTGCCACCAGGCGGCTGCACCAGTTTCCGAAGCCATCTCGGTAGGACGAGATGGGCACCGAGGGACTGGTGATCATGTGGTCGGGGCGGACGAGATCCGACGCGCGGGAGTAGTGCACGTTCAGCGTCAGGATCATGGGGGTCGGCTGCGGCAACTCGTAAACCAGCTCGTAACCGACACGGATTTGCATGTTTGTCTTTCCTGGGCGCGCGATGGAACGGAAGTTTCAGGACGACCCGGCCAAAGCGGTCGGTTCGTTTTCGGTTCGTGAAGGGCTCTCTGAAAGGCTCTCGTGGGAGGCGAGCGGAAGCAGGCGCGCCAGGCGAGTGGCCCACGCCACCTGTCCGGCTTCGTCGGCGATCAAGTCCTGTCGAATCTCCACCTCCACGTAGGGCAGGCCCCGGCGCTCGGCGTGCTCGACGACCGTGAAGTCGGTGAGGGGATCAGCGCGATAGGGCTCGTTCTCGCCGATCACGAGGTCGGGCTCCGCGCGCAAGAGGCGGAGCAACGGAGCGGCCATGCGGCGGTCGTGGAGGTAAAGCACCCCGGCGTGCCAGGGGCGCGCCGCCTGCCGCCAAACCGGTGTGAAGCTGTGCACGGAGATCAAGCAGGCTGCCCGCCCGAGCGACCGGCGGCGGTCGAGCTCGCGGCGAATCTGGTCATGATAAGGGTGAAACACGGCACGCGCGCGCGCCTCCGCCGCCGGGCGCGCGATCCCCACGTTCCCAGGAACGTCCGTGCCGTCGCTGGCGCTCACGATCGAATCGCTCACCTCGAGGGGCCGGTTGCAGTCGATGACCAGGCGCGAGTAGGTCTGCGTGATCACGAACGCGTCGAGCGCCGCCCCGAGCCTTCGCGCCACCGCGCCCGCGCCGATGTCCCACGCGATGTGGCGATCCCGGTCGGCGGCATCGGCCACCCCCAGGTCGCCGAGCGCCTTCGGCAGCAACCGTCCCGCGTGATCGCAGACGATGACGAACGGCGACGTCCCATCGTGGCCCATGACCTCGAAGGGAGCCGGTTCGTCCAGATCCAACAACCCCTGCACCTGCCCCTTGCCTCCGTGGCGGGGTGGTTCATCAGGTCGTGAGGTCAGCCGATGGTCTGCGCCCACTCCGCGACGGGTCGACAGGTGCAACATCCTTACGCCACGGGATCGGTGCCCGCAAGGACGATCGCGCGGCTTTGGCAACGCTTGCCCGGCATTTTCGCCGACAATTCGTGGCGAAAACGAAACGGAGGCGCAGAGCCGGCTCGTCAGAGCCGGGTGAGATCCTCGCCGTCAGCGGCGGCTTCGGGCGGACGCACGTCGAGGAGCGCAGCCGCCGTTCGCGCGAACGCGGTGAACGCCACGGGTCGCTGGCGGACCTCTCCCGGGCGAACGCGCCCCGGGGCGCGAATCAACAAAGGCACCGCTCTGTCGTAGAGGTATGGGGAACCGTGGCTCGTACCCGCTCCGGGCGCGAGCCGGGGATCGAAGAAGGTGCCGGGCGAGACGACCATGTACAGATCCCCGGGGCCGCCGGCGCGAGTTCCCCGGCAGACGAGCGCGCGCCACGATTCGTCGGCGAGGGCGGGACAGCGGGCGGGCGCGCTTCGCAGATCGACGACGTGGGCGATCGCGAAGCGGTGTCGCAAGAAATCCGTCGCCACGCGCACGAGCGTCCTCTCGTCTGCCGCCGGGAGGTCCCGGCCCCGTGGCGTCAGAAACACGAGCGGGTCGGCGATCCCGGCGACGAACGGCCCGCGCGCGGCGCCGAGCGCTTCGCCAAGCGCGCCCTCCAGCGCCGGGACCACCGCGCTCGGAATCAGCCGCTGGCGCGGCGCGCAGCTTCGCTCCCAGTGATCGGGGCGCCCGGCCGCCCCACGGCACCAGGGGCTCGGCCGCTCCCGCGAAAGCTCGGGCAGCGCGTTGCTACCGTGATCGCCGGTGAGCATGACCGCGTAGTTGTCCTCGCCGAAGAGCTGGTCGAGGCGCGCGAGGAAGCCTGCCAGCGCGTGATCGAGCTTGGCGAGCTCGTCCCATGCCTCCCACGAGTGCGGACCGAACAGGTGAGCGATATAGTCGTGCGACGACAGCGACAGCGCGAGCAGCCCGGGACGACCACGGGCCGCCTCGATCTGCGCCGCCGCGGCGCTCGCCAGCTCGAACAGCAGCGCGTCCCCCTCGGGGGTCGCCCGCAGCGCTTTCACCGAGCCAATGGCGTGCGGGAAAGTCCTTCCGAGACCTTGATACGCCGCCTCTCCCGCCGCGTCGTCCGCCGTCTCGGCGTGCGCGGCGACCCACGCGCGGTCACCGAGCTGCCAGCCCCGCGCCATGGCCGCCCGCACCGTGGCCCCGTCGCCCAGGTGGGCGGCCCAGTCGGGAAAGCGACTCGTGATCGCGGTGGAGGTCACGAACGCCCCCAGCTCCGGATCCAGCCACAGCGCCGCGGTGGGATGGCGCCCGGCTCCGAAGAGGGCGCCACGATCCTTCAGCGACAGGCTCACGATGGCGGCGTCCGGGCGAGCAGAGGCCAACACGTCGGCGAGGGTCTCGACCCGAAGCGCGGCCAGCGAGCTGCTCGCCTTGACGCCCGGGCCGCCCTCGGCCATCACCGTCCGCGTCGTCGGATCGGCGAGAAACGAGACCGGGTCGCCACCGCCTGCGGGGATCACTTCGTTGGCGAGGATCCCGCTCTCGTGCGGGACAGCGCCCGTGAAGAGCGCGCTGTGCCCGGGGGCGGTGTCGGTCGCTGCCGAGCCGAAGCGAAGCTCTCGCGCATACAGACCCTCGCGTCGTAGGCGAGCGAATCCGCCATCGGGAGGCAAGGTGGGCCATCGCTCTTCCGCCATCCAGGCGGCGAGTTGATCCACCACGATGACGACCAGGATCCGTGGCGGCGGACCCGTGACAGCCGGCGCGCCTCGAGCTCCCCCGGTCGCAGCCGTCCCGCGCACAACCAGGGCGGACGTGAAGGCCGCCGCCAGCACCGCGAGCGCGCGCAAAGATCGCATTCGGCCATCCCTCCCCTTCATTCGGTCGCCCGTTGAAAACCAAATCTTCATCTTCGACGATCGCGCAGTCAATCCACTGCGGGGGAGGTCCGGCTTGGCCCCGCCGGCGGCCAAGCCGCAATCGATGGGGTTCGACGCCTCGACCTCAAGGCGGCAGAATGGCGGCCGAGGAGCGCTGAGCAAGGTGGCCTTCGAAATTCGCAAAGGGGAGTCTCTGCGCAGCGCCCTCAAACGGGTGGCCCGCGCCGAGCTCCGGAGGGCGCGCCGGGTCGCTCGCGATGGCGAGCGGCCCTTGTCCGATCGCGCGCACGGCCTGCGCGCCGCCCTGAAGCGGGCCCGGGCCCTCATCCGGTTGACACGTTCCGTGCGTGGCAAACGGGCACGCGCCGCCGAGCGGCAACTGCGAGACTCCGCCAGGAAGCTGGCCGCGCTTCGTGACGCTCACGTCGTCGTCCGAACCTTCGACCAGCTCACCGCGGAGCTGCCGCACCCGGTCGGCCCCGGTGTCGCCGCGGTCCGGGCGCGCCTCGTCACGAGCCTGCGCGACAGACGGGACGCTTTCGAGGAGGCAGGGCGTTTCCAGGCCGTGGCCGAGCGGTTGCGCAGCCATCAGGACCAGATCGATTCCTGGTTGCCGGGCCGGACCGAGGACGAGTGGACCGTCGTCGGTCCCGGCCTCGAGGCCGGCTATCGGCGGGCCCGCGAGGCCATGCGGCGAGCCTACGCGCGACCAAACGGCGCGGCCTTTCATGCCTGGCGTCGCGCAGTGAAGGCGCACCGATTTCAGGTGCGCTTCGTACGACCGGTGTCCAGGAAGGACCTCGCGGCCCGCGTCGAAAGGCTAGCGGCTCTCGGGGAGCTGCTCGGCGTCGAGCACGATCTGACGGTCCTGCGCGAGACCCTGGGCCCGGGTGGCGATGGCGGTGGCACGGGGCTGTTGCGCTTGCTCGAACGCCGGCAGCGCGAGCTGCGTGCGCAGGCCCGCCCGCTCGGAGAAGCGCTCTTCGCGGACCGGCCCCGCGATGTCCGGCGGCGCTTCCGGGACGACCTGCGCAGGTTCTACGAGGGGTGAAACCGGTGCCCTCGCAAACTCCCGCGAGTCCGCCAGCGCCGCGCGCGAAGCGAAGCCCGCTCCGGGCCGTTGCTCTGGCGGCGTTCATCCTGGCGCTCTGGGCGCTGCTTCGCAGGACGGCCTCCGGCAACGCCCATCTCGGCGACACGGCCTGGCGCGTGGCGAGCAGTCTGGCCGCGCGTCCCGCCGGTCCCTTCCTGGCGACCGCGGTCATCGCGCTGGCGGGAACGTTCTTCGTACCCATCACCTTCCTCGAAGCGACGGCGCTGGCCGTGTTCGGCGCGTGGCCGGGCATCCCCGTGGCTTGGGTGGGGGCGGTGCTGGCCGCGACCGCGTCCCACGCCGCCGGCGCGCGCTGGGGAACCGGCATCGTGCGCTGGTTTCCCGAGGGGTTCGCCCGAAACCTGCAGGGACTCCTGCGCCGCCGCCCGTTCTGGTCGGTGGTGCTGATGCGGCTCTTGCCGGTGGGAAACTTTGGCCTTCTGAATCTGCTCGCCGGGGCGCTGAAACTTCCGTCGCGCTCGTTCCTGCTCGGGAACGTCGTGGGAATTGCGCCCGGCCTTCTGGGCGTGGGCGTGCTCGTGAACCGGGCGCTGGCGCTCCTCCGCCATCGGAGCGTCGCCAACGCCATCCTGGCGGGCGCCGTCGCCCTGGCAGCAACGGCGCTGACGGTGAGGCTGAGGCGAGCAGCCCGCCGGTCGAATTCGCAGGCCGCCGAGACCGGGCTGGACGGTGGGGCCAAGACCGAAACCGGGTCTATTTCGGAGGCATTTCCCCGGTCGAATGCGCGGGTGGAGGGCGGCGGCCGCCCGGGGTGGGGCTTGGCCCGCGCTGCCAAGGTTAGGAATCAGCGCCACAACGGTAAGGACCCTTTCTTCGAAAGATGATCAAGACTCCTGCCGGCCCGTGATCCCCCGCTTTCGGGGGTGCCGATTCCCGCCCGATGGTGGAGGTGACAATGATGAGCAAGGCCTTGTCGCGAAGACGCTTCATTACTACGGCCGGCGTGACCGTCACGCTCCCGCTGCTTCCCTCGTTGATGTACTCGCGCCGAGCGGGCGCGGCAGCGGCGGACTGCAGCGCAAAAGTCCAGCGGTTGGTCACCTATTCGTTCCCGAACGGCCACAAGCTGGACGAGCACGTTCCCACCACCGCCGGCAGCGGAGCAGCCTGGTCGCTGCCCCCAATGCTGGTTCCCATGCAGGCCCTCAAGTCCGACTTACTCTTCGTGAGCGGGCTGGAAAACCAGCAGCGGCGCCGGGAGCTAGGCGACCACTCGATCGGTTCCGGGTCCCTCTTCACGGCCCGCAAGCCGACCAAGATGCAGCAGATCACCAACTCGTCGGTCGACCAGATCGTCGCCGACCAGGTGGGCGCCTGCACGACCCTCCCGTCCATCCAGCTCGGGACGCACAACATCGCCGGAGCCGATCAGTTCGGCACCTACTACACCCGCAACATCTCCTGGCGCGGTCCGTCGATGCAAAACAGCGACGGGACGGTGTCGTACCCGCAGGGCGCCGCGACGCCGCTCGGGAAAGAGATCGATCCGGTGGCGGCCTTCAACAACATGTTCCAGGGCACCGACCCCACGACCAGCAAGGCCGACGCCACGATGCGGACGGCCCTCAAGAAGAGCGTGCTCGACGCGGTCCTGCCACACATCGCCTCCCTGAAGGCCGTCCTGAACCCGGCCGACAACATCAAGGTCGACGAGCTGGCCACGGGCATCCGTGCCCTCGAGACCGAGCTGCAGAAGCCACCGGTCTCGACGACCTGCGCGAAGCCGGCCACGCCCGCGGCGAACCTGGCGTTTCAATCCGGCCAGCTCGACACCATGCACAGCCTCATGACGGTCGCGCTTCAGTGCGACATCACGCGGGCGATCTCGTTCATGATGGGCGACGCCCAGAACCAGCGGGATCTCGGCTTCATCCCGGACATCGCCGCGATCGGCGGCGAGGCCACGGACCATACCATCTCCCACCATATGAACATGGGGACGCGCCTCCAGAAGTTCCGGGCGGCGGTGCTCTGGAAACAGACGCAAATCGCGAGCTTCCTGACGAAGCTGAAGACCGCCACGGATGCCGATGGGCAGTCGGTCCTCGCGAACTCGCTGGTCCTCATCAGCAGCGACCTGTCCGACGGCAACCTTCACAACCATGACAACTACCCGATGCTGGTCGCCGGACAGCTGGGTGGGCTGGTCACGACGGACCGGCATGTCGCCTACCCGGTCCTCACCGACTACACGATGCAGAAGACCTTCGGCGACTTCTACATCAAGCTGCTCAGCCTGTATGGCGCGAAGCTCACGACCTACGGGGACGACGGGAAGGAGGCGCTCGCATGGAATCAATGAAGTCTCTGACGGCCCTGAGGAACACCCTCGCGGGCACGCTCGTCGTCATCGGTGCCACGATGGGATTCACCGGCTGCTCGGGACAGGTCACGAGCAGCAAGGTGGGTTCGGGCACCGGGACTGGCTCGCAGCAACCGGGCGGGTCCGGCTCGGGGGGAACGACCGTGGCCACCCCAGGGAAAGGGTCCGGTGGAACCACTGTCTCCACCGGCGCCGGCACGGGTGGAACGACGGTGTCCGGCGGGTCGGGGGGGGCGGCGGGACCTCCAGCGGGCGGCGTCGGGACGATGCCAGCGCCGGCCACGGCCCCGGCCACGCCGGGCGTCTTGGTCCTCCGGCGCCTGAACGCGGCCGAATACAACAATACCGTCCACGATTTGCTGGGGACGACGCTGACGCCCGCCACGGGCTTCCCTTCGGATGATCTCGGCGACGAGTTCACGACCGTCGGCTCCGCGCTCAGCCTGTCGCCGAACTACGTGAAGGAGTACGAGGACGCCGCGTTCAGCCTGATGGACGACCTGTTCGCGGCGCCTGCCGCGCGCCAGAGCGCCATCGTGACCTGCAGCGTGGCGGCCACCGGGACGGCCGGCGACACCTGCGCCCGGACGATCGTCACCGCGTTCGCCCGTAAGGCCTTTCGTCGGCCCGCGACGTCAACCGAGATCGACTCGCTCATGACGCCCTGGACACTCGCCAAGACCACCGCTGGGGCAACCACCACCGATGGCATCAAGGCGGCGCTGGCAGCCGTCCTCATGTCACCCTACTTCATCTTCAAGGTGGAGACGGATCCGGCGGGGTCCACCGGCGTGCATCGGTTGACCGCCTACGAGACGGCGACCCGCCTCTCCTACGCCCTGTGGGCGTCGATGCCGGACGCCACGCTGTCCGCGGCCGCGGACGCGAACCAGCTGTCGACCGACGATCAGCTCAAAACGCAGATCGACCGCATGCTGGCGGACCCGCGCTCGGCCGCGCTGATGGATCAATTTGCGGGGGCCTGGCTCGACTTTCAGAGCATCGAGGGTCACGAGGCCGATCCGACCGCGTTCGCGAGCTTCACGCCGACTGTGGCCCATTCGATGCGACTCGAGGCGCGCAACTTCATTCAGGACTTCCTGAGCTCGACCCAGCCGGTCACGGCCATGTTCACCGCGAACTTCACGTACGTGGACTCGACGCTGGCCAAGCAGTATGGGCTGCCGACGACAGGCTCCACGCCCGCCGCGGACGGAACCTGGAAGGCTGATACCAGCAGCAGCCAGCGCGCTGGTCTGCTGACGCTCGGCTCGTTCTTGACGACGACGTCGCTTCCTAACCGCACGTCGCCCGTGAAGCGCGGCGACTTCATCTTCTCGCGCCTGCTCTGCGGGTACATCCCGCCTCCCCCGGACAACGTCTCGACGGGGTTGGCGCAGGACGGGAGCACGTCGTTGCGGGACACGCTGGCGGCCCACCGCGCTAGCCCGACGTGCGCCCCGTGCCACAACATCATGGATCCTCTGGGCCTCGGCCTGGAGAACTTCGATGCGATTGGCCAGTACCGGACCATGGACGGAACGTTCCCCGTCGACGCGTCAGGGCAGCTGAGCGACGGGACGCCGTTCAACGGCGCGAAGCAGCTCGGCGCGGCGCTGGCCAAGGATGCGCGGGTGACCCCGTGCGTGACCCAGAAGTTCATGACGTACGCCATCGGGCGGCTGATGAACCAGCCGGACGACGCGAACTGGGCGAACTACCTCGCGCAACAAGCGCAGACGACCGACGGCAGCCTGGGGACCATCGTTCGGACGGTCATCTCGAGCGAGGCCTTCCGCAGCCGCCAGCCGATGTAGTAACTGAATGGGTCGATCCGGGCGCCTGTCTGCCAAAGCTCTCATAGGTTTGGCGGCGGCGCCCGTCGGCTATTTTGAGCACAAGGAGTGAGATGAAGATACTGCGCGAAGGCGTCGTCGTTGCCCTGGCCTTGGCCCTCGCGGGCTGTGGATCCTCCAATGGCGGACCAGGCACTCCCGAAGGGAGTGGAGGGGCGAGCCCGAGCGGCTCGGGTGGCGGGACCCCGGCCGGCTCCGGTGGGAGCGGCAGCGGCGGCAACGTCGCGAGCACGGGCGGCACGACGCCTGTCGGCACGGGGGGCGCGCCTGCGGGGACCGGCGGAGCGGCGGGGCCGGGTACCGGCGGAGCCACGGCGACGACGGGAGGCGCTTCGGGAACGGCGGGCGCGGCCGGCACCGTCGCAACGTCCACGGGCGGGGCGGCGGGCGCATCGGCCGGGGGTGGCAAGGGGGGCGGGACGGGCGGTGGCACCGCAGGAGGCGCCCCGGGATCGGCCGGCGGCTTCGGGGGTACGGAGTACGATCCTGGCACCGACGGCGACGGGGAGTTCAATATCCTGCCCCCTTACGTGAATCAGCCTCCGGGTTTGACGGTCAATCCCAACATCCCGCATGGAACGACCAGCGCGCCGATGAACTTCACCAGCAAGACCATCTACCCGGGCCGGTCCTTCCCGATCCAGATCTATGTCCCCGCGCAGTACACGAAGGAAAGGGCCGCCGCCTTGATGGTGACCCAGGACGGCCGCCAGTGGGTCGGCAGGTTTCCCATCATCTACGACAACCTGATCGCGGCCGGCAAGGCGCCGATCACGATCAATCTCTTCATACCGGCCAGCACCCCCGCCGATCGCTCGGATGAATACGATACCGTCAGCGGGAAATACGGCGATTTCATCATGCAGGAGGTCCTGCCCTGGGTGAAGGGCATGGGGTACAACATCACCGATGATCCCGCGGGCCGCGCGGCGACGGGCAACAGCTCGGGCGGTATCGCGGCGTTTTCGATCGCCTGGTTCAAGCCCGAATCGTTTCACCGCGTCTTCACCAGCAGCGGGACGTTCAGAAACATCGGCGGCAAGGGGGGCGACATGTACCCGATGACGGTGATGGCCGCGCCCCCGAGCCCGCTACGGGTGTTCCTGTCCTCGAGCGAGGGCGACATGCCGGGGTGGCTCGACGCGAACCGGGCGATGTCGAACGCGTTGATGGCCAAGGGAAACCACGTTCGCTTCATCTGGGGCGACAGCAGCATTCCTCACGGCGGCGGCGCGATGCTGAACGGCGATCTGCCGTTCGCCTTCGAGTGGCTCTGGCGCGGCTACAAGCAGCCCTGAACCCCGCCTCGTCCATTCGCGCTCCGCGGGCCGCGAGGCTTGGCTTCCGAGCCGAGTACCTCTGGCGCTTGGTTGCGCTCCGACTCGCGCAGGTCATCGCTCCGCGATGCCCCGCGCTCGCGGAGCAGTCTAGATGAGACGGTAGTACGAACGCCGCCGGGCGAGTCCGGCGGAAAGCAGCTCGGGAACGTCCACCAGGAGGTCGAAAGACCTGAGACCGACCCGCCCGGGACGACGGCGATTCGCAGCCTTCGAAACTCTCGGGGCGTCAGTCGCAGGTGCCGGCGCAGGGCACGAAGCTACCGGCGGCGGCCTGAACGGTGGCGGTCCCGCCGGTGAGGCCAGTCGCCGAGGCCGTCACGGTGATCGTCCCTGGACCCGTCGCCTGAACGATCGCGTAGCAGATGCCGTTGAAGGCGTTGCGCACGTTGCCGCGGAACGACTCGCCATTCTGGGTGCCGCTGTCCACGGCGATGATGACGCCGGGGCCGGTCACCGCGAAGGTGACGGGCGCGGCCGAGGTGGTCACGACCTTACCCGTGGCGTCGGCGATGGTGGCCTTGATGTAGGCCACGTCGTTCTGGTCGGTGGTGATCGCGGCGTGATCGGCCGCGAGCGCCACCTGGGTGGCCGTCGTGCCGGTGGCCGGCTGCGGGGACGCCGGGGCGCCCCACGTCTTCTGCCAGGTGTAGCCGTCTGGATAGAGATTGCCCATGCGATCCATGAGGCCGAGCGCTGGATTCGACCCCGAGCCCACGACGGGCCATGCGTTCGGCGCCTCGCCGAGGTAGTCGATGCCCGACCAGATGAACTCGCCCACCAGGGCCGGGGTGCTCATTACGGTGCCCCACGCGCTCGTCTCGTGGCCCATCTCGGTGAGCACGCCCGCGCGCTTCGCCCCGGCCATCGCGGTGAGGCAGCTGTTGACGTTGTAGTTGTTGCCCCATACGTCCAGGATGTTGCGCGTGGCGCCGGTGGTGTCGCCCGCGGTGTCGGGATCGAACAGCGCCTGCGTCACGGGGCGGCCCGGATCGAGCGTGTGACACAGGGCGACCATCGTGGTGAGCAGGGGAGTCCGCGTCGCGATGGCGTCACGAATCTCGTTGCCCGCGCTGTACATGATGACGCTCGGGTGGTTGCGGTCGTGCATGACGACATCGGTGATGTCGGTCTGCCACCAGGTTGCGGCGGCGCCGGCGATCGCGGCGGGGACCGCGGGCGAGCCGGTGACGGCGGGGGCCGTCTTGCTGAAATACGCCGAGTAGTCCCCCACGTCGGTGTACTTGGGCTTGGTCCAGACGTCGAAGAACTCGTCCACGACCAGGAAGCCCATCCGGTCGGCGAGATCGAGAAACTCGGGCGCGAAGGGGTTGTGGCTGGTTCGGATCGCGTTCGCGCCCAGGGCCTTGAACTGGGCCAGCCTGCGCTGCCAGGCCCGTTCCGGGACGGCGACGCCGAGGCCGCTGACCTCCTGGTGAATGGCGACCCCCTTCAGCTTCACGACGTTCCCGTTCAGCTTCATTCCATTGGTGCCGTCGAAGACCACGGTGCGAATTCCGAAGGGTGTCACGTCGTCGTCCACGGTCGCGCCGCCCACCTGGACCTTGATCTGGAGCGAATACACGTTAGGGGTGGCGATATCCCACAGCTTCGGATTCGCGACCGCGACGTCGAACGTGAAGGCCGTGCCCGTCTTGCCCGGCGCTACGCTCTGGGCTGGCACGGCGACGGGGGCCAGCGCGACGCCGCTCGGATCGCTGACGATGCCCTGCAGGCTGACGCTCTGGGCGGCAGCGCCTCCGTTGACGACGACCGTCGTCACGTGGACGTTCGCGGTGGCGGCGCTCGCCGTCGGCGTGGTCACGTACGTCGCCCATTGATCCACGTGCACCGCGTCGGCGGCGATGAGGCGGACGTGGCGATAGATCCCGGCGCCGGCGTAGTAGCGCGAGGCAGGCTGCACCGAGTTGTCGCACTTGACGGCGATGACGTTGTCCGCGCCGCCGAACTTGACGTTGGCGGTCATGTCGTAGCGGAACCCGACGTAGCCATAGGGGCGGGTCCCCAGATGAGCACCGTTGATGTAGACGTCGCTGTTCGCCATCACGCCGTCGAATTCGATGAACACCTTGTCGGCGGACAGGTTCTGCGGCAGCGTGAAGTGCTTGCGGTACCATCCGATCCCCGATGGGAGATAGCCGCCCCGTCCCGTGGTCGCGGCCGACATGGAGAACGGTCCCTCGATGCTCCAGTCGTGCGGGACGTTCAAGGCGCGCCAGGACGTGTCCGCGAACGCTTGCTGGTCGGCTCCGGTCGCGTCGCCGACGTTGAACAACCATCCTTTGTCGAATGAAATGATGGTTCTCACGCGGTTGGGATCGCTGGGGCCGATTCCGCCCGCGCCGCCCGAGCCGGTCGCGCCCGCGCCCCCGCCGCCGGTGCCCCCGCTCGCCGTCGTGGCGCCGCCGTTGCCGCCCTGCTTGCCGCCCGCCGCGCCGTTGCCGCCAGACGCCGTGGAGCCGCCCGCGCTACCGGCCACGCCGCCGGTGGCTCCCGACGAGCCGCCGCCGCCGCCGCCAACGCCACCGCTCCCGCCCGACATTCCACCCCCGGTCACGCCGCCGCTGCCGCCCCCAGTACCCGCGGTGGTGCCTCCCGTGGCGATGCTCCCGCCGCCGCCGCTCGGGGCGCCCCCTGTTCCGCCGGGGAGCCCGCCGCTGCCGCTCCGACCCCCGGTTCCGGGCGTGATGCCGCCGCTTCCGGTGTCACCCGAGCCTCCAGCGCCCGAGCCGCCCGAGCCAGAGGCGCTTCCGGTCGAGGAGCCGCCACAGCCCGCGAACAGCCCGATCACGACGAGGCCGGGAACGAGGGCGCGGGGGGAGAAGGAATACCGAGCGGCCAAACGCTTCAAGGGTGCCATTTTCGAGCTCCTGTCCGTGTCAGTGAGCCCGCTTCGACACCCGCGCTGTCGCCCCCACCCATTTCCCAAAGGCCGCGCGAGCCAAACGGCGGATCCAGTATACCGCCCTTTCCCGGCCAGGCCCCGCCAGCCCAGGTCTTTGCCCTTACAAAGTCTGCGCGCGGTCCATTCAAGGGCTCAGTCAGGTGCCAAGGGCTCCGTGAGGTGCCGAGAGCTGCGTGAGGCGCGTTTCCGCGGGGCTTCGGCCGGTTTCTACCACCCTGGCAATCGACGGAATTAGCTGGTAGCAATGCCCTCGCGGGGAACTGGGATGAGCGCCACCGGTCAGCTGCAGGGCGGTCAGCTATTGGGGCGGTACCAGATTGTGCGGGTGATCGGCGAAGGGGGCATGGGCCTCGTCTACGAAGCGATTCACCCCGGGTTGAAGAAGCGGTTCGCGATCAAGACGCTGCTGCCGGCGGCCGCGCGACACGAAGAGGCCCGAGCGCGCTTCTTGCGCGAGGGAGAGGCGGCGTCACACATCAACCACCCGAACGTGGTCACTGTCAGTGACGTGGGGGTCGAGGCGGGAATTCCGTTTCTGGTGATGGAGCTCCTCGAGGGGCAGACGCTGGCCGGGTTCCTGGCGAACCAGCGGACGCTCGGCGCGCAGGCGGCGGTCGGGTTGTTGCTCCCGGTGATCTCGGCCGTCGCCGCCGGTCACGACAGCGGCGTCATTCACCGCGACCTGAAGCCCGACAACATATTCCTCGCGCGGGGGCGCCGGGGCGAGATCGTCCCGAAGGTGCTCGACTTCGGCGTCTCGAAGTTCATGGGCGATGATGAATCGGCCGCGATCACGCGGACGATGACCGTGCTCGGAACTGCGGCATACATGTCACCCGAGCAGGCGCGTGGCGCCAAGCGGGTCGACTTTCAGAGCGACCAGTACGCGCTGGGGTTGATTCTCTACGAGATGGTGACGGGGAGCCGCGCCTACCCCGGCGAGAACGCGCTCGAGATCTTGCACAAGGTCGCGACCGGCACGGTGCCGCCGGCACGTGCGCTCAACCCGAGCCTGTCGCCCGACATGGACGCGGTGCTGGCCCGCATGCTGGCGCCGAGACCAACGGACCGGTTTCCTTCGCTTCACGCGTGCGGGCGCGCGCTGCTCCCCCTCGCCGACGACTCGACTCGACTGGCCATGTCGAACGAATTCGGCGCCCCAGCGGGCGGCGACGGCGGGGTCGCGCCCGCGAGTGGGGCGGCGGCGGCGAGCTTGCCGAGCACGACACGCTCGGGGTCGCCGCTCGCCTCACCCTCGGTCATGGACACGACCCTGCGACACGCCGCCGGGGAGTCTGCGAGGATGCGTACCGTCGAGGCCCCGGAGCAAGATCGGGGCGCGAGACCTCGCTCGAGGCGCGTGGCGGTCCTCGGCGCAGCGCTCGCCGTCGCTCTGGCCGTCGCGGCTCTGGGAAAATGGGGAGTAGTAGGGAGGGGCGGGGAGCGAACCGATCCCGACGCGCCGCTGCAGCGGTTCGGCGCAGCGGCAGCAGCCGCAACATCAGGGGCGCCCCGAGCCTCGGAGGCGGAGACGCCGAGGGCCATCCCGTTCGAGATCCACAGCGAGCCTGCGAACGCCCAGATCGCGCTCGACGACCGGCCCCCGATGCGCGGCCTGCTCGAGCTCGTGCTGCCGCTTGCAGGAACGTCCCACGAGATAAGGGTGTCGGCGCCCGGGTACGTGTCGAAGGTCGTCTCGTTCGCCGGCAATGAGCGCCCCCCCTCGCGGATCAGGCTGGACCAGGTGCCACCCGCGGCATCGCGTCCGCCCGCGGCGCAGCAGAGCGTGAGGCCAGCCAAGAAGCCCGACCTCGCGGGGAAGGCCAGCGACAAGAGCGACAAGGTCATGCCCGCCCGAAAGGTTACACCGACCGCTCGTGCGAAGAAGCTCGACTGCGATCCCAACTTCTATCTCGACGCGCAAGGTGAGAAGCACTTCAAGCCGGAGTGCTTCCTCGACAAGGCTCCATGAGGACACGAATGAACCGGATGCCCAACGCGGTCTGCCTGAGCGTCTGTGCCTGGGCGCTCGTCGGCGGGGCGGCGGCCCGCGCCGCGGACCCCACCACCGCCGATTGTCTCAGCGCCACCGAAGCCTCGCTGGCGCTGCGGAATCAGCACAAGCTGCGTGACGCGCGCGCGCAGCTGTTGATCTGCTCGGCGGCGAGCTGCCCCGGCGACATTCGCGGTGAATGCACGCGCCGCGTGGCCGAGGTGAACGCCGCCATGCCCACGATCGTGTTCGAGACTAAGGACGGCGCCGGCAACGATCTCAGCGCCGTCAGGGTGCTGATGGACGGGGGAGTGCTGGCGGAGCGCCTGGAAGGAACGGCGATCTCGATCGATCCCGGCGAACACTCGTTCGTGTTCCAGCGCGGGGACGAGCCGCCCGTGCAGAGGGTGTTCGTGATACGCGAAGGAGAAAAGGAGCGGCGCGAGCGCGTGGTGTTCGGCGGTCCGACCCCGCTCGCGCTCGCCACGAACGCTGTGTCGGCGGCGCCAGCCGGCGCTTCCACGGCGGTCACGGTTCCGGCCGCTCGGCCGGGCACCTCGTCCTGGACGGGGCAGCGCATCGCCGCGATCGCGGCCGGCGGCGTCGGTGTCGTGGGCCTGGCGGTGGGGACGGCGTTCGGGTTGATTGCAATGTCCCGGCACGATGACGCCACCAAGGCGTGCCCGGCGACGTGCGCGGATCAACATGGCGTCGATCTGTGGGACTCTGCCCGCTCGGCCGGGACCATCTCCAACGTTGGCTTCATCGTGGGCGCCGTCGGCGTGGCGAGCGGCGCCGTGCTCTGGCTGACAGCGAGCCAGCCGGGCGGAGTCGCCACGGGAGTCGCCGTCGGCCCCGGCGCGCTCCGGCTCACGGGGGTTTGGTGATGGGGTCCGGGGGGGCGTGCGTCCGGCACCGGGGTCGCCTGGCGTTCATGGGTGGTGTCGTCGCGGCCGGTGTGCTCACGATGGGATGCAACAGCATCGTCGGGAACGATGTGCACCATCTGGCGCCTGCCGGCGGGCTCGGTGGGACGGCCGGCGCGGCGGCAGGGTTCGCAGCGGGAGGCCGCGGCGGCGGCGGAGGAGGAGCGGTCGTTGGCAGGGGCGGCGCGCCGGGAGCGACGGGCGGCGCGGCTGGCGCGCCGGCGTCGGGCTCCGCGGGCGGGGCTGGCAGGGGTGGTTCGCCGGCCACCGGTGGCTCAATCGGAAATGGTGGGGGCGGCGGGAGCATGGGCGGCCCGAACGGGAGTGGTGGCGCCGTCGGGACCGGCGGCGCGACCGGCACGGGCGGTACTGCCGGCGCGGGTGGCATGTGCCTGGCACCGGGCGGGACGTGCGCGGCGACCACGGACTGTTGCCAGACCGGCAGCACCGCGCCCACCGGGGCCGTTTGCATCTCCGATGACAATTTGTGCCACGCTAAATGCACCTCGGGCACTGAGTGCAAGAGCGGGTGCTGCGCCAGCGTCATGGGCGAGACCTACGGCGTCTGTGCCGACGCGGCGACCTACTGTCCCACCCTCAAGGGGGTCGGGGATCCGTGCGCCGCTGACACGGACTGCGCGAGCGGCAGCTGCAGCATCTGGTGCCAGGCGCCTTGCGGCGCGGGCAATTCCATCTGCTCGTCCACCCCGAGTCGGCTCGAGAACGCGCAAGGCCAGTTGAACTGGTGCATCCTGTCGAACGCGAACACCACGTCGTGCTTTCCGGGGTGTTTGGTCGACTCCGATTGCGCGGTCTTCGGCGCCGGTCTGACCTGCCAGTCGGTCACCGACGTCGATGGCCTGACGGACTCCGTCTGCTCGCTGTGACCAGTCGAAGAACCCTCGACCGTGGGCGTGATCAGAAGCGGCCGTCACCGCCTGCGAGGCAATTGGCGCAGCCCGCGGCCGACGGGTCCTGCAGGCACGTTTGCGGACAATACGTCACGGAGGCGAGGGTCTTGCTGGTGGCAGGGCAGCCGAGCGGCGTCCCGGTGACGCTCATTTCGCCGTAGCCGCCGCTGGCATAGAACGCTTGCGCACAGGCCTTCGCGGCGCCGGTCGTGATCCACCCGGGGAGGTTGGCCCAGGTCTGGGCTTGATTCGCCGTGGCGTAGTCACCCTCGGCGCAAGATTGCGCGACGACACAATCGTTTGCCTGCGGCGCCTTTGCGTTGCCCGCCTTCAGCGTGTAGCAGAGGCGAAAATGCCCGGCGCAGTCGGCGGTGAACGTGTCGGTGGACCATGGCTGCGCCGGCGCCATCGAGACATCGAGCGGACACATGATCTGCGGCCCAGCTTGCACCGTCGACACCGCGCCGTCGGGCGTCGTCCCCACGCCGGTCGAGAAGAAGCAAGGCGAGAGGTTGTCGACCTGCCATCGACCCGTCGTGAAGCAAACAGCGGCCGCGGTGGGACAGGGGTTGCCGGGATCTCCGGCGGCGCCGGGGCTGCTGGAACGGCGGGGGGCGGCGCGGGCGGTGGCGCGGCGGGGCGCGGTGGTGTGGGCGGCGGCGGGATGAGCGGAGGCGCAGGGGGTGGTTCCGTGGCCAGCGGAGGCGCGGGGGGCGGCGCGGGGGGCGGCGCGGCTGGCGGCGCAGCGACGGGCGGCGGGGCAGGCGGCGAAGGTGGGAACGCTGGCGGAGCGGCCGGCCAAGGCGCAGGCGGCGGCGCTGGCGGCGGAGGCGCGCCCGGCGCGGGCGGCGGCGCCGGTGGCGGGGCGGGCGTCGCGTGCCAGCTCCGATGCTCGACCCTCCTGACGAGCAGGCCAGGCCGGCGAAAAACGAGAGCGCGAGCGAGCAGGTCGAGAGCCGATACGCGATCGGGGCGGGTCTTGTCATCGGCCGGAACGATACCTCAGGCCTGGCTCGTCGATCGCGGGCGCGGTGGCGACCCCTGCTCGCGGCGCCCGAGGTTTTGCTAGATTGCTCGCGGTGAAGCTCCTCATCGTCGCGGGCCCGTACGAGGCGGACCGCATCCGTCGCGCCGCCGTGTCGGCGGGGATCGAGGCGGTGGCCGTGGAGCCGGGTGAGAGCCTGTCGGGATGGATCAACGCCACACGGCCGCAGGTGATCGTGCTGCAGCCGCAGGTGATCAACGCAGATCCGGTCGCGGCGCTGGCGAAGGTGCGCTCGGTCCCGCGCGGTCGTGTACCAATCTTGTTGGTGGGCGAGGCCGCCGACGAGGCGCAGCTGCGACCCCTGGCAGACGGCTACTTCGTGCGGCCCATCGCGGCGGACGATCTCATTGCCCAGGCGCGCGCCGCCATGGGGGCGGCTCCGCAGGCCGTCGACGACGGTGGTTCGGGATCGGGAGGCCAGGGCGGCGAGCGCGGCTCCGATCGGACCCGCGCGCCGTCGCCGAGTGGACCGACGGGCGGGCCGCCGGGGGCGCTGCCAACGCTGCGGCCGCTGGTCGCGGGAAGTGAATCCGGCCCGGTGTCCGAGCCCACGCCAGCGCGCGAGGCTCCCGGAGGCGCGGTCCCCGAGAGCATGTCCCCCGCTCGCGCGTCATTGGCTCGAGGGGCCGTCGCAGCGTCACGTCCCCGCCGCACGTCCCCGGGGCTCGACCGACTGACGGAGACGATCGACGCGGATATCGACGCCGATCTGGCCGCCGAGTTGCGCGAGGTGGTCCGGGAGGTCGGCGCGCGCCGAGCGATCAGGTCTGGCGCAGGACCGAGCCCCGCCACGGCCCCGGCGCTGTCGACGCCGTCCGAGCCGCTCGCCGCCGAGGCAGCGCCCGGGGCGGGCACGGGCGGAGCCGCCCCCGCCGTGCCGGACGCGTCCGACGGGTCTGCCGAGCTGACCGACGAGAGCAGCCAGAAGACGCGCGAGGTGCCGCTGGTCTTGCCCGTGTCCGACAGGGACGAGGCGATCGATCGGGCGTTGGTGCAGGCGCGCCACGCGCTCGTCCTCGACGGCGATTACTTCCAGCTCCTGGGCGTGCCGCGTGACGCGGGCGCCGACCAGGTCCGTCGCGCGCACGACGTGCTGCGCGCCAACCTCACGCCCGCGGCGCTGCACCCGGCGGTCGCGGCCGAGCTCGGAGCGGAGCTCGACGAGATTCGCCTCGTGCTGGAGGAGGCCAGGATGCTGCTCGAGAACGACCACCTGCGTCGGCAATATCGCGAGCACCTCCCGGCCGTCGCCGGACTCGGTGGGGATACGCGGGCGTGACGACTCAGGCACCGGCGGTCGCATCGCGCCCGCGCACGGTCTTCTTCGGCTCACCCGACTTCGCGGTCCCGTCACTCTTGCGGGTCGCGCGTGACACCGAGCTCGTGGCCGTCGTCTCGCAGCCGGATCGGCCCGCGGGACGCGGCCAGGTGCTCGCCGCGCCGGCGGTGAAGCGAGCGATGCAAGAGCTCGACGGGCGGATTCGCATCCTGCAGCCCGAAAAGATTCGCACGGTGGAATTCGAGGCGACGCTGCGCGGGTTCGCCGCCGACCTGTTCGTGGTGGTCGCGTACGGTCGCATCCTGCCGCAGGCGATCCTGGATCTGCCGGCGCGCGGTCCCTACAACGTTCACGCGTCGTTGTTGCCACGGCTGCGCGGCGCCGCGCCGATTCAGTGGGCGATCATCAACGGGGACGATCAGGCGGGGGTGTCGATCATGCGGATGGAGGCCGGTCTCGACACGGGGCCCGTCTGCGCACAGGCGGCGATGCCCATCCAGGATGACGACACCGCCGAAACGCTGGCGCGGCGGCTGGCGCGGCTCGGCGCGGAGCTGCTGGGCGAGAAGCTCACGCAGCTGGCCGCCGGCGGAATCGCGTTCGTGCCGCAAGACGACGCCCGCGCGACGCTCGCGCCGATCCTGAGAAAGGAGGACGGGCGCCTCGACTTCAGCGCGGCCGCGCGCGCCGTTTCAGCGCGCGCGCGCGGCGTCGACCCTTGGCCGGGTGCGACCGCGCCGCTCGGGGCCGAGGTCGTGAAGTTGTTCGGCGCCCGCGTGGAGGCCGCGCCCGCGGCCATCGGGGACGCGGCTCCGGGCACCGTCGTGTCGATCGACGAGCGGGGCGTGGCGATCGCCTGCGCGGATCAGCCCGTCTGCTTCGCCGAGCTGCAGCTTCCCGGACGCAAGCGTCTGCCCGCGGCTGCCGTCGCCGCCGGGCGCGCGATCTCGATCGGGGCGCGGTTTGGTTGAGCGGGGACGGGGTGGTCCCGGTGCGCCCCGGTCGGGCCGCGGCCACGACACGCGCGCGAATCCCGCTGGGGCGCCCAGGACGGGGCGCGACCTGGCCCGGGAGGTGCTGGCGCGGGTCGAACGGGACGGCGCGTTCGCGAATCGCGCCCTGGCCGCCGCGCTGGATCGGGCCGGCGATCTGTCCCCGCCCGATCGCGCGCTGGCGACGGAGCTGGTGTACGGCGTGCTCAGGCGGCGCGCGCGCCTCGATCGGGCGCTCGATGCCGTCGCCGATCGCGGGCTCACCGTCGCGCCCGATGTCCGCAACGTGCTGCGCGTGGGCGCGTATCAGCTCCTGTTCCTCGATCGCGTCCCGGGCTACGCCGCCGTCAACGACACCGTCGAGACGATGAAGCGCCAGCACGGCGCGCGACTGGGCGGTCTCGCCAACGCGCTCTTGCGCCGGGTGTCCGAGCGCGGCGAGCCGCCCCTGCCCGATCGGGTGCGGGATCCGCTCGGATTTCTCGTCGAGGCTTGCGGCTTTCCGGATTGGCTGGCGCGCCTGTGTCTGCGCGATCTCGGCGCCGAGCGCGCCGTCGCGCTGGCGTCGGCCTCGGGCGAGCCGGCGCCGCTGGCTTTGCGGGCGAACGCCTTGGCCGGGAGCACGCGGCAGGTGCTGGAACGGACCCTGGCGGCCGAGCGCCCCGGCGCCACCCTGACGCCGTCGCCCGTGGCGCCAGACGCCCTGCTGGCGCGCGGGCTGGACGCGCCGGGGTCGACCGATGCGTTCGCCGCCGGCGCCTTCGCGATCGAGGACGTGGGCGCGCAGGTCGTCGCCGAGCTGTGCGGGGCGGCACCGGGCGAGCGGATCCTCGACGCGTGCGCGGGACTCGGCGGCAAGACGGCCCACCTGGCCGCGCTGGCGGGGAACGCGGCATCGATCGACGCGCTGGATCTTTCGGCCGCGAAGCTTCGCCAGGCGGAGGAGCAATGGACGCGGCTCGGCGCGCGCGGCATTCGTTCGCGCGTCGCGGATCTCACCAAGGACTTTCCCGCGGCGACCCCGTCCTACCGCCGCGTGCTGCTCGACGCGCCTTGCTCGGGGCTCGGCGTGTTGCGCCGCCATCCCGAGGTGCTGCTGCGCCGGACGGAGGCGGACCTGACGCTGCTGGCGGCGACCCAGCGGCGCATGCTGGAGGTCGTGGCGCCGCTGGTGGAGCCGGGAGGCGTGCTGGTCTACGCCGTGTGCACGTTCGATCGCGCCGAGGGCGAGGACGTGATCGGCGCGTTTCTGGAATCACATCCCGAGTTTCACGCCGCGCCGCCGCCGCCCGAATCGGAGCGCGGGGTACCGTGGAGCCGCCTCAACGGAGGGGCCGGCGCCTCGCACCTGGTCCGGCTCTGGCCCGATCGCGACGACGCGGACGCGTTCTTCGCCGCGCGTTTGCAGAGGCGCGGCTGACCACCTACGCTCAGACCGTGGTCAGAGCGGTGCAGATCACGTGCATGGGCCTCGCGTTGTGGGGTGCGGCGTGCAGCAGCAGCGGCGTCTGTCCAACGATTGGGTGTGTTCCCCGGATTACCATGACGTACCAGGCTCCCGTCGTGGGCGCGTATGGTCTCTCCGTCTCGGTCGATGACATGACCTTTCAGGCGAGCTGTCCAGCGAGCTCGTCGAGCGCGCTCACCCCCGCCATCTCCAGGTGCGATCAGGGTGGTTTCGAGCTCACAGGCCTGGACCTGGGTCACGGTGCGAACGAGCTCGTGACGCTCGGGGTCTCGGTCGGGGCGGCAGCGGCGATCACGACGTCCGCCCGTCTGACCGGCATCGCGAACTCTCGCGACTGCGACCTCGTCTGCTTCAACCACGCCGGGACCGTCGCGAACTGACCGGGCCCGGACGCGGCGCCGTCATCCGGCGGCGACGGCCGGCGGTCGGCGACGCACCATCAGCGCGGGCGTCGAGATCTGCACGGGCTCGCCGCGCTGGTTGGACGTCGTCAGCCGCACCTTCACGATGCCGAGCTCGGGGCGTGACCGCGAGGGCCGCAGGTCGAGCACCTCGGCCTCGAGGCTGAGGACGTCGCCCGGGCGGACGGGGCGCGGCCAGCGAAGCTCCTCGCCGCCGGCGCCGATGGTGCCGCCCACGAGCTTGAGCTCGCTGTCCACCAAGAGGCGCATGGTGATCGCGGCGGTGTGCCATCCGCTCGCCGCCAGCCCCGCGAACAGGCTGTCCTTGGCGGCCTCTTCGTCCAGGTGAAAGGGCTGCGGGTCGAACTCGGCCGCGAACGACTTGATCCGCGCCGCCGTCACCTCGATGCGCCCCGAGTGGAACTTCTGACCGACCTGCAGATCTTCGAAATACCGCGCTTGCATGGCGCCTCCAGTTTCGCTCGCCGCGTTAGGATAGGCTACAGGCTCCATGTCGCGTCAACTTCGCATCGCCCCGTCAATCTTGTCGGCGGACTTCGCCCGGCTCGGGGACGAGGTGCGGGCGGCGGAGGCCGCCGGCGCAGACTACATCCATGTCGACGTGATGGACGGGCGCTTCGTTCCCAACATCACTGTCGGGCCCGTGGTGGTCGCGGCCCTGCGGGCCGTGACCAAGCTCCCGCTCGACGTCCACCTGATGATCGTCGAGCCCGAGCGCTACGTGGAAGCCTTCGCGAAGGCGGGCGCGGACATCCTGACCGTCCACCTGGAGGCGTCGCCGCATCTGCACCGGACCGTGCAACAGATCCGGGCGCTGGGCAAGCGGGCGTCGGTGGCGCTCAACCCCCACTCGCCCATCGACGGGCTCGACGTGGTGCTGCCCGAGCTTTCCATGGTGCTCGTCATGACGGTGAATCCCGGCTTCGGCGGCCAGAAGTTCATCGACGCGGTGGTGCCGAAGCTGCGCGCGCTGCGGTCCGAGATCGATTCGCGTGGCCTCGACGTCGACATCGAGGTCGACGGCGGGATCGCCCCGGAGACGGTGCGCACCGTGGTCGAGGCCGGCGCCGACGTGCTGGTGGCGGGCTCGGCGGTCTTCGGCAAGCGGGACTACGGGGCGGCGATCTCCGCGCTCCGCGTTCGCTGATCGCGCTGGCAGCGCGCGGCCATTTCGTGCTGTTTTTTGACCGGGCTCGACCGCGCCCCTACGATCGCCCTCGGGGACGCGACGTCAGCCGGGCGCCCGCTCGTGCGCGCGGCAGGGCGAACGGTGACGACGATGCAAGAACCACGCATGAAGAACGGGATGAACCAGCTACGGGGGGATGGGCCGCGCGCGTGGCGCTGCGTCCGAGGGGCACTCGTGACCTGTGGCGTGTCGCTGGTGTTCGCGGGCTGCGCGTCGATTTCACGCGCGAAGGCGTCGGGAGGCACGGCCGACGGCCGCGACGGCACGCGCGACCAGACGATCGCGGAGCTGCGCGCGAAGAATGCCGGCGACGCCCGGCGGATCGAGGAGCTCGAGAACCGGATCTTCATCCTCGAGGACCGGCTGGACAGCGGGCGCCTGGCCGCGGAGCAGGAGGGGCCGACGACGTTGCCAGCGCGCGACTCGGCGGCGCGTCTCCCCTCCGCCGCCGCGGTCGGCACCGCCCCGGAGCGCCCCGCGTTCGGGCCGGCGCCCGGCGGCGCTGCGCCCGCCGCCGCTTCGCCAGGAGCGCCGGATGACGGCGCGTCGAGCCTGCTCTCCGAGCAGGAGGTCGAATACGCCGGGGAGGCACTGCCCGGGTCGGACGCGACGGCGGTTGCAGGCCGCTCGACAGCCCAGCACCGGCCGCTGCTCCGTCTCGGGGCTCCCGAGCCGTGGCTGGGGGCGCATCCGCTCGGGGCAGCGTCCTCGCCGGAGCCGCTGCGGCTTTACCGGCATGCGCTGGAATCGTTGCGCGCGGGTCACCAGAGTCTCGCGCTGGCCGAATTTCGACGATTCCTCGATGGGAACCCGCGGCACGACTACGCCGACAACGCCCAGTATTGGATCGGCGAGTGTTTCTACGACCTGCACGACTTCGGCGCGGCGGAGCCGGAGTTCCGCAAGGTGATCGAGAGGTATCCGCGCGGAAACAAGGTGCCGGACGCGATGCTGAAGCTGGGCTTCACGCTCCTCGGCGAGGGCGAAGAGGCGGCCGGGATGGGCGTGCTCGAGTCCCTCACGCGGGCGTTCCCCAAGCACGAGGCCTCCCGCTTGGCCATTGCCCGTCTGGCCCACCCCGAGGCGGAGGTATCGGTGGCTGGGGCGGCCGGCGCGCCGCCGGGCGCATCGGCGGGTGTAAAGGGGGGCCCGACGCTGGGGACGATCGTTCCGCCGGCTCCTGGCGCGCTCGGGGGCTCGCGGTGACGCGGTTCCTGCCACGCCGCGCTCGGACGCCGAAGGCGATCGCCGCGCGCCGATCGAGGGCGCACGCCATCGTCTTCGCCGCCACCTGCGCCTGGCTCGCCGCCGGCGCGACCGCGCTGGCCCAGACCGGTGACGATGACGACGCGGCCGCCAGCGCGGGCGCCGATGACGACGAGAGCGACGACACCGGCTCCGAGGCGCTCCCCGCCAAGCCGGCCCGGACCACCGGGACCCCAGCCCCCGGGCGGGCGTCCACGTACACCATCCGCGCCGGTGATACCCTGTCGACGGTGTCGCGCGACTATCTTCGGGATCCCACGGGCTGGCCGAAGCTGTGGGCGCTCAATCCCGAGATCCCGAATCCGCACTGGATCTATCCCGGGCAGGTCGTTCGCGTGCGCGACGGAACGGCCCCTCAGAAGGTGACGACCGTGGTCGATCGCTCGCTCGCAACAGCGGCGCCGGAGGACGACGCCCGGTCGCGGCGCCCCGACGCCAGGCCGTCGCTGGTGACCACGCGCGTCCTCTCCCACCCACCGCGGACACAGGCGGAGATCCCTCATCTCCGCCAGGTTGGCTTCGTCGACGAGGGAACGCTGAAGACGACCGGAACGATCAACGGGTCGGTCGAGGAGAAGATCATGCTGGCGACGGGCGATCAGGCCTACGTCCAGTTTCCCCCCGGACATCCGCCGAAGGCGAACGCGCGCTACTCGGTCTATCAGGTGGACACCGACAATCCCGTGCGGGAGCCGGGGTCGACCGCGGTGCTCGGGTATCTCGTCCACGTCTGTGGCCAGGTCGTGATCGACCGGGTTTCCGTGGATCGATCGATCAGCGACGGGCGCCTCCTCGACCTCGCCGAGCCCGTGGAGCGCGGCTATCGGGTCGGGCCGTTGATTCCCGACGCGCTGGCGGTCGTGCCCAAACCGAACGGCGTCAGCGTGACCGCGCGGGTGATCGCGGCCATGAACCCGGGCAGCCTGATCGGGAATCAGGCCTTCGTGGTGCTGAACCGGGGCCGCCGCCACGGCGTCGAGGCAGGCAACCGCTTTCTGATCCTGCGGCAGGGCGACGGGTTGAAGCGCATGCTCGAGAGCTGGGACACCGTCGATCCCCGCTTTCCCCCGCACACCATCGCCGAGGTTCTCGCGGTCGACGTGGGGGACGAGACCACGGTCGGCTGGATCTCGCGCGGCAGCCGCGAGCTACGAGTGGGCGACGTCGCAGATCTCCAGCGCGGGTACTGACGCGAGGATTTGAAAGACGGGCGCCGGTGCCGCGTCAGCGCGGGTCGTCGATCGCCGCGCGCACGGCTTCGAGCAGTTGTTGCGGCGTGAACGGCTTGGGCAGAAACCGGCCGAAGGCGGCGAGCTCGAGCGGCGTGTCGTTGCTGTAGCCGGAGATGAACAACATGCGAGGCCGGCTTCCCTGGTCGAAGAGGCGCTTGGTCAGCGTCAGGCCCCCAACGGTCGGCATCACCATGTCGGTGATGATGAGATCGAAGGGCTCGCGCTCGCTGTCGAGCAGGCGCAGCGCGTCCGCGCCGTCGCGTGCCACCGCGACGCGGTAGTGTCCCCCGAGGAGCACGTTCGCGACGAGAGACCGCACCCACGGCTCGTCCTCGATCACGAGGACGCGCCGGCTGTTCGGGGCCGGTGTGGCGCGCATGGTCTCATCGGGAAGCGTCGACGCCGGCAGCGTCAGCGCCACCCGGGGGAAGAAGATGGTCATGGTGGTGCCGTGGCCAGCCGCGCTGTCCACGTAGATCGTGCCGCCGCTCTCGTTGACGATACGCTGTACGGTCGCCAGGCCGAGGCCGGTCCCCTGCGTCCCTGGGCGCTCCCCGCGCGTCGTGAAGAATGGCTCGAACATGCGGGCGCGAACCTCCGGGCTCATGCCGTGTCCGTCGTCGGAGACCGCGAGGACGACCCACGCCCCCGGCCCTGGCGGATGGGGCCCGGGTCCCGCGGCGGCCTCATCCCCCGCCACGTCGCGGGTCGTCAGAGTGATTCGGCCGCCTTCGGGGATGGCGTCGCGCGCATTCAGGATCAGGTTCAACACGACCTGCCCTATCTGTCCCTGGTCGGCGAAGATCGCGCCCTTCGCCGTCAGCGCGTGCGCGACCTCGATGTGCGACCCGATCGTTCGCCCGAGCAACTTCAGCAGCATCCCGACGGCATCCGAAAGCACGAAGGCGCGTGGCGCGACCTTCTCGCGCCGCCCGTGCGCCAGCACCTGGGCGGTGAGACTGGCGGCGCGCTCGGACGCCGCCAAGATCGCGTCCAGTCCGTCCGTCAGCCCGGCTCCGGACGGCGTGCGCGCGGGGTTGGCGGCGGCTTCCTTCAAGACCTCGGCGTGTCCCATGATGACCGTCAGCAAGTTGTTGAAGTCGTGCGCGATGCCGGCGGCCAGCCGTCCGATGCCGTCCATCTTCTGGGCGTGGCGAAGCTCGCCTTCACGGCGTTGCAAGAGCTCGGCCGTGGCCTTCTGCTCGGTGATGTCGACCATCTGCACGAACGCGAACCGGAGCCTCTTCAGCTGTGTCGAGGGATCGCCACCATCATCGTGAACCGCGCTGAACGTGAGCAAGGCCCAGCGCGTGGACCCGTCCGGGCGAAGAATTCTTTTTTCGATTCGGTAGGAGGCGCGCGCCCCAAGAGCCAGCTCGCCGAAGAGCTTCTGCTCGGCGACCAGCTCGTCCGGATGGGTCATTTGCTGCGCCAACGCATAAGGATCAACGGCGAGGAGCTCGGCCATGGTCAGGCCCAGCAGATCCGCCAGCGGTTGATTGGCGCGGACGTAGCGCCCCTCGAGCGCCGAGATGATGCCCATCCCGACGGGCGACGTGGCCAACATGACCTCGAACCACGTCTCGGCCAGCACCGCGTCCTGTTCCGGCACGGAAACCGACGCGGGGGCGGGAAGCGCCCCGCCTGTTTCCCCTTGCGGCACGATCCCAGCCATCCGCTACCAGGGTCTCCCCGGGACGGCTTCAAGTCAACGCCGTCCCGGCGCGCACGCTCGCTTGCCGGTGCGCGGACCGCTTCGAGACGATGATGGGCCTCGCTCGGAAATACTGTTAAAAATACTTCTCGCTTGCGGCTCGCCAGACGCCGCGCGGCGACAAGCCCCCCCACCTCACCCGAGAGGCTCCCGATGTCGGCCAAACGAAGGTTCGCCAGTGGAACGACCAGGGGCATCGTTGGATGCTTCGCCAGCGTCTTCGCCGCGAGCATGATCGCGAGCGGGTGCTCGTCTTCGCCGTCCGCCGGAGGAACGGGCGGTGGTGGCGCCGTGGCCGCGACCGGTGGCGCGGTCGGGAGCGGCGGCCGCTCGGCGTCCGGTGGCGTGTCCGGCTCGGGCGGTGCGTCCGCGTCCGGGGGCATGTCGGCATCGGGTGGCGCGGCCGCCAGCGGGGGGACCGCGGGCACGACGTCGGGGAGCGGCGGCGCCGGCGTGGCCGGCCAGTCGGGATCGGGCGGAGCGGCCACGGGCGGCGCGGTAGCCACGGGCGGCGCGGCCGGGAGCGCCGCGACCGGCGGTGCCGCGGGCGTTGCCGGCGCGAGCGGCGCGGGTGGCAAGCCGACGGGCGGCGGTGGAGCCGCAGTGGCGACGGGCGGCGCCGGCGGGGCCAATGGCGGCGCGGGCGGCGGTGCACCCCAGGCGCGAACGCTGGAACAGCTGCAGCGTGACTACGTCGATCTGCGCTTCGGCATCTTCTTGAGCTTCGGGATCCTCACGTACACCGGCTCATGGGGGCAGCCGAACCTGCCCATCGCGATGTTCAACCCCACCAAGCTCGACGCGGGCCAGTGGGCGGACGCCGCCGTCTCCGCGCACGCGAAGTACGGCCTGCTCATCACCCGGCACCACGACGGCTTCGCCCTGTGGCCGAGCGCGGTCGGTAACTTCAGCGTCAAGAACATCCCGTGGCGCAGCGGACAGGGCGACGTCGTGAAGGAGTACGTGGACGCCTTTCGCGCTCGCGGCCTGCTGCCGGGGCTCTACTATTCCATCTGGGACAGCACCGAAGGCATCGGGAACGGCGTGATCACGCCCGCGCAGCTCGCCTATGTGAAGGCCCAGCTCACCGAGTTGCTCACGAATTACGGTCCGATTCCGATCCTGGTCTTCGACGGGTGGGCCTGGAAGACCGGCCATCAAACCGTCGCGTACCAGGAGATTCGCACGCTGGTGAAGTCGCTTCAGCCGAATTGCCTCATGACGGATCACACCCACCTCGCCGATCCCTGGGACGTGGACATCGTCAACTTCGAGGAGCCCACCGGCGTGTTCTCACCGCCCACGAACACGTACGCGGCGGCCCAGGAACAGAAGGTCAACGCCACCGGCGGTAACGACTGGTTCTGGGCGCCTGGAATCGGCTCGCTCATGACCACGTCGGACATCGTGGACGCGCACCTCAAGAAGCTCGAGCCCGCGTGGACGAACTTCCTCCTCAACTGTCCACCCAATCGCGACGGGTTGCTCGACCCGGCGATGGTCACGCTCCTCGCCTCGGTGGGCGCCGCGTGGAGTCCCGATCCGACGCGCGCGCCGTTGCCTGCCCAAGGCGCGCAGAACGACTACCCCTACACGCCCGTGTCCGCGACCGCGACGAGCGGCACCGCCGCGAACGCGATCGACGGCCGCAACGACACCGCCTCGAACACGCTCTGGCAGACGACGGGGGCGCTTCCGCAATCGATCACGCTCGACCTCGGGCAATCGCGCCCCGACGTGGGTTTTCTCGGTTACCTCCCCGCCTACGCGAACAACAAGGGAACCACGACCGGGAACATCACTTCGTACGCCGTGCTCGTGAGCACCGACAACACCACCTTCACCATGGCGACGACGGGCACCTGGGCGGCGGACGGCAAGTGGAAGACGGCGACGTTCGGCCCGGTGGCGGCCCGCTATGTGCGCCTCGAAGCGCGCGGCGTGAACACCGGCACGTCGGCGGTGGCCACCGAGATCACCGTGGGCGCGAAGCGGTAGGGCCGGTCCCGGGGGGAGCCCCGAGCGAGCCGCGACGTTCGAGCCCGCTCTGGCTTGACGCGACCGAGCGAAAGCGACCCGCGCTTCGCGCGGCGCCAACCTCGCCCCTCGTGTGGGCGCGGCAGGCCGCTTGAACCTTTTTGCGGCGCGTAGCCTGCCGTTGATGTCCATTGCAGGCTACGCGCCGCAAAAAGGGGACGCGCGACCACGGCGGCAGATGCAGACGCAGGACCCGATTCGCGCGTAACTTGGATACCTTGGATGTGGTCCCGAACTTCCGGGGCGCTGTACCAAGAGGCCTCGGGCCGGGCCTCAGACTTCCGGCATTGCGTCTCATCGGGGGGGCATTGGGGTGTCAACGGCGGGCGGGTCGGCGCGTATTTTTCGGCTGCACTCCGCATTTTGGAGGAGTACGATCCGGCGCGGGAAGGGGGATCGACCATGGGGCATACGAACGAAGTTGTTCGAGGTCGCGCGGACAGGGCCGACAGGTTGGTGGAGCGGGCCGAGGCGGCGGAGGAGGCGGCGAGCGAGTGCGCCGAGCACCTCACCCGGGACTTCGCCAAGGTGAGGGCGAGGGCGGCCGTGGATCCCGTGCTCGCGGGGCGATCGCTCTCGGCCGCCTGGACCACGGACGTCATGGAGGAGGACGAGGCGGAGTTCGTCGACGCCGTCGCCGACTGCATGGGCGCCGGGCTGTCGCTGGAGTCCGCGCTCAGCAGCTGGGACACCGGCGCGATGGTGGCGGACGACGACGATGATCCGGGCGGGTGGGAAGACGAGGCCGCCGTGCCCACCCCGATGGTCGTCATGGCACAGCGAAGCCCGCGCGGCGCGCGTCGCGTTTACGTGCGCTGACGCTCACCCCGGGGAGAGGGGCGGGCCGCCAGAGCGGCGGCCCGCTCGCATTCGACTACATGCCGTTCGGGACGTAACCCCGCCAGACCCATACGAGCGAATTGGCCATGTCGGTCTGCTGGACCTTGGCATCGCTGCAGTGCTTGGCGCCCATGCCCTCGACCCAGCGGTAGTGGTAGCCCTTCATCTTCAGGTCGGCCGCCATGGTCGTTCCGGCGAGGAGCCAGTCCTTCGCGCCCGCCGCTCCCGTCCCAGCGCCGTTGTCCATCTCGTTGTCCCCGTACATGAGGCGGATCGGCTCGACGGGTGAGTTGAGAATGAGGGCCATGTCTGAGTGAAGCTCCCAGGCGCCGAGAGGGTACATGGGGGAACTCTGCAGATTGACGAGCGAGGCGTCGTAACCGATCGTCCGGCGGAACAAGTCAGGCCTGAACCACGCCATGATCACCGCCGCTGACCCGCCCGAGCTGCAACCGATCGCGCCTCGGCCCTCGGGATCCTTCGTGATCTTGAAGTTGGGGTAGGCGGCCTTGATGGCGGCGTTCGCCTCCACGGCCGGGAACACCTCCTCGTCGATGTACCGCGCCCACAGGTCGGACATCGTGTCGAGCTCGATGCTGCGCTCGCCGTTGGCGACCGCGATCTCGACGAATGCCGGGATGACCCTGGCCGGGTTGGTCGATGCGGTGAGATTGTCGAGGGCCGTATTCACGCGCAGGAACTGGCTGCCGGCGCCGTCCATCACGACCATGACCGGGGCTGGCATGGTGTCCTTGAACTTGGCCGGGATGTAGACGGAGATCGCGCGCGATTGCGTCGCCGGGTAAAGCTTGCTTCCCGTCTGATTGAAGTTGAAGCGCTTCCCTGCCGGGTTCTTTCCCGCCACGAGGTCGGGATCGACCGGATAGCTCGTGAGCTTGATGTCACCGTCGCCGTCCGTCCCGGGATCGGTCCCCGTCGAGCCACCGAAGCTGATGACCGTCCCGCCAGCGCCGCCCGAGCTACCCGAGGTCCCGGCGGTTCCGCCGGGCTTACCACCCGTCGGCGATGAGCCGCCGTTCGCCGTCGACCCTCCGTTCGAGGTCGTGCCCCCGGTGCTCGCGGCGGTGCCACCGGTCGCCGTTTCGCCACCGGTCGAGGTGCTGGTGCCGCCGGTCCCGACCGTCGTGGTCCCACCGGTGGCGACGACGTTGCCTCCCGAGCCAACGGGCTTGGCGCCACCCGTCCCTGAACCTGGCGACGCACCGCCCGTTCCGGAGCTGCCGCCGCTACTGCCGCTGCTGCCACCGGACCCGGTATCGCCGGAAGAGCCCGACGAGCCACAGGCCCCACAGAGGAGAGCCACCAGGACCCAGCTTCGGCGCCACGAAACGTTCATCTCGACTTCTCCTCTCGGACGCAGGTCCCGTCGCTGGCCGACGTCCGCTTTGTTGTGCCACCGCGAGGGCCGACGGCTCCGTTGTTTGCGAGATCGCCAGGACGCAGCGGTCCGCAACGTGCCGGGAATGTATATCACGGTCAAACCGCGACGAGGCGGAGTGGGTCTATCGACGTCTGCGCGTAATTTCGCCGCACGCAGGCGCCAACGGGCAGCGGCGGCCGTCACCCGGCTTTTTTATAACCCATTGTGATGCTTGAATATTTGTACCGGTTGCTTGACCGATTGGGCTCCGGGGGTTATTCCCACCGACTCTTACGATGGGTGAGTCTCGCCACAACTCGAACGCCGTCCCTACGACAATGGTGGGTATGGGCCACGATCTGGTCGGTGTGCCGACGTTCTGGCGGGTCCCGTCGGTCGACGCCGAGCTCCCTCGAAGGCTTGCTGATCTCTCGCTTGCGGCTCCCCGGCAGCTCTGGGTCGAGGGCCGCCTGCCAGGACCGGACGAGCTCCTGCTGGCCATCGTCGGCTCACGAGCGGCATCCATTAGGGCCTGCGCCGGCATCAGCGAGCTCGCCTTTGGGCTGGCGCAGGCGGGATTCGCGGTCGTGTCGGGGGGGGCGCTCGGCGTGGATGCGGCCGCGCATCGGGGCGCGCTGGCCGGTCGTGGCGCGACCTTCGCCGTCCTCGGGTGCGGCATCGACGTGACCTATCCCGACCGCCACGCGGGGCTGTTTCGTGAAATCGCCGCGAATGGCGGCCTGCTGTCCGAATATGGTCCGGGCGTCAAACCGCGACCCGGTCAGTTTCCGGCGCGTAATCGCCTGGTGGCCGGGCTAGCGCAGGCGGTGATCGTCGGCGAGTGCCGGTCGCGGTCGGGCGCCCTGATCACGGCGCGCATCGCGGCGCGGTTGGGCCGACCGCTTTGCGCCGTTCCGGGCAGCTCGGGCACGGACGGCTTGCTCGCGGCGGGGGCCGCGTTCCCCGTGTCGACCTCCGCCGACGTGTCCGCCGTTCTGGCCGGCATGCCCGCGGGGACGGCGCTTGCGCCAGGTGGTTCGGATGGCGCCGCGCTTCGGCGTGCGCTCGGTGAGGAGGCCGTCACCGCCGATGAGATCGCGGCGCGCCTGGGGCGCGGCCTGGGTGACGTCTTGGGCATGTTGTCCGAAGGCGAGCTGGATGGTTGGATTTTGCGCCGCTCGGGCGGCCGATTCGAGGTGCATCGTGGCCACTAAGAAAGCGGCCATGCCGGCCAAGCTCACCGGCAGGAAGCCGGAAAACAAGAAGCCGGAAAAGCAGATCGACAAGCCGATCGACAAGGCGGTAGAGGAGCCGGGCGTCGCGGTCTCGCCGAAGAAGCCCAAACCGGCCGCGGTGGCGCCGGCCGGGGTGGGAAAAGTGGGCGAAAAGGCCCCCAAGCAATCCGCCAAGAAGGCGCTTGTAGCGCGCGGGCCGGCGAAGAAGCCAGCAAGGTCGCTGGCGGACGCGACGCCCGACGACGAAACCGCCCCGGCCGAAGACGGCGGCGAGGCGCAGGCCTCGAAGAAGGCATCGCGCGGCGGGGCTCGCGGCGGCGTCCTGGTCATCGTCGAATCGCCCGCCAAGGCGAAGACGATCAAGAAGTATCTCGGCGCCGGGTACGTGGTGAAGGCCTCCGTCGGCCACGTGAAGGATCTCCCCAAGAAGAAGATGGGGATCGACATCGAAAACGACTTTCAGCCGGAGTACGTGGTCATCGAAGGCAAGAAGAAGGTCCTCGACGAGATCACGGCTGCCGCCAAGACGGCGTCGCGCGTGTTGCTGGCGCCCGATCCCGATCGCGAGGGGGAGGCGATCGCGTGGCACCTCGCCGAGGAGGTGCGGCCATCGAACCCGAACATCTTCCGGGTTCTGTTCAACGAGATCACGAAGAAGGCAATCACCGAGTCCATCCAGCACCCGATGGCGCTCGACACGCACAAGTTCGAGTCGCAGCAGGCGCGGCGCATCCTCGACCGGCTGGTCGGTTACCAGATCAGCCCGGTCCTGTGGACCAAGGTGAAGCGGGGCCTCTCGGCGGGCCGGGTGCAGTCGGTGGCCGTGCGCCTCGTCGCCGAGCGCGAGCAAGAGATCACCGCGTTCATCCCCCAGGAGTACTGGACCGTCGAGGCCCAGTTGCAGGGGACCCTTCCGCCGCCCTTCACCGCCAAGGTGGTCAAGCTCGACGGGGCCAAGGTCGATCTCTCGGACGAGGGCAAGGCGCGGATCGTCGTCGAGGCCCTGAAGACGACGGCGCCCCGCGTCGCCTCCGTCGACCGTAAGGAGCGGCGCAAGAACGCGCCGCCCCCGTTCATCACCTCGAAGCTGCAACAAGAGGCCTCGAGCAAGCTGCGGTTCTCCCCGAAGCGCACCATGGGCCTCGCGCAGCGCCTCTACGAAGGCGTCGAGATGGGCGACGAGGGGCCGGTCGGTCTCATCACGTACATGCGAACCGACTCGACCCGGATCTCGGATGATGCGCTCGGCGAGGTGCGCGCGTACATCGGCGAAAAATACGGGCCGGCCTCGCTGCCCCCGCAGCCCATCGTCTACAAGTCGAAGAAGCAGGCGCAGGACGCGCACGAGGCGATCCGTCCCACCGCCATGAAGTTCGATCCCGAGACCGTGCGGCGCCTGTGGGCAGAAAAGGGCGGGGGTCGCGACGAGCGCGAGACCGACGATCTCCTGAAGCTGTACACGCTGATCTGGAACCGCTTCGTCGGCTGCCAGATGGTCCCGGCGGTGTTCGATCAGACGAGCATCGAGATCGAGGCGGGGCGGGTTGGCTTGCGGGCGAGCGGTCAGGTCATGAAGTTCGCCGGCTTCCTCGAGGTCTACGCCGAGACCGTCGAGGACGCGGCCACGAACGAGGACGAGGCGGGCGGCGCGTTGCCGGACCTGAAGGAAGGCGAGACGCTGTCGCTGATCGAGGTGAAGCCCGAGCAGCACTTCACCCAGCCACCCCCGCGGTTCTCGGAGGCCACGCTGGTCAAGGAGCTGGAGGAGAAGGGGATCGGGCGACCGTCGACGTATGCGGCCATCCTGTCGACCGTGCAGGACCGCGGCTATGTCGAGAAGAAAGAGGGGCGCCTGCACCCCACGGAGCTCGGCGTGATGGTGAACAGTCTGCTCGTCAAGAGCTTCCCCGGCATCGTGAGCACGGACTTCACGGCGCAGATGGAGGAGCAGCTCGATCAGGTGGAGGAGGGGGAGGCGGACTGGGTCAAGCTCCTGCACCGGTTCTACGAGCCGTTCAAGCTCGACCTCGAAAAGGCCAAGATCGAGATGCGCGACATCAAGCGCGAGGAGCAACCGACAGATCAGGTTTGCGAGAAGTGCGGCAAGCCCATGGTGATCAAGTGGGGTCGCAACGGCCACTTCCTGGCGTGCTCGGGATACCCGGACTGCCGCAACAGCAAGGAGTACACCCGCCGCGCGGACGGCTCGCTGGAGATCGTTCCGTCGACCCGGCCCACCGACCAGGTGTGTCCGACCTGTGGGTCGCCGATGGTGATCCGGCGCGGTCGCTTCGGCGAGTTCCAGGCCTGCTCGCGCTACCCGGAGTGCAAGACCACCGCGCCCCTCTCTCTGGGGGTCGCCTGCCCCAAGCCGGATTGCGGCGGCTACGTCACCGAGAAGCGGTCGCGGCGGGGCAAGGTGTTCTTCGGGTGCTCGAACTACTCCAGGACGGCGTGCGACTTCGTCTCGTGGGACCGGCCGATTCCCCAGCCCTGCCCGCGGTGCGCCGCCCCGTTCCTGGTGCAGAAGATCTCGAAGTCAGGCACGCGAATCCGCTGTATCAAGGAAGGCTGCGATTACACCGCCGACGCCGAGGCGTCGGAGAGCGGCGCAGCGTAATCACCCGGCGTGACGGCCGGGGCGCCGACGCGGTCGCAGGCGCCGGTTTTGGCCGCCGCTCGGGTACAATGCCGCGCCATGAGCGAGCTGGCAGAGACGATTGGTGAAGCCGTCGAGCGGGGCGGGGGAGATCGTTTGAATGCGGCGATCGCGCTGATGGTGGCCGTGACCGCGACGTTCATGGCGCTGTGCAACGTCAAGGACGGCAACGTCGTGCAGGCGATGGAGCAGGACCAGGCGAGCGCGGTCGATCAGTGGTCGCTCTACCAGGCGAAGGGCATGAAGATGAACCTGGCGGAGTCGACGCTCGACGAGCTGAGCCTCGAGCGCGATCTGCGCCCCGAGCTCGGCGCCGACGCGCGCGCGCGCATCGACAAGAAGATCGCCGAGTACGGCGCGCGCGTGAAGCTCTACGAGACGGAGAAGGCCGAGATCATGGCGAAGGCCAAGGGCTTCAAGGACGACTACGACGCCCTCAACGTTCACGACGACCAGTTCGACCTCGCCGAGGCCTTGATGTCCGTCGCCATCGCGCTCTTCGGGATCACCGCGCTCACGCGCAAGCGCCTGCTGCTGGGGTTCGGCATCGGCCTCGCGGCGCTCGGAGTCGTGTTCGGCCTGGCGGGCTTCTTGCGGCTCGGCCTGCACCCCGACTTTCTCACCGGCCTGCTCTCCTGATGGGGCGGCTCCGCGCGTCATTTCCCGCCCGCGCGCGCGGGCGGGCGCGGCTTGCCCGCGTGTACGAGAGGGTGGCCGAGCCGGCGACGGGCGGCTACGCTTAGCGACCCCGCGGGACCGTGCTATCTTGCCGCCGTTTCTCCGCCCCGTCATCGCCCTTGCGGCCCGGCCCCGTCCTCGATTGCCCCGCCTTTCCCCAGAAACTTGGAGGATCCCCCATGCGTCAGAGCTGCACCCCTATCTTGCTGACCGGTCTCCTGATCGCCGGCTGTGCTCCCAAATCGTCGAACAACGGCGGCGGGACGGGTGGCGGGAACGGCAACGGGAACGGTAGCGGCGGGAACCAGAGCCACAGCGGCGGAAACAACGGGAGCAGCAGTGGCGGCAGCAACGGGAGCGGCAGCGGCGGCAGCAACGGCTCGGGGAGTGGCGGCAACGGGAGCGGCTCCGGCGGTTCCACGAACGCGGCCTGCACCCCCGATCCGACGAACCTGGTGACGCCCGGGGGATGGGTGTGCGACGCCGATATCGCCCCGAAGGTTCAGGGCGCCTTCTATGCGTACGGCGACAAGATGTCCTGCGCCGATCCGTTGCCCGCGAACCCGTGCAGCGACAAGGGGTGCTGTATCAGCGGCACGCTGTCGGCGTTCGACATGACCAAGAATAACTGGGGCTGCGGCCTGGGCATGGAGCTGAACTCATCGGGCGGGACCGCGCCGGTGAAGATGCCCTACATGGGACCGGCGTCGTGCTTCAACTTCACGCTCACGGGTTCGTCCGGCGGCGCCCCGGTTCGTGTCGGGTTCAAGCAGAGCACCAACGACGCCGACATCGCGCCGTTCGTCGAGCTGGGCGCGTTCACCGACGGAATCACCCAGAAGATCTGCTTCAAGGACGCCATGTGCCCCGACTGGGCCGCCACGCTCGGCTGCACAAAGGCGGTCGGGGCGGACGGCACGCCCTATGACATCCAGATCCAGGTCTCGGCCGGCGCCACCACCGTGGGGGACTACAACGTGTGCGTCAGCAAGATCGAGCCGATCATCGACGGTTCGACGTCGACCGGCAGCGGCGGCAGCGGCGGCGGCGCCACCACCTGCACCAACCCTTCGGGGCAGGGGACGCTGTCCGCTCAGTTCGACACGGGCAAGGTCAGCTGCGGGACGCAGAACTATGTCGTGCAGAACAACGCCTGGGGCTCGACGGCCGGGCAGACCGTCACGTTCGGAACCGGCACGAAGATGAAGGTCACCGACCAGAAGGGAACCGGCGCGGGCACCAACCCGGCGTCGTTCCCGTCGATCTTCATCGGGCAGAACTCGAACCACTCGTCGGGCGACGCGCCGAAGGCCGTCAGTTCAATCACGGCGGGGAGCCTGCCGACCAGCTGGACCTGGGCGGATAACGGCGCCGGCGGCTCCTACAACGCCGCCTACGACGTGTGGTTCAGCACCACCTCGGCAGGTGAGCCGACGGCCGGATCGCCGAGCGGCGGGTTCCTGATGGTCTGGTTCAAGAAGCCATCGGACAACCAGCCCATCGGAACGATGATGAAGACCGTCAACATCGCGGGCCAGAACTGGAACGTCTGGGAAGGCAGCAACTCGTCGAACAGCAAGCCCTGCATCACCTACCAGGCGCCGACGCCGATCCAGTCACTGTCCTTCAAGCTGGGCGACTTCATCCGCGACGCGGTCGACAACCAGAAGTTCCTGGACAACTCGTGGTACCTGACGAACGTCTTCGCCGGCTACGAGATCTGGAGCGGCGGTGTCGGGCTCGAGACCAAGGACTTCACGGCGACGATGAAATAATCGACCGCCCGAGCACACCCTGCCTGACGTCTAGCCGCGGCTGTCTTGTCGGAGGCAGGGGTGTTGCGTCGTACCGAGGTCGCCTTAGGTTTTGCGTCAACGAGGGTCGTCGAAGGGGAGTAGGTGCCGGCAGGCGCAGGAGGACCAAGGGACATGACGCCGAAGAACGTGATTTGCCTCTGGTTCGATAGGGACGCGCACGAGGCAGCGCGCTTTTACGCCGCGACATTCCCGGACAGTCAAGTGAGCGCTGTTCACAAGGCGCCGGGTGACTTTCCGGGTGGCAAGGAAGGCGATGTGCTCACGGTAGAGTTCACCGTCGTGGGCATTCCCTGTCTCGGCCTCAACGGGGGCCCGGTGTTCGAGCACAGCGAAGCCTTTTCCTTCCAAATCGCTACGGACAATCAGGAGGAGACGGACCGCTACTGGAACGCGATCGTTAGCAATGGTGGCGCCGAGAGCGCGTGCGGCTGGTGCAAGGATCGTTGGGGGCTCTCATGGCAGATCACCCCGCGCACCCTGACCGATGCGCTTGCGGCTGGTGGCCCCGAGGCGAAGCGTGCCTTCGAGGCCATGATGGCGATGAAGAAGATCGACATCGCCACCATCGAGGCGGCCCGGCGCGGCTGAAGAGCTCCCGGAACACCGTCCTTCCGGAACATCGTTCCGGGACACCGACGGGACACCGACGGGACACCGCACCGAGGTTGAGGTTCGCGAGGTTGAGGTTCGCGGAGTGAGGTTCACGGGAGAGGTTCGCGGGATGAGGTTCGCGGGCAACACTGGCGTGGGGGTTCCGAAAAGGGGGCATGTCGATGCCACGACGAATCGTTGCCGGGCGGGTGTACATGGTGACCCGGCGGTGCACACAGCGACAGTTCCTCTTGCGACCCGACCCGGCGACGACGAACGCGTTCGTGTATTGCCTGGCGCTGGCCGCGAAGCGGACGCAGATGCAGGTAGTCGCGTTTCTAGCCCACTCGAACCATCACCACACCATCGTGGTCGATACGCTAGGCCGGATGCCCGAGTTCCTGGAGTACTTCCACAAGCTCGTGGCCAAGCACCAGAACGCCTTGCGCGGCAGATGGGAGAACTTCTGGGCGTCAGAGGCGACCTCAGTGGTCGAGCTCCTCGGCTCGGATGACATCCTGGCCAAGATCACCTACGCGCTGACGAATCCGGTGAAGGATCATCTGATTGAACGCGCTGAGCAGTGGCCGGGGGCCAGCTCTCTGCGGGCTAACTTGGACGGCCGTCCCTTGTACGTTCGTCGTCCCGCGCACTTCTTCCGCAAGGAGGGCGGGCTGCCGGAGTCGGTGACTCTCAAGTGCGAGCGTCCACCCGGGTTGGAAGGTCTCTCCGACGCCGAGTGGCGAGCTCAGCTGCGCGACCGAATAGCGGCCGTCGAGTCGGGAGCCGCAAAGGAGCGGGAGGGAGAGGACCGGCGGGTCCTGGGTCGCGCGCAGGTGCTGCGGCAGCGGCCGACTGACCGGCCGCAGTCGCACGAGTCACGGCGCGGAATGAGCCCACGAGTAGCCGGAATGAACAAGTGGGCCCGCATCGAGGCCATCCAACGCAACCAGGTGTTCCAGGCCGCCCATCGCACCGCACGAGACCTGTGGCAAGCGGGTTTCGACGCCGTCTTCCCCGTCGGCACGTACTGGCTGAGGCGCTTTGCAGGCGTTCCGGTGGAGGCCGAGCCCGCCTGACTGCGGGCATGGGTCTCGCTTCGCTGCACGAGGCCCGAGCACCGGTTACGTTCCTTCCGCGAGTTGTCGCGGCGTGCGCACCTTTCGACTCGCCGCTGTCGAGCCTCCCTGGCAACCGCGAAGTCCGTCGTCAGAACGCGCGAAACGGGCTGGTTGGCGCGGACTTCGACCTCCGTTCGGTGGCCGCGATTTCCCACCCGGCCCGTTGTCGGAGCAGCAACGTCGGTGCGGGGGGCTGACGGTGCGGGCTGAGTGGTCACGCAGGGGGAAGCTCGGTCAGGTGGGCTTCGCCACCCGCCGGAGACGTGTCGACGCGGCGGTAGCCGAGGCCGTCGAACGGCGCCTGGGGATTCCAGGGCAACGGCGCCTTCTTGGGAACGGAGCCGGGCGCCGGCAACGGGAAGACCAGCGAACGCGCGGCGTGGTGCGCGATGTGTTCCGTCTGGTGGTGATGCTCTCGATGGATGTGGCCGTAGAACACGGTCACGTGCTTGTGCGGCAGCAGAACGTCGATGACCTTGGCGCCGTCCTTCGTCGCCCAGTCCCACTCGGGATAGAGGTCGAACAAAGGGCGATGGGCGAACACGACGACGGGCGCATCGCGGGCCACCTTCTTCAGGTCGGCGGCCAGCCACTCGATTTGCTCGCTCCCCACCTCGCCGCCCGGCCTGGAAACGTTGTCGAGCGCCACGAAATGAACGCCCTTGTGATCGAACGTGTAATGGGTCGGACCGAACAGCTCCTGATAGGCGCGGCCCTCGTCGGGTCCCGCGTCGTGCTCGCCCGGGATGAGATGTAGGGGCTTCACCGCGAGACCCGAAGCGAGCTCGCGGAATTCGGTCATGCGTTTGCGGCGAACCGCGCCGTCATCGGTGGTGTGGGTCAGATCTCCCGTGAACACGATGAAGTCCGGCCGCACCGACGTTGCGTTGATGGACGTTGCGTTGATGGTGGCAATGGCCGTCTTCAAGGGGACGTCGGCCTTTGGGTTCGAAACCCCCGCATACCCCCAGTGCGTGTCGGAGAGCTGCAAGAAGAAGAACTCAGCGTTGGTGGCGGACTTCTTCTTGCTCGGCGCGGCGCCGGCGAGGCCCGACGCGAAGACGACCCCCCCAACGCCCATCAGCTTCAGGATGTCACGGCGGCTTTCTTGATTGGACATGGCGAACCTCCTTCTGCTCTCAACGAAGTCACCGCCCTGATCGTTCCGCCGTTCCGCTGCCCCCGGAAATCATTTCGGACGTTCACGCGCTCAATCGTTGAGCTTGGTGGCCAGGGTCACGAGCTCGTGAACGTTGACATCGGACACCAGGACGTAGGCGAGCCCCCCGTCGCGCCAGAGCAAGACGGAGAAGCCCCGCGATGTCGTTTGCGTCAACGACAGCCGGCCGACGGGCGCTCCGGTGGCAGACGGCCAAGCCAGGCCGTCGGGCGGGAAGACCAACAACGTGATGGAATGGAGTCGCCGCTGAAACAGAAACACCGCCGCCTTGCGGTCGATGAAGTATCCGACGCTTCCGCCGCGCAGAGGGAAGTCGTCATCCCCGGAGAAGGTGACCCGCGGGGCGAAGTCGATCCGGCCCGTGAACCACGGCTTCACCTGGTGGATGCCGCCGCTCTCGATCTCGATCGGGTGCGTGCTGGCAACGACGCGAAGATGATCGTTAACGGCCTCGGCCACGAGGTCGGGGCCGCGGGAAAGAGTCGACGATGGCGCCGAGGTCCGTGCTACGACGAGCACGAGCGCCGCCGCCGCGCATGCGCTGACGAAGGCCGCCGTCCAGGTCGACGCACGCGCTCGCTCACGTTGCTCCGTCCCGCGCGGCCGGTCGTCGGGGCGCGGCAGCAGCGGCAACCGCGGAGGGGGTGATGGCGTCCGTGTCGGCGCGCCCGCCTGAGCGTCGCGGTCCATGACGAGGCCCTCCAGGCGCGCCAGCAGCCGCGATGGTGCGGCTCCTCGGGGCAGCGTGGCCAGCGCCCCATCGAGGGCGCCCTCGACCAGTGCCAGCTGGCGGCAGCCTGGGCATCCATCGAGGTGCCGCGCCACTTCGCTGGTTCTCGCCTCGTCGAGTCGCCCGGACAGATGGTGCGACAGCAACGGCCGTACGTTGGAACAGTCCATCATCACCTCGCGTAGTCCTTCAACTTCTGGCGAAGCAGGGCCCGCGCGCGGGCCAGGCGCGACTTCACGGTGCCGACCGGACACCCCATCATCTGCGCGACCTCGGTCTCGGTGAATCCCTCGACATCCAGCAAGATGATGCTGCGCGACTCCTCGGTGAGCCTGCCCAAGGCGACCTCGATGTCGGCGGCGATGAGGCGGCGCAGGCGGTCGAGCTCGAGGTCGTCGCAGAACAGCTCGCGCTCATCGGGGCCGTCGAGCCCGTCCGCGCCGAGCGCCGCCGGTTGCGGGCGCGCCCGGTGGTGCAAGTCGATGTACGTGTTGCGAAGGATCTGGAACAGCCAGGCCTTCAGGTTGCCCCCCTGGAAGCTCGCCGCCCCGGTCAGGGCCCTGACATAGCTCTCCTGGACCAACTCCTCCGCATCGGCCGCGCGTCGGGTCAGACGGAGGGCGTATCCATACAATGCGTCCGCGTGCCCCAAGAGGCAGCGTCCGAAGGGCTCCCCACCCGTGGCCGAGGTCACCGGACTCCGGCCCACGGGGTGAAGGCCCGCGCCATTCCGTCTCGCATGAAGTACCACGCTCAGCATAGAACGAAACCGGGAGCCCGATCGTTCCGTCGTTCTCGCTTCCTGGTGGCGGTCAGTCGGTCCAGGCGACGGGATATTCCGGGGAGAGCCGGTAGCCCGAGCCGCGCACCGTCTCGATCAGCCGCGCGGCGGTCCCCAGCTTGTTCCGGAGGCGGTTGATGTGCGTGTCCGCCGTTCGCGTGGCAACGCCGGCCCGGTACCCCCACACGTCCGTCAGCAGCTCTTCCCGAGATCGGACGCTCCCCCTGTTCTCGATCAAGTAGATGAGCAGGCGCATCTCCAGGGAGCTGATGTGCGTCGGCACGCCCAGCACCACGGCGGTGTGTCTGTGGACGTCGAGCTCCAGCGGGCCGATCAGGTAGCGGCGGCGCGACGGCTTCAGGGCGGCGGCGCTGCCTCCCCGGCGTGCCCGGATGATGCCGTCGATACGCAGCACGAGATCGCGGACATCGAACGGATACACCACGAAGTCGCACGGACCGAATTCGAGCCCGAGGCCCGGATCGATGTCCGCCTCGTCCCGGATGAACATGATGATTGCGGGTGGAGGCTCGTCGTCCGTGCTCTCCCGGAGGTCGCGCCAGACCGCCGCGCTCTCCTGCCCGGAGGGGCGCGCGTCCAGCAGGACGACATGGGGCGCGAGTTGCCTGGCTCGGAGGACGCCGTCGGAGGCATTCTCCGCCAGCGCGACGGCGAAGCCGGCTCCCGACAGGCAATAGCCCAGCAACGTCGCGAGGCCAGGCTCGTTGAGCACGACGAGAACCAAGGCGCCCGCGGGGTCCCCCGCCGAAGGGGCGGGGATCTTGACGAACGAATCCAGTCGAGCGAGTAGCCCAGGCCCGGCCCCGGCGGTCGCGGGCGCCGGGGCCACGGACATCGGAGGCCCCATCGGCCGTCGGGGCGCGGTCACTGTCAGAAGCTCACTTGCGCCCTGCCGATGGCGACGTTCTCCGTCCTTCGATCGGCCGGCGCGGTGGCGGTTCCCGCCCCGCCCTTGAACGACGTCTGCTCGAAGTTCAGCGCCAGGTGGAAGCTGCGGGCCGGGACCCAGGTGAGCCCGGCGGCCCAGGCCTGGGCGGAGCGAGCGCTTCGCAGCGGGTCGGCATACTGGGCGCTACCGACGACGTTGGGATCGCCGAAGCTCGCGTCATCCACCTTGAGCCAGCCCCAACGCAACGCGACCTCGAACGCGCCCACCGAGCCTGCCTTGCGATCGAACGGCGCCGTGGGTGTGACGCCGTTGAAGCCCACGACCCCGCCCACCACGTAGCTCAGCGTCGCGTGGGTCGCCTGGTGGGTGAGCGTCGCCGTCGCATTGCCCCGCTGCACGCCCTGGCGAAGGATGACGTACTCCGCGAGCAGGCCGAACCCCTGATAGTAGTAGTAGACCTGCGGGTTGAGATGGGTCTCGAGCTGGTGGGCCAGCGTGGTCGTTGCTCCGGTGGTGTCCGTGGCCGGGGCGAAGTACTGAAAGAACGTGTTCTGCCCCGAGGTCTTGAACGCCGGTAGCCCCGTCACGGCCGCGGCCGTCGCGCTCGGGAGGCGTCCCTTGCGGTTGCCGATGGAGGCCGCGAAGCCGATTCCCAGGCTGCCGAAGTCCCCTGCGCTCTCGCCGCGGAAGGGCTGAAAGAACAGGCGTCCGGCGAGATCCTTGGCGTGGTTGAAGTCATTGTCGGGGCTGGCGCCGTCCGGCGCGCCGTCCACCACGGCGAGGATGTACTGCGCCGCACCGCCCGCGATGTCGCCCCAGAGCTGAAGCCCCACTTCACGAACCGACGACAGATTCTGATCGAGCGCGCGCTCGAGGAGCGGCACATCCGCGTCCGATTGCAACCGCTCGAGGCCAATCGGACCCTTGAACTTCCCGATCCGCAGGCGCAACCAAGGCGAGGGGCGGAGGTCCGCGTACGCGTCGAGGATCTGGACCGTTCCAGCGAGCTCCGAGAGCAGGCGGTAGTCAACCAGGTTGAACAGCGTCCCTTCGAGCATCGGTCGAAACTTCCGGATCAGGAAGGCATCGTTGGATTGGAGCGCGTCGTCCTTGAAGGAGAAACGGCCGTCGGCCTGGAGCAGGCCAGCGACGCGCAGCTTGGTGGTGTCGTCGGCGAGCTTCAACACGAATCCCTTGTCATCGACCACGACCGTGGCTGCTCCCTGAGGACGCTTCGCCGCATCTTCCTCGAGCAGCTCGGTCTTTCGAAGCGCGATGCGCGCCACCTGCTCCACGTCGTCCAGGCGCGCGCTGTCGGCCGAGGCTGGCGCGGGGACAACCGCCGCCGGCGCCGCGGGTTCGGTCACGTCCGGGCTCGCCTGGGGGGCGTCCC
>Ga0265314_10000218_pt1 | contig 85224 bp, 57 predicted proteins | sample 4126metaG_FD_203106 | JGI IMG/M metagenome (GOLD analysis project Ga0265314, IMG submission 203106) | Rhizosphere microbial communities from Carex aquatilis grown in University of Washington, Seatle, WA, United States - 4-1-26 metaG | ecosystem: Host-associated > Plants > Roots > Rhizosphere >...
TGCAGATCGGCACGGCCACAGGGACGACGTACAGCGACACCGGCTTGACGTCCAACAGCACGTATAGCTATGAGTTGCAGGCCGTGGATTGGGCCAGCAACCAAAGTGCCGTCTCGAACGTGGCCAGTGCTACCGCCCAGTTTGGTATCAACCCTAATACATCGACGACTTTTTTGCAGCCCGGGCAGACGCAACAATTCACGGCCAACGCCACAGGTGTCATCTGGTCCGTGAATGGAGTGGTAGGCGGATCGGCGAGCACGGGAACGATTACGTCCATGGGCTTATACACCGCGCCGAACAGCGTCGGGAGCTACACCGTAATGGGCACCACCACGGATGGCATGCACTCGGCCAGCGCTTCGGTTAATGTGACGAATTACTCGGGAACCTTCACGGACCGTAACGACAACATGCGAACCGGGGCAAACCTGGATGAAACGATCTTGACACCGACCAACGTCAACTCCAGCACTTTCGGCAAGCTCTTTTCTTACCCGCTCGATGGGATTGCCTTTGCCTCGCCGCTCTACGTGCCCCACATTGACATCCCAGGTATTGGCTACCACAACGTCGTCATTGTGGCAACGGAGAACGACAGCGTCTATGCCTTCGACGCCGACGGCTTGAGCACAACTCCGCTCTGGCAGGTGAGCTTTATCGATCCCACTGCGGGAATAACGCCAATTCCCGCTGCCGATACATTGGAGCCAGTCGACATCCCGAATGAAGTTGGTATTACCGGCACCCCGGTGATTGATCCGACGACCGGCACTCTCTATCTCGTAGCCGATACCAAGGTTGTCGCGAACGGCACGACGACCTACTATCAAACCTTACACGCACTCGACATAACCACCGGCGCCGCGAAATTTGGCGGGCCCGTGGTAATTCAGGCAACTGTGCCAGGGACTGGGAGCGACTCGGTGAATGGAATGGTAACCTTCAACCCGCTATACCAAAACCAGCACTCGGGTTTGCTCCTCAGCAACGGTGTCGTTTATATCGCATTCTCCAGTCACGGAGACGACTATCCTGATTGGCACGGCTGGGTGTTTGGGTATAACGCGAGCACTCTCCGGCAAGTCATGGTTTACAACGACACCGCGAACGGCAATGGTGGCGGCATCTGGATGGGCACTGATGGCCTGGCCGCCGACTCGACGGGAGACATTTACTTCACGACCGGCAACGGCGACTTCAACGCGAACTCTGGGGGTATTGACTACGGCGATAGCACCGAGAAGATCAGCCCGAGCGGCACGGTCGTGGACTACTTCACGCCCTTCGATCAAGCAACACTGAATAATGATGATCTCGATCTGGCATCTGGCGGCGTGCTGTTGTTGCCGACTCAAAGCGGCTCCTACCCGGATGAGATGGTTTTCGCAGGCAAGGGGGGCACGGTCTACGTCGTCAATCGGGACAACATGGGGCATTACAGCGCGAACAACAATAACCAAATCATTCAGTCCTTGCCGAACATCTTCCCTGCCGGCAATTCGATGGGCAACTATAGCTCTCCGGTCTACTACAATGGAAACGTCTATTTCGCCCCAGTCGACGGTACTGTCCAGGCGTTCTCACTGACCAACGGCTTGTTGTCCACGGCGCCGACCTCCAATTCTGCGGAAAGCTACGGTTATCCGGGCGGAATGATGGCCATTTCCGCCAACGGTGCGACCAACGGAATTCTTTGGGTCGTGGAGGACACCGGCGAAACGACGCCTGGAGTTCTGCACGCTTACCTTGCAACGAACTTGTCAGACGAACTCTACAACAGCAACCAATCGGGATCGCGGGACACGATGGACCTCGCTGCGAAGTTCAGTATGCCGGCCGTAGCAAACGGCAAGGTCTACGTCGGTGGCTGCACCCAGTTGACGGTGTATGGGCTGTTGACACCCGATCCGCCGTCCCCTGGTGGCGCGATCGCTGCGAGCCAGATCCAGGCCCGCGACGCACCGCTGAGCGCGGGTCCGGTTACGTTCACGGCAACGACTGCCGCCACCTTTACCGGGACCGTCGCGACGTTTACCGACGCAGATCCGCTCGATACCGCCGGAAAGTATACTGCCACCATTGAGTGGGGCGACGGTGCGACGAGCGCGGGAACCGTTTCCGCGAACAGCGGGGCGTCGGGCTTCGTCGTGACTGGGAGCCACGCGTACGCGTCGCCGGGGACCGATTCGGTTACCGTGGTTATTCTCGACTCAGGTGGGGCCACAGCCACAAGCAATGGCAGGGCTATGGTCGCCGCACTTCCGCCCGTCGCCAATCCCGACACGTTTGTGCTCAGCCAAAACGGCTCCAATAGCGGTTCTGGTGCGATGAGCGTGCTGGCCAACGACACGTCGGCCGACGGCCAACAGCAGAATCTAGTCGCCACGCTGGTCTCCAACGCTACCCACGGCAGCTTGACGCTGAACCCCAACGGATCATTCACCTATACGCCCAATTCGACATTCCAGGGTATCGATCGTTTCACATACCAGGTGAGCGAAGGCACCGCGATCGGCAACACGGTCACTGTCACCTTGCTCTCGTATCATGCCAGCCTGGTCGACAAGCTTTATCATCAGGTACTTCAGCGCTCGGCTGAAGATGCGGGTTTGGAGTCTTGGACCTCCATGCTCGATCAAGGGGCATCGCTGGATGTCGTGGCGAAAGGGATCTTCACCAGTCCCGAGCGGCTCGATCCGCTGGTCACGCAGTTCTATGAGAATTACCTGGGCCGCGCCCCCGATTCGGGCGGCCTGTCGGCATGGGTCTCCGACTGGCAGCAGAAAGGCGATTCCGATGACGTCGTGGTCAACATCCTCGCGTCGCAGGAATTCTTCAACGACGCGGACGGCACAAACCAGGGTTTCGTCGAACTGCTCTATGAGCGCTTCTTGGGGCGCGCCGGGGAGGCAAGCGGTGTTTCGAGCTGGGTTGGAATGCTCAACTCGGGTCAGACGCGTCAGCAGGTCGCCAGTGATTTTGTGGGCGCCCCTGAGCGGCACGTCGAGCTTGTTGATTACCTCTTCGGAGAGTACTTCAAAGGCGTAACCCCGACTCCCGACCCGACACCGTACGTAAACCTCTTGAACTCTGGTGAGACACAAACGCAAGTCGAGCTGAAGATGATCAACTCGCTGGTATACAGCAACGCGCCGCCTGAACCGGCGGTCGGCAAGGTGGGCAGTGCCCTGTACCCGCATTAGAGCTCCGTCCAGCGTGGATGGGGTGCGCCAAGTTCGCGCCAAACTTCTAGGATCGAGCCCAGCGATCGGCCCGCTACAGTTGCGCGGCAGCGTAACAGCGAGCGGCGGTGGATGGCGCGGGCGTGCCCGATGCCAACAACCCCTCGACGACCACGGACGCCAACGGGAATTATACGTTCTTCGGTCTGACCGCCGGTACATACTCGGTGCACGAGGTGCTTCCCCTGGGCCAATCGCTGACGACTCCGGTCCAGACGGTAACGGTCGCGGCGAACCAGACATCCTCAGCAGTCAACTTCGGTGAATCCCCATTAACCGGCGCTGGCGTCACCTTAACCGCCATCGAAGTCCAAACCTTCGCCGGTGCCGTTGCCACGTTCACCGATGCCGACAACAGCGACACGGCCGGGCAATTCACCGCTACAATCGACTGGGGCGACGGCACCATGGCCGACTCGACTGCCACTGTCACCGGCGGGAGCGGTTTGTTCACTGTGACCGGCAGCCACACCTACGCCGATCCCGGCCACGAGAACTTGAAGGTAACGATCCTCGAATCAACCGGCCCCACGGCCACCGTGAACGCGACAGCCGTCATCGGAAGCGCCGACCAACGTTTCGTTTCCGAAGTCTATCGCGATTTCCTGGGCCGGGCGGTGGAGCCCGGCGGCCTGGCGGTATGGAGCGCCTCCCTGACTGCGGGAAACACGCGCGCGCAACTGGTGTCTGATATCGAAACCAGCGTCACGGGGCATGATGCCAGTCACCTGATTGCAATGGAAATGCAATGCCGACGGCACAGTTTGTGCATTTCCTCATGTCTTCCCGGGCATGGCCAGGAGTTTCCCGCCGCGGTGTTCCGTGTGTGTGCCGTTTAGCTCACAGGTGTGCGGAATTAACACATATCTGCCTGCCATAGCGGTCGCGCGCTGGACCGGAAACGGCTGGCCGTGCCCGATAATCGGACTTGTCTCAGCCGACTTGGACCAGGTCAGGACTGCCGCTCAATCGAGGAGACCTTACATGAAGTTACTTGCGATCCTCACGGACGAACACGGCGAGACTCACTTCGCAGACCGGGACATGCCGGACTGCGAGGTTCCCTTCGGCCCGCCGCCGAACCCCTCGGGCAAGATGACTGATATCGGGGCCGTCACCACCATGTTCATCTTCTCGGTGTCCGCCGAGACGATCGTGCCGGCCCACAACGCGCCCCAACCGTATGTCTGCATCATCCTGTCGGGCCAGGGCGAGGTCGTCACCAGTGACGGCGAATCACGGCGATTCTCCCCCGGCGACGTGCTCCTCTGCGACGACCTCACCGGGAAGGGGCATGTGACCCGAGCCGTCACCGACTTGGTCGCGGCGTTTGTGAACCGGGCAACCTCATAAGGAATCCGAGTCGATGGAGATGCAACAAGTCAGCGACAACTGCTTTGCGGTGCTGAACGAGAAGAACCGGGTGTGCGACGCCAACTCCGGCCTCATCAACCAAGGCGGCGGCGTGGTAATCGACACGCAGTCGGACCTGGCCCATGGTCGGCAGATGATCGAAATGTTCAGCAAGGTGTGGCCTGCTATGCCGAATCGCGTCATCAACACGCACGAGGACGCGGACCACGTCTGGGGCAATCAGCTCTTCGAGGGTGCGGAGATCATCGCACACCAGTCGGTGCCCGAGCGGATGAAGCAAGTCGCCGAGCCGAAAGAGAGTCAGAAGATGCTCAACGGCGTCGGTCGGTTTCTCACGCGACTGGTCCTCAAGGCACTCCACCCCGGTATCGTGGCTGTGGGGCAGCAATTGCTGGAGGACTACAATTTTGACGGGATCGAACTGGTCCTGCCGACGACGTTGTTCGACACCCGGTACGAGTTGAACCTCGACGGCACTGAGGTCCACCTGATCTACGTCGGGCCGTGCCACCAGGTCGGGGACACGATCATCCATGTCCCCAAGGAGCGCGTGCTGTTCGCCGGCGACGTGCTTTTCAGGCAGTGTACGCCAATGGGCTGGACAGGATCTTACGACAAGTGGTTCAAGTGCCTCGACTTGCTCATCCAACTCGCCCCGGAAGTCATCGTCCCCGGCCACGGCCCGCTCTGCGGGGTCGAAGGGGCAATGCAGATGAAGGCGTACCTCCAATATGTCCGTGACCAGTCGAAGGAGTGCTTCGATGCCGGACTCAACTCGTTGGACGCCGCGAAGAAAATCGAGTTCGGCCCCTACGGCGAGTGGCGTGCCCCGGCACGGCTCTACATGAACGTCGAACGTGCGTATCGGGAGTTCCGCTACGCCCCACCGGATGCGAGCTGGGACTCGGCAACCACCTTCGACGCCATCTACCAAGTGGCGAAGGCGAAGGGGATCGAAGCCGAATTCTAATTCAGTCCAGACGGAACTCCGCCATTACTGATCCGTTTCAGCATCGCCGACTATTACCATTTCGGATTCAGCAAGCTGCCGATCCTGACGATCCAGAGGTTCGGCATGGAAATGAATTACAACGCGGCCCTCGTGAACGAGCGCCGTGGTGACTTGAAGCGTTTGGCAGGGCTTTTCCTCGGCCATGCAGAGCGAGCTGCGAATCGAACGAATAGCTTCAATAGTCTGCCGAAGTCTCATTTACTCAACCGTTTGCTCGGACGTCTCAAAATACGACCGATTTTGACACAGCCGCGGGCGCCCCACGTAGTTAGGCGACTGGGAAATTGGCGGGGAGGGGATCCCCCTCCCCGCGTCTTCCACTCCCGCCGATTCCTCAACTCGCCCTTGGCGACCGTCAAGCGTGCTTGTTGATGACCTTGACGTTTGGAGTGTAAACCAGCGTGTTGTGGCCCAAAACGTTTCCGATCTCGGCGTCGAGCGCGGCGAGGGTACTGGGGCTCCCCTGGCCGCCCGAGTTGTCGTACACGTTCAGCGTCTCATTGTCGTCACCTACACCGCCAAACACGGCGGCGTGGACCTTGCCCGTGCTCCCTTGGTTGATCGTCAGGTTGGCGGCGATCGTGTCGTTCCCCTTGCCACCTTCGGCTTCGACGTTGAGTTTCCCGTTAACCACACCAGAGTAGTTCACGGTCAACTTGTCGGGACCGACGCCACCACGGAGGTGGATGTCGAGCAGGGCGTTGGGGTCGATGTTCACGTTGTCGGCTTCGGCGTCGAAGGTATTGGCCCCTTGCCCAGCGGCGTCGAATACAGCGTGCGACGCTCCCGTAATATTGCCGCCGAACGTCAGAAAGTACGATCCTCCGTTGCCCTGATGACTGCCGAACCAGAGGTCGGTGTTTTCGATCGCGCCAAACTTGGCTTGCACGGTGTCGGCGCCAGAGCCATCGAGGCTGATGCCCAGCTTCGAAGCGGATACGCCTTGCGAGAAGTCGAGGCTTACTTGGGAGTTCCCCTTTCCCAGGCAAAACATCAGTGCCTCGGAGTTCGTCAGAAGTCCGGTGAGTTGATAATTGACCGCGTCGTTCCCGCGGCCGTTGACCTCGACATCGGTGATACTGCTCCCTCCACCCGTGATCGTGCCACCTGTGGCCGTGGTCAATACGGCGGAAATGTCGCCCTTGGCGTCGTCGCTGATCTTGACCGTGTCCGCACCGGCGTCGGTGTCGATGAGTAGCGTGTGGCCGGATACTACGATGGATGCAGTCGGCGCGACGAGTGGCGCGGTCGCCGCGGCGCTCAGGCATTGACGGGCCTCGAGCGATTCGAACTTGTGCCGAAATCGATCCCAGCGCGTACCGCCACCACAATGTTGACGTATGCTCACTTTGTCTCCTCGATTGAGCTAGAAATGGTTCCCCATCACTGGTCCGTGGAAAGATCAAACCACGGATGACAGGAAGAGTTTCGCGGCCTGCTCTTGCTTACAAAAGAGTAATGGTCGATCCGTCTACTCATACGTTTTGTCGGAATCGGCTCTGCCGGTCGGTTCCAGCGATTGGCCCCGTTGGCGCGCCCGATCAATGGAACCATTCTTGGGGCCGGCCATCGTTACTGCCGCGCAAGAATTGCTTGGTCAATTCGCGCACCCGAATTCGCTCCTACTTTCTGAGAGATTTGAAAGATCGGAGGTTGAGGCGTAATCCATGGTCGCTTAATATCGCCATAAGCCCGTTAGATAATCACAAGTTAGCCCGCTACACGAGGATGGTGCTGGCATGGAGATGGCGTATCGAGAGCGGTGGGAGGCGGAGATCGGCGAGATGCGGCGAGTGCTCGCCGGCTTTGCGATGCAGGAGGAATGTAAGTGGGGTAAGCCCACCTACACGGTGGATGGGAAGAACATCGTCATTATGCAGGGCTTCAAAGAGTACTTCGGGCTGGGCTTCTTTCAAGGCGCCCTGCTGAAGGACCCCAAGCAGGTATTGGTGCAGCTCGGTCAGGTGCAGGCCGGGCGAGTGATGAAGTTCACCAGCGTGAAGGACATCTTGGCGAAGGCGGCGACCATCAAGGCCTACGTGCGCGAGGCCATCGCAGTCGAGAGGGCTGGGCTGCGGATGGAGAAGAAGACTTCAGATTTTCCGGTTCCCAAGGAACTGACGGAGCGGTTCCGAAAGGATCCACGTTTTAAGCGCGCCTTCGAGGCGCTGACGCCAGGCCGGCAGAGGAGTTACCTCTACCACTTTGGCGCAGCCAAGCAGTCGGCGACGCGGGTTGCGCGAATCGAAAAGGCGATGCCGGCGATATTCGAAGGCAGAGGGTTCCTGGAGAGACGCTAAATAGAAGAGCCGACATGAAAACGATCAACCGCGTCGTAGCTGGAGCGTGTGTCACGGCCACCGTGTTTGGCATTCCGCAGTTGCGAGCAGACGACATCGCGAAGTCTCTAGCGAATCCGCCGGTCGCGAGTTTCACAGGGCACGCCACAGAAGTGGAAACGCTGGCGTTCAACGTCGATGGTGCAAGCGTCGGGTCTGTCAGTTCGGACAGCGTGTGCCTTTGGGATCCACTGACGGGCGAGGAGGCGAAGCGCCTGCCCTCGGGTGTGTATCAGGTCGCCGCGTTCAATCGCGACCTCAGCCGATTGGCGATCGCACATTCATTTCATTACGAGGTGAAGAATTCGTTCAAAGGAAAGTTGAGGCTGATTGATACCGGCAACGGCGAAACGCTGTGGAGCATCAACCCGCATGGAAGCTGGGATAAGAAGTTCCCGTTTCCGCCATTCGTGACGGCTGTGGCATTCAGCCCCGACGGACGCTGGCTGGCCACCGTGGGCAGTGTGACTCGCGTGGGAGGACGGCATGGACTTGCGGGCGGTGTCATCCGGCTTTGGGACGTCGCAACCGGAAAGCAACTGTGGGAAAAAGATCGTCTCTCAACGCGAGTCGAGGCGGTTGTTTTCAGCCCCGACGGAAAGCATTTGGTCGTGGGCACGGCAGGAGCTGGCGGTGAACTGCCCGAACCCGGCGAAGTCCGAGTGCTTGAAGCGGAATCTGGCGGAACCGTCGTCTCATTCAGCCATCAATCGGTGTCCAAAATCGCGATTGATTCCAAGAGCACGCTGTTGGCGATGGGCGGCTCCGATGGAACGATTCGGATCACGGATGCTTATGGAAAGCCAATCAAGACTCTGAAGGCGCATCTTGGAAAGCCGGGCGCTTCGGAAACCGATCCAACCGGTCTGATCCTGGGACCCCAAAAAGCCGTGCGATGCGTCGCCTTCAGTCCCAATAGCCGCAGAGTGGCCGCAGCCGGTTACGACCGCACTGTCCGAGTTTGGAACGTCGAGACGGGCGACGAGACCAACGCATTCCCGTTCGATGCGCCACGGATCAACGCCATCGCCTTCAGTCCCAATGGTCTCTATCTCGCTGCAGCCGGCGGCGATGAGAAGAAATCTGGAACGTGCCTGGTCTGGCGGTTGGAAGATTTATAGGTCTGTTTGGCGGAAAAGTGAGATAGCAACTCGGTCACTCGCCTGTCATCGGTGAAGCCGCATCGCAAGCAATCGCGCAGTGAAACGGGTATGATAGGCGGCTATGTCCGATGTCACCCGTATCCTGTCGCAGATTGAATCCGGCGATCCGTCGGCGCAAGAACAACTTCTGCCGCTTGTGTACGATGAATTGCGGAAGCTGGCCGCGGCCAGACTGGCCCAGGAGAGGCCAGGCCAGACGCTGCAGGCGACGGCGCTGGTGCACGAGGCCTACATCCGGTTGGTGAACGTTGAGAGAGCAGAGCATTGGAACGGCCGCGGGCATTTCTTCGCGGCCGCGGCCGAGGCGATGCGCCGCATCCTTGTCGATCAGGCCCGCCGCAAACGAGCCGATATCCATGGCGGCGGCCGCTTGCACGTCGACTTTCCGGATGATCTCGCCGCCCCCGAGGGCTGTTCGGACGACCTCGTCGCGCTGGACGAGGCGCTGACCCGGCTGGAACGCCACGAGCCGGATGCGGCCCGACTTGTAAAGCTGCGGTACTTTGCCGGCCTGTCGCACCAGGATGCGGCCATAGCTCTGGGGATTAGTCGCGGTACCGCCGACCGACTCTGGGCGCTTGGCCGGGCCTGGCTTTTCCGGCAATTGTCGAAATAGTTGACCATTTCCCTTTTTTCGCGCGCAGACTGCCCCTTTTTCTCGCACTGATAACTGAGGGCAGTCGTGAGCCGACCGGATACCAACCATGACCACATGGAACCCACGAGCCAACGATCTGTTTCTGAAGGCTCTGGAACTGCGTTCCCCTGGCGAGCTTCAGGAGTACCTCGACGGCGCCTGCGCCGGTGACACCGCATTGCGGGCCGAAGTGGAATCGTTGCTGAAAGCCAGCGCCCAGGCGGGCAGTTTTTTGGCCTCACCCGCCCACGCCCTCGGTGGCACCGTTGATTTGGTGCCAATCACGGAACAACCCGTCACAGTCATCGGCCCCTACAAGCTCCTGCAGCAAATCGGCGAAGGCGGTATGGGCACGGTCTACATGGCCGAGCAGGAACAACCGGTCCGCCGCAGGGTCGCACTGAAGGTCATTAAGCCCGGCATGGACAGCCGCCAGGTCATCGCCCGCTTCGAAGCGGAACGGCAGGCCCTGGCGATCATGGACCATGTCAACATTGCGCGTGTGCTCGATGCCGGCACCACCGAGCAGGGCCGACCCTACTTCGTCATGGAGCTGGTCCACGGCGTGCCGATCACCAAATATTGCGACGACAACCACCTCACGCCGCGTCAGCGCCTGGAGCTGTTCGTGCCGGTTTGCCAGGCGATCCAGCACGCCCACCAGAAGGGCGTCATCCACCGCGACATCAAGCCGTCCAACGTGATGGTCACGCTCTACGACGGCGTCGCCGTGCCCAAAGTCATCGACTTCGGTGTGGCCAAGGCGACCGAGCAAAAGCTGACCGAGCGGACCCTGTTCACGCAGTACGGCACCATGGTCGGCACGCCGCAATACATGAGCCCAGAGCAGGCGGAGATGAGCGCTCTGGGCATCGATACCCGCAGCGACATTTACTCGCTGGGTGTTCTGTTGTACGAGCTGCTGACGGGCAGCACCCCGCTCACCGGCAAACGGCTCAAAGAAGCGGCGCATGCCGAGATTCTGCGCATGATCAAGGAGGAGGAGCCGCCCAAACCCAGCACCCGGCTGAGCGATTCGGGCGATTCACTTCCTTCGATTTCGGCCTCGCGCGGTACCGAGCCTGCCAAGCTGGGAAAGATGATACGCGGCGAGCTCGACTGGATCGTGATGAAGTGCCTGGAGAAAGACCGCAACCGCCGCTACGAGACGGCCAGTGGATTCGCCGCCGACGTGCGGCGGTATCTCGACGACCAGCCGGTCGAGGCCTGTCCGCCGTCGGCAAGTTACCGATTGCGGAAGTTCACGCGGCGGAACAAAGGGCCGGTGGTCGCGGCCAGCGTTATCCTGCTCTGTCTGGTGGCTGGGACCATCGGCACGTCTGCTGGCATGGTATGGGCAGTGCGGGAGCGTGATGACAAAGCCAATGCGTTGCTTGCCGAAACGAAGGAACGTGAAGCCAAGGACAAGGCTCTGGCCGCCGAGACCAAGGCCCGGCACGCCGAAAAGCACGCCCACGATACGGCGCTCGCCGCCCTGCGGGCCATGACGGATGAGATCGTCGAGAACCAAATGGCCCGTGGCGCGCAGCTCACCGACGAGAACAAGGAATTCCTGCGCAAGATCATCACGCACTTTGAGGGTTTTGCTGCCCTCACCGCCGACGATGCCGAAAGCCGGACCATCCGGGCCGAAGGGTACGGGGGTGTCGCCCTGATGCGGTACCACCTCGGCGAGTTCCGGGAGGCCGAGACCGGCTACGCCACCGAGCTTGCCCTTTACAAGCAACTGGCTGCCGATTTCCCCAATCAGGTCGAGTTCCACGAGAACCTGGCCCGAAGCCATATTCGGTTGGGCGTTCTTCTCTACACCACGGGCCGGTTACAACAAGCGGAGACGTCCTACGGTGACGGGATCGCCATCCAGAAGCGACTAGCCGCCGACTTCCCTGCTCACCCCGAGTTCCGCCAAGGCCTGGCCATTAGCCTCTACAACCTGGCCCTCCTGCTCAGCGACACGGGCCGGTCAAAGGAGGCGCAGTCGGTCTTAGACGACGCTCTCGCCATCTTGAAGCAACTGGTCGCCGACTACCCCAAACGCTCTGACTTCAGCGAAAGCCTAGCCCGTTGTTACCACAGGCTGGGCTCCGAGCTCAGCAACAACGGTCGCCTCGAGGAAGCAATGACAGTCCGTACTGCCGCGCTTGGGCTCTGGAAGCAATTGACCGCCGACTTTCCCGCCCGGGCCGAGTTCCGTCAGAACCTCGCCGGAAGTCACCAAAACCTGGGTGCCCAGCTACGCGACATGGGCCGACTGAAGGAAGCGGAGGAAGCCTTCGCCGACGCGCTCGCCGTTCTGAAGCAGCTAGCTGCGGACTTCCCCACCCGTCCAGAGTTCCGCGACTCGTTGGCTGGAGTCCACCGCGCTTTTGGCGAGCTGTTTCGCGACACGAGCCGTCTTACGGAAGCGGAAAAGGCCTACACCGACGCGCTTGTTCTCCAGCAGCAATTGGCCGCCGATTTCCCCACGGTGCCGGAGCACCGCCGGAACCTTGCGAATACTTACAACCATCTGGGCCTCCTGCTCCGTTTCGCCGGCCGGCCGATTGAAGCTCAAGAGGCCTATGCCGCCGCCCTCGCGCTCCAGCAGCAATTGGCCGCCGACTTCCCGATGCGGCCCGAATTCCGCCAAGACCTGGCTCGAAGCCACAACGATCTGGGCTTCCTGCTCTTCACGACGGACCGGCCGCGGGAGGCAGAAGAGGCGTTTGCCGCCGCGCTCAGCCTCCGCAAACAAACTGCCGCCGAGCTTCCGAATCAGCCGGAAGTGCACAATGACTTGGCCGGCACATGCGTGAACCTGGCCATTCTCCACCTTAAACAACGAGACTTCCAGGCAGCCAGGGCCTATCTCGATGAGGCTGTGCCCCACCACCAATCAGCCCTGAAAGCGAAGCCGCGCCAGCCAGTCTATCGACAGTTCTACCGAAACAACCTGATCGTGCTGATTCAAGCCAATGCGGGCCTGGGCGATACGGAGGGGGCGAAGCAGGCCGCCCAGACCCTCTGCGATCTCGGATGGAACCCGCCTGGCGATGCCTATGACGCGTCGCGCTATCTTTCGCTCTGCATCCCGATCATTCAGAAAAACGATCAGACGACCAAGGATGCGCGCGACGTACAAGCGTCGTTCTACGGCGACGAGGCGATGAACATGCTCCGCAACGCCGTCGCCAGGGGCTGGAAGAACACCGACCTCATGAAGAATGAAACTGACCTCAACCCGCTGCGCGCGCGTGAAGAATTCCAGAAGCTGCTGGCGGAGTTGGAGGCGGACAAGAAGTAGAAGAAGTATTCCGCGCTCGACTTAGAGCGTAAAGACGGCCGGTGAGGACTCGCCTGTCAGCAGATCCCTCACCGGCCTCGTGGCCTCGCCTCGGCGCTCGGTTTGCGCGCCGGGAACTCAGGCGTTTTCATTCTATCGCAGACCGCCTCCGAAAGGGAGATTCACCATGTCGTTGCGCACCTGGTTCAAAAATCTGACATCGAGCTGCGGTCTGAATTCGCTCAAGGATCGCCACCGCAGTCCGCTTCGTAATCGTGACTTCAGCCACCGTTTGTTGACCTTCGAAGCCATGGAGGACCGCAGCTTGCTCAGCGCGCTGACGGTCCTGAACAACCTCGACAGCGGCGCCGGATCGCTACGGGCCGACATCGCCGCCGCCCACAGCGGCGACACCATCGCCTTCGCTCCCAGCCTGGCCGGCCAAACCATCACGCTGACCAGCGGTGAATTGCTCATCAACAAGAACCTGACCATCTCTGGGCCCGGGGCTGGCGATTTGACGATTAGCGGCAACAACCATTCGCGCGTCTTCGAGGTGGGCACGGGGACGCAGGCCACTGTGAGCGGCCTGACGATCAGCAATGGCTTCGACGCTCAAGGCGCCGGCATCCTCAACAACGGCACGCTGACCTTGACCGATAGCATCCTGTCCGGCAATTCCGCCAATAAGGTCGTGAAAAAGAGCACGCTCCCGAATGCCGGTGGCGCCATCGAGAACCGAGGTACGCTTACCATCGCCTACTGCCAGCTTACCGGCAACTCGGCCTCCCTGGGAGGCGGCATCGACAATCATGGCTCCGCGACGGTCAACTCCAGCACGCTCATGGGCAACTCCGTGACCGCTTCGGGCGGCGCCATCGTCAATCAGGGCACGTTGTCGGTCAACAACAGCACCTTGTCCAATAACACCGCAACCTCCGATGGAGGCGCTATCGACAGTTACGGTACGGCGAACGTGACGGTGGCGGTGACCGGCAGCTACCTATCCGGTAACACCGCCGTGAATGGGAGCGGCGGCGCCATTTCGAACCACGGCAACCTCCTGACAGTCAGCGCCAACAGCACCTTGTCAGGAAACCACGCCGGCAACGATGGCGGCGGCATCGCCACCGCGAACGACCCCAACGCCAAGATCGTCGTCAGCGACAGTACCCTTTCCGGCAACTCTGCCTGGGCCGGGGGCGGCATTTACACCTGGAACGTATATGGCACGACGGCGATCACCAATTGCACGCTGTCCGACAACACCGCCAGAAATGCGGGCGGCGCCATCTTCGTCGGATCCGCCACGATGACCGTCAGCGGCAGCACCTTGTCCGGCAACTCCGCCAATACTTATGGCGGCGCCATCGACGTTTTTGTTGGCGCGCTGAAGATCGATAGCAGTGGCCTGACCAATAACGTGGCGCTCGTCGCCGGCGGCGGCATCTACAACAGCAGTGCTGGTCCTTACGGCACCCCGACCGTGACCGTGGAGAATTCCAGCAGCGTCAATGGCAACACCGCGCCCGCCGGCGAGGGCGCCGACATCTATAACCTCGGCGTGGTTTACCTCGACAGCACCAGCTCGATCGGCATCGTCGATGGCATCGTCGTCACACGGATTTAATGGTAGCAAACAGGGGACGCCGCGGGTGGGTGGCCACGATCCGGCGCGGGCCTCCGGACCCTGTCGAAATCGAAACGAAAGGCCTCAACAGGCGGCCGAGTCCCATCGAGCCTTTGTCGGACGTCTGATTCTTCGACCGTATATGACACAACGTTGATCACGAAGCGCGAATCGCCGCCTACCTCACCTGCTGAGCCTGCCTGCGGTGCCGAGCGTCGTCCGGCTGCTTGAAAACCATTTGCGCCATATGCCGGCGTTCCGCGAACTGGCCGGAACTAGGGAATCCGTTCGCACGCAAAGCCCACAATCCAGCGGCCATTCGTATGCGGCTGAATGTGTCTGACTACGGCGTGCATTAACGACCCGGCTTGTGCGATGCTCAGTTCGCGGCCAACATGCAGGTTTCCAACTTCGTTCAGCCATAGGCTGATACCGCCGAGCGATTCCGAGTGTACTTCGGCCAATGATTCCACGTCGCCGGGGTAGAAAACAGCGGCGAAAACCGACTCCGGCTCCTTCAGAAATCGGGTAGAATCCCGGAGTTCGTCGATCGGGGTGTACGAGTGATGATCCATGACGATATCGGCCAGTTTGTGGACTATTCGACGCGCGATCGGAAACGACTAAAGTCTACCTTGCCGTCCACGGCAAGGACGGCGGCGGGGACCACGAGGGGACCGGCGGCCAGCGCTTCCAGGGAGGGCCTTTGGCTTAGCGCGCGTGTCCTGAGAACCCCATACGTTTTATCGGAATTGGCGCCGTTAAAGGGGCCCAGCGATTGGCCTCGCCGGCGCGCCTTGTCAATGGAACGTATTTTGAGACAGGTGAGGCAGCCAGCCCGAAGTGAATCTCGACACCGGTTGCCGACGGCGGCGAGTCGCTGGACGCCCCCTTGCGCGGGGGGTAAATTGGATCGCGCTTTGCACACGATGGCTTCAACCTGCCGATGAACGCCGACCGCAGTCAACCAGGTAATCAACAACCGGTGGAAACTCCGCAGCCGGGTGATCTGCACAGTGAACGCACGCTGGCACCGGAAGCCGTGGTCGGCAGCGAAGCGAAGACGATCGGCTACGATGAGCCATCGCCTCGTCTGCCGCTGGGCGGTAAAGTCCGTTACTTCGGCGATTACGAGCTGCTTGAAGAAATTGCCCGCGGAGGGATGGGTGTAGTCTACAAGGCGCGGCAAACCCGGCTCAACCGGTTGGTGGCCTTGAAGATGATCCTGGCCGGGCAGTTGGCCTCGCCTGACGACGTGAAGCGGTTCTACACCGAGGCTGAAGCCGCGGCGAACCTCGACCATCCGGGCATTGTACCGATCTTCGAGGTTCGGGAGCAGGACGGGCAACACTATTTTTCGATGGGTTACGTCGAAGGGCAGAGTCTTGCTACGAGGGTTGCTGCGGGACCCTTGCCGCCGCGCGAGGCGGCGACGTTGGCGCGCGAAGTTGCCCAGTCGATCCAGTACGCCCACGACCATGGCGTGATCCACCGCGACCTGAAGCCTGCCAACATCCTGCTCGACGCCAAGGGGCGGTCCAAGGTCACCGACTTCGGTCTGGCGAAGAAGCTGGAGGGTGACAGCGGTCTGACGGCCAGCGGTCAGATCATGGGGACGCCCAGCTACATGCCTCCCGAGCAGGCGTCGGGCCGGCTGGACGTGGGCCCGCTGGCCGACCTCTACAGCCTCGGCGCGGTCTTGTATCACATGCTCACCGGGCGGCCACCGTTCCAGGCGGCGGGGGTGATGGACACACTCCTTCAAGTCATCGAGCGCGAGCCCGTATCTCCGAGCGTTCTCAATCCCCACGTCGCGCGCGATCTGGAGACGATCACGCTGAAGTGTCTTCAGAAAGACCCGCAACGTAGGTACGCTTCGGCCGCCGCGTTGGCGTCCGATCTGGAAAACTGGCTCGAAGGCCGACCGATCGAGGCGCGTCCGGTGGGGAGGCTGGAACGGTCCTGGCGGTGGTGCCGCCGCAACCCCGCGGTCACGACCGCGCTCGCGGCCGTCGCGTTGCTCCTGGTAGCGATCACCGCCCTTTCGCTCCTCTCGGCGCAAAAGTCGCGCCAATTCGCCGTGCGGATCCAATCCGAGCGCGACGTGGCGCTGAAGAACCTCAAGCGGGCCCTGGAAGCCGAAGACGCCTCTAAACGCTACTCCAACGGGCTGGAAAGGCAACTCTACGTGAACCTGGTCAGTCTTGCCCAGCGAGAGGCCCTCGCTGGTGACGTGGAGCTTGCCGAGCGGCTGCTCGACCGCTGCCCCCTCAAACTGCGCGGCTGGGAGTGGGACTATTGCAAGCGTTCCTGTCACGACGAATTGATGGCCGTCGACACTCTGAAGAACGGACCGACGGGAGGGGTTGCGTATGGTCCCGACGGACGCTGGTTCGCCGCGGGACACGACCACGGGGCCCTCATGTGCGATTCGGAGACCGGTCAGATCATTCGCGTGTTCAAGGGGTCGGGCGGCGAGGTGATCAGCTTGGCCATCAGCCGCGACGGCAAGCGGATCGCCGCCGGGCGCAACGACTCGACCTTCACGATCTGGGACGCGACCGATGGGCGCGTCATGCATACACTCCGGATCAGCGCCTCGAGCGTCAAGGACCTTGCCTTCAGCCCCGACGGCCGGCTGCTCCTCACCGGAGCAGACGGCGCCGGCCCACGCGCCCCCGATTGGCTGAAGCTCTGGGAGGTCGCGACCGGTGTCGAGGCCCGTATGATCCCCTCTAGCAAGGAATACGGCGCCATGTCGGCCGTCGCATATAGCCCGGACGGCCTTCAGGTGGCTTCGGCAGACGCGGACTTCGTCGTACGGCTCTGGGAGGTCGCGACCGGCACACTTCTGCACGAGCTGCGAGGGGGTCACTCCTTGCCAGTCTTCGCCCTGGCGTTCAGCCCTGACGGCAAGTTTGTGGCTTCGGGAAGCAAGGACCGTTCGATCTTGCTCTGGGACGCCCGGCGCGGAGGCAAGCCGATTCGCGGCTATTTCGGTCACGACGGGTTTGTCAGCAGCGTGACGTTCAGCCCCGACTGCAAGCGCCTCGTCTCGGGCGGCAGCGACGGCACCATCCGGTTCTGGGACTTGGAGACCGCTCGACAAATCAAGACCCTCCGCGGGCACGCGAACGTAGTCCAGCCTGTGCGGTTCAGCCCCAACGGCAAGCGCCTGGTCTCCTCGAGCTGGAACTGGCGAGTCCGCACATGGGACGCTTCGGGAGACGACCGACCCCTCACCCGCACGGTCTACAACCCCAATTCCGCGGTCTCATATAGCCCCGATGGCCGACGCTTGGCTGCGACCGGGGATGGAGTCATCAGGGTTTGGGACCCCTCCACCGGCTCGGAAATCGGGACTCTCTCCGACCCGTCCGGTAAAGCGAATCCGGGACCGGGCCTGGCCTACAGTCCCGACGGCCGGCACATCGCCTCGGCCGACTGGGGCGACACGGTCATAATCTGGGACCTGGAGACCGGGCGCCCAGAGCGCGGCTTGCAGGGCCACAAGGGCCGGGTCAACGGCGTGGCCTATTCCGCTGACGGTAAGCAAATCATCTCGGCCGGCGCGGACCATGACCTCCGGCTCTGGGACGCCGCCACCGGGCAAGAAGCGAAGGTGTTTTCCGGACACTCCGATGAGGTCTGCGCCGTTGCTTTTACCCGCGACGGGCGCCGCTTCGCGTCCGTGGGTTTGGACGGGACCTCCCGGATGTGGGACGTAGCGACCGGGCGGGAAGTGTGGAAAGTCGCCGGTCCGTCGCCGCGCTATTTCCCCTTTGGCAATGCTGTCGCGATCAGCCCCGACGGCCGTCGTGTCGCGATCTCGGGGGAAGACTGGGGTTCCGACCACGGGACCGTTACGCTCCGCGACGTCGAAACCGGTCAGACCGTGCTTACCGTCATCGCACATGGTTCCAGCGGCGTGAACGGGGTTGCATTCTTTCCTGACGGGCGCCGGATCGCGACGGCCAGTAGTGACAAGACGGTGAAGCTCTGGGACGCCACGACCGGTGAGGAGATGTTCACACTGAGCGGTCACGGCGACGGCGTCATCGGCGTGGTTTGCAGCCCCGACGGCCAGCGCCTGGTGAGCGTCAGTCAAGACGCCACGCTCAGGGTTTGGGACATCACTCCGGCGGCTTTCTCGGACGGGTTCGGTGAGCGTGTGCTCAACCTGGCCCGGGGCCTTTATCAGACGCCTCCTTCCCTCGCCCAGGTATCCAAGGACCTGATCTCATCTTCCCAGGCCCAGAAACTCCGCAGGCTCATCGTGCTCGACGACCAGATCGCCGCCGCCCCCGATGACCCTTCGCTCCGCGAGTATCGCGGCCTGCTCTACGCCGAACTCGGCTTGTGGGACCAGGCTGCACAAGCCTGGCGCCACCTGCTCGCATACGACTCAGACCACGCCATGAGGGCTACCGCGCTGGCGGCGGCTTGCGACTGGAGAGAACTGGCGCGTGCCCAGAGGGACCTCTTGAAGGAGAATCCCGCGAAGCTGGACGAAAGGCAGGCTACGGAAATCGCCTGGGCCGCCGGCTTGACTCCCCTTGAGGAAAAGGACCACGCGGCGGCGCTCCGATTCGTCGCTCGGGTCCTCGAACTTGGGCCGACCGGCCACTGGCAGGCATTCGGCCCTGGGCTCATCGACTTGCGAGTGGGCCGTTATGAACAGGCCATCGCCAGGTTGCTTGACGTCCACGAGCCGGGCGCGATGGGTTCCTACTTCACCTGGCCAGCGCTCGCGCTGGCCCATCACCGGCTCGGGCACCGCGCCGAGGCTCGCAAATGGCTGGAGCAAGCCCGCCAGACCGCGGCGCTGGGGCAATCGTCGTCGCGTCCCCCGGCAAACTACGATTTATGGTGGAGCTGGGCCACATTTGTGACTCTACTCCGCGAGGCCGAGGCCGAACTCAACGTCCCGCCTTCGCCTTGATCCGCGGACTTTGAACAGTGGAAGCGCAGGTTGTCCGTTATGGCAGAGCCCGATTCTCTCATTCCCGAAGCGCGGCACGTGCCAGATCGAGTGAGTCATGGGCGATCACTGGTCGCCGACGAACACGGTACTCTCCAGTGCAAATGACTCGGGCGTAGGAGCCGCGAGGCAATTGAGAAAAGCGAAAACCTGTTCCTGCTCGTCCTTCTCGAGATGTCGGAAATCGTGCGCCGACCTGGCGGCTTCGCCACCATGCCAGGCGACCGCCTCAGCGAACGATTGCGCGCGGCCGTCGTGCAAATAAGGCGCGCGGTCGCGCACTGCCCACAACGGCGGCGTGCGCTACTAGCGGCGTTGCTCGGGTGGGACTTTGACAAGCAGCGAGTCCGCGCCCCCGTAGTAACTGGCAGAACCCGCTGACCTCGAATTTGCCGGCACCGGATCGTCCAGAGGTCTTTGATACGTCCAGACAAGCACAGCACCCGTGAAGTTGTCGGAATTGGTCCAGGTCAACAGCGGCCGGTCCTGCATATACAGAAAAAACAACAACACCGCTGACCGCAGAATTCACCAGCGACGGACCAAACGTCTTCACCTTCATGCAAAGCCCTGCCCATGGTTATACCTAACGCGGCCATTTTGTCCCGAGAAAGTGAATACCTCATCCTTGTCTAAATGAGCACAAGGCGACCCTGAGATTTGACTTCCCCCCCACGTCTGATAGGTTCCTAACCGACGGGCCGCGCGGAGCGGGGTTTTGGGCAGTCAGGCTCGAAAGCCCAACCTACGACGGTCCGCGCGTAGACCATTTGGAAGATCAATGATCAACCTCGACGTGGATGTGGCGATAATCGGCGCGGGCTTCGGCGGCAGCCTGATGGCGCTGGTGCTCGAGCGAATGGGCCTGCGGCCGGCGCTGATTGAGCGCGGCACGCACCCGCGGTTCGCCCTGGGCGAGTCGTCGACTCCGTTGGCCGACCTGCTCTTGGGTGAGCTCGCTCAACGGTACGAATTGCCACGACTCGCGCCCTTGGCCGAATACGGGACCTGGCAACAGGCATACCCGGAATTGCCATGCGGGCTGAAGCGGGGCTTCTCGTACTTCCACCACCAGGCCGGCCAGCCCTTTGCGCCGCGCGCCGACCATGCCAACGAGTTGCTCGTTGCCGCCAGCCGCGCGGCGGCCGACGCCGATCTGCACTGGCTCCGCGCCGATTTCGACAAGTTCCTCGTGAATGAAGTCCGAGCGGCGGGCGTTGACTACCTCGACCAGACCGAGTTGACCGAAATCGTCGTTGACACAAGGTGGACACTTCAGGGTCGACGGGGCGACGAGCCGTGCCAAGTGACCGCCGCGTTCATCGTGGATGCCTCGGGCGAAGGGGGCGTGTTGGCCCGGCAATTGGGGATTTCATGCGCACCCGACGAGATGCGCACCAACTCGCGTGTCGTGTACGGGCATTTTCGCGAAGTGCGGCCTTGGCGCGAGATTCTGGACTCGCATGGCGCGAGATTGGCCGACCACACGTTTCCCTGCGACGAAGCCGCGCTGCACCATGTGTTCGACGGCGGCTGGATGTACGTGCTGCGGTTCGACCAGGGTGTGACCAGCGCAGGCTTTCTGCTCGACGCCGCGCGGCACCCGCGCGAGGCGGCCGTGCCGACCGACGACGAGTGGCGGCGCTGGCTCGCGCGGTACCCTTCGATCGCCGAGCAGTTTGGCCAGGCGCGCGTGGTTGCTCCCGAGGGGGGTGTGCGGCGAACGGGTCGCTTGCAGCGTCGTACCCGCTGCGCGGCTGGCGCGAATTGGGCGATGCTCCCCGCGACGGCCTACACGCTCGACGCCCTGCACAGTACCGGCAACGCCCACACGCTGCATGGTATCGAGCGTCTGGCCAGCGCGCTGGCGCGAGCCTGGAACCGTCCGGAGCTGGCCGAAGAAATGCGCGAATACGACCGCATCGTGCAAGCCGAGATCTCGCTGGTCGACCGGCTGGTACACGGCTGCTACCAGGCGTTTGGGCGATTCGAATTGATGACGGCATTCACGATGTTCTATTTCGCCGCCGCGCACACCTGCGAAGAGCGCCGGCGCCGTGGCCAGCCGGCCGAGGCCTTTTTGTTGGCCACCGAAGCGACGTATTGCGAAGGTCTGAGCCGCTGCTACGAACGGCTGCTCGACCTGACGAGCCGCGGCGCGATTGACGACGCCGACGTCGCGAGATTTGAGCGCGAGGTGGCCGATGCCGTGCGTGCCTTCAATACGGCTGGGCTGTGCGACGCATCGCGGCGGAACATGTACGCTTGCTTGGCAACGTAGGTCAGGCTTTCGAGCCTGACGGGGCCATGAGTTCGACAGTAACTGAGGCATCGCATATGCTCTGCTCCAGCCACCGTGAATGTCTGATTCTCGCCTTCATTCTCCCCTTTCATCCCACGATTGACAAGGTAAACTGGGTTAACTGAAGTGGTTTACTTTGGAGTGTTGTTGACGATCGCAGGAATTCCGCCCAATGGAGGGGCGAAATGGAAATTCAACGAGCTCCGCCACTGGGTTCGCAGGTATTAGGGGCTGCCATGCCGGACAAAACAGCCGCTTTTCGGTTTGTCGCCAGGGCGGCCGACGGATAGAATGCGTGGTTTGCCGCCGGGCGGCGAGCCGTAGGTGAAGGCACCTGTGGAAGGGCCGAACGGGTGGAAGGAGAGTTCTCGGTGCAGATCAAGATTTCGACGCGGCACGGCCACTTAAGTGAGGCCACCCAAGCCAAGATGACCACCAAGTTGGAACGGCTGCCGCGGCTATTCGAGCGGCTTTCCGCCATCGAAGTCACGGTCGATTTGGAGCACAAAGACACGCCTACGGTCGACCTTCGGGTGTCGGCCGAGCACAAGCACGATTTCGTGGCGACTGAGCGCGCCGGAGATCTGATGGCCTCGTTGGATGGGAGCATCCACAAGGTCGAACAGCAACTGCGAAAATACAAACAAAAGGTTCAAGATCATCACAAGAGCCCCGGACTCCGGCAGCAAGGCTTGCCCGACGAATTGGGCCTGCCCGACGAGTTGGAGTCGGCCGGCGATTGAGATGTGCGTGGCTTGACGGCGGCGCCGACCGTCACGAGCGCGAGGATCGAGAGAAAGGAGCTTGGTGCATGAAGTTCGCCGACTTCGTGAGCCGTGAGGCGATCAGGGGAAATCTGGCTGCCGCGGACAAGGAAGGAGTCATCCGTGAGATGGCCCAGGCCCTGCTCGACGCCAAAAAGGTCGCCGCAACCGAGGTTGAGAGCATCGTCAAGGCGATCCTCAAGCGCGAGGAGTTGGGGAGCACGGGCATCGGACGCGGCGTTGCCGTCCCGCATACCAAGCACCCCAGCGTCGAACGCTTGATCGGCGCCGTGGCCGTCAGTGCCGAGGGGGTCGATTTCAGCAGCCTCGACGGCGAAAAGGTACACCTCTTTTTCCTGTTGATCTCGCCTCCAGACCGGCCGGGCGACCATTTGCGTGCCTTAGAGAGCGTGTCGCGCCAGCTTCGCAACGACACGTTCTGCAAGTTCCTGAGGCAAGCCAAAAGCTCCGCCGACGTAATGCAACTCTTGGACGAGGCCGACAACAACCAATTTGATTCGTGAGGGATGAGCGCAGAGAAAATCACCCGGATGGTCGTCGTTGCCAATCCCCAGGGATTGCACGCGCGTCCCGCCGATATGATCGTCAAAACGGCGATGCGATTCGCCTCCAAGATCGAACTGGTCAAGGGGACCGAGCGCGTTGACGGCAAGAGCATCCTGGCGATCTTGACGCTTGCCGCTGTGGCGGGAACGCGACTTTCAATCGAAGCCGAGGGTTCCGATGCCGCCGCGGCCCTGGACGCCTTGGCCGACCTGTTCGGCCGTCAGTTTTCCGAAGGAGCCAGTTTTCCCGAAGGAGGAAGGCGGGTCGAAGAATAAGACAGGTCTGAAGAAGACATCAGGGCCGAATATCAAAACAAGGCCGAATAAGAAAACATGCTGAGTTAATGCAGAAACTGCAGGGTATCGCCGTATCGCCTGGCGTGGCCATCGGCGAGGCGTTCGTGATGGACAACGAGGGATTCCGCATCCCACGTCGGTTCGTCGATCGCGACGCCGTCGACGACGAGCTGGAACGCCTCAACCGGGCCATTGAGTCCGTCGCGGTCGAAATCAAACGCAACCGCGATGCGGTTTCGCGCGAATTGGGCAAGGAATACGGCGCGATCTTCGAAGCCCACCTGCAAATGCTCCACGACCCCCGCCTGCGCGGCGAGTTGGAGCAGATGATCCGCGAGCGGCACTACGCTCCCGAATACGCCGTGAGCCGCACGTTGCGGCGTTACGCCAAGGTGTTCCAAACGCTCGATTCGAGCTACCTGGCCGAGCGCGCCAACGACATCTTCGACATCGAGAAACGGCTCCTCCGCAATCTCCTGGGCCGCCGTCGCGAGGAGCTCTCGCGGCTGACGTCGCCCGTCTTGATCCTGGCGCGCAACCTCACCCCCAGCGAAACGGCCAATCTCGACCGCCGTTTCGTGATGGGGCTGGTCACCGAAGTGGGCGGCGCCGGCAGCCATACGGCGATCGTCGCCGAGGGGCTCGAAATCCCCGCGGTCGTGGGCACCGGCCCCTTCATGACCGATGTCTCCGGCGGCGAACTGGTGATTATCGACGGCGACCAGGGGCTCGTGATCCTGCACCCCGACGAAGAAACGATCGCGCGGTATCGGCACGAGGTCGACCAGCGCCGCGCGCTGACGGCGCGGCTCGGTGCACTGCGCGACTTGCCGGCCGAAACCGCTGACGGCCAGCGCGTCGACTTATTCGGCAACATCGAGTTTCCACACGAGGCCAAGCTTTGCCTGGCACGCGGTGCAGGAGGCATCGGCCTGTACCGCACCGAATTCCTCTACCTGGGCGCGGAGACGGAACCCGACGAGGAGGACCATTACCAGGCCTACGCCGGAGTGATCGAAACGATGGCGGGCAGGCCCGTGGTGATCCGCACGCTCGACATGGGGGCCGACAAACTACTGGTGGGATCGAACGACGACGAACGCAACCCGTTCCTGGGCCTGCGCAGCATCCGCCTGAGCCTCCGCAACCTGCCGATGTTCCGCACCCAGTTGCGGGCGATCCTGCGAGCCAGCGTGCTGGGCGACGTCCGGGTAATGTTTCCGCTGATCTCGACGATGTTCGAGCTGCGGCAGGTCAAGATGCTGCTGGCCGACGTGATGGAAGACCTGGAGGAGCACGGCCAACCGTTTCGCCGCGATTTGAAGGTCGGCATGATGGTCGAAGTCCCGTCGGTCGTGGTTCTGATCGACCGCTTCGTCGAGGAGGTCGATTTCCTTTCGATCGGCACCAACGACTTGATCCAGTACACGCTGGCCGTCGACCGCAGTAACAAAGACGTGGCCTCGCTTTACACGGCCGGCGATCCGGCGGTGTTGAGGCTGATCGAGCAGACCATCAACGCGGCGCGGCGGCGCGGTATCGCGGTGAACCTTTGTGGCCAGATGAGTGGCAGCCCCACGTACACGATGTTGTTGCTGGGACTTGGGCTGCGCCAGATGAGTGTCACACCCAGCGCCATTCCCGAAATCAAGAAAATCTGCCGTAGCGTGACCATTGAACAGTGCCAGGCCGTGGCGGGCCGGGCGATGAGCTTGGAAAACGCCCGCGACATCAAGAGCTATTTGAAGGAAGAGTTGAAGAAGATCCTGCCGGAGTTGGCGGGATGAGCGAAATTTCACCCACCGTCGCCCGCGAACTGGTCGCGGGATTACGGCGGCGGGCACTTTTGAGCGGTCCGCGTCACGACGGCAGTGAGGCGGACGAGCGAACCGATGGTTCGACGACAAGTACGCATCCGATTTTGCAAGCACGGAGACCTGAGGCTTCTGGGCCACCGCGATTTAGCGCGCGCCTGGGAGCGGGTTTTTCGTCGCGCCGGCGTGGGCCTGCGGATGAGCGAAGGCTTCCATCCGAAACCGCGGCTGAGTTTCCCCTCGGCCCTGGCGGTTGGAGTATCCGGCGCCGACGAGGTGCTGGAGGCCGAGCTCACCTGTCCCTGGTCCACCGACGAGGTGGCGGCGGCCTTGGCGCGATGCGCGCCGGCCGGCCTGACGGTGACGACGGTGGAGTTGTTGCCCGCCGGCACGCCGGCGTCGCAGGTGCGGCGAGTGGTCTACGAGTTGCCCATCCCGCGCGAACGGCGGCCGGGCCTGGCCGAGCGCATCGCGCGCTGGCTTGGCGAGGGGCCGAAGCCGGTCGACCGTGGGGAGGGGCGCAAACCGGTCGACCTGGGCGCCCTGGTCGAGGGCGTCGAGCTGGACGACGACGTGTTGCGCATGCGAATTCGGGTCACGCCCCAGGGCACGGCCCGGCCGCGCGAAGTGCTCGCGGCGCTCGGACTCGAAGATGTGGAGCGGCAAGGCTTCTTTCTCACACGCACCGCCGTGGAGTTGCAGCCATGACCGACGCCGACCTTCTTCGTGTCCGACGCGCGCGGTCCCTCGCGGAGCGGCCGGTCCATTTGCGTACTCATCCGCTTTGCCGAACGAGAAAGCGAGATCATGAAGCAAGAGATGCTGATCAACGTGTCGCAGCCCGAAGAATGCCGGATTGCGATTGTCGAAGACGGGGTGCTCGAGGAGCTGTACATCGAGCGCAGCAGCCAGGACAACTACGTGGGCAACATCTACAAGGGCCGAGTGGTGAACCTGGAGCCAAGCATCCAGGCGGCCTTTGTCGATTTCGGCGTCGGTCGTAACGGCTTCCTGCACATCAGCGACGTCGAGTCGCAGTACTTTCGCCAGGGCGGTTACGACCCCGGCAAGCCGATCGAGTCGGGCGTGCGCGGCGCGCGCGATTTCGATTTCGGCGACGCTTCCGACTCCGACGACGAGGGGGAGGGGGAGGGCGACGACGAACCCAACGGCGGCAGCTCCAACGGTGGCCGCAGGCCGCGCGGCCGGCGCCCGCGACCCGGCGCCAGGCCGCGGGTCAAGCCGCCAATCCAGGAAATCCTTCGCCGCGGCGACGAGGTGCTGGTGCAGGTGATCAAAGAAGGGATCGGCAGCAAGGGCCCAACGCTTTCGACCTACATCAGCATTCCCGGCCGTTACCTGGTGTTGATGCCCGCCTTGGGGCGCGTTGGCGTTTCGCGCAAGATCGAGGACGACATCGCGCGGCGCAAGTTGCGCGACGTGATGCTAGAGCTCAACCCGCCCAAGGGGCTGGGTTTCATCGTTCGCACGGCCGGCGTCGATCGGACCAAAAAAGAGCTTTCGCGCGACCTGGCCTATCTCTTGCGGCTGTGGAAGGTGATCGTGCGGCGGATCAAGAAGTTTCCCGCGCCGATTGACATCTACGAAGAAAGCGACATGATCATCCGCACGATCCGCGACGTCTTCACCGGCGACGTCGACTCGATCTACATCGACGAGCCCGCCGCCTACGAGCGGGCCAAGGAGTTCTTGCAAATCGTGATGCCTCGCTACGTCAGCCGCTTGCAGCTTTACGAGGGCAAGGAACCGTTGTTCCACAAGTACCGTCTGGACGACGAGATCGCCTTGATTCAGCAGCGGAAGGTGGCCTTGAAGCAGGGGGGCGGCATCGTGATCGACCAGACCGAGGCCCTGGTGGCCATCGACGTCAACAGCGGAAACTTCCGCGCCGAAGACAACGCCGAGGAAACCGCCTACCAGATGAACCTCCTGGCCGCCAAAGAGATCGCGCGGCAGTTGCGCTTGCGCGACCTGGGCGGCGTGATCGTCAACGACTTCATCGACATGCGTAAGGATCGGCACCGCCGCAACGTCGAGCGGGCATTGCGTGACGCGGTCAAGCGCGATCGGGCGCGCACGAAAATCCTCCGCATCAGTCCCTTTGGCCTGATCGAAATGACGAGGCAGCGCATTCGCCCCAGCCTGAAGCGGAGCGTGTTCAAGGACTGCGAGGATTGCGGCGGGACGGGTGTGGTCAAGACGGCCGAGAGCATGGCGATCGAGGCCGTGCGGCTGTTGATCCTGGCCACGCAGCAGGAAAACATCGCCCGCATCTCGATTACCGTCGCCGACGACGTCGCGACGTACCTGAACAACAAAAAGCGGCGCGAGTTGTCGCGGTTGGAGGACGAGAGCGGGATCGTGGTGCAGGTCCTCGCCGATGAAGATGTTTCGCCTGAGCACCTGGTACTGGTGTGCCACGACGAAAGCGGACGGGAGATCAAGTTCCCGCACGGGTAGCCGACCAAGTCGGCATGCTCAATCGCGTTAAATTGGCGCTGTTTTGGCCATTTTCGCCTCTCGACGGGCGGAAGCTGTGCTGCTAAAATGCTGAGCTTTGACCAACTTTGGATGAGTGGACCCATCATGTACGCGATCATTTCCGACGGCGGACGGCAATACAAAGTGGAAGAGGGGCAGGAGTTGGTGATCGACTACCGCGATGTCGCTCCCGGCAGTGAGCTCTCGTTCGATCGCGTACTCGCTTGCGGCGGCGATGGGACGACCAAACTAGGCCAACCTGTTCTCGCCGGGGCTACAGTCAGGGCCGAGGTGTTGGGCGCCGAATTCGGTCCCAAGCTCGTGGTCCAGAAGAAGCGGCGTCGCAAGAACATGCAACGCAAGAATGGCCACCGCCAGGTCAACACTCGCGTGCGAATCAGCCGCATCGAAAGCTGATCTCCAAGGCGCTTCAAAGGTGCAGGGCCAGCAAATACCCCACGATCCCCAGCCCTAAGATCGCCAGCAACAGCGATATCACAATCCCCAAGGGCCAACGGGCCATCGGCTGGGGCGAGCCTTGACGCATGTGGCGGAGGAACTGCGCATGCTGCCGCGCGGCAAGCAGGTTGGCGGCAACTCCAAGAACCACCAGCGCTGTTCCGATCCAAAGCGAGAGCCCCGTCGAGCGTGCGGGCTCGGCATGGCCAACGGCCGCGACCTCTCTCAGAAACAAGCCGAAACGCGCCACGACGAAGCCAAAGCCCATTAGCGCCAAGCCCGTTCTGATCCAGGCCAAGAGCGTTCGCTCAGCCGCCAGGCGGGTTCGTATGTCTTCCGAGCCTTGACCCGCCGTGCGTGAGGGTGATACCGTACTGTCCTCGGGCGGTTTTGGCATCCGTCAAACGGCCTTCTTGCCGCGGGCGATCCTCGCCGCGGGCACCGGCTCTTTCTTACCTCCCCGCTTGCGTACCGGCGCTTTGGTTTCCAGTTTGGTCAGGGCAATCGCTCGGTTGTTCGTTGCCGCAGGCTTCTTCTTCGTACGTTTCGACGGCGGTTCCGCGGTCGCCGTGGCACTCGGTCCGCCGTTACGGCTCGATGCACGTCGCTTTCGCCCGCCGGCCTTTGTTGTGGCCTGGCCCGAAGAAGCGGATGAATCGAGATCGATCCCGAACATGGCTCCCAGGTCCTCTCCAGCCAATGCGTCGCCCGCCGAACCCAGCGCTCCGGCGAGGTTGTCGTCCGAAACGGCCTGGCTGACCAGCTCGCTGTGGTCGACGTCGCGGAGGAGGAACAAAAGCTGAGGTTCCTCATCGAGCTGTGCCGCGACGCCATAGAGTACCGCGGCAATGTGTTTGCACAGGCCGGCCGAATCCGGACAACTGCACGACATGCTGATTTCATTGGGGTGCGGAAACAGGCCGTCTTTCTCACGTGTCAGCCGCTTCATCACTCCGTCGGAAAAACGGCCGGCCAGCAGTTCGAGCAGCGAGTCGATCGATTCCGAGCACTCGGCCTTGATCCGCTTCCAATCGGCCGGTTTGAGTCGGTCGATCTCGACCTTGACGGTGTAGACTTCGGAGCCGCTGACGAAGGCCTTCACCCGGCCGGGTTGGATGTGGAGGTCGATCACCGAACCGTTGCGAACGTACGTGCGGCCGCGCGGCAGGCGGTTTTCGAAATCGCTGTAGCGCTCGAGATTGTCGCACCAGGCTTCTCCCCAAAAGGTGCGGGCGATCTTACGGCCTTCGATTTTCACGGGCCGCAGCTCACGTTTTTCTTTCTTGGCCCGTTTCGCCGCGAACCTGGCTGCCTGGGCGCGTCGCTTGGCCACGGGCACGTATGGTTTCCATTCCCCCCAGTACATGTTCGACTCCTTTCAATCGAGCGAGCGGCGGCCGCACCGCACCGTGCGGGATACAACGGCCGCCGCCACGATCAACATAACGCGCGGCCGGCATTGTAGCCAAGTCCAGCCTGACCTCACTCCTCCGCCGAGGCGCGCTCGAGGTCGAGGGCGACGAATTTGAGCAATTCATCTTCGCTCAGCTCGGTAAGCGCCGTCTCGCCGCCTTGGTCCAATAACTCGTCTGCCAGTTGCTGCTTTTCCGCCAGCATGAGGTCGACGCGTTCTTCGATTGTGCCGCGACAGACGAACTTGTGGACCAGCACGTTCTTTTTCTGGCCGATGCGAAACGCGCGGTCGGTGGCCTGGTTCTCGACGGCCGGATTCCACCAGCGGTCGAAATGCACCACGTGCGAGGCCGCCGTCAGGTTCAAGCCCGTGCCGCCCGACTTGACCGAAATCACGAAAAACGGCGGTCCGCCTTCCGCCTGGAATTGCCTGACCAGCTCCTTTCGCTTGCCGACCGCCACACCGCCGTGCAGCACCAGGCCCGGCCGCCCAAACACCCCTGCCAGGTACTCGGCCAGCGGCTCGGTAAGCGTTTGAAACTGCGTGAACACCAGCACTCGCTCCTGCCGTTCGATGATTGTCCGGCAAATCGTCGCCAACCGCTCGAATTTGCCGCTGTCGCCAGGCAGAAACTCGGCCTCGCGCAGGTACTGCGAGGGATGGTTACAGATTTGCTTGAACTGCATCAAGGTCGAGAGCACGATCCCGCGGCGTTCCATTTCGTCGGCCGACTTCAGCCGCCGTGCGAATTCCTTGACGGCCCGTTCGTAGAGCACCACCTGCTTCTTGGCGAGCCCGCAATAGACTCGCATTTCGGTCTTGTCGGGCAGGTCGGGGACGATGGCCGGATCAGTCTTCATCCGCCGCAGAATGTACGGCCGAACCAGCCGCCTCAGGGCGCCGAAGGCCTGGGCGTCTTGCTGCGTGTTCAGTCCTTTGACGAACTTCTTGAATTGCGAGGCCGAGCCCAAAAGGCCCGGGCAACAGAAGTCCAACAACGACCAGACATCGCCCAGGTGGTTTTCCACCGGGGTCCCTGTAAGCACAATCCGCGCGGAGGCGTCGAGCTGTTTGACGGCGCGGGTTTGAGCGGTCGAGGCGTTCTTGATCGCCTGCGCCTCGTCGAGCACGACCAACTGCCAGGCCACTTTCCGCAGCCAATCGTTCCGCCAGACCAGACTGTAGGTGGTGATGACGACGTCGAACTCGGCCAACGCCCGACTCGGATCGGCCGCAACGCCGGCCAGCGTATCGGCATCGCACTCGGAGCGGTGCGCGTAGAAGGCACTCAACGTCGGGGCGAACCGCTCGAGTTCCTGTTTCCAGTTGCCGACCAATGAGGCGGGTACGACCAGCAGATTCGGCCCACGGCCGGGCGGCCGGCCTTCGCGCCGGCGCTGCAACATTAAGTCGATTACTTGCACCGTCTTCCCCAGCCCCATGTCGTCGGCCAGGCAGGCGCCCAGTCCCAGCCGTGTCATGAACCAGAGCCAGCGTACGCCCTCGGCCTGGTAAGGCCGTAGCGTGGCCCGCAAGTCACGGCCGGGCTCGAAGCCGGTCACACCACTGGGGTCACGGATCGTGGCCAACGTCTGTCGCAGCCAGCCGCCGGCGTCGACTCGCATCCACTCGGCGGCACGTGGTTTCGCGTCGTCTTCGAGCGTCGCGCCCGACAATAGCCGCATGCCGTGGATGAAGTCGATGCCGTTGGCGTGCTGGTGCTCGAGATGTTTCCAGTGTTCCAACGCCTCTTGCAGCTTCTCACGATCGACTTCGACCCAACGTCCGCGCAGCAGCGTCAGGCCCTCGGTCGCGGCCAGGATTTGCCGTCGCTCAGCGGCTGTGAGCCGTTCGCCGTCGAGCGCGAGGTCCACCGAGAAATCGAGCATGTTGTCCGCGCCGAGTTGGCTCGACGCGCTCTGTCCGATCCGCACCTGCACCTCCGCCCGGGGCGGCCGGCGCGCGTTCCACCAATCGGGAACCTGGACCACCAGGCCGCTTTGTTCCATCCGAGGCACTTCGGTCAGGAAACGGTGCGCCTGGGCGATCGACCAGGCCTGCGGTTGGAACAGGTCGCGGCTGTCGAGCAGCTCGCGAACCAGCGCGCAGTTTTCGGCCGCCCGCCGTACGGGAGCCAGCAGGGCCGCCAGGCGCTCCTGGTTCCTCTCTCCGGCGTATTGTTTGAGTGCCTCGCCCAGGGGCAGATGTTTCAGCCTCGCCGCCGACGAAATGCCATGGGTGTAGGTCGCCAGAAAGGCAAATGGCCGCCTGGGGTCGCGGCGGTTCTCTGCCAGGTGAAATGTGACGCGGCCCAGCAGGTGCCAAAGCGGGTTGACGCTCCGCAGGAACGACTCCCAACCATCGGCGTGCGCGGCGGCGCGAGCCAGCACCAACTCGCGAAGCTCGCGCCACAGGCGGCGCAGCGAATCGGTGGTGAGGTACTCCAGCCCGCGCATTGGCGGCGCCGCGGCAATGAGCTCCTCCAGCTCTTCCTCGCCCGGGGGCGGCAACAGGTCGTTGCCCGCGGACTTCGCCGCGTGGGCTGGTACCGTTTCGCCGAGACCGCAAAGCGCATGAAAGAACCGCGCGGCCAGGTCGCGCCAGAACACCAACGCGGCGGGCAATCGCTCTTCCAGCGATTGCGAAGCGAGCTGGTACAGTCCCGCTGCCGACGATTCGGCAAAGGCATTTTCTAGCGCCACTGCCGTCGCCGACGGCAGCTCCGGCGCGTCTTCGACGTCGGTTTCGAACGCCAGCCTTCCCGTGGGCGTGATCGCGATACGGCATCCCATGGCGACGACGATACCGTGGAAAGCAGCTCTGTGAAAGCGTGAATTGCCGTCGACCACCTTGATCGCGACGGCGGCCCGCTGCCAACATTGAACGTTAACGGCGTTGGTCCAGCGCCGAACGCTGCTGAGCCTGGTACACCGTGCCGTAATCGCCGCGAATACTCTGTTTGGTATGAACGTATGCCAGGAAGCTGCCTGAAATCGCCAGTTGCAGCACGCACAAACCGGCCAGGACGGTTCGGCGCCGGTTTCGAAGCGCGCTATCACCGCGGTCGCCGAGCGCCAGCCGCGCCAGCCAAAGCATCTCGAACGGCTGGGCGATGACGTTGTAGTGGCGGTGGATCGGCAACAGGCAGAAAGTCAGCAACAGTCCATATCCCCAGAGCACCGCGTTCTGGGCCAATTGGGTAGATGCCGGGTCGCTGAACGTTCCTGTAGGACTAGCGCCGCGGGCGCCGGCGCGACGTACCGCGCCGCCGACAATGCAAACCGCCGCCGACACCACGGCGAGGTGCAACGCCGCGACAAGCCAGGTCGGGTGACCGTGCCAATGCGGTTTGCTTAGAAAATCGACGGCGTCTTTGCCCAAGGCATAATCAATTCCCAAGCCGAATGGCTCGAGACACCAGCGAATCCAGAACTTGAACTCAACCAGGTGGCTCCACTTAAGCGGCAGTGCCGGCCCTTGGCCATGGGTCCGCACAAGGTGCTCAAGCCAAGGCAAAAGAGGAAGCGCCCCAAGCGCGCCGCCGACGAACCAGTACCGCCAGGCGACACGTTGGCGGCCGAAGAGCCGGGTCCAGAGTGCGAACGCTGCGGCAAATATGAATCCGCCCATGTGGATCTGTCCCAGCACTGCGCCGATCAGGCCCCAGCCGAACGCAGCGCCGCGCCGTTCGCGGCGGAACCAGCACATGAGCATGATCATGATGAACGCCGGAAGTACCGATGGCGGCCAGATCTTGCGGTGGAAGAGTACCGCCAGCGGATTGACCGCCAACAATGCCGCCGACCAATACCACGGCTCGCGCTCACCGGCTGGTACGAACCAGCTCGTCAGGACCACTTGCAGCAACAGGGCCAGCACGTTGAGCACCTGTACGGTGCGCACCAACTCGACCGGGTCGCGCGCATCGCAGAGCCACCCTAACGCGACGAACACCCACAGGCTCATGCCCGGATTGTCGCGTTCGACGCTGGATGGCATTCCAACCCCAGGGAGCGATCCGGTTTGGATGGCTTGTTGCACATGCTCGAACGTCCAGATCTCGTCGAGCTTGTATTCCATGTCGTTTGCCCAAACGAGCCGCAAGGCCGCGCCGGCCGATAGGGCGATGGCCAAAGCGATCGCCCATTTCAGGCGGCCTGTCGAGGCCCTGTCGCTCAGTTGGCAAGCCGAATCGGGCAAATCGAGCGCACGGTTCACATCCCGGCCATCAGTGACGGGCAAGGTTGCACCTGCGGAGTGGTTTCTGACAGTTGAGATGGAATCACCGACAACGGCATGGAAGGGGGCATTCGGATGGGCATTTCTGCCCTCTTTTCGGCAGTTACGCGGTGGAACTTTAGTGCTATTAGGCAATCATTGCTAGCGGATAAGTATTGCCCTGAGGATCGAGACGATCTCTTGTCGTCCGGCCTGGCGGCAGTGATAATCGAAGCCATGATTCAAGACAGTATTCCCGATGGCCGACGAAGTCTGGTTCAGCTCGCCGTCACGATCACAATGGTGGCCTGCTGCGCTCCGGCGGTCGCACTCGATATTCCCGCCAAGCACCACGCTTGGGGACGTTTCCAACCGGGAAGCTGGGTGCGGTTGCGAGAGACCTTGCTCTCCGTCGGTGCCGACGGGAAAGAGACGATTCATTCCACCACCGTTACCATTATCCGCTTGGAACACGTCGACGCCGATGGCGTGACGTTGGGGCGCGAGGTCACGCTCGGCGACGGCGAACCGACGGCCAGTTCGGCCGCGCTCGGCTGGGACGGCTTGCCCCGCGACGTCGAACGCGCCACGAAGCTCAGCCTCGGCGAGATCAAGATTGGTGGCATTACCTTTATCTGCCAGACACATGTACTGAAGACGCGCGACGAAGAGGGCGCCACGACCGAGACCAAATGGTTTTACTGCCCCGACCGATCGCCGTACCTGCTCAAGAGGATTGCCCGCACCGAAGGTGAAGCGAAGCGGTTCGTATCGTTCGAAGTGCTCGAACTCGGTGTGCCTCGGCAGGTGCTCGGTCAGGAACGTTCCGCGGCGAAGTTCAGCCTGATCGAGAATACGGCGCAGCGGTCGTCGAAAGGGACTGGATACCTGGTCGACGAAGTGCCCGGCGGGCTGGTAGAGTTCGAGGCCGAGATCCGCGACAGCGGGAAGGAGGGGCGGCTCCATCGTCGGCGCGTCGTGCTCGAGGCGTACGAGGTTGCTCAGTAAGCTATTACAACCTGACGACCTTTCCCTTCGCGGCCGAACGCTCCGCTGCCGCCACGGCGGCGACAGCAGTTCGGGCTTCCAGGGTCGTCACGACCGTGGGCCGCTCGCCGCGGGCGACGCAGCCGGCGAAATAAGCCATTTCGGTCCGTAGCGCGCCGGTCAATTCGCCGTGCATCTCAGGCCAGTAAAGCGTGTCGGGGTAGTCGATTCCGCGCTTGCCCTGAATCACCACGTTCGTATCGCCACCGTGAACGTAGATCGATCCGTCGGTACCGATGATCTCAAGCTGTTCGTGAATTTTAAACGGTGTGCCGGCGGGCAGAAACCAGACGTTTTCGATCACGCCAATCGCGCCGGTATCGAAGCGGTACATGGCCCAGCCGATATCCGGGTGCTTGAGTGCTCGCACGCTCTCGGTCAGAGCGTACGCCGTTTGGATCGCCGCTCCCGACATCCAGAGCATCAGGTCGGTATCGTGAATGCCGTCGCCCAGGAGCGGCCCGATGTTCTCCAGCACGCTGGCGCTTCGCGCGGCTGGAATGTTGCGGCGGGCAAACATCGAAACGACGCGGCCGATTTCTCCGGCGGCGATCCGTTCGCGGGCCAGGGCATAGCGCGGGTTGAAGCGGCAAATGTGCCCGACCATCAGGGTGCGGTTCGCACGTTCGGCCGCGGCGATCATCCGGTCACAGTCGGCCGGGCGGCGGGCCATAGGCTTCTCCAAGAGCACGTGTTTGCCGGCCCGAAGCGCCGCCAACGTCGGCGCCAGATGGTGGTCGACATGCGTTACAACGCTGACCGCCTCAATTTCGGGATCGGCCAGGAGCTCGTGGTAGTCGCGGTAATCGCGAGGCACAGCCAGCCGCCGCTTGATGTCGCGCCGCCGCTGGTCGTTGCGCGTGCAGATCGCGCGCAATTCGAGGTTCGGCAGCGCCGCAGCCACCTCGGCATGCTTTTCGCCGAAGAATCCCAAGCCAATCACACCGTAGCCGATCGTGCGCACACGTCAATTATCGGAGACGGTCCGCGGCCCGTCAAGGAAACCCAGCAGCTCCAGTGGTTGGGCGATGACCGTTGCGGCGCCGGCGGCGCGTAGCTCATCGACCGAGCGGAAACCCCACGCGACTCCGATCGGGCGCATGCCCGCGTTGAGTGCGGTTTCCATATCCACGGCGGAATCTCCAACGTAGACGATCTCGCCCACGGCGATGCCAAGACACTGGGCAATCTCAAAGGCCGCGGCAGGGTCGGGCTTTCGCGGGACGCCTTCCCGCTGGCCGAACACCGCTTCGAAGCGGGCCGGGAAGTAGTGCTCGACGCAGCGCAGGGCGAATTCGTGCGGCTTGTTCGACAGGACCGCCAACTTCAACCCTCGCTCGGTCAGCGAGTTGAGCAGTTCCGGAATGCCCATGTATGGCTTCGTGTGGACATTCCAACTCAGGCCATAGGCGATCTGGAATTCGCCGACGCAATGAGTGATGATGTCGTCCGTTCGTCGATCGGCCGTAAGTGCCCGATGAAAAAGCACGGCAACCCCGTCGCCGACGAACCGTCGGTACTCCCCGAGCGCGTGGGCCGGAAACCCGAGCCGCGACAACACGCTGTTGGCCGCTTCGCCGATGTCTGCCAGCGAATCGAGTAACGTCCCGTCGAGATCGAAGACGACGGCGCGGTATACTGGGTTTGAAGTCGACACGTCGGGGCGTTGCTGAGCGGAATACCCGACCTAAGGACCAGTCGATTCGCGTCGAAGAGGTCGTCGAGGGACGACGTGTGTGGCCAGGCCGAGGAACTCGAGAAACTTGATGAAGTAGTAGTTCAAGTCGATTTCCCACCAGCGGTGTTGCACCGAAGCGGAGGTCGGGTCGTGATGGTGGTTGTTGTGCCAACCTTCACCGCCGGTGATAAACGCCACGAACCAGTTGTTGCGACTTTGTTCGCCCGTTTCATAGTGGCGATAGCCGAACAGGTGGCTCAGCGAATTGACGGCCCACGTGATGTGCCAGACGTAGACGGTCCGTGCGATCACGCCCCACACCAGCAAGCTAAGACCGAATTGGAGTCCGACCATCCACTCGCCTGAGCTGGTCCAACCGGTCACCAACCCCGTCAGAAAGAACACCAGAGCGTGGGCCAGATAGATGCAGCTTGCCGCGGCGCGGTGCTTTTCCAGGTACATGTAATACGGGTCGTCGAGAATGTCCCGCGCGTACTTGTAATATGACTCAGCACTGTGGGTGGCACGGTTGTCGAACAATAGCCAGCCGATGTGCGACCAGAAGAAATTGACCAGCGGACTGTGCGGATCGCTGGGATCGTCGGAATGCTGGTGGTGCATGCGGTGCCAGCACACCCATCGTGCCGGCGTGTTTTGTCCGCAACACAGCGCGATCGTGACCATCGACCTCTCGAGCCACTTGGGCACGCGAAAACTGCGGTGTGTCAGCAGGCGGTGGTAGCAGACCGGTACCCCCAGTTGGCCAAACACATTGACGCCCAAAACCAGGCAAATCAATCCGGACCAACTGAAGAGCCAGGGTACCGTGATCAGCAGGGCCAGGAGGTGCATGACCAATAGCGGCAGAGCGTAATCCCAACGCAGATCACCGCGTTCGGGATTCGAGTGCGGCGCAGGCCGAACATCGAGCGAAGGCGACGTACCACGGCCAGCCGGATACCTGGACTCCGTTGATCGCCGCGGGGGCTGTAATTGTACGAGCAAGATGAGGTGTCCAGGGACCTCCGCCGACGGCTGGGAAAGGCGAAATCGCCCTCACCTATTAGCTGAGCACGGACGGAAGTGGCCGGCAGTGTAGCAGATTCACAATCGCACGCGATAGGAATTCCGCCCGCGAAGGGCCTGTTTTCTTGTCGGCGACGTAATCCAGGCAAGTTGGGGGGCTGCCATGCCTTTTTGTTCCACGTTTTCTGGTCAATTGATGTTTCAAGGATTTGCCACGAGGCTAGATCCTTGTAGCGCTGCGGCCTTACCGCCGATAAACAAGAGAGTCAAAAAAAGTCGTCCGACAATGACAAGGAGGTTGTTGCCGTGGCTGTTTTCATTTGCCGCCCCCGGCGGTTCGCTTCGTGGCTGTCGATGCTAGCATGCCTCACGTTCGTCGGCAGCGCCTCAGGACAGGCGCTTGTGCCCGGTACGGGCGAGCGAATCGCCAAGGTGGGCGACGACTTCGAAGACCCCAATTGGGGCTACACTTTCAACAATCCCAAGAATAGCTCCGAGCTTGACGGCAAATCGCGCTTGCCCGACGGCTATTCGAACAACCGCCGCTGGTTCGAAGGGCCGATGCGCGGGAATCCCGACGTGCTGCGCCGCGTGCCCACGCCCGAGGGCGGTCTGCCGGGAAGCGAGGGATCGCTGTTGATTCGCACATTGCAGGCCGGTACGCCCGGCAAGCCGAGCGGGCACAGCCAGCAGGACGACCTGATCGTCAATGTCCGCACGCACATGGGAGGTACGATCCCAGTCTCCTGGCTGCCAAGTTGCGTGGTGCGGGTTTACATGCCACCGTTTGACGAGTGGGAAAAACGGACGGGTAACACATTCGCGCTGCGAGCGGGAACGCATGGCGTGCGTCCCAAGGGGGAAGGCGAATCCGAAGAATACTGGCCGGGCATGTTCATTCAATTCCAAAGCAAGGCCGACCGCCGGCACAAGCAGAACGCTGCCCATTTTCTGTTGCGGGCCGGACCAAGTGGCCAGGATTTCAAGGGACCGGAAATCACCGAGACCGGCTGGTGGACCTTGGGCATATCGTTCACGGCTGACGGGCAGGTACACTACTATGCCAGCCCCGGCGTCGACGACCTGACGACCAAGGACCACATCGCCTCGCAGTATCCCTATGGCTTCCGTTGCCAGCGATTCGAGACGTTCTTCTTCGACATCATCGCGGCCGATGACGGCAGGACCTGGTCGACCCCCTGGATCATCGACGATGCGTCGCTCTACTTGGCGCGGCAGCCCAAGGTCGCCGCCAAGCCGAATGTCGCGACGCAGCCACGGAAGCGCGGGCGGAAGCGTTAGTTCAGGCCGCCTTCGCTCGTGCCGGCATCCAGGGAGTCTTACCTGCGGCCGTCTCCCAATAGGGTCCGTTCAGCGCCCACAAGCCCTCGACGTGACGCACCGCGCCACCCGCCTCAACGACGGCCCGGCCGACGCCGGAGAACGAGTCGCCGTAGTCGTGTCCAGAAATAATGAGGGCCCCGACGCGTTGGGCCCAGGCGATGTCGGCCTTCGTGGCTTCGTAGCTGTGGTCGGCGTCGAGAAACACCATCGATGGCCGTTCGCCGCGGTACTCGGCGTAGAACGCGTTTTTGTCGCAGGAGCGCACCTCGACGTGGCCCGTTTCGGTCAGGTATTTGAGTACTTTTTGCGTGAGCGACACGTGCGTCAACGGACTGACGTTCCAGGGGTTCCACGAATAGTTGTCGACCGTGACGACCTTCTTGTGCGGCGCCTTCCAAGTGGCGATCCGCGTCGTGGTTTCGCCGAACAGCGTGCCGATCTCGATGATCGGACCGGGCAAGGCGTTCGACCTTTCGACGATCTCTTGGAGCAAGACGCACTCGTCCGGAACGACGATCGTTCCCATGTCGAAGGCAAGTCGCGACAGGTCGAGTTTTGAGGCGAAGAACAGGGAGAGCTTCTCACGTTCGTCAGAGCAACGGTGCAGGAGCTCGGGGTCCCTCAAGAGCTTCTTGATGTGCCGGCGGTGCTCTTCCTTCGCGCAATCATGAAGGAGCTCAGGATCTTCGAGGAGTTTCTTGATGGCCTGTCGGTGCTTGCGACAACCGTCGAAGTAGCGCCAGCTGCGTTGCAGGAATTGAAGAGGAGTGAAGGGTGCATGCGGCACGTCAGGATTCTCCCTAAGGTGTGCCAAACTCGAATAGCATGGGGAGATTTCGCCCAAGCGTTCGACGTGGGGGCGGGAGTATAGCGACTTTACCTTGCCGGTCAAGCCGCTTTCGCGCGCGCCGGTATCCAGGAGGATTTACCCGGGGCAGTCTCCCAATAAGGTCCGTTCAGCGCCCACATGCCTCCGACGTGGCGCACCGCACCGCCGGCTTCCATGACTGCCTGGCCGACGCCCGGGCAACAATCCCAGTAGTCGTGACCGGAGATGATCGTCGCCCCAACACTTTTGGCCCACGCGATGTCGGCCTTGGTGGCTTCGTAGCTGTGGTCGGCATCGAGGAACACCATCGACGGACGTTCGCCGCGGTATTCGGCGTAGAACGCGTCCTTCTCGCAGGAGTGCAGCTCGACGTGACCCGTCTCGGTCAGGTACTTGAGCACCCGGCGAGTGAGCGACTCATGTGTGAACGAGCTGATTTTCCAAGGGTTCCACGAGTAGTTGTCGACCGTGATGATCTTCTTGTGCGGCGCTTTCCAGATGGCGATCCGCGTCGTGGTTTCGCCGAAGAGCGTGCCGATCTCGATGATTGGACCGGGCAGGGCGTTCGACCGCCCGACGATTTCCTCAAACAGTTCCCGCTCTTGTGAAAACACCATCGTACCCGTGTCAAAGGCGATCTGCGACAGGTCGAACTTGGAGGCGAAGTACAAGAAGAGCTTCTCATGCTCTTCGGCACAGCGGTGCAGCAGATCGGGGTTCTCCAAGAGCCTCCTGATGTCCTGGCGGTGCTTGTGACATTCGCGGAAGTAGCGCCAGCCGCGTCGCAGAAATTGCAAGGGAGCAAAGGGTGCTTGAGGCACGGCAGGGTCCTCCATGGGGTATGCCAAGCGCAAAGTGCAAGGCGCGACGCCACCCCGGGCAGTCGACGCGGGGCGGGAGTATAGTGACTTTACCTCCGGGGTCAAGGCGACTCCACCATTAGCGCCGCGGGGGTTCGATCGAGATCCGCTTGACCATCATCGCGCCCGGCCCCTGGTGTAGCACAGCGACGAAGGCGCATTGGCACGCTCGTCGGAGGTTCACATGGACGAGCTCGGAGCATTCTCCACCGCCGCTGCCGGTGGGTGGCAGGTCCTTGACTTGCCCGTCCGGCGCGACGAATCCCACGTGCAGTTTGCCGACGGGGGCCGCCCCTTTCGCCTCGGCCGCATACTCGACTTTCACCTGGTAATCACCAGGTTTGAATAGCAACGAGGGCACGATGGCAAGCACACCGGCCGGCGCACCGGAGGGCGTGTGCCAGGGAACCCAGGAAACGTCCGGGGCGCGTAGCGGATGAAGAGCCAAGGAGACCAGCGCCATCGTCGCCCACGCGGCGCGGCACCGTTCGCGCGTGAGCCAACTAGAAGCCCACAAGAGGGCGCCAAATAAGAGGAACGTGTAATTAGGTCCATGCTGCCACTGCGATTCCCAACAGTGCCAGAACGGAAGCCAGTCGCGCAGCGCCGGATACAGGCCATTGTAGGCCCAAAGGGGCGTGTCTAGACATCCTTGCAACAGTCGATCACTGCCGCGAAGCCAAGAACCTGCCAACCAAAACTGAAGCAGCAAACACACCGCGCACGTTGCTACCAAGGAGCGCGGACTACGTTCGAACAGCCGGCGCGCCGCGTACGACACCGGAAAGCACCAAAGGAGCACAGAACTCCAGGCGAAGCGTCCCGCGAGCGAACCGCCGCCGTACAAATTCGGGTGTAAACAATTGGGCACAAGCAACGAGGCGCCGAGCAAGGCCAACCAGATCAAGATACGACGGGAGTTTCGCCACATTTGCCCTATTCCGACCAGACCAAGCAAGAAAAACGGCTGCTGGAGGAACATCCCTTGGGCCTGGTCCCAGTGCAACCCGAAGAAGATCATCACGTTCTTTGGGAGATCGATGCAAAGGCCTTCATTCGTTCCGTAGGGCCCAAGCGGGTTGGCGAACGCATAGTGGTTGTAACAGGCCAGCCCCGACAACGAGCCGATCAACACTGCAGCCGACACGAAACGGCGAATCGGGTGCTCCATTCTGCAAAGACCAAGGTATCCGACCAACAGAACGAAGGCCGGCGCCGCTTGCTTGATATGCAGGCAGGGTAGAAATGCGACGATCGCGACGAAGGCAACAAACCGTAGTCGCGTCGCGTTGATGCCCGCGCTTCGGCCAACCACAAAATTGGCCGCGTACAACAACATCAGCCCGCTAGGCAAATCCGGATATATCTGATCGGCGCCATCGGCGAACGGCATTCCCAGTGAGATTGTCAACGTGACGAGCAACGACCAGCCTGGCGATGGGAACCGGTGCGCGACGACCCGGTAAACGATGAACGGCACCAGGCTCGTAAGCAGAGAAAGCCATATCCTGACGCCCGGCGCGCCGCCAACGAACCATCCCGGGGCGATCAAGAGTGGCAAACCGAGGCCGTGCATACTATGGTAGCCGCGGGGCGACTTGACGACGCATACTTCGGTCCATGGAAAGCCAAGGGAGGTATAATTGTTCTCCACCGCGACATCTCCATCTCGCACGATGCTTTCGGCGATTGCCACGTAGCGAGGCTCGTCACCAAATAGCGGGTTGGCGCGACGATGCAGCGCGATGCCCACGTATGCGACTGCCGGAAAGAGCAGCACGAGCCGAATGACCCATGCTCGGCGGTTACTCGATTCGCCACCGGCGACGACATTGTTCATTGAACCGACCCAATTCGCGCCCGAGCTTCATGCAGCCGCCAGCAGCACTAGCGCGGCCGTCAGGCCGATCATCCCGATGCTGGCCTTGTCTTTCAAGGCGAATACTACGGGGTCGTCGCTCACCTGCTTTCGCCGTGCCAAGAGCCAGAAACGAGTGATCCAGTACAGCAACACCGGGCAGATCAACCAAAGCACCCAGGGACTGCGGTAGAGGGCCCCGACGGCGCTGCTGTCGATGTAGAGGCATAAGACGAGGACGGCCAGGTAACCGCTTGTGGGGCCGATGCTCTCCAGAAGTTGGGCATCGTCGGCGCAGTAGCCGCGGCCAGGCAGCACGGCCCCAGGTCGGTCGGCCACGCGCCGCAGTTCGATGTACCGCTTGCCCAGTGCCAAGCTCAGGAAAAAGAACATAGCAAAGGCCAACAGCCAGGGAGAAAGCGGCACGTCGATCGCCGCCGCTCCCGCCACGATTCGCAACGTATACAATCCGGCCAGCAGAATCACGTCCAGAAGCAACTGCTTTTTCAGAAAGAGTGAATAGGCGGTGGTCAAAGCCAGGTAAACCGCCAACCAGCACGTGAATTGCGGCGAAACGCAACCGAAGGCGAGAACGAACGCGGCCACACCCGCCGAGCCGGATAGGAGTAGTCCGGCCGGTACCGACAAGTCTCCCGCCGCAAACGGGCGACGGCGCTTGCTTGGGTGACGCCGGTCGGCTTCGATGTCCAACAGATCGTTGACGACGTAGATGGCGGAAGCGGCCGCGGAGAAGGCCGCCAGGCCAAGCAGAGCGAGTGCGAGTTTTGCGAGCTGATTCCACTCATGCGATAGGAACAGCGGCAAAAGGACCAGCAGATTCTTTACCCATTGATGCGGCCGAAGCGCGGCCGCCAGTGCGCTGGCACGACCTCGCTGTGTGACGAATACGGCATGCGGAGTGCAAACGGCTTGCGCCGCGATCGACACTCGGCGGCCGGAGCCGACGACATACGCCTTCGCGGCCGCTTGCCACAGCGGCAGATCGGCGTGCGAATCGCCCCAATAGGCGAATGGAGCGCGGCCAAGCCTACGCTCAATGGCCAGCAACTTGTTCGTTCCGGCGCAGTTCGTCTTGCCATCGCTGGCGATGACGTCGTCGAACAAACCCAAGTGGCGCGCCACGGCGCGGGCTATACGCTCGTCGGCGGCCGTGGCCAAAACCAGCTTCTTACCGTCGTCCTTCAATTCGAGCAATGAATCGAGCACTTGCGAGCGATAGGGAAGCAGGGCCGGATCGGGCACCACGCGCGCCGCGAGCCGTCGTTTCAAATGGGCTTTACCACGGTACAGCCAGAGAACGACCAGGAATAACTCCCAAGGTCGCGACTTGGCCAACAACAGCAACGATTCCCAGAGCGTGTCGGTCTTGATCAATGTCCCGTCGAGATCGACACAGACCACTTCGGGTGGGGCCTTTGCCGGGGCCTGCGTCAGAACCCCGACGCTGCCGCCAGATCGCCAAAGGTGTGGTTGGCCCAGCATCCGTGCGCCGATTTGAGAGATATTCTAGCCTGGGAAGAAAACGGACGGGTCTTATATCCCCCTCCCTCCGGCAGGTCAAGCTCGCTTCACACGGCGTGGCATGCGGCCGCAACCAAATCGGAACGAACAACGCAAATCGGGTGGAAAACGCCCTTAATTCATTTCGCTACCCGTCAAGTGCTCGGCGAATGGCTCATCGCGGTTGGCTTGCGCCAGCCTGATAAGCAGCAACTGTTGACGCGGTCCATCCGGGCCTTGTTCGGTGAAGTAATGCGACCCCAGGCTTCCTTCACGTTCCGGCCTGCCGCCAAGGATGAGGATTTGGCCGGGCGACAGGGTAGCGTCGATTCGCAACCGGTCGAACACTTTACGCGGCGATTGGACACGAAACTCGAAGGTACCGCCTTCGCCGGGCACGAACTCGTTATGCGGGTCGCCGTAGACGATTTCGGGAAGCAGTTCGATTCGCACGCGACCGCCGTTTTGCGGGAAGGCCTTCTCGATGAAAATCGCTTTGGCCTTATGGAAGACTTCGCCGCTCACCTCGCCGTCGTCGTTGCGCAAGAGAACCGCCAGTCGCGAGAGCGGCGTTTGCTGTCCGTTGACGACGATTTCGCGAGGCTCGCCTTCGCGAACTTGCCGTTTCCATCCTCGAATCGTCGACTCCTTCCCCAATTCAACCCGATGCTCGTCAACCTTCGGCGGCGGGGTATCGCCCAGGTTCAGCAGGCTTTCCAAGAGCGGCGGCAATCGAGCGGCGGCGAGGCCCACACGGAAACCATTTGCCTCCAGCCGTTGCCTCACTTCCACCGGGAGCTGTTGCTCGTCGATCTCGTTCCATAGCGGTTCGTAGGCCTCTTGACCGTCGGCTGGAAGGCGGACGAAGAGAACTTCCAAGAGCACGCTGTCGCCGGCCACTTGCAACGGCGAAAGCGGCGTGCCGGCGCCATGACGCAGCTCGGCGCACCCACCCGCCAGTGACAACGCGAGCAGGCCCAACACAGTGGCCGCGGGCCGACGTGGCATAGGTCGATTCCAGGGAAGATGGGGCAGGGAGGCTAGCGAAGGTCCGTCCGGATGTCAATGCCGCCCAACGATGGTCCCCCGCCGCGTGCCGAATCCTTGTCGGGGGGCTTGAACCGCTCTTGCGGCTCGACGAAGATCTCGTTAACCTCCCGCTCCTTTCCCGCAAAGATCGTGACTCAAATCGTCCAGATCCGGCCCGACCGGTTTTCCGTCCGTCAGCGGCTTTTGTTGGCCCTGGCAGGCGGATGTTGGTTGGCGCCTTTGGTGGTGGCCTGTTGCTTGCGGCCGGACCCGAACGGGCTCGGTACGCACCAGCAACTCGGTTTGCCTCCGTGTACGTTCGTTTGGCTTTTTGGCACGCGGTGTCCTTCCTGCGGCATGACCACATCGTGGGCGCATGCCGTGCGTGGGAATTGGATCGCGGCGCTGCAGTCGAATTCGGGCGGCGCCTTGCTTGCCGGTGTGGCTGCGCTGGCGGGGTTTTGGCTGGTGGTTTCGGCCGCCCGTGGGAGGTGGTTGATTCGACCGCCGAGCGAAAGAGTGTTGGTGAGTGTGGCTCTGGGGATCGTGGCGGTAACGTTGATCGACTGGGTTTGCCGGCTGAGCTTCGGCCGATAGTTTCGTTCAAGACGAACGAGGAAATACCATGAACCGGTCTAATTCGCGAACGTGCTGCTATTTATTGGCCCTCGCGGCGGCGGGCGGCGTCGTTGCGTCGCAGGGTGGTTGCCGGCAAGTCTTGACCACAGCCGTGCTTCTGGTCAAAGGTACGGACGTTGACCCCGAATTCGCCGGGTTAAAAGACAAGACGGTGGCCATTGTCTGCCATCCCGCTCCAAGCCTGCAGTTCGGCTCTAGCAGCGTCGCGACGGAAATCGCCGCGGAGGTCGGACGGCTGCTGAAGTCGCACCTTGGCAAGAAGATCAAAGTCATTCCCGCGCGTGACGTCGATAACTGGATCGACGAAAACAGCCGTGGCGAGGACGACTTTGCCGACATCGGCAATGCACTTGAAGCCGACATGGTACTGGGAATCGACCTGGAAGCGTTTGAATTGAGCCAAGGACAGACTCTATGGCAAGGCCAGTCACAGGTCAGGCTGAAAGTGCTCGACATGAGCATTGAGGACGAGCGGGATCGCGTCGTATTCGACAAAATCATGCCGCAAGTGGTCTATCCGCCCAAGGCCGGCGTTCCCGTGCAAGAGCGTTCCGGCGACGAGTTCCGCCGCCAATACGTGAGTGTCTTGGCGGACACGATCGGCCGCTACTTCTACCCACACGATCGGTACGAAAACATCGCTCAGGACGCCCGGGCGTTCAACTGAGGCCGTTTCCCTCTTCCCACAATATTTATGACCTATGCTTGGTGTTGACGGCACCTGGCGTGGTCCTTGGTTGTCTCATTCCCACGCTCCCGGCGTGGGAGCGAGAACAAGAGATTGTGTGAATCAACGGCGAACCCGACCGACATGACGGCGACCGTCGACATCCCGTGGCCAAATTCGACGTGCCCAGCGAAACCCCTCCGGCGGCAATGGACGACGGCCCGTACGCTCGATGAGTTCGATGCGCTCGAGGCCGCTTGGAGCAACTGTCCAACGACGACGTCGAACCCGATGTTGTCATTCTCCTGGGTGCGGGCGGCGATCGCAAGTCTGGCCGCCGGGCGGAAAATCCGGGTGATCGCGCTTTGTGATGGCAAGCGACTGCTGGCCGCCGCGCCTTTAATCAGAGCCCAGGCCGGTGGTTGGGAACTGCTGAATCACTACAAGCTTCACGAGCCGGCCGATCTGGTGTACGCCGACGAGGCCGCCTTGACCGCGCTGGCCGGCGAGCTGGCCCGCCTCGGTTTGCCGCTTCTCTTGGGGCGCGTACCAGCCGACTCGCCCACGATCGAGGCTATCGAACGGGCCTATGGTAGGCGCTGCGTCGTCGTCCGCCGACAGGCCGCTTTCCCCTACATTCCGCTCGATGCCGACTGGTCGGCGCCTGAAAACCAGCTCTCGTCGCGCCGCCGTGGCGATTTTCGGCGCGCTCGGCGCCACGCTGACGAACACGGCGAGGTGACCAGCGAGATCGTCGCTCCATTGGCCCAGGAGGTCGACGAGCTGCTCGACATCGTGTTCGCAGTTGAGGGTCTCTCCTGGAAGGGCGAACTGGGAACGGCGTTGGCCCGTGATTCCGCCCGGGGCGACTTCTACCGCTGTTACGCCCGCCGCGCCGCCGGCGCCGGCGCCCTGAAGTTAGGTTTTTTGCGGATTGGCGGGGCCGTGGCGGCGGTGCAGATCAGCGTGGTCCAGGATAATGCCCTATGGGTGCTCAAGATCGGCTACGATCCACGGTTCCATCGGGCCAGCCCCGGCATCCTGCTGATGGTCGAGCAGATCAAAGATGCGGTGGCGTGCGGACTGTCGCGTTACGAATTGCTGGGAACGGTCGAACCGTGGATTCAGGTCTGGACCGAGTACGAACGGGGCTGCGTTTCCCTGCGGGCTTATCCGGCCAACCTGCGGGGCGCGACGGCGCTGGCGCGTGAAGCGGTGGCCGCTTGCTATCGACGGGTCGCTCGGAATTCGTTCCGAGGATTTCTGGGAAACTTCACGTGCAAACGCTGACGAGCTACCTGCGGCGGACCGCCTCAAGCTGCCTTTGGCCGCTGGCCCGGCGCGCCGCCCGCGGCTACATCGCCGGACCCGAGCTAGGCGACGCCTTGCGCGTTTCCGATCAGTTGGGCGGCCATGAGTTTCGTTCGACGGTCGGGTTTTGGGACGGCGAAGGCGATTCGCCGCGCTCGGTGGCCGACCAGTACCTGGCCGCGCTCGATGCATTGGCCGCGCGGCGCTGCGAAGTCTCTTCCGACGTCGGCCGCGACTCGTACCTTTCAATCAAGCTACCCGCCTTGCGATTCTCAGCGGAATTGCTGGGCGAAGTCGCCGACCATGCTGCGAAGCAACAAGTTCGGCTGCACTTCGATTCGCACGGGCCGGAAACGGCCGACGCCACCTGGCAAGCGATCGTCGCGCTGGCGGCTTCGGGACCCGAGTTGAGCTCGACATTGCCCGGCCGTTGGCGACGGAGTATTGACGATGCCGAGCTGGCGATCGCGCACGGCGTAACCGCCCGCGTCGTCAAGGGGCAATGGCGCGATATCGAACAACCGGAGGTCGACCTGCGAGAGGGCTTCCTGAACGTCATCGACCGATTGGCCGGTCGAGTGCCGCACGTGGCGGTCGCCAGCCACGACGCGCCTTTGGCGGCCGAGGCGCTGCGGCGGCTGCGGGCAAGCGAAACTTCATGCGATCTGGAACTTCTTTACGGGCTGCCCCAGCGCGCCGCACTCGACGTGGCTGCGGAACTTGATGTACCTGTGAGGTTCTACGTCCCCTACGGTCGGGCCTATCTACCTTATTGCCTGGCCCAAGCTCGACGTCAGCCGCGGCTCATCTGGTGGCTATTGCGCGATTCGCTTGTGCCGCCCCGTGGGGCGGGTTCCCAGCTTGCCGTACATACGCGCCGTTCCCACGCGGAACGTGGGAACCATGAGCCTATGAGAGACTCGATCACTGCCCCGCGATCTCCTGCGCCTTCTTCACCAATTCGATGAACTCCGCCCGATATCCTTCCTCATCGGCGCCGCGGCCCTCTTGGGCCAGTTCCAGCACGCCGGCCAACGTGACGTTTCCCTTGAATTCACTGTCGCGCAGTACCAGGCCGAAGGCGGCGACGGCGGCGGCGAATTTGAAATCCTCACCCGTCTCCGCGTAGCTCCGTCCGGCGTCCTTAATCACCGTGGTCATCCGTTGGCTCTCGCTTGCTTCGGGCGCTTTGTATCGCAACGCCAAGGTCAACGTCTCGCCGCTGGCGGCCGCCTCCGTCGGCTCGACGACTCGCTGATACTTCAGCGGATCGGCAGGCCCGCTCCGCGCCTCGCCTCCGGCGGGCACCAGCTCGTAGAAGGCCGTCACCGTGTGGCCTGCCCCGATCTCGCCCGCGTCCTTTCGGTCGTCGTTAAAGTCCTCATTCCGCAACATCCGGTTTTCGTAGCCCACGAGACGGTATGCCGCCACCTGGGCCGGGTTGAACTCAAGCTGCAGCTTGACGTCCTTGGCAATTGTCACCAGCGTCCCGCCCAACTGCTCGACGAGCACCTTGCGGGCCTCGCTTGGGCCATCGATATAGGCATAGTTGCCGTTCCCCTTGTCGGCCAGCTTTTCCATCGTCGCGTCCTTGAGGTTTCCCCTTCCGAACCCAAGCACGCTCAGGAACACGCCGCTCTTGGCTTGTTCCTCGATCAGCCGTGTCAGCGACCCCTCGTCGGTGACACCGACGTTGAAATCGCCGTCGGTTGCCAGCAGCACGCGGTTCGTGCCGCCGCGGATGAAGTTCTGCCGCGCGACCAGGTAGGCCAGCTCGATGCCCGAAGCCCCGTTCGTCGAGCCGCCGGCCTGAAGCTGTTCCAGAGCTGAGCGGATCTCGGCCTTCCGCTCGCCGGAGGTTGCCGGCAGCACGAGGCCCGACGAGCCGGCATAGACCACCATCGCCACACGGTCGTTTTCGCCCAGTTGATCGACGAGCATCGCCATCGCGCTTTTCAAAAGGGGCAGCTTATCGGGCTCGTCCATCGAGCCGGAAACGTCGACGAGGAACACCAGGTTGCTCGCCGGGCGGTTGGCCAGGTCGATCTCGCGACCCTTGATCGCGATCCGCAGCAGCCGATGCTCCGGCCGCCACGGGCAGCCTGCGATTTCGGCATGGACGGCGAATGGCGCGTCGCCTTCTGGTGGGGCGTAACGGTACTTGAAGTAGTTGACCAGTTCCTCGATCCGCACGGCGTCTTTGGGCGGCAACGCGCGCTGGTTGAGAAACCGCCGCACGTTGGCGTAGGAGGCCGTATCGACGTCGATCGAGAACGTCGAGAGCGGGTTCTGGCGGACACCGAGGAAGGGATTCTCGTAGATCCGAGAATAGGATTCGGCGCTGTGTTCATCATCGAATGCGATTTCGCCCTCGCCCAACTTCTGACGAGCCGACTTTCCTTCGAACCCGTCCAGTTCCCGCCGCCCGACGGCACCACCAACCGCCTGCGAGAAGCCGACACGAAATTGATCCGCCTTGCGAGACAGTCGCTCACTAGACCAGGCGTAGCCGGTGTAGAAATGCGCGCCTGGGTCCGTAGTGGGTGCCGATTCGGATTCCAACGACATTCGACCGGAATCACCGCTGGCGGAAGTAGCAATAGGATGGTCGCCACGACCTCCATCAGGTCTGCCACCGACTTGCTCAATCCAGACTTCCGCCGGTGTGCGTTCTTCGACTTTCGATTCTGACGACGCCGCAGCGGAGCCACTGTCGTCTACGATCACAACATGACGCGCTGCGCCTCGACCCATCACCCACCAGAGCCCAACGCTCGCAACCGACAACACCAAGACCGATCCGGCAAGGATCATAGGGAGAGGAGATCGGTAGTCCTGGTTCGCGGCATGCTTGATGCTCCGTTCGACCTTGAATCGCTGCTTGGACGACAGTGTATCCACCGGCTCGGCCGCTAACGCTGCGACAACCAGCCTGGTCGAATGGCGGATTTCGTCGACCGCTCGGCGGCAGGCTTCCGAGCCCGCCAACGCGCGTTCGACGATTTTGCGCTCCGCATTGTCGAGCTCGCCCAGCACGTAGGCCGTCAGACGCGGATCGTCGGGTGTGAGAGGTGTCGCGTCATGGTTTGCTGAATCTGCGCCAACGCACTGTTCGTCCGCCGGGGTGGTGCCATGACGGAATGAATTCCGTTCTACACCACGACCGGGGCGGTTTTCGTCGGCTGGTTCCGGATTAGTGGGCTCGTGGTTCATGGTTGGCCTTTCGAGAGGCATGTGGGCGTTGCCGTAGCCGCGTTGCGGCGTAACCCGACAGCCCAGGGTAAGCGAGGAATGATGACGTGTCGTCCTGAGAGGGCATCACTCCGCTGAATGAGCACCGAAGGTGCGGAGCTGAGACAGCCAGGGACAACACCCTTGGGACCAGGCCGCGTGTCGATTGCCGTCAGCCCCAACGGGGCGCGCTGACGATTGCAGGTCCAGGACGCACCGTGCGCAACTTTGGGGCTGAAGAACTGTTTCATATCGTGCAGACCAGGGGCGTTGCCCCTGGCTTTCACAGCGCGCCTCGTTGGGCCTGTTGCCTGCGGCAAATTCATGACTTTGTCCGTCCAACCTGCTTGGATCGGCCACCCAGCCCGGCGGCGCCGACTGAATGCATGCCGCCCATCACATCGATCCTTTGTCGGGATCCAAACTCGGCGGCGTTCGAACTGCTTCCGATATATCGTCCACCATGATTTCTCTGATCCGCTTCAGCGCGACGTGCAGCAAAAAACCGACGTTCGACACGCTCAGCCCGGTCACCGCGGCGATCTCGCGATACGCCAGACCGGCCTGGAACTTAAGCCGAACGACCTCTTGCTGGTTGGCGGGCAAGGTACCCAGAAGCCGCAGGGCCTCGGAGTATTCTTCATGCCGCTGAAGCACGTTTACCTGGTCCGGCTCGCGGGCCTGGCAACTCTCCAACCGTTCGCTGAGGCTTGTCTGCATGCGGTGTTCCTTGCGTTCGACGTCAAGCGCTCGGCGGCGACAAACCGTGTAGAGCCATTCGGCCAAATGCCCGTCGAGTTCTCCGCGGTCTTGCCGGCAGAGCCGGAGGAAAGTGTCCTGGACGACATCGCGGGCGCGATCCACATCGCCCGTGATGCGCGCGGCGTACCGCACCAGCGGTCCTTCGTAAGTCGCCACGATCGACCTTAGCCAATCGTTTTCGCTGTCGGGCTTCGCGTGGGCCATCGCATCGCCGCGTTGTTCGACGTGCCGTTCAATACAGATAACGGACGAGCGGGCGGGTTCTTAGTTAGGAAATGGGGCCTTTTTTCAACGAACCGCTCAAAGGCCAGGTCGTGGCGCAGATTTCTAACCTGCCCCACGTGTCATGAGGCCCCGGCCGTTACCTTAATTGGCACGGCGAAGCTCATGTGCATTTCGGCGTGTCGCAGATGGAAACTGTCCCACTCGTCGAGACTCATTTCGCCAAGTACGGGGTGGGGTGCCCGTTCCGTTTCGTCGTGCAGCCGTTGGATGGCGGTCCGCAGCCCTGCCAGGCCATCGTCGGTGCTCACGGGGCCGGGCACGAGAAACTCGGCCGCGCGAATCGGCAGCGTGAAACCGGCCGACATGGGTTGAGTGATCATTCGCTGCCGCATGAAGAGCCGCACAATCACTCGTATCGGCCAAGGGGCCTTGTACGACATGCCGTCGATGGAAGTTTCCATCGATCGCGAAAGATGCGCCAGAATCTGCCCCAGCGACCAATTGCCCAACAGTTGCACCTCCCCGCCAGCCAGCCGCTCGGCGTCGTTCAAAAGGTCCTGGTAACTGTCGTAGTGTGCCTCTCTCCGACCGGTTGCCTTGCCCGTCTTGACGGCCATGTCACTTGCCTCGAAGACAGCTTTGTGGATGCGAACCCCCCGATGGAACATCAGTGTAATAGGTTGCCAGTGGCATGCCAAGCGGGTTGGGCGTTGCCTGTCGGCCCTTGCCTGTCATTCGTTCCGACGCACTGGCCTGTGCTCACACAGGGCGATTGCTATATACTTCACTCGGCCTGCAATGAGACGATTGCGTACATCGTAGGTAATGCTTTCCAGGCTGACAGATCCACGCTTTTGCGCAGTCGGGCTGGAAGCCTAATCTACCGGCGGCAAGGACGGCGCAAATGGCTGAGACAATACGCGTAGTGGTGCAGGCGCGGATGAATTCATCGCGGCTGCCTGGCAAAATCATGTCGCCTTTGGCGGGTCGGCCGATGCTGGCCCATGTCGTTGGGCGGTTGGAAGCGACGAGGCAACTCACCTCGGAAATCGGTTCCGCGCGGTGGGAGGTGCTGGTCGCGACTTCGACCGCGCGGGCCGACGGAGCGACGCAACGTTTTTGTCGCGAACTGGGCGTGGCCTGCTTCCGTGGCTCTGAAGACGACGTGCTGGCACGGTACGTGGCGGCGAGTGAAGATCTTACCGACGACGACCTTGTCGTGCGGGCTACGGCCGACAACCCGCTCTACTGTCCGAGGCGAACGGCATCGATCGTCGCCGAGCACCTACGAACTGGCGCCGCCTATACATGCATCGAAAACCTCTCCTATGTCGTGCCGGAAGTGATGCGCGCCGGCGCACTGAGAACGATGGCAAGGCATACCATCGACGCCCACTGCCGCGAACATGTCACCCCTTTCTTCCGCCAGGTGCCTGGCCCGTTTCGCGTCAGACAGTTGCCGCCGAGTTGGCGAGGTCTACGTCCGGACATTCGCCTCACGGTCGACACACAGGCCGAATATGAGCGAATGGCCTGGATCTTCGAGCGCTTGGGCGGCGACGATCCGCTGTTCTCGCTGGAGGATGTCTATGCGTCGTGCGATGGGTTGTATTGTGAGTCAAGTTTCTAACCTGCCCCGCGTCGTACTACCGGCGTTCCAGCAGCTCTGCCAGGTGAAGTACCTCAATGGTTTTCCCCTCGCGGTGCAACCGTCCGCCGATGTTCATCAGGCACCCGGCGTCGGTTGAAACCACGGCATCGGCCTCGGTCGCCAGGATGCAGCTCATTTTGTCGTTGACCATGGCTGTCGAGACCTGCGGGTATCGGACCGAGAACGAACCGCCGAATCCGCAACATTGGTCCAGATGGGAAAGTGGCACGAACGTCGCCCCCGCGACATGCGCCAGCAGCTTTTCGACCTCGCCGGCCTGCCCCAGGCCGCGCAGGTGGCAGGCGTAATGGTGCGTCACTTTCCCTTCAAACTTTGCGCCGACATCGGCCACTCCTAGGCGATTGACGAGAAAGTCGCTCAACTCGAATGTGCGGGCGGCCAGTTCCAGCGCGCGAGGATGCCAGACTTCATCGCCATCGAACAGGTGCGGGTATTCGACCTTGACCATCGCGGCGCAGGATCCTGAGGGGACGACGACGGTCCGTTCACCTGCAAAGACGGCGATCGTGTGCTTGGCCTGCTGGCGGGCCAGATCGGCGAAGCCGCTGTTGAAGAACGGTTGGCCGCAGCACGTCTGAGCGCTGGGAAAGTCGATCTCGTGACCCAGACGGTGGAGCAACCGGACCGTCGCCTGGCCCGCCGAGGGCCGCAACACGTCGCCCAGGCAGGTAATCATCAGCGAGAGTTTCATAGGGAGCATCTTAGTACTAGTTCCAGACGAAGCGTACTGGAATTCACTCGTGCCTCGCGGCAGTAAACACCTACCCCCGGCCGCCAAGTCGGTTAAGATACGATATTCGTCCCAATGTCACGAGGCCGGAGCCAAATCGACGATGCTCGATCAACAGGTCAAACCGTGGGCCGTCACCGACGCCGCCGAGTTGTACGACGTCGGCCGATGGGGCGCCGGCTACTTCTCGATCAACGCGGCGGGCAACGTCTGTGTCCATCCCACCAAAGATCCCAAACGCACGATCGATCTGAAGCAACTTGTCGACGATCTTCAACTGCGCGGCATCGACTTGCCGATCCTGATCCGTTTCGCTGAAATCCTCAAACACCGTCTCGGCGAAATTCACGACGCCTTTCAGGTGGCGATGAAGGAACACCACTTCAACGGCAAGTACTGCTGCGTCTACCCGATCAAGGTGAACCAACAGCGGCAAGTCGTCGAAGAGGTGCTCGACTTCGGCCGGCCCTACCAATTCGGCCTCGAGGCCGGCTCGAAGCCCGAACTGCTGGCCGTGGTGGCCCTGGCCTCGAACGACACACCGATCATCTGCAACGGATTCAAGGACGCCGAGTTCATCGAGATGGCCATGCTGGCCCAGAAAATCGGGCGGCGGATCATTCCCGTGGTCGAGAAATACACCGAGCTGGCGCTGATCCTTGAGTACGCCCAAAAGGTCGGCGTGCGGCCGACGATCGGCATACGCGTCAAGCTTGCGACCAAGTCGAGCGGACGTTGGCAGTCGTCTGGCGGATACCGCTCGAAATTCGGGCTGACCGTGACTGAAATCCTGCGTGCCCTTGAGGAGCTGAAGCAACTGGGTATGCAAGATTGCTTCAAGCTGTTGCACTTTCACTTGGGGAGCCAGATCCCTAACATCCGCCACATCAAGCAGGCACTGAACGAAGCGGCCCGAATTTACGTCGAGCTGGCCGGGCGCGGGGCGGGCTTGGAATTTCTCGACGTCGGTGGCGGCCTGGGCGTCGACTACGACGGTTCGCAGACCAATTTCGAATCGAGCGCTAACTACTCGCTGCAAGAGTACGCCAACGACGTCGTCTACCATATCCAAAGCGTCTGCGACGAGGCGGGCGTCACGCACCCCACGATCGTCTCCGAGAGCGGCCGGGCGGTGGTGGCCTATCACAGTGCCCTGGTCTTCAACGTGCTCGGCGTGTCGGGCCTGGGCGACGCCGAAGTACCCTCCGAATTGCCCCCCGAGGCCGAGCAACCCATTGTCGATCTGTTGGGGACCTTCCAGAACGTCACTCCCCGCAACCTGCTGGAAAGCTACCACGACGCGCAGCAGGCGCTCGACATGGCAATGGGCTTGTTCAGCGGTGGCTACCTTCCCTTGGACCAGCGTAGCCTGGCCGAGAACCTGTTTTGGGCCATCTGCCGCAAGATGCAGCGGCTCGTACGGCAGTTGGACTACGTGCCCGAAGACTTGCAAGGGCTCGACGCCCTGTTGAGCGACACGTACTTCTGCAACTTCTCGCTGTTTCAATCGATGCCCGACAGTTGGGCGATCCGGCAACTTTTTCCGGTGATGCCGATCCACCGGCTCGGTGAGCAGCCGACGAAGCCGGCGGTGTTGGGCGACATCACCTGCGATTCGGACGGCAAGATTGATCTGTTCATCGACCGCCGCGACGTCAAGCGAACGCTGCCGCTGCACACGTTCAACGGCGAGCCGTACTACCTGGGCGCGTTCATGCTGGGCGCTTACCAGGAAATCCTCGGCGACATGCACAACCTGTTCGGCGACACGAACGCGGTCCACGTCAGCCTCGACGAAAACGGCGGCGTCGTGCTGGAGACGGTCATCAAGGGAGACACGGTCCGCGAGGTGCTCGACTACGTCGAATTCGACCCCGACGCGCTCGTGCGCAAACTACGTACCGACGTCGAGATGGCCGTCCGCGATACACGGCTCGATTTCCAGCAAGCAGGGCGGTTGCTGCGGTTCTACGAGGACGGCCTGCATGGGTATACGTACCTGGAGGACGCGCGGGAACATTGAGAGCGATTTTTCCGATTTCGCGCGAACCTTTTGGTCGATCCCGCGTCCATAGGGTAGCCGCCGGGGGTTCATACCCCCCCGACGGATGAATAGTTCGCAGCCAAGGCAGATGAGGGAAATCTGCCGCACTTGACGGAACCATTTGAACCTGAGAGTGTTATAGTTAGAGTGTGCTGGCGTGCCGCTCGCCGCGACTCGTCATGCCATCGTTTCTCACAAACAGTGTTTTTCTCTCAAACAGCGCGCAGCGCAGGAAGACAGCCATGCGTAGCCTCATTACGAACCGCACGAATCCGAACGACCTTGGTAATTGCCAGGATCGCCGTGTCGTCGGCTCGGTGAATGAGCTTCGTATCGCATTGCGCGCTAGTTTCTCATTCTGCCGGCACGCCGCCGCGGCGCTGGCGGGCTATTGGGCGTCAATAGAACGCCTACTGGCCGCCATGTTTGCCCCGGCCGCGGTCCCAACCGCCCAGCACGCGACATGCATGTCGCGGATTCTGGTTAGTTTCGGGCCGCAGGGTCGTTTCGATCGGCGCTGTGATTCTGGCCGGCAACGGGGCTGGCACTCCAAGCATGGAGTGCGGCCCGCGCCCGCCAGGAAAAGCTGATTCGCGCTTCGGCGACGACCCCAGCTTGAATTCCTCACGGGAGCCGGTTCGACGGCCCAGGCCGCTTTGCTGAAGGTCCGCTTGTTGCCCCTTCATGCCCGCCGCCGGTCGCAGCCCTTTTTCACCGTGTGCCCGCCTCAGGAAATGAGGATGGCCGCGGGAAATGGGGACAGGAGAGAACTCATGACCACCACGATTCACGAACTGACCGAAGACAGAATCTTGCTGATCGAACAGGTGTTGGCTGCTCAGGCGGGCGACCGCGACGCGTTCGGCCAACTAGCTGAGCGATTCGAGCGGAGCGTCTACGCGACCGCGCTGCGCCGGCTGGGCAACCACGTCGACGCCCAGGAGGTGACTCAGGAAGTGTTCGTGCAGGCGCTGCGGAAGCTGCACCAGTTGCGCGAGCCGGCCTGTTTCGGCGGCTGGCTGCGGTCGATCACCAGCCGACTGGCGATCAACCGGGCGGTACGCGGCGGTCCGGTCGTGTCGACCGAGAGCGAGGCGCTCGAAGCGGCATGTGCCGAGCACGAGACGCCGCTGGGGCTGGCCCTGGTTCGCGAGCGTGAGACGCAGGTCCGCGCCGGTCTCGATCGGTTGGGTGAGCTCGATCGCGAGACGTTGCTGGCGTTTTACGTCGAAGGCCAGTCGCTGATCGAGATGAGCAACGCCTTCGCCTCGCCGGTCGGCACCATCAAGCGCCGCTTGCACGTCGCGCGGAAGCGGCTGGCTCGCGAGTTGGAAGAGCTCGCGCCGGTTTGAGTCGTCGATGGCCCGGCCGGACCTCGCCAGGGGTCCGGCCGGGCATAGGGGCGATCCCTTCCTCATTCAGCCGTTCCTCCTGCCCCAACAGAGAGGCGTCGGGTAAATTGGATCAGTCGCCCCCCGGGCTTCAGAACCGCCCCGACTGACTAATTTCCGTGGAACTCTTCGATACCCACGCGCATCTCGATCAGCCTGAATTCGACGACGATCGGTCGGAGATGATCGCCCGCGCGCGGGCAGCGGGAGTAACCACATTGGTGGCGGTCGGTACGACCGCGGCCACGAGCGAAGCCTGCGTCGAGCTCGCCGCGCTCCATGAGGAAGTGCTGGCGGCGGTCGGCATCCAGCCGAATTATTGCACCGAGGCCAGGCCGGACGATTGGGACCGCGTACTGGGGCTCGTTGGCCGCGGCGGCGTGGTCGCCATCGGCGAAACGGGACTCGACCGCCATTGGGATTACACGCCGCTCGACGTGCAGCGGGACTATTTCGACCGTCACCTCCGGATTTCGCAGCAAGTCGGCTTGCCGTTCATCGTCCATACCCGCGAGAGCGACGCCGAGGTACTGGCGATGCTCCGCGAGGCAAGGCAGCGCGGGCCGCTCGTCGGCGTGATGCACTCGTTCACCGGCAGCGTCGAGACCGCGGCCGAGTGCGTCGCACTGGGCCTGTTTATCAGTTTCGCCGGAATGGTGACGTACAAAAAGTCCGACGTTCTGCGGACTGTCGCGAGGCAAGTGCCCGCCGATCGGATCCTGATCGAAACCGACAGTCCGTATCTGTCGCCGCACCCGTTGCGCGGCCAACGGAACGAACCGGCCCACCTGATCCACACGGCGGCCTGCCTGGCCAAGGAGCGCGGCCAGACGTTGGAGGAGTTCGCTGCGCTCACGACCAGGAACGCGCGCAGGCTGTTTGGAGGAACCGTGGGGCAGGTTTCCAACCTGCCATAAAACTTCCATGGCCCCTTGGAAACCTGCCCCACGGGTGTCACGGGGTCAGAGAACGTTCCCACGCGGAGCGTGCGAACGAGTAGTATATTGTGATCCGTCATCCCCCATCCTTCCGCCTCCATCCTTCATCTTTTCGCCATGCCACGCACGGCCGCTCAAATTCGCGACGACGCCTTGGGAATCTGGCGGGCAGGATTGAGGGCCGTCGATTCCGCACGGCTGGTACGCGAGGCGGTGCGCGTTGAAGGAAACCAACTGCTTGTGGCCGGCGAGCGATGCGACTTAAATCGTATTGGACGGATCGTCGTGGTAGGCGCGGGCAAGGCCGGCGCCGGCATGGCGGCCGGCTTGCTCGAAGGACTAGGGGCGAGTCTGGTCGCCAAGAAGCAGGTCGCCGGTTGGCTCAATGTGCCCGCCGACTGTGTCCGCGCGCTGCCTCCCGTTACTTTGCACGCGGCGCGACCAGCCGGCTCGAACGAACCGACCGCCGCGGGAGTCGCCGGAGCCGAAGAGATCTTGCGGATCGTACAATCGCTCGGGCCGGAGGATCTTTGCTTGTGCCTGATCTCTGGTGGCGCCAGCGCGCTTTTGCCCGCCCCGGCCAAGGGGATCACGCTGGCCGACAAACTCGCCGTCACGCGACATTTGAGCGCGGCCGGGGCCAACATCGTCGAGTTGAATACGGTGCGCAAGCATCTCAGCCGCATCAAAGGAGGCGGTCTGGCCCGCCACTGCCGCGCGGGGCGGCTGATCACGCTGGTCATCTCCGACGTCATTGGCGATCCGCTCGACGCGATCGCCTCCGGCCCTACGGTCGCCGACACGACGACGGCCGCTGAGGCCCTGGCCGTCCTCGAAAAATACAGGGCTCGCGAGGCGGGTATCGCGGAAGCGGTTTGCGACCATCTCAAGAGCGACGCGAAACCCATGTGGGCGGCGAACGTTCGATTGAACGAGAACCCCGCCTTCTCGTGCGCCAACGTCGTGATCGGCAATAACGCGACAGCGGTCGACGCGGCGGCCAACGAAGCCAGGCGACGCGGTTACGTGCCCGCGGCGCATGCCGCGAGCGAACTGGAAGGCCTTGCCGATGATATTGGCCGCCAACTGGCTGAGCGGGCCGTAGGGATGCGAGATTCCGACGGCCCCGACTGCCTCATCACCGGAGGCGAGCCCGTCGTGCGGCTCATTGCCGCCGAGCGCCGCGGAATGGGCGGCCGCAACCAGCAATTGGCGTTGGCCGCACTTGCGGCGTTCGGGCGACGAGGCTGCGAAGGGATCGCGCTGGTGGCGGGCGGCACCGATGGCGAGGACGGTCCGACCGATGCGGCCGGGGCGATCGTCGACGCCGACATCCTCTCCGCCGCGCGGCGCCTGAATCTCGACCCGGACGACTACCTTACGCGCAACGACGCGTATCATTTTTTCGAGCCGCTCGGCGGCTTGCTGAAAACCGGCCCCACGCACACCAACGTTTGTGACGTTCGCGTGCTCGTGGTGAATCGCGCAATCAAACACTGGTCAGCGGAAGAACTTGCGGCCCTCGAGCAGCCGTACCAGCCACCGTAAAGCCATATCGCGACTGAACATAGGGATCAGTGTACATGCGCTCTTGACTGTGAACGAGCGTATATTATACTTTGGTAAGGGTGAAATCGACCGAAACCCATAGCGGCGACCCTGGCAAACAACGATCGCGTCAAGCAAAGGAACCCCAGTCCATGGCTATTTTGGAACGTCTCACCAAGCGGCAACGCGAGGTTTACGAATTCATCCGCGACAAAATCCGTAATCGCGGCTACGGACCCACAGTCCGTGAAATTGGCGGGCAGTTCGACATCAGTTCGCCCAACGGTGTGATGTGCCATCTCAAGGCGCTGGAAAAGAAGGGCCTGATTACCCGCGAGCCGAACATGTCGCGCGCGATCATGCTGGCTACCGAAAACCCCGACGGCACCGGCGGTCTGCCTCTCTTGGGGACAATCGCCGCCGGCGTGCTCCACGAGGCGATCAGCTTCGACGAGCGGATCGACTTTGGCGAATTGTTCCACGCCGACGACCTGTACGTACTCAAGGTCAAGGGCGAGTCGATGATCGAAGACCAGATTGCCGATGGCGATTATGTGGTCATCAAGAAGCAACCCACGGCGCACAAGGGACAAACCGTCGTCGCCTTGACCGAAGACAACGAGGCTACTCTCAAGCGCTGGTACCCCGAGGGGAAGCGCGTCCGGCTCGAGCCCGCCAACAAGTCGATGAAGCCGATCTATGTCACCAACCCACGCGTGTTGGGGGTCGTCGTCGGCGTGGTTCGGCACTTGAAATAATTCCTTTGCCAACCACCCGCACAAGACGTTACCATACACGTGTCGCCGGCTGATTCACTTGCCGGCTCATGTGGGGAGGGTAACATGCGGACCCTTGGCGAGCCCCCAGCCGGCGGAGAGCCGACCGATGGGATTCTGACGGTTGACGACCGTGGAACGATCGAGTCGCTCAATTCCGCGGCGGCGCGAATGTTTGGGTATGCGGACGAGGAGCTTTCCGGCCGCCCGCTAACGCTTGTGCTGCCGGTGTTGGCGAGCGACCGCTTCGACGACCGCCTGCTCCCGTACCTGAGTACGCGCGACGTCCACCGCCGGCTCGAGGGGCGCCGCAAGGACGGAACCCCCTTGCCGCTGGAAATGGCCGTCGGCGAGATGTTGCTGGGTGGGAGGCGGCTGTTCAACTTGCTGCTGCGCGACCTGACGCCGCGCCCCGCCGCCACGACGGCTTTCGGAGACGAAGGAGACCTGCTCGACATCTTGATGAGCAACCTGCCGGACAGCATCTACTTCAAAGATGCCGCGAGCCGCTTCATCCAGATCAACCGAGCCTTGGCAAATCGTTTCGGACTGAGCGATCAGGCGGAGGCGATTGGGAAGACAGACTTCGACTTTTTCACCACGGAGCACGCGCAGCAGGCCTACGCCAGCGAACAAGAGATGGTCCGTACCGGGCAACCGGTGGTCGGAATGGAAGAGAAGGAGACCTGGTCCGACGGCCGAGTCACCTGGGCCTCGACCACCAAGATGCCCATCTGCGACAAGCAGGGGAGAATCGTCGGCACGTTCGGCATCTCGCGCGACATCACCAACAGCCGAGAGGCTGAGGTCAAGCTGGAGCGGATCACGCGCTTCCTCGACTCGGTCGTCGAGAACGTGCCGATCATGCTCTTCGTCAAAGACGCGGAGCACCTGCGTATCGAGCGCATCAACAAGGCCGGCGAGGAGCTGCTGGGGTACTCGCGAGATCAGCTTCTGGGCAAGAGCGACTACGATCTGTTTCCCAAGGACGAAGCCGACTTCTTCATCGCCAAGGACCGCGTCGTGCTCGAGGGACGGCAGCTTGTCGACGTGCCGGAGGAAGTGATCGAAACGCGGCACGGCACGCGGGTGCTGCACACCCGTAAGATTCCGCTCTTAGATGCGCAGGGCCGGCCGACCCACCTGGTGGGTATTTCCGAGGACATCACGCTGGGCAAACAGGCACGCGAAGCGCTCGAACGGGCCAAGGAGGCGGCCGAGGCCGCCAGCCGCGCCAAGAGCGAATTCCTGGCCAATGTCAGCCACGAAATCCGCACGCCGATGAACGGCATCATCGGCATGACGGAGCTCGCGCTCGACACCGAATTGGCCCCGGAACAGCGAGAGTTCCTGAACATGGTCAAGAGCTCGGCCGATTCGCTGTTGGAAGTGATCAACGACATCCTCGATTTTTCGAAGATCGAGGCGGGACAATTCGACCTCGACGCAATCGACTTCCCCCTGCGGGACAGCCTGGGCGACACGATGAAGACCTTGGCCTTGCGAGCCCACAAGAAGGGACTGGAGTTGGCCTGTCATGTGCCGGCCAACGTGCCCGACGATTTGACCGGCGACCCCGGGCGGCTGCGGCAGATCATCGTGAACCTGGTGGGAAATGCGATCAAGTTCACCGAAGTCGGGGAAGTCGTGGTTCGGGTCAAACTCGATTCGCGCACCGACCAGGGGGCCACGCTGCATTTCACCGTCTGCGACACGGGAATCGGCATCCCGCCGGAGAAGCAAGACGCCATTTTCGCGCCGTTCGTCCAGGCCGATGGCTCGACGACTCGTAAGTACGGCGGAACCGGCTTGGGACTGGCGATTTCGACTCGCCTGGTGGAGCTTATGGGGGGCCGCATTTGGGTTGAGAGCGCCGTCGGAAAAGGCAGCTCGTTCCATTTCACCGCGCACTTCGCGTTGGCCCGCGGTCGGGCGGCGCCACTTGCGGCGCGGCCGTCCGATCTCGAAAACCTGGCCGTGCTGGTAGTCGACGACAACGCGACGAACCGACGGATTCTGGAGGAAATGCTCACCAACTGGCACATGCGGCCGACCGTCGTGGCGAGCGGCGACGCGGCACTTGAAGAGATGCAACGGGCCTTTGCCGCCGGCGAGCCTTATGCCTTGGTGTTGCTCGACGTGATGATGCCCGGCATGGACGGTTACACGCTTGTGCGGCGGATCCAGGAGCACCTGGAATACGCCGGCGCGACGATCATGATGCTCTCGTCGGCCGAAGCTAGCGCGGCCCGCGGAGGCGATCTGCGGATCGCAGCATCGCTGATGAAGCCGATTAAGCAGTCGGAGTTGTTCGACGCGATCATGACCAGCCTGGGTGTGGCGCTGCGCCGTGACGATTCGACCGCCGCCGATGCTGGTTGTTCCGCGCCGGCGTTTGGGCGCGGGCTGAAGCTGTTGCTGGCCGAGGACAATGCGGTCAACCAGACGTTGGTGGTTCGTCTGCTTGAGAAACGAGGCCACCAAGTGACGATCGCCGGCAACGGTCGCGAGGCGCTAGCGGCCTTGGAACGAGATCGCTACGACCTGGTGCTGATGGACGTACAGATGCCCGAGTTGAGCGGCTTCGAGGCCACCGCCGAGATTCGCCGGCGCGAGCGCGGCACGGACCGGCACGTGCCGATCGTGGCCATGACCGCCCACGCGATGAAGGGCGACCGCGAACGGTGCCTTGAGGCCGGCATGGATGGATACGTCGCCAAGCCGGTGCAAGCTCGCGAACTGTTCGAGGCGGTCGAACGGGCCGTTCCGACCGAGCGTGCGCCCACCGCGACATCGGCGGCTCCAAACGGCCTCGACCTGGCCGTGGCCCTGGACAAGCTCGCCGGCGACCGCGAATTGCTGCGAGAATTGGTGGGGCTGTTTCTCGACGAATGGCCTCGCTGGCGCGATGAGCTGGAAAGGGCCTTGGCCGACAGCAATGGCGAACAGTTGAAACGCCTGGGTCACACGGTCAAAGGCGCCATGGGGCAGTTAGGCGTCAGTGCTGCGTTCCAAGCGGCCCTGCGCGTCGAGACACTGGGGTGTGACCTTTCCGGCGCGCGCGAGGCATGCTCAGACTTGGAAGCCGAAATCGAGCGGGTCACACCCTGGCTGGCCGCCTGCGCGACAGGTGAGGGATGATGAGGGGAAAAGTTCCTTCATCGCCTCACGCGACCGACTTTGGCCGCGCGACGTCGGTCTTGCCAGCGGGCGTCACTTTGCGCTCGCCATCCGCCTTGGATTGGGTGCTATCGGGCGCGCCAGGTTCCTCGGGGGCATGGTCGCCATCACCGTTCGTTTTCTTTTGGGTATTCCATCGCCAAAAGAAGTACCCTGCCGCGCCGACCGCGACCAATACGACGATCACGGTGAGCGCGATTTCCACACCTCGAAATTTTTCCCACAGGTGCTTGAAGCTCTCGGCGAAGATGAAACTCAGGCCGAAGAACAGGCTCACGACGAGCGCCGCCGAGATGGCATCGACCAGCAAAAACCAGCGGAACGAGATCCGCAAAATGCCCGCCGTCATGTAGATCGGCGAGCGCAGACCCACCAGGAACCGGGCCAGGAGAAAAGCTTTGAGTCCGTGTTGCTGGAAGAGCTTCTCGACCTTCTGCTCGCGCTCGACGGTGAGCAGACGCGAAAACCAGTGACGGTCGCGTAATAGGGCCCGGCCGAAATAGTAGCCGATGGTATAACTGACGCAATCTCCAGCCACGGCGCCAACGAGGCAGGCCGCCAGCGCCCCCCAGGGCTCCAAGGCGCCGCTATTGCTGGCGATCCCCGCCGCAATCACCAGGATCTCTTCCGGCACTGGCAGGCCCATCCCGGTAAGGATGATGGCCACAGTGATGCCGAGGTACTTGGGAAGGAAACTCATGCAAAATGGGCAAGCTGCAAGGATTGTATTGCCACTTTAATCCTCATCGTACTTTAAATCGGCCTCAAGCCCAAGCCTAGCCCATTGTTTCGCTAGAAACCGGGAATTCAAGGTTCGGTTGAAATTGACCGCCGCGGTTCGTTCGCTTAACTTGCCGGGCGCATGGGGGACAACGGAGAATGAGCGTGCGATTACGCCCCATTGCCAAGACGGGACGGTCGGCGATCGTATGGTTCCTTGCGGCGTTTGCGGCGCTGCAATTGGGCCTCTTGGCCGTTTTGGAAATGTGGCCTGCGGAGGTACGCGATCCAGAATATGGACTTAGGCTGGCGCTCTTGCGCGAGCGACTGGCGGAAGGCGCGCCGGAACGACCATTGGTATTATTCTTGGGCAGTTCACGAGTGGGAGTCGGCATTCGTCCCACAGTGGCCATGGGCTCCTCGACCGCTTCCCCAAAGCGCCTCTGTTATTTAATTTCGGGCTTTGCGGCGGAGGCCCCGTCATGGACTTGTTGTGCCTGCGGCGGTTGCTTGACGATGGAATCCGGCCGAGCCTGGTGCTCGTCGAAGTCTGGTCGCCTTTGATGCACCAGTGCGGGCGGCTCGAGGCGGATGCGATCGAGACACGTCGATTGTCGTACAGCGATCTCACCAGACTGTGTCAATATCACCGAGACTGGCGATCCCTCTATTTGCGTTGGTTTCATGAGCGGTTCGCACTCTATTCGACCTACGCGACGGAATTGCTCCGCTGGGGGGCACCGTGGTTCTTGGGTGCCGCTCGCGGCGACGAATACACATGGCGTGGCCTGGATGCTTGGGGGTGGCTCGAAATCCCCACGTATCGAGAGGTTGGGCCACTTCCCCAAAGGCAGAAACGTATTACGGTTGCCCAACGTATGTACGCCTCGATGGGCGCACTGTCATCGCCATTGACCATCCGTGCCGACGACGAGGACGAGCCGTTACACGCTTTGCTGGCGTTGTGCCGCGAACGGCAGATCGCCGTGGCGTTCATGTTGATGCCCGACGGATTTCACGACCTATACGGGCCGGCCGTACGAGAAGGGTTTGAAGCCTACCTCGACGACGTGTGCCGGCGGTACGATGTTCCTGTGCTGGACATGCGAACCTGGCTTGACGACGACGGTCTGTTCGACAGTGTCCACATGACCCATGCAAGCGCCAGCGCGTTCTCCGCTCGGTTGCAGGCGTGGGACCTGTCGCGAATCACGGGCTCGCAAGCAGTGGCTCGCCGCCTGGACGCGTCACCAAGACGCTGACGACTCGCGGACGACGCGACCCTGGTCATGAAGCTCGCCGCCAGTCACGCGGCTTCCGTGCGCGAGGTGCTAGGTTTCTATGACAAGCTCGGAATCACTCATCGCTGCCGGATCGCGTTCGTCACCAGCTTCCTGAGCGACCGACAGATGCTTGAGCTGGCGCGCGCAAGCACTTACTATCTCAATTCCTCGCGCGCCGAAGGGGCTTGCCTTCCGGTGCTCGACTTCCTGGCCTCCGGTCGGCCGGCGATTGCCCCCTCGCACACGGCGATCGCCGACTAATTTGACGAGCGAGTTGGTTTCGTCGTGGAGTCGCACCCCGAGCCATGCCCCTGGCCCCACGATCATACGGGCCAACGGAGCACTTCGTGGCACCGAATCGTCTGGTCGTCGTTACGCGACCAAATCACTCGCTGTCATCAAGTCGCCCGCGGCGAACAAGTCGATTACGCTCGGCTTGCGTCGCAGGCACAATCCAAGATGCGCAGTTGGGCATCGCGCGAGATGGTCTTCGCCAAACTGATGGCGGCGATTGAATCGATCGGCGTCGCGGCGGCACTTTCGACCGCGGAGTCGCGCGCCGACGCCCCAGCCCGCGCATCTCGGGAGCGTCGAAACGCAAGCTCCGCTTGATGGAACTCCGATTGACGTGGTCCGGCGGCTTTCCTACCATACCGCCGCCATTTTCCGCCCATTTTCGCATTGACGGAACCACATGGATCGACTTCTTCGCCTGGATGCGACGACCTCCGCGCAGCCTCGGACCCTAATGGTAAGTTCCTTCGTCTCTGGCAGCGCGACGAGCGCCAAGTTAGGAAACTACGGCTATTCCTACGACTTCGTGCGGCGTGCATTCCAACCGCTCCTGAAGCGCTGGGCGGAGGTCGTGCATGTTGGTCGGCCCGAAAGCCAGCTCGACTTTGCGTTGCGACGTGCTCGCCAAAGCGGGCACGAGCCGATTGCCCTGAGCTTTCGACCCTTGGCTGATGTTTATCTGTCGCGCTGGGCAGCGAACGTGGTCTTCCCTTTCTGGGAGTTCCCCGATATTCCCGCTTGCGACTACAAACAAAATCCTCGCCAGAATTGGGTCCGCATTGCGAACCATGCTTCGCTTGTCCTTACGGCCAGCGAATTCACTGCCGCCGCGTTTGCACGCGCCGGCGTGCGGACGCCGGTGCGCGTGGTGCCGGTTCCCATTGACGACGGCTATTTTCGGTTGCCCGCCTGGGAGCCGAGCGGCACCACGGTGCTCAATTGCGACGCATTTGTCTTCACCCGGCCCGAAGTGCCGCCGCTGGAGTCCATCGACTACGAGCTTCGTCCCGGCGCCGACACGCTGGCGTTCCGGTTGAAGACGCGAACCACGGCCACGCTGCGCCGCGCATGGATCGCGGGCGTCAAGCCGCTCTTGCCGCCGCGGCTGGCCAAGGCGCTGGTCGCGGCCAAGAACGCCGGTCGCTGTGCTTGGCGCGAGGGCGAGACCCAACTGCCTGAACCGGTCAAGCGGTTGGAGCTGTCGGGCGTGGTCTTCACCACCATCTTCAACCCCGACGACCATCGCAAGAATTGGCAGGATCTGCTGACGGCGTTCCTGATGGCCTTGGCCGACCGCGACGACGCCACGCTGGTCGTGAAACTGGTCACCAGTCACGCACCGCCCGTCCGTGAGGTGTTGGCGTTCTACCATCAGATTGCCCTGCCACACCGCTGCCGCGTCGTCTTCATCAACGATCACCTAAGCGACCAGGCAATGCGCGACCTCGCGCGGGCCAGCGCTTTTTACCTCAACGCCTCGCGGGCCGAAGGCGCGTGCCTGCCATTGCAAGACTATTTGGCCGCCGGCAGGCCCGGGATCGCGCCCGACCACACGGCGATGGCCGACTACTTCGACGAACGGGTTGGATTTGTCGTCGATTCACACCCCGAGCCCTGCCCGTGGCCGGCCGACGGATCGGGCCGGCTGAACACCTCATGGAATCGCATCGTCTGGTCGTCGCTACGAGACCAGATCGCCAAGGGCTACGCGGTGGCGACTCGTGATCGCTCCGGATACCAGGCGCTGGCGGCCGCGGCGCGGCATAGAATGACAGAGTGGGCCTCGGCCGAAGCGGTCTGGCCCAGGCTCTCGGCGGCACTGGCGGAGCTTGCTCCACTACCAGATTCAGATTGCCCGGGTCGTCACAATGGCCAATCGGGCGTGTTTGCCTACCAGGGGGCAGGTAAGGGGAGCGGCTGATGACGGCGCCGATTTATCTGGAGGCTTTTCCGCTGTTGGCGCCCAAGCTGACCGGCATTGGCCGCTTCTCGGCGCGTCTGATCCAGTCGCTGAATTGCCTGGCGCCGTTGCGGCTCACCACGTTCATCGAGCCGCGCACGGCGCGCGTCCATAGCCTGGCGAATGACCTCAATCGCGGCCAGGAGATCGCGCTGGAGCAGGGCGCGCTCGACGGCGCGTGTGACGACCTCGTGCGCTGGGCCCGCGACGTTTGCCGGCGGCCAAAACGGCCGTTTGACGCCAAAGCGGCGCTTCGAGCGACCGGCATCTACACCTGGTCGCGCCATGACGAACGGCGCTTCGGCCGCGAGATCGGAATCTTCTACGATTTCACCCCGCTGATCGTCTCGCGGACATTCACGCCCGAGGTTCGCGAGTCGTTCCACCGCCAGGTTCTCGCTTCGCGGCACTGCCAAAAGGTGCTGGCCATTTCGCATTCGACCCGGGCCGACGCGGCCTGGCTCAGCCCGGTGCCTGCCGACGATGTGGTTGTGGCCTACCCAGGCCCGAGCCAGTGCCTGCAGCGCCACTCGCACGCTGCTCCGGTCGAGCGGCGGCGAAATGCGATCTTGATCGTCGGAACGCGCGAGCCGCGCAAGAACGGCGACTTTCTCGTCGATTGGTTCCTGCACACCCGGCTCTTGCCCGACGACTTCGAGCTCTGGTGGGCGGGACCGGAGGGATGGCTTTGGGACGGGCCTGCAGTCGATAGAAACAATCCGCGTTGGAAGCGAGTCAAATTCCTGGGGATGGTTTCCGACGCCCGGCTCTGCGAGCTGTACCAGCAGGCCACTTTCACCGTTTACCCGTCGCTGTACGAGGGCTTCGGGTTCCCAGTACTCGATTCGCTGTTGCACGGCGCGCCGGTGCTGTGCAGTTACAACAGCTCGCTGGCGGAGCTCGAATCACCGGGCGTGTTTTACTTCGATCCTTGCGACACGGCGACGCTCGACGCCGCCTACAGCGAGCTCTCGGCCACCGCGCCTTTGAAAATCGACGCCGACGAGCTGCGCCGGCGGTTCTGTTGGGACAGGTTGGCCCGGACGATGCTCTCGTTGGCCGCATGAGCGCATCGCGGCTCGTTCCCGCCACCAAGCGCGGCGCGCCGCGGCGGTTAATCGCAAATGCCTTCTCGTTGCGCAGCAACGAGAGGGCCAAAAGTAGGAGCGGCCGACAAAAAGCATCCCGCCCCCGACCTTGGCAACCGTCTCGGCGGTTGCCCGTTCCTTGGTCGCGCCACCCTGAGCCCGACGAACGGCGCCGTGATGCCACTTTGCCGCGATCCGCTCGACGCGACCGGCGCCGCTTCACTTCTTCCCGATGCAATACAAGTTACGGTCGGTCCTCAGGAAGAGCTGGCCGTTGCTCACGGCGGGCGTGGCGTTGGCGCGGCTGTCGTCATCGGCGAAGACATTGTGCGCCAGTTGCTCGAACTGCGGCCTGGCCGCGACGACGTAGGTTCCGGCATGTTGCGAGACGAAGTACAGCTTGCCGTCGGCCAAGAGTGCCGACGACCAAATGTTGCCCGGTCCGGGCTCGAGCCGTTCCTGGAACACCGTCTCGCCGGTGGACGCGTTCTGGCAGCAGACGACACCGCCATTGTCGCTGGCCCAGTACAGGTGGCCGTCGAGATAGACGGGTGAAGAGACATTGGAGCCTTTGTTCTGCTTCCAGACGGTGTGCGAAGCGGTCACGTCGCCACTTCCTCCCGTGCGTACGGCCAGCGACGTGTGCCCGCCGCCGATCGCGTAAATTACGTCGCCGTGCGAAACGACGCTGGGACAGATGTATCGGTCGATGCCTTCGGCGTTCCAAAGCGGTTTGCCGTCAAGCGGGTTGAAGCTTAACAAGCGCTTTTGAATGCTAACCACGACCTCGGTTCCCTGTTTTCCTTCGACCACCAGCGGCGTGTCCCAGGCCGAGTTGATGCCACCGGCGCGCCAAACCTCCTTGCCCGTCAGCTTGTCTAATGCGACCAGCGAACCGCTTTCGACGCTCGCGTTCACCAGCAGCAGGTTGCCGAAGACGACCGGCGAAGTTCCGGAACCCCAGTGGTGCGTCCCCTCGCCAACGCTAACGTGCCAGACTTCGCTCCCCTCCAGGTCAAAGCAAAACACCCCCGACTTGCCGAAGAAGACATACAGTCGTTCGCCGTCGGTGGTCGGCGTGCTGGCCGAGTAGCCTTGGTACGACCCCTCGCCCTCGTATTTGCTTTCGGGCAATTGGGGCTCGAACTGGCGGCTCCACAGGACGCTTCCCGTGCCGCGGTCGAAACAGAGCAGATGACGCCGGAGGTCTTTTTGATCGCCTACGTTGGGCTCCAAGCCGTATCCGCTATAGCAAGTCAGGTAGATGCGTCGGCCGATGATGGTCGGGCAAGACGAGCCCGGTCCCGGGAGAGGAGTTTTCCACGCCACGTTTTCGTCGCTCGACCATTTGAGCGGCAGGTTCTTTTCGTCGCTTACGCCCAGGCCTCCGGCGCCGCGGAACTGTTTCCAATCGGCCGCGCGGGACGACGTGGCAAGAATCGACAGAAACAATGCGAAAGCATGGACGGCGGGAAATCTCATCAGTGGTTCCTCGGTGGACGCTTGCGGGAGGCCAAGCCTCAGATTATTCACCGGTGGTTGGGCCTTTGCAATACTGCCAGGCCATCTCGTCGGACGCCGATTCAACCTGTCGCCATCGTCTCGATGGCGCCCGGCTTGGCATAGCCCAGGCCGCGGACCACTTCGAGGATCTCGCTGCACGTGGGAAACATGCGCCCGTTCTTGCGTTTGTACTCGTCGAGCGCGTTCATGAATTCGACCTCCTCGACCGAGTAATCGCGTTCACAGGTGGTGGGGTCGATTTGCCGGCGGCGATTGACCTTCTCGCGGCGCTCGAGTTGCCGGCGTTCAACCGCCACGGGCTGGTCGGCGGCGCGACGATCCGTATTGCGGCGTTCGTTCGACTTCCCACGACGTTCGAGGGCCACCTCAGCCTTCGTCTTTTTCACCTTTGCCGTCACGTGAACCTCCGAATTCGTTGCCGGCCCCGTTCGGCGGTGCCAAACCGGGCATATATTGGATTCGCTTAAGGTTGAGCATCGGAGGCATCGGGAGTTAAAATCTAACGTGCGGGCAAAATGAGAGGTTTTGCGATAGTTTTCGGTTAGCGCGAAGACTAGCGGTGGGGCGGAATTTACGATTCCGTGGGCCGGCGAGCCTTGCCGAGAGTGAGGGTTACGACGGTGGCGCCGTGAAATCCACCAGGACGGAAATGGCTTACCGCCTTCGCCCCCCGCCGGGCCCTCTTGGTACCGCAAAATGCTTCCGTTCGGCCAAGCGATACATTACGATGAGAAGTTCGTGAACCTGCCAGCCAACGAGCGGGCAGCGAGAGCGGTGTTGTGCGCAAGCCGCGGCGGCCCCGAGGATGCGAACTGCGACCGCCCCCCCGCCCTGAGGTGTTAAGCGTGGCTACAAACCGCCAGAAACATCACTCCGGCGAAACTCCGGTTGCCGATTACACTCTGCTTGAAGTGCTGGGCAAGGGCGGCACCGGCGGAAGCGTCTGGAAAGCCCGCGCGCCGGGCGGCCTGGAAGTTGCGATCAAGTTCCTGCCTCTCGACGAAGATCTGGCCAAGCGCGAAGCTCGGGCCCTGCTGAAACTCGCGCGTCAGCTTCGCCATCCCAATCTGCTGCCGATCCATTCGGTCTATCTTTGCGACGAAGACGGGCACGTCTACGACGCCGCGTCGTCCCAGCACAACGACACTGCAGAATTCAGCGAGCAACCGCAACCCGGCCGTGAGACGGTCGAGCTGCCTGCTGGCGGCGGTTTGCTCGAAATGATCATCATCATGGGTCTGGCCGACCAGTCGCTTTACGACCGATTGAAGCAGTGCCGGCGCGAGGGGCTGCCAGGAATTCCGGCGGCGGAGTTGCTGATCTACATGGAGCAAGCCGCCCGGGGCATCGACTACCTGAACCGGTCAGACTCGGCGAAGGGAAAGAAAGAGATTCAACACGGCGACATCAAGCCGCAGAATATCTTGTTGGTGGGCGAGGGCGTGCAGATTTGCGACTATGGCCTGGCGAAGCAGGTGCAGCACGGCGAAGTACGGATGACTTCAGGTCCGGCCGGCTCGCCCCCGTACATGGCGCCGGAAGTGCTGATTTCGAAGAAGCCCGGCCCGAAGACAGACCAGTATTCGCTGGCCATCACGTATTTCGAGTTGCGCACGGGAAGGCTCCCCTTTCCCGACGAATCGGATGTCTACGAGATCCAGACCGCGCACCGACGCGGCACACTGGAACTTTCGGCTTTGGAAAACCCGGACGAACAGCAGGTGATTTCAAAAGCCACCTCATTGGCGCCGACTGGGCGGTTCGACACGGCGATGCAAATGGTCGAGAAGCTGAAGCACGTCGTGGTCGCGACGCCGGCAGTGCCTCTCAGCGATTCGCGGGCGAACATGACGGGCGGAAGCGCGAGCGTGAACAAGCCGCAGCGGGAAACCATTCCCGTCAATCGCCCATTGGTCCGCGGCGACACGCTCCTGGGTTTGCAACTCGACGAACAACTCGTTCGCGACGATGCGACGTCCGCCTGGTTCGCGACCGCGAATGAGGGGACTGTGCGCCGCATCGTTTACGTCCGTGACATTTCCAACGACGGCGTCGACCGCCGCGCACTGCGATTGCTCGAAGAATGCGTTGAACACCCCCATTTCTGGAAGCCCAGACGCCTCTGTCTTGTCGATGCGTTCGGCCATCCGGCGGAGTTCGACGACGCGGGGCGGGTGCAACCCCCCGCCGGGTGCGACCCGGCGAATTATCGGCTTGTGACGGCAATCGCGGTCGGTCCTTTCGCGAGGAAAAGCCTGGCAATGCTGCTGGACGAGTCGGGTTACAAAGGGATTCCTCCCGACCAGTTGATTCCCTACATGCGTCAACTTGCCGAAGTGCTCGACTACTTGAACGCCCGTGCGCACCAAACGGTGGGCCGGCGCGTGGCGATCGTGCATGGCAATGTGCAGCCCGAGCACTGCCTGCTGGTGCGGGACAAGTTAACCAGCCATTTCGTCGTTCAATTGGCCAACGGGCTTTGCGCGCGCACCTTGGAGGGTGACACGGGTGAATGGCTTTCGACGGCGAGGCCCCCCGCGGGACGATACGCCGCGCCTGAGCTGGCCGATGGGCAGGTGACACGTTGGAGCGACCAGTACTCATTGGCGGCCTCGTACGTGCGGCTGAGGACGGGGCATGCGTTGTTCGATGCGGCGGCTTCGACCGAACGCGTCGCCGCGCAACGACGTCGCGGCGACCTCGATTTGCAGGGGCTGAATGACGCCGAACGAACGGCGTTGGTGCGGGCGACCGCGAATGATCCCCAATCGCGTTTCTTTACTTGTTGCGATTTCGTGACGGAGCTGGAAAAGGCACTGTTCCCCGGCGACCGCGGCACCGTGCCTGTGCCCGACGGGCAGGCGCCGCTGGCCTCGGCAGGACCGGCGACGGCGTCTTCGTCATTTGCTTCCGCCCGCGTGTCGAGCCGCTCGCGAAGCGAGCTCGCGATCGACGTGACCCAGGCGCCCGCGGTTATTGAGGATGACGACGATTCGCCGCTGGTCGCCTCTCCGCCGGACACGCATCGAACGGCGGCCACGGTCGACGCGACGCGCCGGGATGCGATCGCGCCGAGGCCGTCCGAAAGTCGTACGATGGCGCCGGCGGCGAACGAGAAGCTCCAGCCCGAGCCTCTTGCGCCCGTTGTTCAAGGCGTTCCTGGATCGCGTTCCACTCAACGTTCCACGAAATCGCGCGTGCTCGCCGCCGTTGCCGTTCTGATCGTGATGGGAATAGCGGGCGGGACGTGGACCGCTTTGGTTGCGTCACGGACATCGTCCCAGGGCTCGCAGAAAAAGGTCGCCGGCGGAGGCGAGCCAGACTCGGAAAACAACCCGCCGGAGTCGGGAAAAGAAGACCTGGTGAAATTGATCGACGAGCTCGAGGGCCGGCTCTGGCAAGTGCCCCCCGGCGATGTGCTGGACACGCTCAAGAAGTTATCGCGACGCTTTCCCGATCTATCGTCGAAACTGGCGGGCGAGTTCGAGCCCCAAGCCGACAACCTCCGTGGCCTGTGCGACCGGGTGCGACGGTTGACGATCGACGACTTGTTTCGCACGGCCGTCGGGGGCATGCCCACCCCCGCCGCGCGTCGACGGTTGGAGGCGCTGCGCGAGTTCGACTTCGTCGGCTGGAAGGACCAGCGGTACGCCGCCGACCTCGATACGTTGGAAGATTACACCAAACGTGACACCGAAAACGACTTCCCGGTGCAAATCGCGCCGATCATGAAGCGTCTCGACGACATGACTTCCGACACGTTGCTCGCGTTGTGCCAATCGGTTTCCGAGCGCGCCCAACACTTCGAATCGGACAAGGCGATCGAAGCCGCGATGGATCTCTTGGACAAAGCCGGTAAAACGTCGGACTCGAAGGCCATCGCGGAGCTGGCCAAATCGCTGCGCGGGTTGAGCAGGGACCGCGCGCTTGGCGATTTGCAGAAGCTGGCCAAACAGGCCGAGGCACCGTCGAAACAAGACTGGCGAACCATGCGGGCGACGTGTGAGCAAGTCATCAACGGCGGCGGCACCGGCGGGCAACCACCGAAGTGGATCCACACGTTACACGCGGAGTGCCTGGTTGCGCTGCGGGAGTTCGACCAGGCGAAATTGGCCCTCGAGCGGGCCGCGGCGGCGGGCGAAGACAAGCCTTATCGCTTGTTCGTCGCCGCTTTGCTGCAGGCAAGAGGCGAAGAGCGGCCCACGGGCGATTTCGTCGCTCTAGCGGACCGGTTGGCGGAAAGCTGCGCGCCACCGTTGCACGACATGCTCAAGGTCGAGCACCGCCGGCTACGCGCAATGGAAATCTTGTCGGAGGCCGCTGAACGGACGGCGCGACTCCATGACGGTGATCCGCCCAATATCGACCGGCTCGCCGACCCGTTCAGCTCCAAGTCGGCGGCCGACAAAGTCCACGCCTGGCTGTCGGTGGTCGACGGTTGGGAGTGCCCGGACCAGACGCGGCAACGTCAAATGCGCCAAAACCTGGCGGTGGCGGCCTACTATCGTACTCACGACGAGGAACAGAAGAAAATCGACGACCAGTTGGCGAACACATTGACAACGCTGCTTGTCGGCGATGACGAACACGCCGCCGAGGTCCAAATTCTGCTGATCCACGCGGCAACCTGCCCCTCCGCCCAAACGGCGTTGGCCCTGGAATGCTATTCGAAGGCTTTGAAGCGTTCCGAAGCCCTCGATAAGGACCTGGTGTTGGACCAATATGAACGGATCGTCGAGCCGGCCTTGAAACTCGAAGTGGCGGGCATTCCCGACGACGCCAGGCCAAGCCTGGCTTCCCTGTGGAATGCCAAGGGGCGGTTCATCGAGCTCGACCGCGACGTCGAGACGCGTGCGCACGAGGCGACAAGCGACGCAATCAAAGCCCAAATTGACGCATTCAGCGAGGCGATACGACTTGAACCGTCCAACGTCGCGCACCACATCCAGCGCGGACTGGCGAGGCTTCGCGCGGACCACCCCGACTCCGACGCGATCCAGAGCGAGGACATCGTTCCTATCCTGGTGAACGGAGAACCCGCGAGCCCGGAGGCCTATTTCCTGCGCGGTCTGTGGCGACAATTCACTTCGCGATCCATTTCCGTGGCGAAGGCCGAGGAGAAGTTTTCGCGGCTGGATGAGGCGATTGCGGACCTGAGGGAGGCCGCGGCGACGTCGCCGCGGCAGGCGCGTTCCTATGCCCACGTTCTGGTAATGCTCAGCAGCGCTCTGGTGGAAAAGGCGAACGCCCGGCCCGGCGACGAGGCCGTGGAATCGTGGCTCACCGAGGCGGCGGCACTGGCCAAGACCGCCGTCGAGGAGTTTCCGCATAGGCCGCGCCCCCAGCAAGCTTTCATCGCGCGCGGCAACGCGCTCGAGGACTTCGGTCTGCTGCTGAAAATCAACAACGGCTACCAAACGGCCATCGAGGCGTTTGACCAGGCCGTCAGTGCGGCGGCGCTGACCGAAATTGATCCCGCCGAGGCGAAGGCGAACCGCGGCCGCTGCTTGTATCGGCTTGTGGCCGTCGAAATGAAGGGCGATCCGCAGGCCCTTCGTGCGAACAAGCTGGTCGGAGACCGGACCCTCAAAGCGTACCTCCAGCAAGCCAAGAACGACCTCGACGACGCCATCGGCTCCGGGGCGATCCGTTCGTCTTCGAAGGCGCGCGCCTACTGCTACAGAGCGCGCGTCCATTCGCTCGAAAATGAATACGAAAACGCCTACGGCTTGTTGAAAAACGCGATCAAGATTGCGAGCGACGTGGCCCCGGCCGACGTGCCAAGGTACCGCGTGGAATCTGCGGTGGCGGCATTGGCCGCGGGAGCGCGCCAGAAAAACCCGGAGACCAGCAAGAAGTGGTACACCGACGCGACCGGGGCGGCGAGGGCCGTGATCGAGACCAAGGACGTCACCGTCGCGACAAGGGTCGAAGCCGTCAATTGCCTGGTCAAAATCTACCTGGAACAGACCAAGATCGAAGACGCGTTGCAGACCTACGTGCAGTCGTTACCCAAGGAGATCGCGTCCGCCGGACCGGAGTATTGCCATTTGTTGACGGATTGTTGCACATTGCTGATGCAACACGGCGATACGTTTTGGAAACGCCACCAGGAGCTTTGCCTTCGTTGTGCCGAGCACGCGGCCAGGCTCGCGGGTGAGACGAAAGAACCCGCATTGATTGCCCGCACGCAGCTCCTGCTCGGCCAGCATCACGCGCTGGTGTACCGTGCGCAAACGGACCACAAGTCGCAAGCGGCGAAGGATGCCATGGAATTCGCGGTTCGCGCGTTCAAGGCGTCGCTGGACAGCGATGACTCCATCAAGAACAATGCCGGTTGTTGGATCAGTCTTGCGTCGATGTTGCATTTCCGGCGCGTCGAAATCGGGTTGCCGCCGGGCGCGGCGGACGACAAATACGGCGGGGCCGCCGTAAAGCGCCAGCTCAAGAAAATCCAGGAAGCCATCGCCGCCGGACAATTCAAGGTGCCTCCCGACGTAAAGCAGGAGGTCGACTTCCTGCTGAAACAGTAGGCTTCACCCACTTGAGCGTTTCTCGCGCCGCCCAAAAAGTCGCCGCAATCGGCCTTGCGACCATGGCCCACCCGATCACCTGCACGGTTTTGCGGTGATTCCACCAAGGTCCCGCGGTAAACTCGCCCGCGTTTACCAACAACTGGGGTCGTCCTGAATCTGCCACCTTCAACGGTGTAAAGGTGCTTGGTGATTGTGCCGAGTGTAACCAAAAAGACAGTCTCCACAGGTCGCCGTGTCTTGACCCAACAGCGCGACCCCCGCCCCACGATCCCGCGACCCCTCCGAACCCGCCGGAGGGAGTACCATGCATCGGCCCAACGAAACGCTGAGAGTCGCCGCGTCCCGGGCCGTTCTTTGCTTGCCGTTACTCTTTGCTCATTTCGCCGCCGCGGACGAGTCGACCGAGCCGGAGTCCTCGCAGCCCCAAAGCCCGGTGAAATCCGCGGTCGAATCGGCCCTTTCGACGGCTGGCCCTGCGCCGGATGACGCCTTCGCGTTGCGGTTTGCCGCGACACAGCCGTCGTTCCAAGCACGCCAGGCAACGACACCGGCGGACGGCGCTGTCGCCGGGCCGTCGGTAAAGGCGGCTCGCGCAAAACGGACCCACCAGGGTGGTTCCGGCGCGCCGGGCCAGAGCCTACGAACTTATGCTTCGGGCGGTTACATTGTGAACGAGCAAGGCAATTTCCGACTTGCCCGCCAACCAGAGCCGGAACAACCACTTGAATCGGCGCCGACGCAACCCCGTCCCCCTTCTCTTCCGGGGGCCGGGTCGGTGGAACAGCCATTGGATGCGGGAGGCGGCTCATCGCTTTTTGGCGCCAGTTTCTTCGGCGGCGGACTGGGCGCTCGCTCGGCCGCGGCGGAACATGGAACCAGCGCGGTGGAACAAGTCACGAGCGGCCAGATCAACAATACCGGCAAGGCGGACCTTACCGAGGCTCTCTCGCAAACGTCGCTGGCGGTGCAGATGCAGCGGCGCGGCCAGGTCCAGGGCAACCCGTTCATCCGCGGCTTCAAGAACCAGCAGATTTACTCGCAACTCGACGGCCAGTACTTCCTGCCCATTCGCACCGACCTGGACACGATTACCAGCAAGATTGACCCCGGCATCGTGCAGGACGTGATCGTGATCGAAGGGCCATACAGCGTGCAGTACGGGCCGGGGTTCAGCTTTTTCGACATCGTTACGGCGCCCACGCCCCGCAACCAACGGGCACAGTACCGCAGCAGCGGCAGCTACATCATGAACGGCAGCGGCTTCTACGGTCGCGAAACCGTCAGCGGCGGCGGAAGCAATTACGGCTACCGTTTCAGCTATGGCCACCGCAACGCCAACGACTACAAGACCGGTGGCGGCGGCGGTTCGCCATTGAATCCCTTCAATCTCGAAAGGGGCGCTCGCATCCCATCGCATTATAACTATGGTGACTTCCTGGGCGACGTGGGCTACGACCTGGCCGCGGATACGCGGCTCGAAGTGAGCTACCGCCGTTTCGACCAGAACCACACCGCCTATCCCGGCCAGTTCTTCGATATCGCGTCGCAAGAATCGAACGCGTTGAACCTCCGGCTGATCGACACCGACCCCACCCAGCGCTATAGCAAGCGCATTCTGCAAGGATGGTACAACCGCAGCAATATGACCGGTAATACGCTGAATCCCTCCAGCCAAGGGATCGTGGCGCAGATTGAAAACGGGTTGATAACGACTTCGAACTTTCCGCCCGGCACCACGTTTCAAGGTAACACCGTGGGCGACGTGATGAGTACCGGCGGCCGTGTCGCGACGACGTACGGCGACCTCGACGACGTGAACCTGACGACCGGAATCGACGCGCGCGTGCTGAGCCAAAGGATCACGGAGTTCTACGACATCACATCACCGGATCCGGTACCGCCGAGCACCTTGTTCTCGACTGGAATGCCGCGTTCGCGGTTGGCGAACCCAGGCGCCTTCGCCGAGATGACGCTCCCTTGGAGCAGCAGCTTCAAGACACGGATCGGCGGACGTGGCGACTACGTGTACACCGCCGCCGACTCCTCCCAGATCAATCCCAACACCGGGTCGCTCCCCGCCGGCTCGGTATTTCACAAGAACGATGGTCTTTACTCGTTTTACATGACCAACACGGCGGAACTGAATCGCAATTGGACGGCCAACGTATCATTCGGCCAGGCCCAACGGCCGCCGACGCTGATCGACCGCTACGCCGACGGCGTATTCCTGGGGATATTACAGTCGGGCTTTTCCCGAGTGATCGGCAACCCAGGTTTGAGCAAGGAGCGCAATTGGCAGATCGACGCGTCGCTGAGCGCGAATTACGACAACTACCGTGGCAGCCTGCGCGGCTACCAGTCGTGGGTCATCAACTACATCACCTACAGTGTCTTTCCTGTGATCGATCCGACCGGCGCGAGAATTCTGAACACCATCAACACACCGCTGGCCACGCTCAGCGGCTTCGAGACCTTCCACGAATTCGGTGAGGCCAACAACTGGATCAAACCCTTCGCGGCCGTGAACTATGTCTACGGCGTCGATCAGACGATCCACCAGGCCCTGCCGCAGATCCCGCCTTTGCAAAGTCGGTTGGGCTTCAACTTCCAGCGTGGCGGCGGAAACAGCCCCTGGGGCATCAGTACCTATGCCCGCGTCGTCGCCCACCAGGATCGCAACGGTTACCTTCGCACCACGCTCAATGCCCCCGAGGTCACGAGTGTCGAACTGCGCACGCCCGGTTTCACCACGGCCAACATCCAGGGCTACTGGCAGGCGGGGCGAAACCTGACCGTCTTCGCCGGCATCGATAACGCCTTCAACCGTTTCTACATCGAGCACCTGAGCTTGCACACGGGCGGCCTCAATAACCCCAACACCTGGGCCTGGTCGCCCGGCTGCAGCCCTTATGTGAACGTCGAGTGGACCTACTAGGAATGCTTGGCGAAGTATTCGTCCGACGCGGTGAAGTCGGCTTGAAGGTCCTCATTCGACAAGCCATGGGCGAACTGGTTGACCCAGGCGTCGATACCCGCCTGGTCGGGAAGCCGGCCCAGGAACCGCATGTAATCATCAGTGACCCGTTGCCGCTCGCGTTCCAGGCTATCGGCGAAACCATAGGCCACGTCCGTGCGTGCGACACCTTGGGCCAACTGCCCGATCCAGTAAGTCTCGCCTTGCGGATCGGCTGGCCGGTCGAGGAGGTCGACGTACATGGCGTCGACCCAGAGTTTGTCGGTGCCACCGGCGCGCTGGTAGAACTCGGGTGAACCGACGAAGTCGGCTTCAAGCCGCTCGTCGGTCAGCCCGTCGTGCTCGAACTGGTCGACCCAGAAAGACAAGCCCGCCGCCTCGGGCGCCCGGCCGAGGAACCGAAAGTAGGCTGGAGTGACGATGATGTTGCCGTAATACTCGGCGCTGTGGGTCAGGCCGTCGGTGAACGAGGTGCGCGCCAGGCCGTTGGCCAGAGCGCTGGTCCATGCGGCCAGCGCTCCGGAGTCGGGCGCACGGCCCAGAAGGTCGATATAGACGTCGGTTACATACGTCCCCAGGTTGCCGTTGGGGGGTGGAGGGGGCGGCACGATCGAACTCGAAATGTTCGGCGGGGCCATCAAGTTGGCCATGCAGTGCAGAGCGAGCGCTTGCGATATGGTTCCGCTGAGATCTCCCTGGGAAAGGATGCGGGCTTTGAGAAAAGAGAGTGTGTCGAGCTGGACCTTCGTGCCGTTCACCAGGACCACGACGCCGGCGTCAATCACCTGGTCGTCGTCGTACGCGATGACCGTCGCCCCATTGGCGATGATGCTTCGTTCGCCCCCAAAGGGAACGGTCACCTTGGGGTCGGCCAGGTTCTGGTTGAGCGTCCCGTCCGAGTTGAAAACCGGGACCTGGTCGGCGAAAATGTAATCGCTCTTGCCGCCGGCGATGATTTGGGTGGCGGTGCTGTAAGGTTGAGAAGTGCCATTCTTGACGCCCCCTGCGCCGCCGAAGATCACGTTGACCACCGGATTGCCGGCCGTGTCCAGTTCGTTGCTTCCAACGAGCGTATCGGCGGGCCCGCCGCTTGGACCGGTCCGCCCTAGTCCCTGTCCAACGATCACGGCGTCGATTTGCGAATGGTTCTCCAGATCGTTGGGGTGGCTGGTGGCGCCGAACAGGTCGAGGCAGTCGAAGTTCCTGATCTGGATCGGGAGGTTGCTCCCGAAGTCGCCGACCAGGAAGGTGTTTTCCTGTAACGTGGCGCCGGCGGCGTCGGTGCCCACGGTTCGAAACAATCGCATGAGCGGGCCGTTGCCGCCGTCGAATTGGAATTGCTCACCCGGCAACGGGGCCGGCGCGAAGAACGTGACCGTGTTGCCTTCGTTGTGCGTCGTGGTGGCCGCGTAGGTCGTGATCAATTCGACATTCGTGAAGTTGATATGGACGTTGGGCGTCGGTGGATCGCGGACCAGGGACTGGTTGGTGAAATCGTAGTGGTGACCGTCGGCGGCCAGACGGTCGTCGATGGTCAGTGTGTCCTTGCCTCCGGCGCCGTCGATGGTCACGAGGCCGGGCACATTGTCGAGCGACTCGTCCGTGCCGCCGACACTAATCTGGTCGGGGCCGGCGCCGCCGTGAACGTTGACCGGGCCTCTAACCTCGTCGGTGGTGGCGCCGTCGCGGCCCACGCTGATCGTATCGCCGGCTTGACCCGCGAATACATTGACCGTGGTCGCCGCGGGAGTTCCCTGGACATTGAAGCCTTCGCCCGCCGCCTGCCCGAGCGTGAGATTGATCGTGTTCAAGCCCGAGTAGGTGATGCCCGGCCCCATTCCGAGCCCGTTGATTTGCGTGGCGGTGAGTGTGCCCATCACCTGGCCTGGCTCGCCGGCGTCCCCCAAGTTGAGCGTATCCGCGACGCCGCCGTTCACCGTGACTGCGCCTTGGATCGAAGACAGTCGGCCCGTCAATCCGACCGCGTCCGCCGCCGGCGCGGTTGACGAGATATTGATTTTGTTGGCGCCGAGGCCGGGATTGATCGTCGTACTGGTGGCGGCTTGTGTTTGCTGTAGATTGATCGTGTCGTTGGCGTCGCCGCCGAAAACGGTGATCGTGGGCGAATTGATCACGCCGTCGAGGTTGATCGTGGTGCCCGCCGTGGTGGTGTCGTTGTTATCGTAGTCGCCACGGATCGTGACGCTTTCGGCCGGCAAAGTGTTGGCGGCGTTGGTCGTGCTGATTGTGGCGCCCGCCGCGATCAGGATATTGTCGCCTGCGCGGAATTCGATCGTACCACCATGCGATAAGATGGTTGCCGGCGAAAGGTCGCCGATCGTCAGATCATCGCCCGCTGCGTTAACCGCCCCATCGGCCACGGTCAGCAAAATGTTTCCGTCGATCGCAGGCGAGATCGACTGCGTGGAAATGTCGTGCTCGATCGCCAAGGGGCCGCCGGCCGCGACCGTGAGCGAGCCGAGCGGCGTGCCGCCGCCCAGATTGCCATCGAACGCGACCGTGCCAAAAATACCCGCGGCCTGACCGCCAGTGGTGTCGATTGTGAGGTTGAAGGCGCCGTCGACCGTCTTCTCGAACGTGATGTTGCCGGCCGAGCTGGTGAGCGTGGCGTCGTCGGTAAGCGTGACGGCGCCTTTATAGTCCTGGTCACCTGTGGTCTTGACCACGCCGGGCGCGGTGACGATGTTCAGGTCGCCGGCGCCCGTGAGCGTCAACGAGGCCAGAGCCGTGGTATTGCCCACGGCGCCTTCGAAGGTCGCGACCTTGCCGGCGGTGGCGGCGCTGGTCGCCAGGTTAAAGGCACCATCGACCGTCTTCTCGAACGTGATGTTGCCGACCGTGCTGGTAAGCGTGGCGTCGTCGGTAAGCGTGACGGCGCTTTTAAAGTCCTGGTCACCTGTGGTCTTGACCACGCCGGGGGCGGTGACGATGTTCAGATCGGCGGCACCCGTGACCGTCAACGAGGCCAGGGCCGTGGTGTTGCCCACGGCGCCTTCGAAGATCGTGGCCTTGCCGGCGGTGGCGGCGCTGGTCGCCAGGTTAAAGGCCCCATCGACCGTCTTCCCGAAGGTGATGTTGCCGACGGTACTGGTGAGCGTGGCGTCGTCGGTGAGCGTGACGGTGCCTTTATAGTCCTGGTCGCCCGTGGTCTTGACCACGCCGGGGGCGGTGACAATGTTCAAATCGGCGGCGCCCGTGAGCGTCAACGAGGCCAGAGCCCTGGTATTGCCCACGGCGCCTTCGAAGGTTGTGGCCTTTCCCGCGGTGGCGGCGCTGGTCGCCAGGTTAAAGGCCCCATCGACCGTCTTCTCGAACGTGATGTTGCCGGCTGTACTGGTGAACTTGGCGTCGTCGGTGAGCGTGACGGCGCCCTTAAAGTCCTGGTCGCCCGTGGTCTTGACCACGCCGGGGGCGGTGACAATGTTCAAATCGGCGGCGCCCGTGAGCATCAACGAGGCCAGAGCCGTGGTATTGCCCACGGCGCCTTCGAAGGTCGTGACCTTGCCGGCGGTGGCGGCGCTGGTCGCCAGGTTGAAGGCCCCATCGACCGTCTTCTCGAACGTCATGTTGCCGGCCGAGCTGGTGAGCATGGCGTCGTCGGTGAGCGTGACGGCGCCCTTAAAGTCCTGGTCACCTGTGGTCTTGACCACGCCGGGGGCGGTGACAATGTTCAAATCGGCGGCGCCCGTGACCGTCAACGAGGCCAGGGCCGTGGTGTTTCCCACGGCGCCCTCGAAGGTCGTGGCCTTGCCCGCGGTGGTGGCGCTGGTCGCCAGGTTGAAGGCCCCTTCGACCGTCTTCTCGAATGTGATGTTCCTGGCGGTACTGGTGAGTTTGGCGTCGTCGGTTAGCGTGACGGTGCCCTTAAAGTCCTGGTCACCTGTGGTCTTGACCACGCCGGGGGCGGTGACGATGTTCAAATCGGCGGCGCCCGTGACCGTCAGCGAGGCCAGGGCCGTGGTGTTGCCCACGGCGCCCTCGAAGGTCGTGGCCTTGCCCGCGGTGGTGGCGCTGGTCGCCAGGTTGAAGGCTCCATCGACGGTCTTCTCGAATGTGATGTTCCTGGCGGTACTGGTGAGTTTGGCGTCGTCGGTAAGAGTGACGGTGCCTTGGTAGTCCTGATCGCCTGTGGTCTTGACCACGCCGGGGGCGGTGACGATGTTCAGATCGGCGACGCCCATAACCGTCAGCGAGGCCAGGGCCGTGGTGTTGCCCACGGCGCCTTCGAAGGTCGTGGCCTTGCCCGCGGTGGTGGCGCTGGTTGTTAGGTTGAAGGCTCCATCGACGGTCTTTTCGAACGTGATGTTGCCGGCCGTGCCGGTGAGCGTGGAGTCGCTCGTGAGCGACACCGCGTTCTTGAAATCCAGGGTGGCGCCGCTCACGATGTCGGTATTGATATCGGTGGTGCCGGTCCCGGTTGCCGTGCCGTCGACCGTGAGTGCATCCAGCAGGAAGGTGGTGCCGACTTCGCCCTCGAAGGCGGTGGCCGGGCTATCGACCGTCAGACTGCGGGGCGTG
>Ga0265314_10000219_pt1 | contig 85090 bp, 60 predicted proteins | sample 4126metaG_FD_203106 | JGI IMG/M metagenome (GOLD analysis project Ga0265314, IMG submission 203106) | Rhizosphere microbial communities from Carex aquatilis grown in University of Washington, Seatle, WA, United States - 4-1-26 metaG | ecosystem: Host-associated > Plants > Roots > Rhizosphere >...
TATCAAACCGCGGATCAGAACGAAAACTGCGCCCAACCCGTCATCGAAAATTTCAAAACTGAACAGAAACTGCCCTGTACGAAAAACCAAGCACGTTCTCACGCAGACACTTTAGCCCCTGAGGGAATGCGACCTCGAAATAGCCCGCACCCCATGTACCAGCTTTTTGGCCCTTGAGGTGCGGTTGTATGTCTACCCGAAAACGCCTATTTTGCCGTCCGATAAATTTCAGAGCCGGCCAGCAAGTAAGCGCCCACTCCATACACGTAGCTTGAAGTTTCAACATACTCGCCAGGAGCTGCCCCCACTGGCTGAATGCAGCCGAGCCGTCCATCCGCGTAAACGTGCTTCAACATGCCGGCCCACGCCTTTTCAACGGCGGGCCAATACGTCTTGCGATCGAGTATCTTTTCATTCACGCCGTACGCAAGCGCATACGTGATAAACGCGCTCCCTGATACTTCAGGCAGCGGATACGAATCCGCATCGAGCAATCCCGGACGCCAAAGGCCGTCCTTGCTCTGAATCGCCAATGTCTCAGCCGCCATTTCCTTTAACAGGGCCACATATTTCGGACGTAGCGGCGAATTTGCTGGAAGCTGCTGAAGCACACGAACGATGCCGCCCATCACCCATCCATTGCCGCGCGACCAGAATATTTTCTGGCCATTCTTCTCGTGCTTGTCCAGCCAATCGGCATCGCGTGAGTATAGGTGCTTGTTTCTGTCGTAGAGCAGATCCGTGGTTACGGTCCATTCGTGATCCATGAAATCTAGATACTTCTTGTCGCCGGTGGCCCTGGACATGTCAGCAAACACGGGCGGCGCCATGAACAAAGCATCGCACCACCACCACAGCGGCTTTTTAGGATCGTCGGGCGTTGCAATCTCCTGGTCGAGCCGCGCCTTCATCGGCTCAATCATCTTTTTATCTTTGTGGATGAAGTATTGCTCAAGATACATTTGGCCGACCGCTTGATCGTCGGCATGTTCAACTCGCAACCCCGGCGACCAATTGAGCTTTTCGCCGATCTCCATCATGGCCTGTTTGTATTTGTTGCCGTTCACTCCATCGGGAACTCCCATGTAGCCCGCATACAGCGCGGCGAAAGTCCAGTCGTATTGTGCCTGGGCAGGCAGGCGGCTCAATTGCCAATCAGCTACGAGCTTCATAGCTTTCGCCAGATCAGGCCGCGCAAGCTTGGGCGAAAGATTTTTAGCGAGCGGTCCGGGAGTGTCAAGATGATCTCCCGGCGGCGCTGATTTCGCACGTTCAGTCTGAGCAGTCGCAAAAGTTAGCAGAAGAATTGCCGCCGTCAGTCCCACTGTTGCGGCGACGCAGAACAAGCGTCTCGTAAATCGAGTGAATTTATACTTCATGCGAATCTCCAAATGGAAACAAGAGTGCACCTCTATCGGGTGCTGAGTTGCGATTTCGCCGTCTGAATTGCCGAAGCCGATTATAGTTCCCGCACGCCGCAGTTGTAAGCGGCACACGCGAATGGACACCTGCAGGATCTTAGAAGCGTAAACGCATGCCAACCTGAAATTGGCGTTCGCGATAGTAATAGGAAGAGTTGCTGTTGAGAGGCTGTCCGAATTCCGTGGAGTTTGTCTTCAAGCCTGTGAAATAAGTGAGCGTGGGGAACGAGCCATTCTGCCCACCCGGCGCAACCGAGTAGCCAATGGTCTCAATGTCTGTCACATTGCGGTGATTGAACAGGTTGAATGTTTCGCCGAGCAATTCCAACTGGCGCATTTTTCCAAGATCAATCAGCTTGCCGAGCCGTACATCGGCCTTCCATGCGTTCGGGTATCGAAACGTGTTGCGGCCAATGTCGTATGCGATGCCGTTGCTGCCTGCGCCGTAAACGCGGTTATCCCCGCCTGATCCGTTCATGCCGGGCCCAAGTCCAGTTATGACAGCCCTGGTACTCAGATTCACAACATGCGGCACCGATCCCGAAGTGCGCATGGTGAAGGGCATTCCACTGTGAAAACTGCCAACGCCGGAGATTCTCCAACCGTTCGCGAAATAACCGGCTACATGGTGTGCCTTCCATGGGGTTTCGAAAACAACTGACGAGAAAATGGTGTGCCGCGCGTCAAGACTGCTGACACCATACTCATGCCTGAAATCTGCAGGATCGAGCACATCGCTTCCAGTCACCGAACTGCTTTCATTAGGATTCCAATCCATGGCATGCCCATAGATGTAACGCGTATTCAACGTCAGGCCCCTGCGGCTATTGCGAACCAGCCTGATCATCGCCGCCTCATACGTTGAGTTGGCCCGCGACGAAATCTGCGTGATCTGTTGATAATTCGAATTCAGGCGGCCCGCTGTTCCTGAAGGTGCGCTGGGTAGAACCCAGTTTGCATAAAACGGTACTGTGATTTGTGAAGCCTTGATGGGGCCTTTGCCCGTGCCATCAACAACGGTATAAGTGATGGTTTGCGGATTTACTTTTGGATCAAAGTTGGTGTCGATTGAAATTGGCAGACGCCGGCCCAAGCTCATCATCGCGCTTGCATTCAGTACAAAGTGTCCTGGCAACGACTCTTCAATAGAAGCTACCGCCTGGTGAATTTCCGGATTGCGAAATCCGGGTGCGTACTCCACCGCTCCCGGCTTGACCATGGTGAGCGGCTCGCCGGCCAGCACATATGGGAATGGAGGAGCGCCACCGGAATTGAGATTGTCAGTCGGGCGCATAAAGAAGTTAAGATCACCCTTGGCAGATCCGGTCTGCGTGAGAGCGGACACGAGCGGCCCATTCGAAACACGCCCGAAATACAAACCATAGCCCAGCCTCAATACGGGAAGGTGGCGCTCAGCATTGCCAACTGCAAGGCTTAGCCGTGGCCCCCAGCTGTTGCCAAGGCCTGGCATCTTTCCGGCGAGCGGCAAATCTGGATTGACGAGCGAAGCGAGTTGCGGCGGCAGCTTTTCCATGTCCCAGCGCAGACCGGCGGAGAGCACTAAAAGTTTGCCCGGCTGCCATTGAGTGGTGGCAAATCCAGCCCAGTCATCGGTGCTCAGTCCCCAGCTGTTTGGGCCCATCATCTGCGAGTAGTAGGAGTAGCACGGAAGATAGCCGAGTCCGCGCAGCAGGCCACTGGAATCGCGCCACGGACCGCCCGTTTGGTCGCAGTTGTGCTGGTTGAATTTGTCGAGTGCATTACTTAATCCATAAGTGCCGAACACCAAAGCATCCGAAATAAAGTTGGCAACGCTCGAGTAATGATAGGTTCCGGTTTGGTTGCGAAGCAGGGTCGTGTGGTCGCTGTTAAGGCTGTAACTTGCGCCGGCCCTCACAAGAAGGCTGCCGCGAATCCAGTCGAATGATTGTTGCACTCGAACAAAACGCTCGTCGGGGTAGCTGCCTTGTCCGAACCGCGCTGGATTGCCGATCGTAAATCCATTGCTTGAGTCCACGACAATCTGTGGCAATTGGCCCCACACGTTTTGATTGAGTGTCTGCTCATATGCCGAAGGTGTGCTCGGATGAATGCCCTGAATGGAACGGCCAACCGAAAACTGAGTCATAGCCAGCAGGTTTGGAGTGATGAAAGCCTCCCAGCGCGCAAGCAGCCACTGCTGGCTGGCTCGGCTTGAACCGAAGCTGTGATTGCCGTAGTTTTCCGAGACGTTTGAGAATCCGTTGCCCGGAGCATTCCAATCCGCGCCGGTCCCCTCTACCGTAAAGTGATGACGCTCTCCGGCTCGCCAATCCAGACGGGCAAAACCGTTGTATTGGCGGGCAGTGCGTGCGACCGGCCCGAGCAGACTGTTCAGCGTCTGCAGCATCTGCGAGTACCCGGCGAGTGCGTTGGTATTGTTGGTCCCCAGCTGCGCGCCAAGTAGTTGAACCTGGTCGTTGCTAGGCTGAGCAAAGAAGTTCCCCGGCAACTTCACGCTCGATACTCCGGCATAGTTTCTGTTGTAGCCGTCGAGCGCAGCGAACCAGTAGATTTTGTTGTGCGGAATTCTGCTGCCCAGGCCAAAGCCCCATCGCATTTCGTGATCGGGGGGCGTGTAAGGCGTTGCTGAAAAAATTGGAACTGTGGAGTAGGTAGCCGGCGAAGTTTGCTGAACCCAATTCGCAGATGGATTCTGCGCTGCCAGAACATGCTGGCGGTCGAACATGAATACCTGCCCGTGCAGAGTATTGCCACCGCTGCGAGTTTCAACATTTGTATGCGTGCCTGCGCGCGAGCCGCCGTCGAAGGCATTCCCGGCGCCCATTCGAACATCGCTGACTGCTGCTTCGCTCACGGCTGGGCCGCGTCTGTTGGACCAGGCCTGCCCCATGCCGCTTGGCTCAGCCAGGCCGTGTCCAGACGAGGACTGCGAGGGCGATCCTGAAGCGGGCGCTGACGTGCTACCAAAGGACAGTCTTAAACTGATGCCGTCAACGGACACATCATCTGCATGCGGCCCAGTGAAAGTCATCGAGGATGGAGCGCCATTCGACTGGGCTGTATCGGGAGGAGCGTCCATGACGAACTCTTCCCATCGACGGCTGCTCGCCGGCAGAGACTCAATCTCCCCACCCGTGATGGTCGTGGTCGAAGGGGACGCCGCGGGACCAACCTGCCGCGCAGCTACCTGAACAGGACTCAAGGCCGCTGCGTCGCTCGCGACAGCGTCACCCTCCCCTTGCCCTGTTTTTGCGCCTGAAGTACTTTGGGCGGCTACGAAGTTGCGCGTGCCCAGAACCGTCATCGACAAAGCCGCCATTGCGAGCGGCTTCAGCCAGCCCCACTTAAACCCAGCCATCCAATACCTGCCATCGGCAGACTAAGGGACAAGATGCACAAATCATTGCACCTGTCCGCTCTTTTGGCGGGTATTGGAGTCAGGTAGAAATCCGCGCTTTATGTGAGCGCAGTTTCAAAAACCCAGAAAATCCCCAGGTGAATTGCAAGCGATTCTAAGCTGCCGATAGCGGCGCGGAAAGTACCGTGCGTCACAGACCTGGCACCGCATTTCCTTAACATCTGCTGCGTTTTTGGGTCGAGCCGTTTTGATTCGGTAGACTGGAGAGACGGGGTAAGTGGTCTGGGCATTGCAGTAGTGCCTGGCTCGCGATCCCGGATTGAGGCTTTCCCCTTCCATTGGATTCTGGTTTCTATGTTCATTGATGAAGCAAAAATTCGTGTAAAAGCCGGCGACGGCGGCAATGGTTGTATGGCATTCCGGCGCGAGAAATTCGTCCCCCGTGGGGGGCCGTCTGGTGGCGATGGCGGCCGGGGTGGCGACGTGATCATGGAATCGTCGCAGCGGCACAATACTCTCATTCACTTTCGCTACAACCCTGAGCACAAAGCGCAGCGCGGGGAGCATGGCATGGGATCCAATTGCACCGGGTTGGATGGGCGCTCCACAACGCTGAAGGTTCCGGTTGGCACCACGGTGTACGACGCGGAGACCGGCGAATTGGTGCACGATTTCCAGGAGCCGGACGAGCGTGTAGTCGTTGCCAAGGGCGGTCGCGGGGGGCGCGGCAACCAGCACTTTGCCACATCGACGCATCAGGCTCCCCGCGAACATGAGTTAGGCAGGGCGGGTGAGGAACGGCATTATCGCCTGGAGTTAAAGCTGCTTGCCGACGTGGGATTGGTAGGTTTTCCGAACGCGGGCAAATCCACGCTGATTTCTCGCATCTCAGCAGCAAGGCCAAAGATCGCCGATTATCCATTCACAACGCTTGAACCAAATCTTGGCGTTGTGACAGTTGGCGAAGAGCCCGATCTTGAATCGTTCGTAGTTGCGGATATGCCGGGGCTTATTGAGGGCGCGCACCTTGGCTCCGGCCTTGGAACACAATTTCTGCGTCATATTGAGCGCACTCGCCTGCTGGTGCATGTGGTTGATGTTTCAGATGCATCGGGTCGTGAGGATGTCGTCGAAGACTTCAAGGTCATCAACCTGGAACTCGCGAGTTTCGGCGATGGCTCTCTCGCTCAGAAGCCGATGATTGTTGTCGCAAGCAAGATCGATGTTGCGAATCCGGAAAAATTAAAAAAACTCACAGCGACAGCAAAACGACGCAAGCTTGAGTTCCACGCAATCTCGGCTGTAACGGGGCAGGGAATCGATGAGCTGAAGTGGGCCATTGCCAAGCGACTGCGCACTTTCTAAGGCTTATCCGCTACATGCTCTTTTTGTACCTGCGTAGTTATTACCTTGCGCAGCAGTGTGCTTTTTACCTACCTGCGCGGCGTTTATTTGCCGAGTCCTTTAGTATTCCGCGTTGCTAAATTTGGCATCCAACATGCACGTGCTCTTGCGCACGAATCTTCCTGCTCCGCGGAGGAGTACACAATGCGACCAATGAGAAACGATATAGCGATAGGGTTAGGTATTAGTGCGGCGGTCTTTGCGTGCGCACTGGGGTGGGGCAACCCGCTCATAAAGTCAACACAGGAAGCCACGGCTGTTGCTGCGCAGAGCACGCCGTCTGCACCAACGTCGCCGGGACAAACGGCGCCACCCAGCGATCAGGGACAGCCTGGACAGACAACACCACCGAGCCAGCAAAGCCCGCGGCCTGACGAAACATCACCTTCGACACCGCCGGACCAGCAAACCCAGCCGGGACAACAGACAGATCCTGGACAAAGCCAGCCGTACAGCAGCCCCAACCGCAATGGGCAAACACAGCCTCCCTCCGATAGTCAGCCACCATCGCAAAGCCAGCCGCCGGCTCAGAGTAATCCACCGCAAACATAGAACAATCAGTAACAAAGCAACGTGGAGGGAGGCTTCACCGGCCTCCCTCCATTTTTTTGAGTGGCCATCGCGACCCGATGATTCACTGGTGGTCTGACTACTGGCCAAAGGAAAAGCCGCGCGAGCGAGCAACCTTGCCCGGGTATTGTGCTTCTGTTAGCAGGATGGAGAGAAGCCAGCAATGACACGCAGAGGTTGCCGGCGAAACGACCACCAATTAGAAAGCAGCGCAAGTAAGGCGCAAGCAAAGCGCAAGTAAGGCGCAAGCAAATAGATACAGAGGAGGAAGAGTCATGAGAAGGAATCATCATTTTGGATGGGCGGTCCCTCTAGTTGTAACGGCAGCCCTCTACACCTTCACCCCCGGAATATATGCCCAAAGCCCCGGCAGCAGCCCTCAGCAAGAACAACCGCAGCAGCAAACGGATCAGCAGGAAAGCAAGACATTCACGGGCAAGATCATGAAGCTGCAGAATGGCAACTTCGCGCTGGTTACAGGCCAATCGGCGCAGGGACAGGCCTCAGGCCACTTTCTGGATAATCAGGATGAGGCGAAGAAGTACGAAGGCAAGCAAGTAACGGTTACCGGAACACTTGAAGTGGCAAGCAATACGATTCACGTAACGAAGATCGAAGCCGCGGCATAGTGGATGGAAGCTGCGGCATAATGCAGCGCAAACTGATAACAACACAGGGCTGCCGAAATCGGCAGCCCTGTGTTGTTTGATTGTTGAAGAGCCGAGTTAGTCTTCTTCTTCGTCGAGTGGGCGTTTCGCATTGGCCAGGATTTTGTCGGCGACAATTTGCGGAACGATGTCGTAGTGATTTACTTCCATGTGATAGCTGCCTTTGCCCTGCGTCATGCTGGTAAGCAGCGTGCCGTAAGTGAGCATCTCGGCCATGGGCACTTCAGCGTTGATCACGGTCGTGCGTCCCTTGGTCTCCATGCCCTGCACGCGGCCACGGCGCGAGTTCAAGTCACCCATCAGCGTGCCCGCAAATTCGTCGGGTGCTTCGATCTCGACTTTCATCACCGGCTCAAGCAGGCAGGGTTTTGCCGATTCCATGGCTTTCTTGAAGGCCAGGCGGCCAGCTTTCTTGAATGAGAGCTCGTTTGAATCCACGTCGTGATAGCTGCCATCGTAGAGCGTGACTTTGAAATCGACAACCGGGTAGCCGGCGAGATATCCGCGGGCCGCGGCTTCAACAATGCCTTTCTCAACGGCGGGAATAAAGTTCTTGGGAATGGCGCCGCCGAAGACATCGTTTTCAAATTCAAAACCGCCGCCGCGAGGCATCGGTTCCATTTTGATTTTGCAGTCGCCAAATTGACCGTGACCGCCCGACTGTTTTTTGTGGCGGCCTTGCGCGTCGGCTTTGCCGCGGATGGTTTCGCGGTAAGGAACCTTTGGAGCTTTCAGCGTGACCTCAGCATGGTAGCGCTTTTTGAGGCGGTTGACGATGGCTTCAATGTGCGGTTGGCCGGCGCCGGCAATCAAGAATTCGTTGGTCTGTGGGTCGCGGAAGAAGCGAATGAGCAGGTCCTCTTCCATGAGCTTGTGAATGGCAGGGGCGAGCTTGTCTTCGTCTGCGCGGCTTTTTGGCTCGATGGCGTAGGTCATGGCGGGATCGGGCGTGGGTGGCAGCTCAAAATTGATCTCGCCGCCTTTCTGGCCCAGTGTGTCGCCGGTGAGCGTTTCGCGTAGTTTGGCAACGGCGCCAATATCGCCTGCGTGCAGTTCTGCCACTTCAACTGGCTTGCGACCCTGCATTGCGCTCAGGTGCGAAAGCTTTTCCTGGCTGCGGCGCGTGTAGTTTTCAAGGGTGGCGTCGTTTTTGAGTACGCCGCTGACGACTTTGAAGAAAGTGATGCGGCCCGCGAACGGATCGGACATGGTTTTGAAGACGAAGGCGGCCACCGGCTCGCTGTCGGCGATCTTGCGCGTTGTATCGTCACCGGCCGGAGTTTTTACGGCGAGCGGTTCCTTTTCAATCGGCGAGGGTGTGTACACCTTGAGGAAGTCGAGCAAATGATCGAGGGCCATGTTGGCCAGGCCGCTTGAGAACAGCACCGGGAAGATGCGGTCTTCGCGAATGGCCTCGTGCAACGCGGCGATCAGGTGATCTTCAGGAATTGTGCCTTTTTCAAAATACTCTTCCATCAACTCGTCCTTGCCTTCGGCAACCAGTTCGACGAGCGCTTCGTGACGCGCCTTGGCGTCGGCGACAAGCGAGGCTGGAATTTCTGCGGAAACTTTGCCGCGGCCATCGCCGCCGGGCGTGTAGGTATAGGCCTCCATGGTTACCAGGTCGACTACGCCGTGAAATCCGTTGGCATCTGAAATTGGCAACTGGACAGGAAGACAGTTGCGGCCCCAGCGCTCGTGAATGTCGTCGATGAGGGCGTTCAATCCGCCCTGGCCACCCGCCTTGGGATGGTCCATCTGGTTGACGAGAACGATGCGCGGCACGTTGGCTTCTTCAGCATATTTCCAAACGCGCTCGGTAACGGGCTCAACGCCGGACTGGGCATTGACGACCACGATGGCTGACTCGACCGGCACCAGCGCGGCGCGCGCTTCATGCGTGAACATGTGGAAGCCGGGAGTGTCGACAAAATTAATTTTGACGCCCTGCCACTCGGTAAAGGCGACGGCGTTTTGCATGGTTATGCCGCGGGCAACTTCTTCTTCGTCGTAGGCGGTGACAGCGGTGCCTTCGGCAACGCGGCCCTGGGTCGGCGTCATTTTTGCGGCATGCAGCAGAGCAGCGATTAAGGTGGTTTTGCCGCTTTGCGCATGCCCCAATACAGCTACGTTACGGATCTCACTTCCCTGATACGTTTTCATTTGGTTCTCCTTGAGAATTGGCGGATGAAAGATGGATTGCGGATTGATTACAAGAGGGTCGTGGGAGGGACAGGGACAGCGGGCGGATGCCCTCGATGGCATCGATGTGGCCGAATTGGCTGGCCACGGCTCCGGGTCTGCCGTCTACCTCGTCCATTGAAGAGGGCCACGCACCGGCGTAAAGGCAGAACTATGCAGTGTGGATCCGCCGGGCGATCTCCACCAAAGAGCGGATGCTATCACAGGCGGAGTGTGAACGTCCTGTGACTTGAAGCACAAAATCCAAGGCGGCCGGGATAGGGTTGCCAAAAGAGCTGCTCGCAGGGTCAGCCGCGGCTCCGAAATGCCCTTCCCTAAAGAATCACTGCTCGCGTACACTCAAGAGCATTCGACTTACCGCGCTTCCCCAATGCGGTGAGTTCGCTTGCGTTTCACAGGGCTTCCCCAGGGCTCTTTCCCCCGGACAACCAACTGAACGCGACCATAAGGAGGTCAAAATGAGTCTGTCCACAGGTGTCGCCACCGCTGCAGCCACGCCCGTTGCCGCGCCATCACCCGAACACATCCTGCAAATCGGCCTGGGTTTCTGGGCCTCAAAAACTCTGCTGAGCGCAGTGGAGATGGAAGTCTTTACCGAACTCGCCAGGCATCCTGAAGATCTTGAAACGCTAACCGGGCGATTGGGTTTGCATCCCCGCTCGGCGCACGACTTTCTCGATTCGCTCGTTGCGCTGGGTTTTCTGGAGCGCAACGACGGCATCTACTCGAACACGCCGTCCACGGACTTGTTCCTCGATAAGAAGAAGCCAACTTACGTCGGCGGCATGCTCGAGATGGCGAATCAGCGCCTGTACGGTCATTGGACCAAGCTGACCACCGCACTCAGGACCGGCCAAATGCAGGGCGAGGCAGGACCAAATGCCAAAGAGAATTTTGCGGCGCTCTACGCCGATCCGGCGCGGCTGAAAAGCTTCTTGAAAGCAATGACAGGCGTGAGCCGCGGAGCAAATTTGGCGATTGCCGCCAAGTTTCCGTGGGCAAAATACAGAACGGTAGTGGATGCGGGACCAGCGCAGGGCGATCTGCTGGTGCAAGTGGCGCTCAAGAACACGCACCTGCTCGGTATCGGATTCGATCTTCCTGAGGTCGGGCCAATCTTCGAGGAGTACATTGAAGCCAACGGCTTGTCGTCGCGCGTGCAGTTCCAGCCGGGCAGCTTCTTTACCGATCCGATTCCCAACGCGGAGGTGGTAATGATGGGCCACATTCTGCATGACTGGGATCTGGAGCAGAAACGCATGCTGATCTCGAAGGCCTACGATGCGCTGCCGAAGGGTGGCGCGCTCATGGTCTACGAAGCGCTCATCGATGACGGGCGGCGCAAGAATGCCTTCGGCTTGCTGATGAGTCTGAACATGCTGGTTGAAACCGTTGGCGGCTTCGACTATACCGGAGCCGATTGCATTGGTTGGATGAAGGACGCGGGATTCTCTGAAGCGCGCGTCGAACATCTGGTGGGTCCGGACTCGATGGTGATCGGCATCAAGTAGGCTGGAGGTAGAGTGCAGCCTCAATCAACTGAACAAGAATGGCCTGAGGAGCTTGATGCTTTGCGCGCGGCGCCAAAGCATCATGCTCTGCTCTTTGAAAACGACGCCGTTCGCGTTCTCGACACCAACATTGCTCCGGGTGACACGGTGCCGCTACGCGCACTGTTGGCCGAGCGCGCATGCGGCGCAGGGCGCACATTGAGGAATGAACCATCATTGGATTACCTGCTCTCGGTCGCACTCATCCGAAATGAGCCGGCGGGCGGGTAGTTATGCACGTCGCGAATCACGCCTGAGCGAAGAACTATAAGCTTGCGCCTGCGGGAAGAATCTCATCCACGTCTACCCATTGCGTTGGATAGTTCCCCGTGTAGCAGGCCGTGCAGTAACCCTGCTTATTTTCAGCATTAACAGCGGAGTACAAACCGTCCAGCGAAAGATAGGCCAGGGAATCAGCTTCAATAAAGCGGCGAATTTCATCGATGGATTGGTTGGCGGCAATAAGTTCGCTTTTGCTGGGTGTATCTACGCCGTAAAAGCAGGGCGAAATAGTGGGCGGGCAACTAATGCGCAGGTGAACTTCTTTGGCGCCCGCGCCGCGGACCATGCGCACAATCTTGCGGCTGGTGGTTCCGCGAATAATGGAGTCGTCAATCAGCACAACGCGCTTGCCCTCAAGCAGGTTGTGGACCGGGTTGAGCTTTAATCGCACGCCAAAATCGCGGACGCGCTGTTCCGGCTCAATAAACGTGCGGCCCACGTAGTGGTTGCGAATCAGTCCGAACCGGAAGGGAATGCCGGCTTCTTCCGCATAGCCGAGAGCGGCGGTCACGCCGGAGTCAGGCACCGGCACAATCACGTCGGCCGGCACGCCCGATTCGCGGGCAAGCTGGCGTCCCATGCGGTCGCGAGTCTCCTGCACCCATTGCCCGTAGATGCGGCTGTCAGGTCGCGCAAAGTAGACATGCTCAAAGATGCAACTCGTTTGTGGAACACCGCTCGCGTATTGCCGGCTGGTCACGCCGTCATCCGTCACCATGACGAGCTCGCCCGGAAGAACGTCGCGGATGTACTCGGCGCGCAGCAGATCGAAGGCGCAGGTTTCGCTGGCAAAGATGATCGTGTCTGGACCATCGGGGTGTTTGAGGCGGCCCATTGAGAGGGGGCGAAAGCCGCGCGGATCGCGAGCTGCAAAAATGCGATCGCGAGTCATCATCACGATAGAGAATGCGCCATCTACCTGCGAAAGCGAATCGGCAATTGCATCCACCAGCGTTCCTGCGCGCGAGTGTGCAATAAGCTGAACGATGATTTCAGAGTCTGACGTGGTCTGGAAGTAAGCGCCATCGCGTTCAAGCCGGGCGCGAATATTCCCCAGGTTCACCAGGTTGCCGTTGTGCGCAATCGCAATGAGGCCCTTGGTGGAGTCAACGCGGATGGGCTGCGCATTCAAGAGCGCGGAGTCGCCGGTTGTTGAATAACGAGTGTGCCCGATGGCCATGGTTCCAGGCAGTTTCTGCAGCACATCGTCAGTAAAGATTTCAGAAACAAGGCCCATGCCTTTGATGTTGGCAAGATGCTGGCCGTCGGCCGTTGCAATGCCGGCAGATTCCTGGCCGCGATGCTGCAGCGCGTAAAGGCTCAGGAACGCCTGTCGTGCGGCATCGGGGTGCCCATGAATGGCGACCACGCCGCATTCTTCGCGGAGCTTTGGGTCGTCGTTGTCAGCAGCGTTCGGAGCGGCTGCGATTGCCGGGCCGCAACAGCGAAGCGATTCAGAACGATCGATTATGCCTTCAACACCCTGAAAGAGAAGCTTCATCGTGTGGTGACCTCGCCATGGATATTTGCTTCCAAAGCAGAGGACCACGGTTCGCACAATGTTGCTAGAGATGCGGTGATGACAGGTTGTTTGTATACGTTGATTTCAAGCCGGTTGCCGCCGGTTGTGCCGATGCGAGCAGCGTAGTAGCCGTATCGGTCTGCGAAGTCTTCAATTGCGTCCAACTGGTTTCCCTCGCACGTGACGAGCACGGTCGAGGCCGGCTCTGCAAATAATCCAAACAACGGGTGCGCCATCAGAGATTGTTCCTGCTCCACTGTTGCGCCGATGCTGTTTGCGAAAGCAGATTGCGCCAGGGCAACGGCTATGCCGCCATCGGAAATGTCGCGCGCGGAGTGGACCAATTGACGCTCGGCCAGCACGGAAAGCAATGTATGCAGATCAGCCTCAGCTTCGAGATCGAGTGGCGGTGGTTGGCCCCATACGCCGCCCAGCACCACGCTTGCATATTCCGACGACCCGAAAGAAGCAAGTTCAGCCGTGGCCGCTTCTTCAGTTTCGGTGGCCTCGGGGTGAAGCGCCTGAGGATTGCCGAGAACTGTGTTGTAAGGATCAGCTGCACTTTCGACGCGCTCGCCGGGAAATGGAACTTTGAGATTCGGATCCGGCGATTCTCCTGCCGGAATGGGCCACAGCAGCACGATGGCGTCGCCTGCGCGTTGAAAGTCTGCTGGAACCGCCTTTGTAACATCGTCGAAAATTCCCACGATGCCAAGCACCGGTGTGGGATAAATTCCTTCGCCACGGGTTTCGTTATAAAGCGAAACATTGCCGCCGGTGATAGGTGTCGAGAGGGCGGTGCAGGCCTCTGCAATTCCATCAATCGCCGCAGATAGCTGCGCCATGATCTCTGGCTTCTCAGGATTACCGAAATTAAGGCAGTTGGTGGCCGCAACTGGAGTTGCGCCGCTCATGGCAACCTTGCGCGCAGCTTCTGCCACGGCATGCTTTGCGCCAAGATTTGGATTGAGGTAGCTCCAGCGGCCATTGCCATCCAGAGCCATTGCCAGCCCGCGCTCGTGTCCCTTGGTGCCGGTGCCTTTGATGCGCATAACTCCGGCTTCGCCGCCGGGACCGATCACCGTGTTGGTCTGCACCATGGAATCGTATTGCTGATGTACCCAGCGCTTGGAACAAACGTTTGAGCTTGCGAGCAGCTTGATGAGGTCGGCTGTGAAATCGCGATCTTCAGCGAGCGCGGCCTGCACGTGCTCTGGCGGAACGTGCGGCAATGGGCAGGTCCACGTCCCCACAGGCCGATGATAGAGAGGCGCGTCGTCGGTAAGGGATTGGTTGGGAATATCGGCTACCAGCACGCCGTGATGGCGAATGCGAAGCCGTGGCTCAGGCTTTACCGAACCCACAATCACCGCATCCAAACCCCACTTGGCAAACACGCGCAACACTTCGTCTTCGCGGCCTTTTTCCGCCACCAGCAACATGCGCTCCTGGCTTTCAGACAACATAATTTCGTAGGCGCTCATGCCGGTTTCGCGCTGTGGAACGAGATCGAGTTCGACGTCGAGACCTACGCCGCCGCGCGCGCCCATTTCGCAGGTGGAGCAGGTCAGGCCCGCGGCTCCCATGTCCTGAATGCCGACGATCGCGCCTGTCTTCATTGCTTCAAGGCAGGCCTCAAGCAGGAGCTTCTCCATAAACGGATCGCCCACCTGCACATTGGGGCGCTTCTGCTCTGAACCCTCTTTGAACTCCTCGCTGGCCATGGTGGCGCCATGGATTCCATCGCGGCCCGTCTTTGCGCCAACATAAATGACCGGGTTTCCGGTACCGCTCGCTTTGCCATAGAAAATTTCGTCTTTACGGACCAGGCCGAGCGCGAACGCGTTTACCAGCGGGTTGCCGCTGTAGCAGGCTTCAAATTTGGTTTCGCCGCCCAGGTTTGGCACGCCGAAGCAGTTTCCGTAACCGGCGATGCCGCTAACCACACCTTCAACAACGGCGTGATTGCGATTGACAAGATCTTCCTCGGCGCTGCCGGGTTCAATCGGGCCAAAACGCAGCGAGTCCATCACGGCCAGCGGCCGCGCGCCCATGGTGAAAATGTCGCGCAGAATTCCACCCACGCCGGTCGCGGCACCCTGGAACGGCTCAATATAGCTGGGGTGGTTGTGGCTCTCGATCTTGAAGGCGCAGGCCCAACCATCTCCCACGTCGATAATGCCGGCATTCTCACCTGGCCCCTGCACCACGCGGTCGCTCTTGGTGGGCAGGCGCTTAAGGTGCACGCGGCTGGACTTGTAAGAGCAATGTTCGCTCCACATCACTGAGTAAATACCCAGCTCGGTGAGCGATGGCACGCGTCCAAGTGCCTCAAGAATACGGTTGTACTCATCCGCAGTAATGCTGTGCTGAGCGAGCAACTGCGGAGTAATGGAAACGGGGTCTGGAACAACTGCAGAAAAGGCAGTAGTCATCGCGGTTAACTCCATTGTCGCACGCCCCCTGTGGAACCGCAGAACGCCGTTTCATTGCCGCCTGTAGACCATCAGGTGGTTGTCGGGAATCGACAAGAATCCCAGGGCCTCTTTTCCGTCGAGTAGAATATGCCCGCTGGGAACAAGTTCCTGCCCGGTTGCTCTCCATTCGCCGCCAAACTCCCGAATTGCTTTGTTCAACCAATCCTGCCGAACGAGAAGAACGTTGACTGATTTCTTCTGTTCATCCGACATCAGCTCGATAATGTCCCAATCTGCAAGCGGCATATAGGCTTGGCGAGCACGGCCAACCACGGCTAGATAGCTTGCTTGGTCGGAAAATACCACGTCGTCTGGGCGGATTGTCTGATCGACAAACAGTACCACTTGCCTATAGTTGCGGTCCTGGTGGTCCACGGAGTAGGCGATCAAATGCGTGCCGACTCCCGCAATTGAACTCAAGGCGCACAAAGTAGCTGCTGCAATCCGGCTGCGACCGTTTTTGCAGACGGACAGTCCGGAGCAGGTGCCGATCAACAGCGGGATTGCAACCATATATATGTAATAGGTGGGGAATTTTGATGTGGAAATCAGTACGATGGCAAGGCAGAGGGTAAAAATCACAGCGTACCGGAGCGTCAGGTAAGCCCGGTGGAACTCAGGTAGGCGGCAGGCTGCCAGCAAAACAACTGCCGCGACAAAGACGAAAAGCAAACTGTAGTCGGCCGGAATTGCGTTGTGGTGATCGAAGCGTCCGTGGAAAAGATTGCTGATGAATCCGCGCCGCTGCACATGTACCAGCTTCATAAAGCCCGGCAGGCGGCCTGAAAACCAGAGGCCAGCTAGAAAAGCCAGTCCTCCTATACCGCTGGCGACAAACGAGACGGCAATCTCTTTCCAATACCGCAATTGGAAGAGCAGGACAGTTACCAGGGCGATAGTGAACTGCAATGGAAGATACTGCAATCCTGCCCAGGGAACAAAGAGATAGAGTACGAACAGAAATACTATCCGGTTGCTGGTGGAGGTGATGGACATGGCCCACAGCGTTGATGCCAGAATTAGAAAACCCATGCCATCGTACCGTCCGGTGCGATAGGAAACGATCACGCCGAACTCGGTCGAAAGCAGAAGTAGCATCATCACCCGGGCAATTGGTTTTTCGACCAGGCGAAGCCGTCGCACGGCCGACCACAGGATGAAGAATGCGGTCGTAACGCAGGTGATCTCTAAAGTGCGCACGGAGCGCAGAGAATGGCCAAAGAGTTTTATCCAGGGCACCAGCAGAAAACAGTACAGCGAAACCATCTCAGAGAAGGGAATGTGGAATCCTTCACCGCGCAGGTAGTGGATGGCCGGGGTGGCGAACATGGCTTCGTCCTGATGGCCGAACGGATAGCAGGTGGCAGTAAGGACGTTGAACGACCAGAAAACCAGCAGGAATAATAGCACGCACCAGAATTCAGAATTCTCACTGCGCAAAGCTCGAGCGTTATCCTGCATTTCTGTCGACTCCGGGGCGAGAGCTAGAGTTTTGTTGAAGGAATCCAAAATAATAGTACGGCACAGATTGCGGGCGGGTGGCTGAAAGGTGCGTCTCATTGAATACAGGACGCGGACTGCATGCCGTGGAGTGGAATGTGCCGGTGGAACATATCTGAATCGCTTTTGCCGTCCGCGGCGGAGGCTCGGCTGTTTGCGCGGGGTTGTGGCAGACGGATCAAAGGCTGTGAGATACTTTTGAGAGCAGAACCCCTCTCTTAAGCCGGGATGGCGGAACTGGCAGACGCAGCGGACTCAAAATCCGCCGACCCTTGCGGTCATGGGGGTTCGACCCCCCCTCCCGGCACCAGCAGTAAACAACTCCAAAATCAATGATTTACAAATTAGTGAAAACCACTGTGCCCAAAAGTTTGCCCAGAGTGCGCCCACTTTTCCCTCACCGGCACCAAATTCTCAACGATCTTTGTAGCGCTTGCCACGTGTCTGAATACGAATTTTCGGCACGGGACGGCAAATCGGGAACGATCGCCGTGAGCCATTTACTAAAACAGCAGAGCCTTCAAGTCACCATTAGATTTCCCAGCGTCAAATCGTTGTCTACAATCGTGGCAGGGTTCGTCGCCTGTTTGACCTCGGCGCGGACATCGAGACGATCGACCAGCACTTGTCTGCGGATTCCGCGCTGGCGGCATTGGTCGCACGACGTCCTGGTCTTCGGGTGCCCGGCGGTTGGGACGGCTTCGAAATTTCTATCCGTGCGGTGCTGGGACAGCAAATCAGCGTGACCGCTGCCCGTCAGCTGGCCAGTGAACTCCTTCGATCTCTTGGCCGAGTTGTCCCAGAATCATTTCGCCCCCATCCGTCGCTGACGTGAGTATTTCCTACCGTAAAGCGGCTGGCAACGGCATCGACGATTCGTTTGGGCATGCCTCTTGCACGGCTGAACACATTGTGGGCAATGGCGGAGGCGCTGGTGGCTGATCCAGATCTGTTCTGTTTGCGCGGAAGCATCGATGAGACCCTTGCGCGAATGAGATCCATTCGGGGAATCGGCGAATGGACTGCGCAGTACATCGCAATGCGAGCAGTCCGCGAAATGGATGCGTTTTCTGCAACGGACAAAGACCTGCTGCGGGGTGCCGCTTTTATCGAAGAGATGGAGATGACGCCAAAGAATCTACTGGGCCGCGCAGAAGCGTGGCGGCCGTTGAGGGCGTACGCTGCGCAGCATCACTGGGCCATTGGCAGAATTTAACCGCTTGCAAGATGGCCGTTGTCATAGGGATGGCTGACCGCACTTGGTGAACCATATATGCGGGGAGAGCGGAAATGTGTTCGGCCATCCCGGGTCTCTTGTCCCGTGCTTTTGTTGGGAAAGATGTTGGGTGGAGCTGTCGGTTATGTCGACGTCTCTGTTTTTCATCATCCCGCCGACTCCATCAGAGCCTTTGCCGTGGCGGCCATGGCGCGGTGTTTGCCGGAATCGTACGTGCGCCCATAACACTTGTGCTGATCATTTTTGAAATGACACCTGGACACGGTTTGAGTGCTTCCTTTGATGATTGCCAATATGAGTGCATTTGCACTTGCACGCCACTGGCCGCGCACGCCTATTTATGAAGCTCTTCTCGAACAGGACGACGTTTTCCTCCACCCAGAACCGAGGCCGCGTGAGCCGCACTTTAGGTCTGAAGATCGCCATGGAACTACCCGGCCATATCGAGAATTATCTTCTTACTTGAAATCAACTCATTTTTTGGGCCGTCTTTTTTGTAACCTCCGCCACGGTCCTGAAGTCCTATAACTGACGTACTAGGTCCGATCCGCGTCTCGCGCGTAAGCTTTGCGGTCGGCAAATCTTTGCAATAGAGATGCAGGTTCTCAATAGGCATGGAACGAGCATCCTGGCCAGGGTAACAACCAGGATCAGGAACAAAGCCCCGCGCATTTTGTAACTAAATTTGAAGCAATTTCTACCGCTAACGAGTGAGGATGATTTGATCGAAGCAATCGGACGAGGGGAAATGGAAACGCATCTCGAGGCATCCAACGATCTGCGCTCATTGAGCCGTGGTTCCTGGCTGGCTGGATTGACGAGCTTCGCATTTATATTGCTGCAAAGCGCTTGCGCGGCAGTTTTGGCGGTGAGCGGGTTGCGCCTGGTGATCGGATTGACCTCGCTGGCAGCAGCTTCGATCATTCCGAGATTCATTTTTTCGATCCATGCGGCGCGAATCAGAGTCCCTATGATGATCATTGCGGTACTGGGATCTGTGATCAACATATACGTCATAAGAAGGCTGAGGTCTTTGAGGTCACGACCCGCGGCGCAGTGGAGAGTCCAACCTATCACAGCCAAGCAGCAACAGTCAGAGAGAATCCAAATCGCACTGGCGATCATAACTCTATTGCTCATTGCAGTAGAGAGCCTCCTTCATCATCACTGGCACGGCTCGTTTTAGTTGACTTCAGGCTTTGGTCAGTTGATCAAATTCCAGGTCCAAGCGTGCATGCAAACGCTCGCTGTATTTAGCTGGCAATTCGAATACTCGTTGATCAGCGGTAAGTATGATGATGTTCCTTGTCGAATCCAGAATCGCCGAGCAGATTTCACAATGATCGAGGTGCTTCTGCACATCGCGTCGAACGTCGTCCGGCAACGTCGCGTCAAGATACTCGGAGAGGAATTCCCAAACATGCTTACAATTCAAGACCATGGAATCCACCTCCGCTTTCGACTGGGATGAGTCTTCTTAAGGAGCGGGCCAAACTGCTTTTGAAGCAGGAGACGCGCTCGATGAAGCCTGACTTTGACGGACGCGATGCTGATGGCAAGGGCCTGGGCGGTTTCAGCTACGCTGAGTTCTTCTACATCGCGAAGCAAGAAGACTTGCCTGTAAATGTCAGGCAAATTCAGAACGGCGCCCTGTAGCATTTCCCGAATTTCCTTTTGCTCCACGGCTTGCAGGGGAATCTCGCGCCAGTCTCGCAACAGCGCGGGCGAAACGCCCGTACCTTCGTCCGATGTATCGTCAAGAGACTCCATAGGAACGATAGCCTGGCGCCGGAGTCTCGCTCGCGCCTCGTTAAGAACAATGCTGATGAGCCATGTGCCAAACTTTGATTCAGCCCGAAATGCAGAGATATTTCGAAAGCCCTTGAGAAAAGCTTCTTGTGCGATCTCTTCTGCATCGGCCTCGTTCTTCATAAGCGATAAAGCTGTCATGTACACCGTTCGCTCATAGGGACGGATTAATTCGTGATAAAGCTGGCTGTCGCCCGCGAGAATCGAGGCGATCAACGCTGCTTCATCGTGCCGCTTCTGCAGTGCAGTCTCAAGAGCCATTCACATACCTGTTTTGCGACAACTTATAGATGCGCCTGAATCGCCCGTTGCAAAGTTGGAGCAGCGGCGCGATTTCCTGACATCAATGGACAGAGCTCTATCGGGGACTGCTTCCCAAGAAACAGTACTGCGTCTGGACCCATTTATTAGAGCCGCAAAGAGGCTTGAGGTTACGGCTTAAGCAGGTGATACAGGACGACGGCGTCTCGGGTTAGGGGCAAACGGTCACCTCTCAACGAAGAGAATGAGCTGTAACCGCAAAGACACTCACGCATCAGATGTTGGCTAGAACTAACCATCCTTTGGAGGCGTTCAATTATGCATTCATCTACAAATTCAGATCGTTTCGTCGCCCTTTTGCGTAACTTGTCGACCATGTCGAGGGCCCTCGTATTCCCCGTACTGCTCGGGTTGCTATCGAACAGCCGTAGTGCATTTGCAGCACCTCCGTCGATTGGACAGAAGGCACCGGATTTCACTTTGTCTACGCCGACTGGAGCACCTATCAAACTATCGGACCAGGTAAGTAAATCTACCGTTATTCTGGTTGTTTTGCGTGGCTTCCCGGGTTATCAGTGTCCATATTGTCAGAAGCAGGTGCACGACTTCATCGGGCATGCGGCGGAATTTTCGGCGAAGATGGCACAGGTGCTGCTCGTATATCCCGGCCCACCTGCAGTTCTCGATCAACATGCAAAGGAATTTCTTGCGAAGCAAGCCAATCTTCCTCCAAACGTCACTTTGGTGACGGACCCTGATTACGCGATGACGAATCTATATGACCTGCGGTGGGATGCGCCTGCGGAAACCGCATACCCATCAACTTTCATCATCGATCGGAAGGGAACGATCACGTTCGAAAAGATCAGTCATAGCCATGACGACCGCTCAGTGGCATCGGACATCCTCACGAAATTCTCGAACAAATAGGTATTCCACTGCGGTTTCGAAATTATCCGAATGGGCAAGACGAACGCGGACTGCAGCAATTGAACGTACGGAGAATAATAATGTTGCGTCAATCTCAAAAATCAGTTGAGAATTCACAGGCAGTAGGTCTTGCGATACGTCCTGCTGATGCGGTGGACTGTAATGCCATCGCTCAAGTGTTTATGGAGAGCTCTGAGCATCATGCCAGTCTCGATTCAGAACTCTTTTTCATTCCTGATCGCTCAATGGTTACGGAGCGATATAGAGAAGGCCATCAACATCCGTCAGACAAACATGACGAGTGCATCACGCTCGTTGCTGAATTCGATGGAGAAGTCGTTGGTTTCGTTGATGCCAGGCTCGATCGGCCAACTGACCCGATGCATCGCGAGATGGTTTTCTGCCACATTGTCGAACTTGCGGTGGCGCGCAGGTTTCAGAGCAAGGGTATCGGCGCGCAACTTCTTCAGGGCGCGGAGCAGTGGGGGCGCCAGCTAGGCGCGCACATTGCATTGCTCGAACACAACCAGGCGAATTCACGGGCCAGTGCGTTCTATCGACAACGTATGGGATATCGCGTCACTTCGATTACTTTGATCAAGAAACTGGAGTGCTTGAGCGACGGCGTCTGACCGTGATTCTCAAAACGACTTTTCGTCAGCACCGAGAATCCGTCCCTGTCTCTTTTCCTGTGCAAAGAGAATCAAGCGCCGGCCCGGTTTCTGCGGTGTATCGGAGGAGCGTGGGATTGGGATCTCCAGCGATTGCTCCTCGGATGATGTCTTCGCCGCCAATCGCTTCATCGTGCGGGCAACTGAAACGTGCGTAAGAACACGGCCGGAGTTCTCTCCTCGCGCAACGGTGGAGCGAGCTTCTTCGTCAACGATGACGGCAACCAGCTCTGTGTCTCCGCGTGAGAGGCTGCCCGCCAGCGAATACTTCACCGACACAGCTTCTCCGCGAGAAGCAACGGCGTTAATTTGAATTGTTATTGGCTGAGGTTGGCGCGATTTGTCGAGTGCTCGTTGAAGCCCATCGCGATCGCTTCCCACTAATTGTTCCTCGCCATCAATCACCATTTGTGGCGTGTACACGCTGTCCAGCTGAAATCGCCTCCCATACTCGTCTTGGCGTTGCGCATATACGTCGTTGGAGAACGGATCCGACCAGCCCAGATGGTTCCAATAAGTCACATGCTCGCTTAAACCGATGATTCGGCGGCCGTCTTTAGTCTGTTTGCCATCAATCTGCCGCAACAGCGCGTCCGCAGGCAAGCAACTGGAACAACCTTCTGACGTGAAGAGTTCAACGACGATCGCTCCATGATGCTTTTCAACGCCATCTACATTCGCACGTGCCGGTATCGGGAAATGGAAGATAACCGTGAGAACGATGGCTAAGAAGCTCAGGCCCATTAAAGATTTAATACGGTTCGTCATCCTGGTCCATTTTGGCGCAGCAAATCGGACGCGTGCCGCGCCGGATTAGTTACAGGCCGATGTGGCCTGGGGTCCTTAGGCTTTCATATACCTTCTTGGGCAAAAGAATGCCAGTGCGACACGGAATCATGCCGCACTGGCGTGGAGGGAAGCTTCGGAGCGGTTTTAGAGTGCAGCGATACCGTTGAAGCCTGCGCTCTTCGGCAGACCGTCAATGTCACCGAGCGACGTCAGCGTTCCGTTGGAGTTGATACCGAAGACGCTTACTGTACCCAAGCCGGAATTGAGCGTGAACAGAAATTTGCCATTTCCACTGATGCTCATGTCGAGATTGACGGCTCCAGCTGGCTCGGTCGCAACGATAGTTCCGGCGATTGGAGTGAGTGATCCATTAGCAGCTACAGAAAACCCTGCGACGCTGGAGGATGCTGCGTTGTCGACGTACACAAACTTGCCGTCTGGTGTGATTGCGTTCCAACAGTTTGCATCGCCGAAAGTTGGAACGCTCTGACTGATTGCCTGAATCTTTCCACTCACTTGCACGGCGTAGGACGAAATGCTCGATACATCAACCCCATTTGGCTGATTCTCGGATACCATCAATACGCCATTGGGCGCGAAGACCGCAGAAAAGACGCCCGGAGTAACGCTGTGATTCACAACAACTGGTCCCAAGGTGCCATCGGGATGGATTGGGAAGGTGTCAATGTTGTTCGGGCCTTTCTCAATCACGACGAGTGTGCGACCATCCGGACTGATCGAAATGGAAGATGCGCCATCATTCGCTGTGGTTAGAGGAACAGTCGAATTTGGAATTTCGTGCAACCTTCCGGGCCCATCGACATGAAATGCAACAATTGCCCCGTTGCCGCCAGCGTTCAAGACATAGATGGTCCCATTGTGCTCGGCAACGGCGACTGGAAATGCTCCGTCCGTAGGTTCGTGATCGATCAAGACAGGTAGACCGTTAACTAAATGGAAGCTGGATATGGTTCCGCTCGCGGCGTTAACGGCGAACAGAAGTTCGCGATCCTGGCTTAGAGTTAGCGAGCCCTGCGATTGCAGCGGATCGGTCGATCCACCGCTGCCGCGACCGCCGGTACGAACATGGCTCCTCAATTTGAAATCGCCGTCTACAGATTGCTGATAAGTGAGAACTTCATTGTTATCCGCATCATTCGTCATGATAAAAACAGTTGACGGCGGGGTATGACCAAGTTCGTTGGCGTGAATCGCAGGTGCTAGTACGCCACAACTTAACAAGGTGGCCAAGAGACCTAGAGTGACTTTCTGCATTTAATGCTCCTTGGGGATCAGGAATATCGCGCAGAAAAGGATTGTGCACTCGACGAGGAGAACGTCGTCGAGTCCCTAGTTTGCGCAATTATTCGATAGTTGAAAGTGAATTGGGTTACATGCCACTTGATAGAACTCGCAGGCTAAGTGCGAAGTATTTAGATCAGAATGTAACGCTGTTCGCCGGAAAGAATCTATTCGATCCCTAGCGATTTACGCAAATGAATAAGCGGATAGGGGCGCCCCTGCTGATCATGTTGCGAATAGCCGACTCGTTCGAATCCAAGGTGGCAGTAGAATCCAACTGCTTGGGAATTCTGCTCATTCACTTCGGTCGTAATGGTCGAATGAAAGGTCAGTGCATGCTGAATCAGGGCGCGTCCTATGCCTGACCCACGGTGCAGCGGATCGACAAAGAGAGCCTCCATACAGCTCCCTTCCAGAAGCATGAAACCTAAAGCGGCATCTGTGTTGTCCACGGCAAGCCAAAGAGAAACCGTCGGCAGAAATGCGACAACTTCGACCTCGATATCTCGCCGGTCTTCCGGATGCAGGAAGTGGTGTGTTGCATCCACAGCTCCGCGCCAGATATCGACGACTCGCTCTCGGTCCGCGACTTTAGACTTACGAATTCCAGCGAGATTGCAGCACTTGTCGCCGGTTAAACGCTGATTGATTCGATTGTCGATAGAGATGTCGTAACTTGTGCCCCCATCCTTATATTCCCCGAAAAATTCCATCATGAATGCTGCGTCGATCGTTGACCCGTGGGTTAATGTCTTGCGCATCATTGCACCTGGACGGTGAGCAACGTCGTATGAGATACCGCTCCCGACCTGACGGTAATACTGAGAGACTGAGTCGTCGGTTGGGGACTCATTTGCGAACCGTTGTAAGAACTGCATCCAGACACTACGACAACCGCGAGAGCAAGAAAACCGAATACCAGAAGAAATGCAGAAACCGTGCGACGCCGCTTGCGGTATCCGAGCCCCAAAAATAGAGCACCCGGAAGAGCCAATGCGAGCGCTGAGCTTGCGCGTGCCGCAGAGGATGTCGTTGCTGTAACGGCAACCGTTGCCGATCCTGTAATGGGATCAATCGACTGAGAGCCGATACTGCAAGTGACGTTTGCCGGAGCGTTGCAGGAAAAAGAGAACGCACCGCGGAAGTTTGCCATTGGCGCTGCGGTAACGGAGAAGTTCGCCGGCTGTCCAGCCGCGACTGTCACACTCGGCGGAGTCGCGGCGACAGAAAAGTCGGGGCGAGCCCCCGAGGTGTTTACCGTGATGGACGAGAATATGCCGTTAGTTCCATCGGCGAGCCCAGCCGTTAGATAAAGAGTGTCAGCGCCGCCCACGGTGCCATCTCCGAAAATCATGGAGTGCAGGTCCAGGTTGGAGATTGGATTCCCGTTGCCGTCTTTAAGCGATCCCAGGAATTGCCCCGTGTTCGGGTCGAATGCGTTAATAAGGCCGTCGCCAAAATTGCCGATGAGGATGTCGTTGCTGAATGCACCGAAGTTCGCGCTTGCCTGCACGACCCCCGACGGCACGTTAAGTGACCCATTGGAAGCAAATCTACGCACGAAGCTCCCATCAAGGTTGTAAATGTCGACGATCCCATTGCCCGCGCCAACAACTGGGTCGTGTTGGGAAGCATCCTGGAGCGCGTACGTCACAAACAATCGGTCACCAACTACGACTACGTTCCAGGGAGCGAAGCCAGACGGGAGGTTCGGATCGATGAACGCCCCCGGTATTCCCAACGGATCGAAAAGAGCAGTGAACGTCTCAATGTAGCCGCGATGAAAATCGGCAGCAGCTAGAAACGGCGCACAGCAATCAGGGGCGAGAAGGACAAGGCCTGTGTATTCGGCTCCCTGTGAGCTGTGATCGATAACGAGAATGGTGGTCGTCTTGATGTCACCGCGAGAGTCCGCATACTCGCCAGAAATTGTTCCTTGCCGAGTAGCGAATAGAAACGGGCTGGGAAGAGGGCTGTCGCGCGGATCAAACAGTCCAGTAGTGTTTGCAACCACTCCAGTTGGGTTGGCAGGAGCCGTGATCCCGGCTGGCACTGCGATAATGCCGCGCGGATCCTGTTGAGCGCCCGCAGCGTCATAACTCTTGAACTTACCCTTGCCATTTTCTGCAACTCGAAACGGCTGGCCTGCCGATGCAGCCATACCCCACGGATGTAACAAGTCGCTGTCCAAAGTGAGCGCAAGGCCCGGAACATTGGAGACTAGATTTGTCTGCGTATAGTTGTTTGCCTGAGCATATGCGAAGTTGAGACTCGCGACGCTTGCGAGCACAAAACATGCTCTTGAAATTACTTTCAAGTTCATTGTGATTCCTTATAAGGGAGGATTTTCTAGCGACCAGATCTAGCGAGGTGGCTTGAATTCTGGCCCAGACCGCCCGCTTAACTTACGACGGCGATGCTGGGTATTTACAGCGCCTACAGAAAAGATGATAGGAGCCCGCAAGGGACAATTTGTCTCCCTGATGTCATTCGAGTGTCACTCTTATGGGACGCGAAGTCGGACATCAGAGTTACATGATTTGGTTATAAAGATTACGTTGAAAATAGATCGCGAACTTTCGAGCAGATACTTTGCGAACGGCCTTTTTGGAATGCTTTAAGTGTGGCAATAAAAGCTCCATACATTGATGTTGTAACCTTTCTCCCTTGGTGTAGCTCTAATCGCGTGGTGAGTACTAATTCCTTGGAGCCATATGGATAAATCCACTTGGACATGCGCACGCGCGCCTTCGCTAAAGATTCAAAAGCTTTTGTTCGATTTTTAACGCCGCACTCTTCCAGGAGACATGAAGTGAATCGATTGGGAATTCTCGCAACTCTGCAGGCAAGACCAGAAAAGGAATCTGAAGTTGAGCGCTTCCTGCAATCTGCCACTCGGCTTGTCGAAGCTGAGACCGGCACCACGGCCTGGTTTTCGTTCAGGATAGGCCCCTCAATGTTCGGAATCTTCGACACATTCAAAGACGACGCAGGGCGAGCCGCACATATCAACGGTGAGGTAGCAAAGGCGCTCTTCGCTCGCGCCGAAGAACTTCTTGTTAGCCCCCCGCAGATTCAACTCGTTGATATTCTGGCCGAAAAGCTCTGAGTTTTGGTGGCATCTCATTCGCCAACGCAGGAGAAGACAATTCCGAAATGATCCAATCATTACGTTCTAGAGGATGGGCCCCGCTTCCGTTGCGGCTTATCGTAGGATGCGGCTTCATGCAACATGGCTTCGCCAAGCTTGCAAAAGGTCCTGAAGCATTTGCCATGGTTCTTCAATCGCTGGGTGTGCCTGCCGCTCACCTGATGTCGTGGGCGACGATCCTGACTGAACTAATCGGAGGTGCTTCAGTCCTCGTCGGAGCGTTCATTCCCCTTGCGAGCATTCCAATGATTACAGTGCTGTCGGTTGCAATGTTTAGAGTGCACCTGCAATACGGATTCAGCTCAATCAAACTAATGGCCATCACGCCATCCGGTGCCCGCTTCGGTCCTCCAGGATACGAGTGCGATCTGCTCTATATCGTCTGCATCGTGACTCTCGTGCTTGTGGGGTCCGGGCCGTTCGCCGTGGATAGCTATTTTGCGGGCCAAGCGAATGGGGTGATAGGTAACGGAGTGTGTGCATGCAGATTAGGTTCGCAAGGCCTACAGACAAGCTCGAAGGAGTTGTGAAATTCTACCGCGACGGACTTGGATTGCCGGTCGTTGGCGAGTTCCACGACCATGATGGTTATTCGGGAGTGATGCTCGGACTCCCAGACGATCGGACCCATCTGGAATTCACCCATGCATCTGGCGGAAGTCCATGTCCCGCGCCGACAAAAGACAACCTGCTCGTTCTCTATATGCCGGAAGAGCAAGACTTCATGCGTGCTGTAAATCGAATGGAGCAGACAGGCCATCGGTCCATTGAACCTGAAAATCCGTACTGGAGTGTCTATGGCCGGACATACGAAGATCCGGACGGGTGGCGCGTTGTGATTTATCAAGGTAAAGCATTCCAGCGTTGATTGGATAAGTCAATTATTGAACTCGCGGTGGTTAAGCTGACTCGACTCCAAAGAACACGAAGGCTAAATAATCTAGTCGAATGCTTGGTATACATATGTTTCTTGTCCGCGATTTCAGTAGCTCAAGGAACGAGCCCCGTTACGGCAAGCATTAATCCTTATCGTTTGACGTCTGATGAAAACGCTCTGCTCTTGTCTTCTCGATCATCCTATGACGCTCCGATGAAACTTGAAGGCGGCCAGAAATTGGAGATCTTGCCTGCCGAATTCGATAGCGACCCATCCGGACCTAATTCATCGACCAGTGCAATTCAATTCGGCGGATGTCTTGGGCGGCATGCCGTCTATCTTCCATCCGGTCTCGTCAAAGTGAAAAGGGCGAAGCTCCGCGATGGCGCAATGGAGGTCGATATGGCGAGCAAGCCAGGCGGCCAGTTCGTCGGAATTGCTTTCAGAATCGACTCCGAAGCAAATATGGAAATCGTGCATCGCCTGCATAGGGACTTACGGAATCATGGCGTATTCGGTTTCACGCCGCACCAACGAGATCGAAATTCGCATGGCACTGGGCGCGGAGCGGGAGCAGGTGCTGCGCATGGTGCTCGGCGAGTCCGCGTGGATCGACATGATTGGGGTGGCGGCAGGAATAATCAGCGCGTTGGCACTCGCGCGTTTGATCGCGAGCATGCTATTCGGGCTGAAAGCTTATGACCCAATGACGTTCGGGGCATCAGCAGTGCTGCTCCTTCTGATCGGCCTGGTAGCGAGTTGGATTCCGGCGCGGCGCGCCGCAAATCTCGACCCGATGCGGGCACTGCCGCACGAGTGATCGGCAAACGTCATCATGCGTTGATGGGATGGAACTTCACTTCCATTTGGATTATTAGTGTTGTCGGGAAGCGAACAATCGCCAACTCACTCATCGAGCAGTGGAAACGGAAAATTCACAGCTCCGGGAGTATCAACACCTACTGGGACCCAACGTAAGCAAGATCACGCCACTTCCGGATCGATGACCATTTGGGCATAAAAACGATCAGTTGACCTTTAAATTGCTATATGGCAATATAGCAATATGGAACCAGAGGTAAAAAGTGACTATTTGAGTTCAGTCTTTTCAGCTCTTGCTGACCCAACGCGGCGCGCCATCCTTAGTCGCCTTGCTTCTGGAGATGCAGATGTTTCCGAGTTGATGAAGCCATTCGCGTTGCATCAGTCAACCATCTCCAAGCATTTGGGTGTACTCGAAAGCGCGGGCCTCATAATGCGCAAGCGTGATGCACAAAGACGTCCGCGCGCACTCGTAGCTATCTCATTAAAGGAAGTTTCTGACTGGATTGAGCCGTTTCGCTCGCTCTGGGAACAGAGATTCGCTCTCCTGGACGGGCATCTCCGAGATATGCAGAAAAGGAATGTACCTCGACACAAGAAACGAAAGGGGAGATAGCGCCCATGAATGAAATTGGACAAGTCACTATCACGACTCCTGGCGAGAGCCAAATCGTGATCATCCGGCACTTCGACGCGCCCCGCGCGCTTGTGTTTGAAGCTTGGACCAAAGCTGAACACGTCGCACGTTGGTGGGATCCGAGCGGATTGCCACTGGCCGTTTGCGAGATCGATCTGCGACCCAACGGAGCATTTCGATGGGTAAACCGCGCTCCCGACGGCGGGGAGGGATACTCGTTCACCGGCATATATCGAGAGATCGAACCGCCGGGAAAGCTCGTATTTGCCTCTTCGTCGGGTCCCGGTCATTCGACTCTCATCTTCACCGAAGAGGGGAGGAGAACGAAATTGTCGATAACAATTGAGTGCGCGACCAGGCAGGAACGAGAGGCGATGCTCCAGATGCGCGTCGATGCCGGTACGGCACACACACTCGAAAACCTCTCGGCTTATCTGCTCGAAATGACCGCGCGCTAGGCAGAGATAATGGTCGCAGTTTTGCTAACTTGCGCTAAACGAAACGGAGGACATGTGAAGCAAATTGCGCTGATCCTTGTTCTTGCAATAGTGGCATGTGGGGCACTTGCAGTGTGGTTTACCAGAAGGCAGACCGTGAACAGGTCCGGTGAGAATCGAAAGATAAGTTCGCGCGATGGCACGGTTATCGCTTTTACTAAACGTGGTTCCGGTCCGCCGCTAATCATAGTGGACGGCGCATTCTGTTATCGCGAAAACGGCCCTGCGACGGAACTTGCTACTTTACTTGCGCAACACTTCACAGTGTTCACCTACGACCGTAGGGGACGCGGAGAGAGTGGCGACAGTGCGCCCTATGCAGTCAAGCGTGAAATCGAGGATCTCCAGGCCATTGCAAACGATGCGGGGGCGCCCCCATTTGTTCTAGGAATATCTTCCGGGGGAGCGCTAATCCTGCAGTCTGTCGCTAGCGGAGTCGCCGTAAAGAGGATTGCGCTCTATGAACCACCTTACGTAAGAATCGGCACCGCAATCTCGACTGAGGTCGTCAAAGCTCGGCTCCGCACATTTATTTCTGCCGGCGACCGTGCCGGTGCGGTGAGCTTCTTCATGACCGACATCTATGGTGCTCCGCGTGCATTTGTCTTTGCCATGCCGCTACTTATGCCAAACGCATGGAGGAGAAACAAGTCGGTCGCAAACACACTGCTCTACGATCTGACAATTCTCGACGACAGGTCCGTGTTGCAAGAGCGAAGTTCCGCAATCTCAATTCCAACATTGGTAGTCGGCGGTGAGAAGAGTCCTAAGGCACTCCATGACGCGGTCGAGACTGTCGCGTCCGCACTCCCGGACGCGCATAGTCGATTCCTCAATGGCCAGGACCACAACATTTCCAGTCAAGCTCTTGCTCCGGTTCTGGTTGAGTTCTTCGGTTCGAAATAGTTCAATTTCGGTGGTACATATATCCAGTTGTTCTCAAAATTTCAGGACAGACTCGATGATTAGAGGAAAATCATGCTGGGGAAAAGCGCAAATCAACTCGTGGCCAAGAGCCTTGTGCTAGTCGTGTTCGTACGCGCGGCGTGGCTTGCTAGGGTAAAGGACGCCAAAGCGCCTTATCCGAGTATGGCTCCCGTTGAACAATACTTGATGGATCGAGATTCTGAAATCGCGCTGGCGCGTAGTGCAGCGCCGGAATCCATCTCGGGAGATGCCGACATAATGATTCTTGGACGTCGTGGTTATGAAACCGCAATTAAAGGGAAGAACGGTTTCGTGTGCCTGGTGGAACGTTCCTGGACTTCTCCGAAAGATGACCCAGAATTTTGGAATTCGAAGGGACGCGCTCCGATCTGCTTGAATGCACCCGCCGCTCGCACCTATCTTCCTCGCACGATCAAGAAGACGGAGTTGATACTGGCGGGACGCACGAAGGCTGAGATGATTGAAGCCATCAAAGCCGCAATCAACAAAAAGGAATTGCCGACCATTGAAACTGGGGCGATGTGCTACATTCTGCCAAAGGCTGGCCACTTGAGCGATCGCGACGGACAATGGCATCCACACCTTATGTTCTTTCTTCCAGATTCCGCCCCAGCGGACTGCGGAGCGGGTCTGCCTGGTTCGCCCATTTTTGCGTTCGATGACACATGGGAGCACATGACTGTATTCTTGGTCCCGGTACGAGAATGGTCGGACGGAACTGCAGATCATTAATTCTTAAGCTTTGTATGGAATCGGAATTATTGACCTTATCTGTAAATTTAATTCCGGGTGCTTGACCGATAACACTTCCTCTACTCGATTTTCGCCGCCTAGCAAGCCGACTCCAATCCGGTGATTCCCCGAGCACTGGATTGATACCGCGTGGGAATAGATGACAAGAGGCACCTAGCCCAGACATTTGAGAAGAAACTCGGCAATGCAAGCGTCACAGGGTATTGCATTAAATTCAGAACACTAACAGATATAAGAATCGACGTACTTAAAGCAGCAATTCAAGATGGAATTGAACCGACGAGCGTTCAATATTGATTTCAACCTAAGCAAACGAACCTGCCATTCCTGACAGTAGATGTACCTCAGCCGTCCGCAGTCCACGCCCCGCCATTGCCGATCCGCCAGCGTTCATCATGCCATGTTTCGAATCGGCGCTGCACTTTTTCATTGCGCACCTAATTTGCGGTTGAAGATAACGCCGCAAGCAAGCTTGACATCCCCTCTCATAGGACTCAGCGAGCCCTCAGACCGGCGAAAAACATAGCAATTTCCGGGTCGCGTCTGGATTACCGGCCATCTTCAATAACCCAAATTTGGTGCAAGAAGGCGCTACTTCCGGATCGCCGACCATTGTCTCGAAACTACGTTGTACTCTTAAGATGTTTGGCTGCCCCGACTTCAAGATCTCTGCCAGGAGGCACGGTGCTTCGCTGCAAACTCGCTCTTCCACTGCTTCTTCTATTGCCACTCGCCGTCGTCGATCTTCACGCCCAAAATATTGTTGGTCAATGGCAAGGGACGATACAGTCAGATCATCCACTTCGAATGGCCATGAAGATCTCGCACGACGGCCCTGGAAAGCTTCAGGCGTATGTCGTCCCGATTGATGAGATCCCAGACCATTACCCCGCAACCACATTCACCACGAGTCATGGAGAACTGGATCTATCGGCGAGGGGAGGAAGCTATCACGGCAAGTTGAGCGAGGACGGCAAAAGGATCACAGGAACATGGACACAGGGATCATCGCAGACGCCCCTCGACTTTCAGAGAGCTACGGAAAACACATCTTGGCTGACTAAATCAACAACTCGTTTCATTCGGGTCGCTCCCGGCGTATCGCTCGAAGTCATCGACTGGGGCGGTAGCGGACCTCCTCTGCTTTTTCTTGCAGGATTGGGAAATACGGCTCACGTCTTCGACAACTTCGCGCCGAAATTTGTACCGAAGTATCATGCGTACGGCATCACGCGGCGCGGTTTTGGCGAATCTAGTACTCCAGCTCCCGTTGATTCCAACTACACGGCAGACCAGCTTGGAGACGACGTTCTAAAGGCGATTGATGATCTTGGACTGAACAAGCCCGTGCTTGTCGGTCACTCCATCGGAGGTGAGGAGTTAAGTTCGATAGGCAGTAGATATCCAGATAAGGTTGGAGGACTGATCTACCTCGACGCCGGCTATTCATATGCGCTCTATTCGCCTGAATCTTTTGACCGTGAGTTGAATGCCAAGGACTTGAAAAAAGCCTTGGACGCGTTTCTCATCGACCAGTCAGAATCGGATCTGACGAGCGTGATTGCCAGCACCACCAATGTTCTGTCAGAGATCCGGCGTGTACAAAGAGATCTTGAAACATTTAAGAGACAACTTGAGTTGTTGCCGCCCCAGGCGAACTCAGGGACAAAACCTGTGGTGCCCTTTGCTGCACCGGCAATCATCCGAGGTGAGCAAAAGTACACCAACATTCAGGCACCCATCCTCGCAATATTTGCCAGTCCTCACGCCAATCCCAGCCTCGCGCAGATGTCTGAAGAAAAGAGAGCAGAGTCCATTTCGCTTGATCAGCAACAATCGGCTGCTCAGGCCAAAGCGTTTGAGCAGCTTAAATTTGCAAAAGTTGTGATGCTGCCAAACGCCAACCACTTCGTGTTTTTCTCAAATGAGCAGGAAGTCGAAAAGGAAATCAAGGATTTCCTCGACACAGTCAGCGCAAAAGAGAATTAAAGACTGGCGTATCGGAATTACACCAGCCAGATCTGGTTGTATTGCCGGCAACCCGGCAGTCGTGTTTCAGTAAACGGATTCTTGGCCAAGATGCTGTCTTTCTTTGGGCGTTGAATTAGCGAAGAATCCATAAGAGTGCGAGGATGTCGGCTGCGTCTTTGTGCCAGGATTGTGCCCAGGAATGTCGGTTGTGGCGACTTGAGCGATTCTGTCGATTCTCGAATCAATAACCTACGTGTTTGCAGCTTCGGCTGAAGTTCGCCGCCCGCCCGGCACCATTAGCAGAAAATAATTAAAATTAAATAGTTGGCATATATCGAAGTCGTTTTTGAGCATGAACCTGTGGTCTCGGACACGAGTGCAGATACCGGGGGGGCTTAGGTAGCTCCTGTTTTGAGCAGAACCGCCGTCTGAGCCTGGGCATCGGCAGGCGAGAAGACTCGCCCGCCGGTAGTTGGCTTGTTGAGGTAGTACGCCCACTAATTCGGCGTAATTCGAGTCGAGGCAATCGTGCCGTGCACTTCGACAGGTGTGGGACTTCCATCCAGATTCCAGATCTTGAAGGTAAAGCTGCCGCTGTAGGACATACCATCCCCGGCTACCGTGATGTCTTCATCCAGTGTGAAAGTGTTGGTTGCCGTGGCAGTCGGAGTGGCTGGATTGAAGAGCCAGCCCACGTGATGAAGAGTGACGCTGCGCCGGCCCGTCGACCTCCACACACCTACGCATACGTTTGCCGCCGGCTGAAGGCAGAAACGCGCTTTCAAACTCTGTGCCGTCGCTGTGCCACGTGTCGAAGGTGTCGTTGAAGGTCGAGCTATCGGCGCTGTTTGTATAGATCACGTGCCACAGGCCAACGATCGGTCGGTCGAACGTTTCGAAGGGGAAGGCGCGATCAATGTCGGCATGAGGAACCGTGGGGAGTTTGATGGAGTTCTTCACACCTGGTGCGCCGAAGATTCCGCACGCAGCCTTGGCGCTGGTTGGCAATATGAAGAGACAGACGACGGCGATTAGGGCCAAACCGCCGCGGCAGAGCTTCGCCTTTAGCCTGCCGTACGAGGTGGATGATTCAGCTATCTTCGGTTTCCTATTGTTCCCATTCATGTTTTGCTCCTTGTTAGTCTCCTCAGTTGCGGATACTGCGTGGCCCCGCATCTGCTCCGGAGGGTGATGCATCGTGGGTTTATGCTGCCCGGCATCTCACCACAAACAGCCTGTGAGATCGCGCACCTGCATCCCCTCACGTTCTCGGTGAAACTGCGAGAAGGATGGGCAACGTGCAGATGCCTATTGTTGTGAACAACTCCCGCTTTTAGGCGAACTTCCTGGTGCACCATTTAGGCCGTCCCGTTCGCGTTAGTGGTAGATTTCAGCAGATGCGGTTGGGCCAACAACGCAATCGATGCCGCAGAAGATGAAGCCCCCGGTAATCAACACGTCCCCATTTTGAAGAAGGGTGGTATTAGGTGAAGTTCGAGCTTGATTCATGTTCCCCGCGCGGCTGAAGCTTCCTGTCGCAGGGTCGTAAAGCTCGGCGCTTGACAGGCTACCGGAGAAATAGCAATAGTTTCCGGAACAGCTCCAACCGTCGCCACCCAGCACCAGGACGCTCCCGTCGAGCAGCCGCACCGCTGCATGGGCATCACGTGCATCGTTCATGGAACCGGTGGCGGTGAAATTTCCAATCGCGGGATCATATATTACTGCGGCATTAGTTCTCCCCATGCTCATTCCACCGGCTACGAGAACCCTGCCGTCTTGAAGCAACGTAGATGAGAAAAGTTCCGATCCGTCAAGCACAGTGCCGGACAACGAACTAGTAAGTGAGAAGGATTTCGTTTCGGGGTCAAAGAGCTGTGGCGGGTTGCTGCCTAAAATAAGTACCCGGCCGTCGGCCAGTCCGACAACTGAAGTGTCGTAGAGCGAGGCAGCATAAGGGCCCACCAAGGCGAAACTGCCGTTCGCAGGGTCATAGATTTCCGCGTCGTGATTGCCCAGCACAAGCGCTTTGCCGCTCGCGAGCAGTGTCGCAGCCCAGACTCCCTGGTTGACGAGCATATGGCCAGTTGGCGCAGTAGAGTCTGTCTTCGGGTCATATAGCTCGGCTGCGTCTGGGGCAACAAAGAGTACCACGTCATTGTTCAGTAACACTGGAACACCAGTTATGTTCACGGTGTAACCGAGCCCGATTGGCGTCGCAGTGCCTGTTATGTTCGCGTTGCTGGCTACGAAGGTTCCGGTGGCTGGGTTGTAAAGCTCAGCAGTGGGACCGGACTGCTCACCACCTGATATCAACACTCTGCCGTCCTGTAACAAGGTAGCTGCGGCGCCAGTGCGCGGAACGATCATGTTGCCGATCGCGTGAAAGTCGCTTTTAGATTGTTGCGAGGAAATTACTGTGACCGTTGCCTGACCCAATCTCGTCTGATCCTGGGTTGAGGTCGCTGTTAATGTGACGGTCGAAGGGCTCGGTGGTGAAGGCGGAGCGGTGTAGTATCCCGTGCTGTTTACGCTGCCGCAGGCCGCACCCGAACACCCCGCCCCCGACACAGTCCAGAGGACGGCATTTTGGGCATTTGCCGGTACGACCGTCACCGAGAACTGGTATGAGGATCCCGCAGGAATTTGCACCGTCGTCGGTGACACATTCACTTGCTGTGGCGTAATGGCCGAAGACTGAACGGCCGGTAAAGTGCTCTGCAGCCTGCTGCACCCTCCGAGTACCGCCAGTGCGATCACGGCAAGGATGGCAATTGGCGAATTTGCAATCCGATCTTCGTCACGTCGAATCATTGTGACCTCCAGGCGTTTCAGGCGGATATTTCGCCTTACTTAATGGAAGATTTCTGCGCTCGCAAGTACGGTGATATCGATGCCATCCGAGGCAGCGCCTCCTGCGATCAGGACATCGCCATTTGCCAACAGTGTTGCGGTGTGCAACATGCGATCTTGCTCCATGGAGGGACCCATCGTGAATACACCGGTGGCAGGATCATAGATTTCTGTCGTTTTTGTTGAGCCATTGTCGGTGCTTCCTCCGGCGATCAGCACAGTCCCGTTGGGCAGTAGAGTGGCGGTATGCCAAACCCGCGAGAAATTCATGGTGCCAGCCGGCGAGAACCGCTCGGTGCTGGGGTCATACAACTCTGCCAAAGCAGAATTGCCGATTATCAGAACTTTTCCGTTCGGCAAGAACGTGGCCGTATGGAAGCCTCTTTGAACGGCCATATTTCCAGTCAGTCTGAAAGTATCGGTCGCAGGATCGAATAGCTCGGCGGTATTAGAAAAGGCGGGATATTCCCCACCGGTAATCAAGACCTTACCGTTTTGCAATAGTGTCGAAGTATGGAATGCTCGAGCCGTCGTCATCTGACCAACGGCAGTGAATTTGCCCGTAGCCGGATCAAACACTTCACTCTCTGTTAATTCGCCCCAGAACGGATTGACCGGAATGTCATACTCGCCGCCTGTGATGAGCACCCTGCCGTCACTCAGCAAGCTCGCCGCTTGGCTTTCGCGGGCGACGAGCATGTTTCCCGTCGGTACGGATGACAGCCCGCTTGCCACTTGCACAATTTCTGCGGTGTCGACAACGATCGGCGAGGGATTACCGTAAGCGTTCCCGTGAGGATCCCAACCACTTTCACCGCCGACCAGGAGGACGTCGCCGCTTTGCAACAGGGTTGCTGTGTGAGAATCGCGCGCGATCTGTCCCGCCACGTTGAATGTCTTCGTTGCGGGATCGAACAACTCGGCTTGGTCCACAACCGAATAACCATCGATAGTGTCAGGACCCACTCCGCCACCGGCGATCAGCACCTTTCCGCTGCGCAGTAAAGTTGCAGTCTGTTGCAACCTGGCGTAATTCAAACCGCTTATAGTCGTAAATCCGGACGAAGTAACGGTCACCGATGCAGTAGCACTCTTCGACGGATCAGCTTGCGATGTGGCGACAATATGGAAGACACCCAATGTGGCAGGGGCAGTATAGGTTCCGTTGCTGTCGATGGTCCCGGCCGATGCGCCTTCTTTAACGCTCCATGTGAGATTTGCGTTATTGGATCCACTCACACTGGCGCTGAAGCTCATAGTGCCGTCATGCACGACTCCAACCTTGGCAGGAAAAATGGTCACGGAAACGGATGGCGTCCCAGAGGCACTCGACCCGGGGTTAGTCGTGAACGTACTCTTTACAGCGGCACACCCCGCCAGCAGCCCGGCAACACAAAGGACCAGCACTAGACAAGCCCGCTGCATGTTGCGACCTCCACAAATGAATAGTTGGGAACCAGCGCTCTGCCTTGTAATCCAAATCCAACTTACGGGCGTGCGACAGACCTGAATTGCACAGAGATTCACCCGATGCGTGCCCTGCAGGCAATAGTTGTCTTATGACCCTTAGCTAGAAAGAATCTGTCCGAATAAAAGACGCAATTACAGTCACTTGCGAGTGTTTCTGACCAGGCTTTTGGTGTTTCCAGAGACGCATTTCAGTGCTAAACTGGCAACCATCCAACGGGAGGTCCCCACGCACACTCCAGTGCAACTTCAAAAAGCGCGGTTCGGAGCCTTCGAAATCGATCTGCGCACGGGCGAATTGCGCAGGCATGGAATCAAGATCCGGCTACAGGATCAACCATTCCAGGTGTTGCGACTATTGCTTGAGCGCCGTGGCGAGATTGTGACGCGCGAAGAATTGCGTTCAAGTCTCTGGCCTGAAAACACGTTCATAGATTTCGACGTTGGCCTTAACACCGCAATCAAACGATTGCGCGAAGCCTTGGGTGACTCGGCTGGGAACTCACTCTTTATAGAAACGCTGCCCCGAAAGGGCTATCGATTCATCGCTGTCGTTGAGCCGATTGGAGAGGCGGCCCCGCGGACCTCAGGCACAATCGAACTATCGCAGGAAGCTGCTTTAGCGACGGCACCCCGGTCCGCCAGGGTCTGGTATGTCGGCAGCGCGGTCGTGCTCATCGCGGCCTTGTTGGGCTACTTCAGTCTAGGCAAGTTGCGACAACGGCTCCACCCTCTGCCCGCAACCATTCAATCCATCGCGGTCCTTCCGCTTGAGAATCTCAGTGGCGACGCGAGCCAGGATTACTTTGTCGACGGAATGACGGACGCGCTCACGACCGACCTAGGGAAAATCGGACATTTGCGCGTAATCTCAAGAACTTCTGCGATGCGCTTCAAGGGCACTAAAGAGCCTTTGCAAACGATCGCCAAGGAACTTCAAGTTGACGGGTTGGTGGAAGGAAGCGTTGCGCGATCCGGCGATCGAGTACGGATCACGGCCAACCTTGTCCAGATCGCGCCGGAAAGACACTTATGGGGCGACAGTTTTGAGGGCAACATCCGGGATGTTTTGGATCTGCAGGACAATGCTTCGCGTGCGATTGCCAGTGCAGTTCAAGTCAACCTGTCTCCCCTGGAGAAGGCGCGCCTGACGGCTTCCCATTCTGTCGATCCTCAGGCTTACGATGCGTATCTGCAAGGTTTGTATTTCGCTGAAAAGCCTTTCCCTAATGCTTTTGAGAAATCAATGCAGTACTTTGATCAGGCAATAAAAGATGACCCCAACTGGGCTTTGCCTTATTCGGGATTGGCCATGATGAATTCGATTCAGGGCTCGAATCGTCCATTACCGAATGAGAATTGCACCAAGGCAAAGGATGCAGTGCTGGAGGCACTGAAAAGGGATTCCGAATCTCCTGAGGCGCACGCCGTCCTTGCTGAAGTTAAGTATTTTTGCGAATGGAATTGGGCGGATGCGGAACGGGAGGCGAGGCGCGCAATCGAAATTGATCCCAATCTTGCCTCGGCTCATGGTTCGCTTGGCCGGTACCTGCTCACCATGGGCAAGACCGATCAATCGCTAGACGAGACAAGACGAGCGGTGGAACTCGATCCTCTTTCATTCCGGGTAAGATGGGATCGCTGGACCGCACTTTACATGGTCGGTCGATATGACGATGCTTTGGAGCAAGGCCGCAAGATCGAGGAACTGAACCCAAGCCTGGATCTTGGTTACCTCTACTGCGGTGATGTTCACGTTCAAAAGGGAAATCTTACAGAAGCAATTCAGGAATTTGAGAAGGCTGTCGACCTCGATGCGGGCAAGAATCCCCGGACGATTGCTCATCTGGCCTATGCCTATGCCCTCGCTGGCAGACGCAGTGAAGCTCAGAATCTGCTCGCTAAATTGAATCCAGTGTCGATGCATCGCCCTGTACATCCGGATTTACTCGCATTGGTGTATTTGGGATTGGGGCAAAAAGAAATAGCACTTGAATGGCTCGAGAAGGCTTATCAGGTACGCGCGAGAGACCTGCTGGAGATACGATATGATCCGCAGTTTGCCCAATTACGAACGGATCCAAGGTTTATCGATCTCCTTCGGCGCATTGGTCTTCCTGCGTTGTGATGTTGAGTTTTTTAGAAGACGGCGCGCATGGATTCATTCAGACAGTGGAGAGGTCGACTCGGTTTGTTGCTTCTGGTGTGCGTGGCTTGCCGCGTCACTGGCCAGACGCCAACCGGGAGTATCGCTGGGACAATCCGCGACACTTCGGGCGCTTCAGTAAGCGGGGCGCGACTAACACTGCGCGATGTTGCGACTGAATCCGCTCGATCGGCCGTTGCATCGCTTTCGGGAAGCTACGAGTTTCCGCAATTATCTCCGGGGGTCTACGATCTCACCATTGAAGCAAGAGGTTTTCGGCAAACACTGGAACGCCACATCGTAGTAAATGTTGGGTCCGCAGTAAATCTCGACGTGGCAATGCCGCCGGGCGACGTGAACGAAACAGTGGAAGTGGTCGCCGAGCCATTACTGATCGAGCCCGACAAGGTATCAATCGGCTCAATCGTCGATCTTCATTCCATCCAGAATCTTCCGTTGGAGGACCGCCAGTTTCTAAATCTAGCTCTGATCGTGCCCGGCACAATTCCGGGTGCTCCGGGAACTCGAGTAGCAGGATCATCCATTGAGACCTTTTCAGTGGCTGGCATGCGTAGCCAGTCAAACAACTACACCCTGGATGGAATCAACAACAACGACCCTCACAACGATGGTCCGCTGAATCTGTTTCGGATCGCAGATGCGGTGCAGGAGTTCAGAGTAGAAACGAGCATTCCCGGAGAAGAATCCGGTCGCAACAGCGGCGCTCAAGTGAGCATTGTTACCAAAAGCGGCGCAAACACCTACCATGGAACACTTTTCTATTACGCACGAAATGACGCTTTCGATGCAACACCTTATTTCCTGAATCACGCCGGCCTGCCGAAGAACCCATTGCATCGCAATCAATTTGGAGGCACGGTTGGCGGATTCATTCGCCGCGATAAGACATTTTGGTTTGCGAGCTTCGAGGGTTACCACCAATCTGTGCAGGATCCGGCGACATCGCGCGTACCTACAGATGCAGAGCGCGGACAAGTTACCGACCCTGTGTCGCAATCTCTGCTGTCATTCTGGCCTAGAGCAAACACCCCGCAACTTTTACTGTCCACTGGAAAGAACTGGGCTGGAACTACCCCGGACCAGACGACGGATGAAACGTACCTGTGGCGAATCGATCAGAACCTGAATAATAATCATCGGCTCACTGGTCGCATTGTTTGGTTGACTGGAAGCACTCTCGCCAGACAAACCAGCCCCTTCGACGGCGCGGTCAATAATTCTACAGAGCAGTCGTCGCTGCTTCTTCAGGATACGTACAACACCGATCACTTAGTGAATGAGGCGCGGTTCGGGTACTCGCGGAACAAGGCATTCTTGCAGCCAGCCGACGCGACAATCAATTCGGCTGCCATTTTCATAGATAGAGCAGGCGCAGCACTGCCCGGCTACATTGATAATCGTCTTGATCCGCTGAACGGTGGCTTGCCAACAATTATGATCACTGGCTTCACTGATGGTGGATTAGGCGTTGGGGGCAGTTATCCTCAAGGGCGTACGACGAATACCTATGAGTTTCTAGACGACCTTTCCCTGATCGGACCTTGGAGGCAGAGCCGAAATGTTCTGCATTTTGGCGGAGGCGTACGCATTGAAACCGCAAGTCTTTTCCTGAATGCATTCTTTCGCGGATCGATCACGTTTCCAAACTGGAATGCATTCGCATTGGGCCAGCCAAGTAAGGGAAGCCTGGCGACTGGTACCGATGAAACATTTCGAGAATGGTCCCGCGTCCCTATTTCCTTGTATGGACAGGATGTCTTCAAACCTCGCCCCAATCTCACTATCAATTTAGGCCTTCGGTGGGAATTCCCAGGCTCAATGAAAGAAGCAGGCGATCGGGGCAGCAACTTCGTTGCAGGCGTAGGTCAGATGATACTCAACAGCAATTCGCGCATCGATGTGGATCCGACCAAAGTGGGACGCGCTGCACTGCTGCAAACACCGGTCAGCACCTGGCTTCCGAGATCCGGCCAATTTAGCCTCATTAAAAAGAATTTCTCGCCATTCATAGGCATCACATACTCGCCGTCAATCTTGCCCAAGATGTCGGTCTACGGCACCACCGTGATTCGCGCGGGCTTTCGAATCAGCTATGACGACATCTTCGATGATGTTCCTTCGCTGATGGGCTTGAATTACCCTTCAGTTTTGTCGACAACGCTGCCCCGAGGCAGTTACACGTGGGCGACGGTGTTGAACCAAAATCTGCGAATGTACGCTCCCGACCTGACCATCGCCCCTCAGGGTGAACGGGGCATCCTGACCTTCACCTCGATCGACACGCATCCTTCGAGTCCCTATTCAATGAGCTACGCATTTGAGATTCAACGCCAATTGGGGAAAAGCCTGTCCTTGAAGGTTTCCTATGTCGGGTCCCAAGGTCGAAAACTCATGGTGGCACTTGACTCCAATCAGCCTGAAGTCGCCGTCAATGACGTCACCAGACGCGGTGATCAACCGCCCAATCGGCGGACGTTTCCCTTTCCGCAGTACTCGAATCTGCTTCAAGCAGCCTTTGTGAGTAATTCGAATTTCAATTCGCTGTCCGTAATTGCACGTGAACAGATGATCCATGGCCTGAATTTCACTGCATCTTACGAACTGAGCAAATCGATGGACGATAACTCGGGATTCTTCCCCTCGAACGGGGACACGTCAATCTACTCAGACTCGAAGAACCGAAAGCTGAATTATGGACTGTCTTCATTCGATATCCGACACGATGTTATCGCTTCGTTTGTCTATCAATTTCCATCGCGAACTTCGCGGGCATTCGGCGGCCGAGGTGTCGCACACCTTGTTTTAGAGGATTGGAGCATATCGGGTGTAACTAATATTAGAAGCGGTTTTCCATTCACTGTTCTTGCGAGCTCAGCGACGGACTTCACGGGACTGAATCGATGGACTCCTTCCGGTGGCTTTTCCGACCGCGTCGATCTCAAGCCCGGAGTTGCGGTTGTGCCACAGAATATGAGCAATCCTGATAATGCCTTCGATTCCGGAGTATTCGATTATCCGCGTGCTGGAAGGCCCGGTAATGTCGGGCGCAACAGTTTGATTGGGCCACACTCGATCAATCAGGATTTCGCAATTATGAGAATCATACCAATCAAGGAGAGACGGCGAATGCAGCTTCGTGTTGAAGCGTTCAACGCTTTCAATCACACCAATTTCGACCTACCGGAAAATCACCTGGATCAGAGTTCGGTGGGCAAGATCGGGAATTCGTATGATCCCCGCCTGGTCCAGGTCAGTTTGCGATTCCAATGGTGATGTCGTCCATTGGCGGTCCAAATCTCCCGTGCAAATAACACGGGTGAATGCTTGGCACGATTCTTGAATTTTGGCGCAGGCGATAAATATTAATTTTTTGCTGCGAAGGCAATTGGAGTACTGGTCTGAACCGGAGGATCGATGGGTGCTTTGCAGGGGAACACGTTCCATTGGGATATGCGGATCCTCGCGCGATATTCGCCTTTCGGTGACGATTAACCGAAGATCGTCAAGGCAAATATACTGTCCCTTCGAGTCAATCACCACACTTTGATTGCTTTCATGCCGACGCCGGGATGCTCGAATGGTCCCGGGGTCGGACTCGATTGGTTCCTGCTCTTTCCTGAGTAGTCGTTGTCGATGCGAATCGGCGAGCCATCAGGCTGCTCATAAGGTAGATCTGGAATGACTGCCTTTCCCAGAATCGCAGTGGTCACGACTTTGCACGGCTCTTCGGCCGTCCACGCCGGGTCGAATTTCATTTCCAGGTAGACACCGCCGGCCATCGTTTTCAACTGAATCGCAGGATCCAGATCCGGCTTGACCAAAGGACGATCTTCGAACCGGGAAGGCTTGGCTCCATTCAGATATACGTTCCCTTCCATGAACATCGGGAGTGGAACGTTGTCATAGCTGCTCAGATCGGCAAGCCGCACAAAGAGATTATTGTAAAAGCGGTTATCCCCGCGCGGGTTGTCATGAAGTCCCTTGACTGTGGTGGCATGAGCGATCAGATAGGGTGTCTGGCGCTTGTCGAAGGGCAGCATTTTGACTATACCGGCAAACAAGTTGTGTGCGTAAGCGCCGCCCTGCGAGTTGTCGCGAAGCGAGACGGGTGAGAGCAAGAGATTGTTGTCAACGATGAATGGTCCATGATTTACCTCGACAAAAACATCCTCATCATTGTCGTGGAATAGGTTCCCGGAGACACGTGTGCCTTGTGCCATCCAATCCAGCCAGAGGCCCCGGACAGTTCGATAGATTCGATTGTGGCCGATTTGTACATCGATGGCGCCGTGAAATTTGATGCCCGCCATCTCCGCGCCTGTGAACTGGCGGCGCATGTGAATTTCATGGATCGTGTTGTGAGTGACGGTGCTGAATGCGGCACCCAGACTCCCGACGATGCCCGCTTGCCCACAGTCAGAAATGGTGTTGTTGCGGACGATGTGGTGGCCGATGTTTTCCTTTGACCATCCAATGGCGAGAGCGCGATCGATAGTCTTGACGTAGCCTTCGGCGGAATTGGCTGAGGTATTGTCCCATTGGTCGCCATATTTACCTAATGAGATTCCCGAGCAGATGGAGTTGCGGACCGTATTATTCTCGATGATCCATCCTTTGCTCCAATGAGCGCCGATGACGCCAATCTGCTCGGCGGTTGGTGGCGCCCAGGGGGTAGCTGCGTCCTCAAGCGTGAAACCGCGCACAGTGATGTAATTGATGCCCGTCTGCCTGGGATAGAACACTGTCTGCCGCACGTTGATTTCCACCGGTTGCTGATTGGGATCGATACCTTTGAACTGCGCCCAGATCGTGGTGTTTTTGGCGCCGACCTGGCCGAACCATAGCGCATCGCTTCCCACCGGCTTCTCCACTTCGTCGAGGCTGGCGGCCTCAGTGAGCCAATTGCCGCGCAGGTAAACCGCACCGGTGTGGTGCTCGCGGGCAAGCGGATTGAACCAGTCGCCGTGGATAAGGTCGCTGTAGGGATTGAAAGCTCCGAAGAAGGAGTTTGGCAAGGTGGCCTTCCAGACATCTTGCTGGACCTTGACCCAGTTCCGAACCGGCTCAGCCCCCGTAATTACGGGCCGTTCACCGGGGGCAGCTTCAAACACGATGCGTTCTGCGTCGGATGTGCCTCCGCGCGGTGGGCTTACGCGTTCGCGGTAGATGCCTTCGTGCACAATGATGGTATCGCCCGGTTGCGCGAGGTTAGCTGCATGCTGAATGGTGCGAAGTGGGGACGAGTCTGTACCTCGATTGGCGTCGCGGCCATTTGTAGCAACATAGAAAGTTGTTGCGTGGGCGGCCATTGAAAGCGAGAGAGCGGCAATTGCCGCGACGTATAGCTCTTTCATTTCTTGCCCTCATTTTCGTATTTCAATTCCATGGGCTCTTTACCAGTCCAAGATTGCACCGTCGCGGGCGCGTACGCTATTTGAGTGAAGGACTTCCTGAGCAAAAGGGTGTTTAGCTGCGGCCGCTTCGTTTACATCAATACCAAGGCCTGGCTTATCAATTGGAATCCAGTACCCGTCTTTGGATTCGAGTGAATGTTCAACGACCTCCCAGCGCCATGGAACGTCCATCAACATATCCTCTTGTATGAGAAAGTTTGGAGTGCTGAGATCGAAGTGTAATGCAACCGCGTTGGCGATCGGACCAAGAGGGTTATGCGGCGCCACCCCCATCGTATAAGTCTCTGCCATTGCTGCGATCTTCTTCGCCTCCCACAGTCCACCACAATGACAGAGGTCGGGCTGGATCACATGACAAGCAAGCTTTTCAAAAACTTCACGAAACTGAAATCTGGTTACAAGCCGTTCCCCGGTTGCGATTGGAACCGGGCTAAGGCGACGAACCTCGGCGAGAACATCCACGTTTTCCGGTGGCACTGGCTCCTCAATGAAGAAAGGCCGGTAGGGTGCAAGCACACGGCAGAATTCGACGGCATTACCCAGTGAATGCCTGCCATGACAGTCGACCATGATGTCAACCTCATCTCCCACTGCCAATCGAAGCGCCTCCATCGTGCGGGCGGCAAATTTATATTCGCCAATACTATTCAGCGACTCTGTGGGCGGCGTGAGCAGCACTTTCACTGCGGTGTAGCCCATGCCAACCACTTCGAGCGCCCGATCAACAAACACTCTCGGATCTGCTGTCGATTGTGATTCGTAAACCGCGCGCATGTCCCCGCCACCCAGGTGAGTGTACATGCGCACTTTATCGCGAACCGCACCGCCCAATAATTTATAGACAGGTTGGTTTAACAATTTTCCGAGGATGTCCCAGCACGCTTGCTCGATTGCCGAAATAGCAGAAAGCCCAATGATCCCTACTCGCCAAAAGGATTGACGGTACATCTTCTGAAACAGATGCTCAATTCGAGTGGGATCTTCGCCAACTACCATCGGCTCGAAATCTTGAACTGCACCTACAACGCTTCTGGTCTTCCATTCAAGAGAAGCTTCTCCCCATCCGTACAATCCTGGGCTGCCTGTCTCAACCTTCACAAACACCCAGTTGCGCATCTCCGCATTTACAACAACTGTCTTCACCTTCGTGATTTTCGCCATTGGTCGCTCTTATGGAACCGAATTTGCATCCGTGTGGCAGGTTAACGTGCTGAATCGAAATAGTACGAGAAAACCAACTTCTCGACATCGCGGACGTTTTAGCAGCATCAATTATGCTTTAAAGTCTCGGTTGTTGGCCCTTGATACTCATGCCACCATCGACCGGGAGATTCACGCCATTGATCAGTGACGATTCGTCTGAGGCGAGAAAGGTGACTACATTCACAACTTCCTCGATCGTCCCAATCGATCCTCGCGGTTGAATGTCGTCGAACCTCCTTCGTGTCTCCTGCGGATCGTTTTGTGCGGCCACGAAATCGTGCAACATTGGGGAATCGATGGTTCCCGGGGCGATTGAATTCACCCGAATACCCTCGCGAGCATAATCTACCGCGAGCGCCCGAGCGAGAGAAATCAGCGCTCCCTTCGTGCTGGAGTATGCTGCGAGTCCTGGCATTCCGATTACACCTGTGATGGAGCTTACGAGAATAATCGAACCTTTCTTCTCGCGAAGCATGTGCGGGATTACCTCCTTGCATATCAGAAAAGCCCCTTTGACGTTCACAGCGTGGACTCTGTCCCATTCCTCTTCTGATGTCTCCAGAAGAGTGCCATTCGGCATGATGCCTGCCGAATGAACGGCAAGTGTGGGAGCACCGTAAGCTGCATCAAGTTGACGTATCGCGTGACTGATTTCGGCATGGTCGCTCACGTCCGCAGGAAGTGCAATTCCCTTTCCGCCGAATTCCATAATCGCAAGCAGAACCCGCTCGCAGCCCAGCGCGTCGTTATCGATGATCCCAACAGCTGCACCATCCCGAGCAAGCCTGAGCGCTATTCCACGCCCTATTCCATTTCCCGCACCCGTCACCACAGCAGTTCGTCCGTCCAATCTGCCCACGACGTTCTATTCCCCTTTTCGTTCCCGTATTGATCGATGAGAAACGCACCTGCAATCTTAATCCCCCGGCTGTGCAACCTTGAAAAACAATGACCGACCTCTGAGCGGCCGTGGGGAACACGGTACCAGGTTGAACGAACCCAACTGGAACAAAAGGAGCGATGGATAAGCCGGGTGGATAGAGAATGTTCGACGAGTGCTTTGGATTGAGTACCCGGAGCATCCTTCACCCATTCAACTTTGGAAAAATGCTCACACGCAACTGCGTTGCCCCGAATGGCACAAGAGTCAGGCGCTCAACTTGTTCACACGCCTTCAGGTTGCCTGGATTCGGTAGTTGTGGCGTGAATTTCTGATGCGGCTCTTTCGGATTCGTTTCGTAGTCCCAACCGTCAAGCCTCCGTGCCGGAACCGTTAGTACAATCGGAGCATCCGACCACGGCCAACTGGAAGTTTCAAGATTTTGCGCATTCGGCTTTTGCATGACCTCAACCTGGGAACTCGCATGGGCAGGATCGAGTGCAACTCCGTAATTCCACGGTCCGACGGGGTTGGCTTCCCAGGTGGGGAATTCCTCGCTGGAGTAAGCGGCTTCTGCAACGGAGGTCCACTTAGTTTCGATCGGCAACGCGTAGACCAGAGGTCCACGTTCGATACCGATGCCGTTATTCGGCCACTCCGTAGCCTTCACGTTCATGGGGAGATTGAGGGTGACGACATCGCCCGACTTGAATGTGCGATGCAAGACTGCAAAACCGTTCCGCGGCCGCACCGAGCCGACTGACGCGCCGTTCACCTTGATTTGAGGAGCAACGCACCACGCCGGAATTCTGAGAGAGAACGGAAACAATACGGGCCGGTCGGCTTTAACTTCAAATCGGATCTCTTCCTCGAACGGATAATTTGTCTTCTGCGCGATCTGAATCTGTTGATCTTCCGATCCGACCTTGGCAGTCACCATCGATGGACCGTATAGTGTCGCGGCGAGACCGTTGTCCTTGGTTTGCATCCACATGCTGAGCACATAATTGGGGAAGAAGCGATGCACATTGCCGCCGCAGCACCCGATGAGCTGTGCCGGATTGGGCTGGTATGCCAGCCGGCGGCTACCGAACCACCTCTCCGTTCCGTGATCGCAATTCAGGTTTGCCAGAATCTGATTGGGGCTGCCGAAGTATTGAATCCCCTTCCAATCGGTCCTGGTAACTCCAGCGTGTGCATTGAAGCATGCCCGTTCGATGTGGTCGCCCCAGACTCCGTCTCCCGTTGCCTGCAGGACGTAGGACCACGCCCAGGCGTGGTCAGTGATATCGCAGGTTTCATGTTCATCGAGTGCCGTGGTGCCTGCGTAGGCTTCTGACGAAGAAGGGATGCCATCGATCAGCATGTGATGGTCGAAGATGCGTCGCTGGGCCGCAACAACAAACTTAAGATAATCCTCTCTCCCGGTATAGAGGTAGAGAATCGCCGGCAGCTTTGAGATTTCAGCGTAGGAAACTCCGTGAGACTGGATCGGAGCATTGGCAAACACTCTGGACGGAGCCAGATCTGCGTGCATGGAAAAGCGCCTGCGGCCAGGTGTACTAGTCGCTGATGATTTGGCGGTTGCTGCAATTTCATCTTCAGCATCCGTCATGTATTTGTCCCACGTATTTTGCGCCAACTCCAGCAACTTTTTGTCTCCGGTCCGTTCATAGCACCAGAGGATTACTTCGAGGTTCGTGATGTTTCGGTTGCCACCAATATAGGAAGCCTTGTCGTTGAGGTAGTGTTTTTGAATAGCCTCAATAATCCTGACGGGGTCCACCTTGTCCGGTGCCGGCTGGGCATCGGCGAGTGCCATGTATCCGCGGTTCAGCACCGTGTTGGGCCAGCGGTTCAGACCGCCGAAGTCGTCACCGAACTCAAGAAACTTCGGACCCAAAAAGCCAGTGCTCGACGGATGACTCAACGTGTAATCCAGGGACGCTCGTGCTTTTGCCAGAAGCGTTTCATCGCCGAGCACCAACGCCAACCGGGTGGCACCGTCAACCCAGTAAGCTTTCTGTTCCCAGGTAAACCAGGCGGGGGAGTTTTCTTCACCTTCCCAGAAAGTTCCACTAAAAAAAGGATATGAGATCTCGGGTAGGGCGCTCGCCAACTTCGCTTGCCCTTCCATGTGCAACCGAACCCATCCTTCAGGCTTGATGGCGCCAGGGGGCAAACTGCGCAGTTCAGCGAAGGGACGGGATGAAGAGGGTAGTTTCTCGGCCTCAATCATTTGAGGCAGCCCCGCTGCCAGCGCGGCCGAGCCGGCAACTGCTCCCTTGATAAAATCGCGCCGGTTCAATCCCATATCTACCGATCTTTTCTCATCCATGAGATACAACTCCTTGCCAAACCTGTTTCCCGACTCCATATTCGTAAAGTCTTTTCCGCCGTTTCGTCATGCTTGAAAGAGCAAAGGCGCAAACTTGTTCAGGCAGATGCGCCACGTTTGCCATTCATGTGCGGTCCCGGGAGAGTGAAACTGAACTACCTTAATGTTCCCGGCCTGGAGTTTTGCTACGTTCTCGCGCAAAGATTCGCTAAGCGACAACTCGGCTGTTCCAGCGCCCATCCACAGCAACCGGACCTTGCTGTTGAAAGCGGCGGCATCTGCGAAGACTCCGCCATACGATGTAGCGAGGTCAATGGATGGCGTAGTTTCACTCGCTGCCGGAGATGAGGATCGCGGCTTTACAAACTGAGCGCCGCTAAAGGTACCGATATAAGAAAACATGTCGAGGTGCGCCATTGTAATGGCCATCGTTTGCATGCCGCCCATGGATAATCCCGCCATAGCGCGATGATCGCGATCTGCGATCGTTCGGTAGGTGAGGTCGATTTTTGGGATCAATTCCCGGATCATGACAGCCCCGAATGCCTCCACCCCATTGCGAAGGAAAGAGGAAAGGTAGTTCTCCGAGGGATCTCGGCTCTCTGATCCAGTTCCATCTTTGTATGTGGCATACCCGTTGTCCATGACGACAATCATTTCCTTTGCCTTAGGAGCGCTGGCAGCAAAGAAACCGCTCGAGATCCCATGGATCGCGTTGTCCATGATGAAGTTGACTCCGCCTTGGCGACTCCATCCAGTCTCGTCTTCCCCGGCGCCATGTTGTAGATACAAGACTGGGTATCGCGCCCCAGCGTTGGCAGAGTCGTTATAGCCGGGAGGCGTATACACGAAGCAGCGGCGCCACTTGCCTGTGATCCCGGATTCATACCAATGCTCGTGAAGCTGTCCCTGCGGCGATCCCTTGTGAGGCGCGTAAAAAGGAACTACCGGAGCGGTGACAAGGTCTGAAGAGATCTGTTGGGGGTCTGGTATTTCAATGCCACTGGTTTCCTTGTTATATCCAAAGAAGGTCTCGCTTCCCGGATCGTTCATCCTGGTGCCATCCACGTTGAACCAGTAGTAGTGAAATCCCATCACTGTTGGTGCGAGGGCTACGCCCCAGTACCCATCAGCATCTCTGACCATTGGAACGGGTGCCGGGCATAGTCCCTGGCCTCCTTCCAGTTGAACCGCCTTTGCGAAAGGCAAATGCACTCGGAAGATCACTCGCCCGTCTGCATATACGCGGGGATATTCTGCCGCAGGTACGGTTGTGGTCGCAGGCACCGCCTGCGCTTCCCCGGGCAACGATTCGTTGATCAGCTGATTGTAGAATCTCATGTACAGACCCCTGAACGATTTTGCAGCATATCCAACGAGATAAGTAGTTATCTGGTGTGACGAAGCTACTTTTCGATGGCAATGGTTCGGCCAGACCATTCAGGCTCCAACGTCGTGGCCTGCTCATAACTCAACTAATAGGGGTGCTTCCAATGCGCCGGTTGATCTCACTTTTCGAATGTCGCCAGTTGAAAGGCATTGGCCATAACTCCGTTGCCGAGGTCATTCGGGTGGATATGATCGCCGGGATTGAACTCTTCACGCATCCGTGCGGGATGCTCCTTGTCTCGTATCGCCGCATCGAAATCGACCACCGCATCAAAGGCTCCGGAAGTTCTGATCCACTCATTCAACTTTTGCCTGGTAGCTTCACCCACCGGACCCGACAGCCACACTCCCTCTTCAGGCGTGAGTGTTGCGCCCATGACTTTGATCTTGTGCGTATGGGCGCGCGCAATGATCTGTTCGTCGCCCTTGATCAAGTCTTCAGCAGTCAAGGCAGTTGGACCTGTCATCTGGCCGTGAATGTTAATGTCGTTGATGCCTTCCAGCAGAACGATCCAACGCAGCCCCGGCTGGCTGAGGACATCGCGATCGAGGCGCGCCAGAGCGCTAACACCGGCTCCGTCACGAAGTACCTGATTGCCTGAAATGCCCTCGTTGATGACTGCTACGCGCGGCCCCGTCTTCTTTTCGCCGAAGCGTTTGGCCAGCAATGTCGGCCATGCCTGATCCTTGTCGACAGTGGTAGCAAATCCATCCGTGATGGAGTCTCCCAGGCAGGCAACGGCAAAGTCATTGGCGGAGGCAACGACATCGATGCTTCGCAGCCATAGATACGAAGTGGTTGTAGCTGGTTCCGGCATCGTAGAGGATGCTGAGGTATCGCCCTTTGAGATGTACGCGGTATGGAGACCGGGAGTGTGATTCGTCGGCGTACCTTCGCTCTTTACTACATAAAGAGATACGGCAAGGTCCGACATCGCTTTCACATCGAGATCGAAGGGATCACTTATTATGACAACTCCGGGACCGATGTTCACGCTTGGACTGCCGCTAAATGTCAACTGGCGATCACTTGCTGAATCAACTGAAGATTCCGAGGTTCTGATTGCGACATGGGCACTTCCAATCGAGACAACGTTCTTCCCAAAGGCATTTGAGAGTTCCAGCCGCAATCGTTTGCCGGCAATGCTAGTGTGAACAATCATCCGCACGGTCTGATCTGCAACATCCTTTGGAATCTGTGTAGGCCTTCTCGGTCCCCTCATTGCCGAGAAGTCAGGCATCTTTGTGCCAGGGGGAATGACGGGCCGTTCCTGAACAGCCGGGGCCATTTCCTGAGCAGTTGCCCAGGTTACGACCCAGTTTTCACGGGGCAGGGAACCAGACTGCCCGACCAAGGAAACTGTAAACAGGATGGAAACTGTAAGGAGTACAAATGTCCTAAACCGAATCATCGTTGAGCACCTCTGGGTAAGAGTCGTTACTCTCATTTCGCGCGAAGCAATGAAAGGTTAATGGCCGCAGCCATTGCCTTGTATCCGGCAGAATTCGGATGCAGGTTATCACCGGACTGCAATTCTTGCTTGAATTTGGCTGGATGGTTTGGGTCACGGACGGCTGCGTCGAAATCAAACACCCCGTCAAACGCACCGCCGGTGCGAATCCATTGATTCGCCGCCTGACGAACGGCTTCTCCATCATCGGTGAAGGTGGATGAGCCTTCATAAGGCAGAATCGTCGCACCAAAGACTCGGATGCCGTGTTGGTGTGCGCGGTCGATGATCTGTTTGTAACCCTGAATAATATCGTTGGCACTCACCACTTGAGCTGCAAACGGATTGGCGCGAACCGGGGAACCCTCTCTGGCAGGAAACTTTATGTGGGGCCAGCCAATGTCGTTGATGCCCTCCAGAACGATGAGGTCAACAACGCCTGGTTGCGAAAGCACGTCTCGATCAAAGCGAGTAAGCGCGCTGACTCCGGCGCCGTCGTGGAGGATCCGATTTCCACCGATGCCTTCGTTGTCTACAGCCAGGGTCGATTGTCCTTTTACTTCCACAAGTCGTTTCGCCAGTTGATTAGGCCAATCGCCGTATTCGCCTTCTTTCGCGCCAAATCCATCGGTAATGGAATCACCGAAAGTTACAATTGCGGCCGACCGATCAGCTGCCCAAACATCCATGCCCGCCAACCAGTACCAGGATCTTGTCACCTTGGCGTCTGGAATTTCTGCCGCCCCACTAAAGTCGCCGGGGCCCGAAATGTAAGAGGCGTGCTGCGCCAGTAAATGAAAAGTTGAGGGCTCGGACTTCTTGGGTAGAAAAATGCTGACGGCGACCTCAGCAAATGCGGGGAACTTCAGTTCAGCCGGATCACTGAGCATCGGTGCGCCTGCAGGGATATTGACAGAGGCCTCCCCTCCAAATGTCAGTGGGCGATCAGATCCCGCGACTATGCTCCCGTTTTCCTTCACCAATGCGATGTGCGCGCTTCCGAGTAATAGGGGCATGGTGCCGAGTTCGTTTGAGAATCGAATGCGAAGGCGTTGCCCTTCGATCGTCGGCCGGATAACCATGCGAATCGTCTGATTCTCAAAGGTTGCTGCAGGAGGCGTCCCTGGAAATGCAAGCGGAGTATGAACCGCGGTACTCCACGCACTTACCCAGTGTCCCCGAACCTTCGAGTCTTGAGCAGAGGCAACCAGGGTGAAGATGCTAGTGACTAAAAACAAAGCAGCGGTTCTCAACAATCTCGTTTTCATACTTACGCTCCAGATTTTTATCGCGCTGAGTAGCTATCCGGGGAAGTTTCCGGATGCGATGAATGCAACTGAGGTTTAGTCAGCAGCCACTTGGCGGAGATTGGGGCATTCACGCGCCGCGCCATTTGCTGCACATGACGTTCGTGAAAAGTGGCCATTACTTCCTGGCCTCTTCATTGAAAGGGGCGCCACTCATGATTTTTACAAGTTGCGCATCTGAAATGAGCGGCGTCGCCCCTACTTGCGTTGCCACCCATGCCGCAATTCGATTAGCGAACTCACTGATCTCTTCAAGAGGGTGACCTTGAACATAGTAATGAGCGACACAAGCCGTAAACGCGTCGCCTGCGCCAACAGCATCTGCAACATCAACGTTTATCCCGGCATGCTCGATTATCTTTCGATCCGAAATCAGGAGGCTTCCGCGCGCGCCCTTCGTCACGCAAATCAGATCGAGATCAAACTTGTCTAACAGCCTCTTCGCAATCTCTATCTCATCGCTGTTGCCGAATCCGAACGAAGAAGACACTTGGAATAGCTCCTGTTCGTTCAGCTTTAGAATGTCAGCAAATTGGAATGACCTGCGAAGAGTGTCAAGGTTGTAGAAAGGTTCTCGCAGATTGGCATCGCAGATTCGAAGTGCATTCTCAGGAGTATTGCGTAGGAATCGTTCAATCGTTTCAGCAGAGGTTTGAGACCGTTGCGCGAGTGAACCATAGCAGACGACATCGACACGCGATGAGAGTTCTTCCCAATCAGGTGTCCAATGCAGAAAGTCCCACGCAACATGTTCTTTGATCGTGAATCCTGGCTGGCCTTCCGAGTCAAGGAGAACGTTTGTCACACCGGTCCCGTACTTATCGTCGTGCTGCATATAGGATGTACCCACGCCCGCGTCATTCAAGATCTCACAGGCTTCGCGTCCCAACTCATCCTTGCCTATGCGGCTGGCGACTATTCCGCGATCTCCAAACACCGTTGCCATGTATGCAAAATTCGCAGGTGCTCCACCCAGCACTTTCCTCGATGGCAATAGGTCCCACAGGACCTCACCCAACCCGACCATCAAGGGACTTGCGCTCATGAATTCCACCCATGTCTTTGGTTCTTGGTGCGATCGGCGAACTTGATATCAAAAGCCACACTCGAAAGCACTCGCCCTATTGCGGTATCTGTTTCATCCATGTTCGGATCTTGACACGTCCAGCAAAGCAAAGAGGAGACGCTGCGTCATTCCACAGCCGAGGAATTCAGCAAGCGTGCACTCAAGTCCGCGCAGAGGACGTATTCACTGACTTGATTCAGATGCGAGCAATTCCGTAATTTGTTAAACGTCTTCAGTGATGACTTTACGGCGTCTTCAATATGCACTGTCAAGGAGAAAGGTATACATAATTCTAAAAGTTGCCTATACGTTTTGCTTACTGGACGATCGAGAAGGGAGATGCGATCAGCAAGCATTTTAGCGATGGCGCAAATCAATGCAGAGTATCAATAGGCCTCGCGATTTTCCTTCATCACAAATGGACATGCCGCCCGGCCGATTGCACGAGCGGCTTGCTCCAATCTCCCCCATTTCCACGCAGACTGTGTATGGAGAATCACTTTTGCTAAAACGACAACCGTAGTGCGAACTGCACCAACCGCGGCTGGTTTACAGTTGCAGTTACCTTTCCGTAGTTTGGGTTTCCCACCTGGTTGTTCGGCGGCCCGAATTGCACGCGGTTGAAGGCATTGAGGAACTCAGCGTCAAAGTTTGCGTGGACACGCTCTGTCACACTTGTCTCCTTCGCAAGTGAGAGGTCCCAGTTGTCGATACCCTGCGCGTACAAACGCGGGTCAGTACGGCCTTCGTTGCCGAAGCTAAATGGCGTAGGCGGCTGGACGAAGCAGGCTGTGTTGTACCACTTGTTCAGCCGCGAGACTGCCGAGCCAGAGATCTTGGGGTCGCAGCCTACAACGCGGTTCGGTCGAATCGTGCCTGTGCCGAATTTAGTTGAGATATCTTCGGGCAGAGCGGTGATGGCCAGCGGATAACCGTGCGTGAAGGCGGTAATGCCGCTTGCTCTCCAGCCACCGATAACTCGATCCAATCCACCTCCCGCATTGGAAAGCCAATGCTGCCCTTTTCCAAATGGCAACTTAAGCGAATAGTTGAGAGCAAGGCGCTGAGGGACATCGAAGCTCTCAAGCGATCTGGCGCTCACCAAGTAATTATTGTTGTCCTGTGCACTCCCGGCTCCGCTTGCTTCAAGGAATGTGGTCGACGAGTCGACGGTTCCGATGAGTTTCGACCAGGTATACGACGCCATAAACGACCCTGCGGAGTGGAAACGTACTTTGTAGGCGGCCTGCAGAGAATGGTAGATTGAGTCGCCATCGTTCTGCGACACATTTGACACACTGGTGGCGAACTGGGGATAAGGCTTGAGCAATTGTCCCTTGGTGATGGCGCCGTTGTAAGCGCTAGCTTGTGCCAGCTTGTTAGCCAGCGGATTTTGATTTGCCGGCACTATCTGATTGACGAAGGTGTTGGCCTGAGCCGCGGCGGGAGTACTTCCGCCAGCGACCAGGCTTAGATACTGAGCTTCAGCTTGGGCAATAACGCTATTGGGCAATTGATTCAAGTTGCGACTCACGTGAAGGTGAGTGCCCTTCGATCCCTGATAGCCAACCTGAAAGACCGAATTAGTGGAGATCTCCTGCTGGATATTCAGGTTGTATTGCTCGGCGTAGGGATACTTCGCACCAGCTACGATCCCGGAGATATTGATTCCCTGGACCCGCGCGGAGAAGTTTGGATCGCGCGAAAGCGGTTGCGGCAGTGTCCCATTGACCTGTGGAAACGGGTTGCTTAGCGGGCCCGTTGCGGGGGTGGTGTACTGCGTGATGGGTGAGCCAAAAGGTGTTGGGACAGTCCCAAAATAATCGTAGGAGATATGGGACATTCCGAAGCCGCCGCGCACCACCGTGCGGGACAGGACTCTGTAGGAGAAGCCTAAGTTGGGCGAAAACAATCCATAGTGAATGTTGTCGTCATTCCGGCTCGGATAGGCTGGCGTGTTGACCAAGGCAAGATTGCCCATTAGAGTTTGGGAGCTGCCAGTTGCCGGATTAAATATTGTGCCCAGAGGGCTGGGGGCGTTCGGCAGCAGCACGGTGTTCACATCGTGCTTCTCGAGAATGGCGCCAGGCAAATCCCACCTGACTCCTCCTGTGAGCGTGAGGCTGCGGCTCAATTGATACGTGTCGTTAACATAGTAGCCCTGAGTAAGGTTATAAGAGGAAGTGTTGCGCGAAGTTGTGATGCTGCTTGAGGTCTGAACGTCTTGCCCTAGCATGAAGTTCGCAAAGATGTCCGTGGTCGGACTACCTTGAATAAAGGTGAAATTGCCGTTTGGCCCTCCACTTCCGCCAGCCAGATATGCCTGATTGGGTTGAAAGTCCCCGCCGAATTTGATTGCATGTCTTCCGAGAGTCTTGGTGAGGTTGCCGGTGAGATCGTACTTATCATAGTTGTAGTACTGAATCACATTGATGATCGAAAGCGGGAACTGATTACCGTAGCCAGATAAAAGAGGTATCGGAACGCTGTCCCAGGTTTCAGTGCTCGCAATTGCGGCAAAGGCCGGACCGAAATTCGCCTGGTTTATTTTCCCCATAAACGGCGGCTGCGAAGTAAACAAGAACCTCAGGTAAGAAGCCCTCACATCCAACACCGTTGTGGAACTGATGGTGAACGTTTCTCCCAGCACGGCCTGGTCTGTTGTGCTGAGTACCTGCGGCTGCGGCATGTTGTTGTGATAGTAGTTGGTGCCAAGAGTATTCGTGTTCCAGTATGTGTAACGCGCAAAGATTTGCTGGCGGGGGCTCAAGCCATAGTCGGCACGGGCGACCGCCTGGTTGCTGTTACCACCGGAGCTCGCGTTGGTTGAGTAATTAACGCCGCCATGAGCGACGCCGGGAATATTGGGTGCAGTCCAGTAATGGTACACGCTCGCCATATACAAGGCCGTCGGATCGGGGCATATCTTATTCAACACTCCATTACAGGAGATCTGAGTACCCGCCAAAATCGGAGTAGTACTCCCGGGAGGAGTGAAGTTGACTGCGTAGGTGATCGGTGGATCGGCGGTAAAGTCTCCCGTCGTTTCTGCCACAGAGGGCACCACAGTTGTATATGGCACGCCGGTCCGGTTAACGAATCCTTCCCAGTTTCCGAATAGAAAAAGCTTGTTCTTCTTGAGGGGCCCGCCGAGGGTTACTCCGTACTGATTCTGCGCGACGGGTGGCCGGTTAACATTGGTTCGATTGTTAAAGAAGCTGTTAGCGTCGAGCACAGTATTGCGAAAGTACTCATAGACAGAACCGTGGATATCGTTTGTTCCGGACTTGGTGGAGAAGAGTATGACGCCGCCATAATATCCGCCCCACTCGGAACTGATGTTGTTGGTCTCCACGCGAAACTCCTGAACGGAGTCCTGTCCGGGAATGTAGCCCATCCAGTTATTCGTTGGCAGGTTGAGGGGGCCGCCATCGACATAGACAAGGTTATCGCCAGCAACTCCACCGCCGATCTGGAAATTATTCCAGCCTGCTGGGTTCGTATAGTTGCCAATCGAGGATTGATTATTCAGGGGGTTTCCACTGGTCGCGCCCTGGGGGACCACTCCGGGTGTCAGCGCGGCCAAACCCATTACATTACGGCCGTTCAGAGGGGCGTCCGCAATCTGCTGTTCCTCAATCACTGTGCTGACCGTTGACGAATCGGACTGCAGTAGCGGCTCAGAGGAGGTCACGGTCACGCTCTCTGAGACGGCGCCGACTGAGAGGTTAAAGTTGATCTGCGCTTGATCCTGGCCGTGAAGTTCAATGCCGTTCTGCAGAGTGGATTTGAAGCCCTGCTTGGTAACGGCCGCGTTGTAAATGCCGGGGATCAGTCCGGCAACACGATAGAATCCAGATGAATTCGCCTGCACCTTCGATTGAAGATGGGTTTGAGTATTCTCAACAACTACCGACGCTCCAGGGACCGCTGCACCACTAGGGTCTGTAACGGTTCCAGTCATTGTCGCAGTAGTTGTTTGACCGACGGCATCGGCCAAGAAAACAGAAAGAGCCAGAACAAGCAGAAGCCACTGACAATATGCGCGTTTACTCATTTGACCTCCAAATGGATTCGAAATACAGATGTGCTTGCAATGAGCATCTGAAATTTTCCGGCTAGAAGATCACGCTTCTGCCCTGCCTGCACATTCACAGGATTTTTGTTCAACTCCTGTTTTCTGCGGCGGTCTTTCACACTCCAGAGCCAAATTGGTTTTCGGGTGGGGAAATCACCAGAGGATCACTTTTAGCCAGCGAATAAATGGCTGTCAAGCGAATAGCTATGCTACTAAGAGAAAGTTGCCTATACATTATCCGCAGCATGAAGTGGTGAATCGCTAAAGCGAGTTCGATTGTTCGTCGGCTCATCCTCGTGTCTGCGTTAGCGGAGAGAATGAAGCAACTTTCTGCGACGTGAAATCTACACCGGGTGTAGCGGGTTACCGTTTTATAACTCGGATGGAGTCCGCGGGGATCGTCCGGGGCGTCTATTTTGAAGAAGAAGTGAAGCTGGCGCGATTAGATGACCACGCAATTCGACAGCTCAACTGGACGCGGAGTCAAACTGACCGGAGCGCGCGATCGTCCAACAATGTCCGTGAATACAACGCCAGAATTCTATGCGGAATCATGAAGGAGAAATCAGTATGTTCAGAGAATGATGCCAGCTTGCTGGAAGGTCAAACACGATTTGTTTTAGCCGGGAAATATCCCCAGACTCTCAGTTCTGGTGCACGGCGACAATGCGTTCTTCCATGGGCACTTCGTCATTGATTTTGACACTGATTACGGCTTCAAACGGCTCTATGTCGCCATTGGGGGAGACCTTCAAATATGAGAGCAGGCTTTTGAGGGCGTCGTTCCGAGAGACAAACTCCGCTGCGGCCTGCGTGCCAAAGGTGGTGATCCCGGCTAATACCAGGACTCGCTTTTCTGGACGTATACCCGGAGAGAGAGAAATCAAAGCATAGTCCTCCTTGATGGGGAGGTTTTCTGGAGTAGACAGGAATTGTTTAGGCTCACCGGGCTCCGGCTTACTGTTAATGATGGCGAGCTGGGTCTGTCCGGATTCATTGGAAATGAATTGAAAGACAAAATTGCGACTGTTCTGAAGCAGTCGAAGCGGCGGATTGGCTAAAGGAGATCCAATGAAGATCACATTCTCACTGCTTGCGTCATCGAATGTGAAGAAGTTGCTCCTCTTTGCGCGAAGACTGCGATGGAACGAATTGAACACACCGTCAAGGGCGTGCACTCCCATCACTTCGCCAACGCCCGAGATTCCCGGAGAAGCCGATTCACCCAACGAAAAGCCCACTGGATAGGTGGTGGCACTGACCGGGCTCGATCCGGAGCGGCCTCTTACTTCGCTGAAGACTGCAACTGAATCTGTTTGCGGAGCAAGGAAAGGCCCCCAGAATGTTGCTAGAGCTGGGCCAGCCATCTGAGACTGAACGGCTTCTCTTCGAGCAATCATCTGAGTCAGGCCGAAATACAGGATGAGAGCGATCACCATCGACCCGAGAACGGCCGATGCAACACGGATGCGCGGTTTCTGTATGAATCGCCAATGGAGCGGAGAAGGCTGCTGAGGCTGATCGTCGATCTTCGCCAGATCGGGGCGCGGCTCAACCTGCGAAATGATCTCGTCCACGATCGAATCGTGCACCTGTTCAACCTGTATCTCAAACCGCGGAATATAGGTGCCGACTGGAAGAACGATATAGGCACGCCCCCGCTTCGATTCCTGGTAGTGTTGAGCGAGTTTCTTACGGACTTCACCCGCGGTCGCACGCACGACCGGATCGGAGTTCGTATCGTAGTCGGCATTACGATTGAAGAGTTCCACTCCCAGGGCGCGTTCTTTGAGTGACACCAGATTCCCCTTAAGCGTCTGACGCACGACATAATCTAGAAACTCGCAGCAGCGTCGCGACGCTTTGAAGTGATGGCTCTCCAGCAAGCAGGCCAATTCGGCGAGGACGCTGTTCCGATCTTCCACGTACAAGGGGATCGCAGACTCCGGTGTCCCGGGTTCAGGCGTTATTTCTCTCCATGCGGTCGTGGCCATCAGCTACCTCACGGTCTGTCGATTCGCGCTCAAGGATCGAAATGGGATTTTGAGCACTTAGTAGAAACCGGGATCCGTTTGGGGACAAGTGCCCGAGGCCATCGGTCGCTCCAGCACTTAGAATTGGTTCGCAGATCTTGGCTATGAAGGTACTGCACCGGTAATGTACGTCGATAATTTCATTGCTGTCAATATCAAAGCTATCTAAGTTCCATAGGCAACTGTCCTTCATCAATTCAAACGAGTTAATTCCAAGTATCTGCATTTGCTCACAATCTTCACGCAAGGTGTCAGTACCGGAGTTTCTTCGAGAGGGGGTACAGTTCCGTAACTCACCTTGTAAAGGGGAAGTTTGGGAACTACGCCTTATATGGCAAGAAGCTTGCTTAGGAGGCGAAATGCAGTTCCAAACTCTTCGTATGGCTGGATGCAGGTTTTGGCAGTTGGCTTTGCTGCTGGCGTTCGTTGTAACGCTGAAGCCGTGCCCACTGTACTCCCAGACTGTCTACGGCTCCATCTACGGCACTGCTCTAGACGGTTCCGGTGCGGTGGTAGCAAACGCGTCAGTCGACGTCACTAGTCAACAGAAGGGCATTACAGTCGCTGGCAAAACGAACAGCTCAGGCGAGTACCGCATCGACCATCTGGTTGCGGATACTTACGACGTGAAGGTCTCGGCGCCTGGCTTCAAGTCATTCACGCTGAAAGGAGTGCAAGTCCACGCTGGAGATTCTCCCCGAGTCGACGCATCCATGGAGGTCGGTTCGACTTCGGAATCCATCACCGTGGCTGCAAGCTCTGAGGCACTTCTGAAGACTGAAACACAAGATGTCTCATTGACCATCACTCAGGACACCGTCGCGAACATCCCGTTGCAGGCTCGTGCAGCAAATAACCTGATTCTGCTGAATCCCGGCGCCTCGACCTATTTTGGTCAATGGGGTGTCATTCCCGAGATTGGTGTCGGCGGTGCCTGGTACAACGTTGACGGCCAACCGCAGGGATCGGAAGACTTCACCCTGGACGGGACCGACAACGAAGATTTGATGTTGGGAACAATCGTGATCAATCCGGCGCCGGACAGCATGTCGTCGGTCAAAGTGATCACCAACAATTACAGCGCAGATATCGGCAAGTCCAATTCCGCGGTGCTCCCGATGGAAACCAAATCAGGAAGCAATTCGTTCCATGGACTCGTCTCGGATTTTCGGACCAGCGCAGCCAACCTTGCGATTAATCCATTCAGCGCCATCCAGAGCAACACCAGAAAAATTGCGCCGGCCCTGAATAATCAAATAGAAGGCAATATCGGAGGGCCGATCCTGAAGAACCGCATGTTCTTCTTCTTCGACTACTACGGCCAGCGCGGCCGTCTCGGCGGTTCAACCACCACAACTGTCCCCACTGCCCACCTGCGCAACACATGCCTGGGAACCGAGACCACCAATACTGGAGTTCCGGGTTGCGACTTCAGCGAATATGCTCTTCCATCGTCATCCGGAGGCTTTGGTTCGCACGTTTATCAACCCGACCACGCCACTCAATATCCAGGCGATGTGATTCCCACCGCACAGTTGTCGCAACCGGTACTCAATCTGCTTAAGCTTGTTCCGGGGCCGAATGTGGCTATAGGTCCGTCGACGCTGACAAGCAATAACTACAGTGTCAGCGCTAACGGTATTGCAAATACCGGTCAATACACCGCCAGAGTTGACTCCCAGTTGTCGTCAAATGCGCACGTATTTGGGAGATATACGTACTTCCGCGATCAGGTATCGGGCGGATCGGCGTTTGGAAACTCGGGAGCGCAAGGTCCCAACGTCGTGAGTGTCGGAGGAATTTCAAACGGGCACAACCAGAGTTGGGCACTCGGTCTGGACGATGCTCTGAAGCCTAACCTGCTTACCGATGTTCGTCTCGGCTATTTCCGGTACCGCGTCCAGAGCGTCAAATTCGACCAGGATAAGAACACAGCCACTGACCTGGGCATGCCCGGTCTAAATACGTCCACTCTGGCACTGACCGGCGGTTCACCGGGATGGCAAATCTCCGGCGGTCCCACGATGAACTTTGGCACCGGCCTGGCCGTTAACACTTGTAACTGCCCTCTGCAGGAATTAGAAGAGCAATTCCAGATCGTCAACAACTGGACCAAGATTGCCGGCTCACATACGTTTAGATTCGGCGTAGATCTTCGTTACGGCCGTCAATTTCGCGCAGACAGCGGTAGCAACCGCACCGGCAATCTGTCCTTCACAGCAGGCCCAACCTCGAATGGCGGCACGACAGGCGGTTTGGGAATTGCCACGTTCCTGACAGGACAGGTATCGAGTTTTGTGCGGACTGCTGCGGTTTCCGGCGACAATGCCAAGGAGTTCCAGAAGCGAGATTTCTTTTATGGGCAGGACACATGGCGCGTAAATCAGAAACTGACATTGAATCTGGGCCTGCGCTGGGACCTCATCTTTCCAGAGAGGGTCAATGGTCCGAGTCACGGCTCCGCACTCGACTTGAAAACTGGCAACCTTGTTGTCGCCGGTGTCGGTTCGAACTCGCTGAATATGAACTACGGCACAACGTGGGGTAATTGGGCGCCTCGCGTCGGATTCAGCTACCAGGTGAACAGCAAGTCCGTTCTTCGCGGCGGCTATGGGCGCAGCTTTGCCATGGGCACCTTCGGAACCATCTCTGGGGTTGATTTCACAGAGAGCCTTCCGATTTTCGCCACGCAGAGCATTCCTTCTACCTCTGCCGTTACGCCAGTCTTCAATTTGGCGGTGGGCCCTCCAACCTTTGTATTCCCGACAGTCCCAACCAACGGAATGATTCCGCTACCAAACGGTATCACTGTAACCACGCGGCCTAACCCGCTGAAGTTTTCCACCGTTGACGCCTGGAACATCAGCTTTCAGCGCGCAATCACATCTACCATGACGATGACCGTTGCTTACGCGGGGAACAAGGGCACGCACGTCTGGTCGGGCATTTTCTCAACGGATAACGTCAACCAGGCCTTCGCGGTTTTGCCTGCGAATCTGTCGGTAACAGGGATTCCCATGATCTACGACCCGACGGCGACAAAGGCCAACATCGCGACCAACGGAAATCCGTTCAGCGCCCAGTATCAGGACATCGATGTGAAGGGCCACACGGCAGTCACCAAATACCTGCTGCCGTTTTACGCGAGATACGGCTGGACCCAGGGCATCAACTACAACTGCAACTGCTCTGACAACCACTTCAACGCACTTCAGGTTTCACTGGCGAAGCAATTCTCGAAGGGCTTGAGCCTGAATGCAAACTACGCGTGGCAAAAGGCGATGGACTACGATAGCAACTATTTTGCCGTCAACAGAAAAGCTGTGTATGGGCCTGAGCAGTTCAGCAAGAGGCAGGTCTTTAATCTGTTCGGCTTCTACGAATTGCCTTTGGGCAGAAACGGACAGTTCTTCAAGGATGTGCCTCGGTGGGCCGATTACCTGATCGGCGGATATCAAATTGCCCCGCTGGTATCGATTCAGAGTGGATTGCCGTTCAGCATGACTTTCTCTGGCTGCTCAAATAATGGGATCAATCTTCCGGTTGGCTCTCCCTGTTACCCGGATCAGAGCGGACCATTCTTGACTGGTTTGGGAAAATTCAATCCTGTAAGCCACAGTCGAAGCTACTTTACGCACGCATCGTCACTTCTTGCGGCTGCGACACAAACTACGCCGGCAGTTACATACGGGCCGTTCAGTGCCCCAGCTCTTGGCAGCGTCGGGAACGCCGGTCGCGACACATTCTGGGGACCGGGCCAATGGAATGCGGACATCTCAGTATCGAAGAGTATTCCGATCCGCGAGGAGTTCCGCGCTCAGTTCCGTGTGGACGCGTTCAACGCATTCAATCACATCAACCCGGGCAATCCAGGCGCCGGCATCGATGCCGCGACTGGCGGAGTCATCAGCAGCATTAACACAAACCTCTCGCCTCGTCAGCTTGAATTCGCGGCCAAGCTCATATTCTGATCCGAGTCGAAGGGCAACGATGATGGGCCTCTCACTTTGACACGAGTGAAAGGCCCGAATCCTAACCGGCGTGAACTAATAAGGAAGATTATTGTTGAGGGCGCGATGCGCGATCAAGTGTCGCGTGCTTCTACTGGCATATAGTTCTCTGTGTTCACTGTTCGACATTTTTCTGCGGGATGGCTTGTTGTGAGCCGCAACGCAAAGTTTGTTTTTGATCAACGAAGAAGGAGACCGATGAAATCCATTGCACTTTTAGGAACCATTGCTTGCGTCCTTTGGCTGGAACAAGCCTCGATACCATCATGCCTTGCGCAGCCTTCAACAGACTCCTCGCCCAAGCCGATTGCCACAATGAGTACCGGACAGCTTCGCGGCAGCTTGACCTACGATGGCGAAGCAGTCTTTAAGAACATCCCATTTGCGGAGCCACCAGTGGGCAACCTGCGCTGGCGCGAGCCGCTTCCGCCAAAGGCATGGACCGGGGTTCGTGACGCTACGACTTACGGTCCAGCTTGCTATCAGACCGGCCACCTGAATGTTGTCAGCAGCGAAGACTGCCTGCAATTGAACTTATGGACGCCCGCCTGGCCGATGAAATCGCCCGTGCCGGTTATGGTTTGGTTTCATGGCGGAGGCAATATTGCCGGATCGGCGATTGAACCACTCTTCAACGGTGAGACTCTCGCCCGCCACGGAGTAATACTTGTTTCTGCGAATTACAGACTCGGCGTTTTTGGTTTCTTCGCTCATCCCGAACTCACTAAGGAGTCCGCACATCACTCCTCCGGCAACTACGCTCTGCTCGATCAGATCCAGGCATTGAAATGGGTACAGGAGAACATCTCCAAATTCGGCGGCGATCCAGCGAATGTAACCATATTTGGAGAGTCCGCAGGCTCAATGGACGTGAACACCCTGTTGACCATGCCCATGAGCAAAGGGCTGTTTGCTCGGGCCATCGCAGAGAGCGGCGCAGCGGGTGATGCTCAGCCGCTGGCCGAAGCGGAGAAGAAAGGTGAAGCCCTCGCCAACAATCTGAAGATCAGCGGTGATGGCGCACTGGCGAAATTACGCGCGGTCTCTAGCGAGGATATCGTGAAGGCGTCAACACAGGGTCAAGGCCCCGGCGGTGGCGGTGGTGGTGGCATGTTGGGCATTAATGTCGATGGCTGGATTCTTCCCGAGTCGCCTTCGAAAGCTTTCGCAGCAGGGCACGAACTTCAAGTGGCGCTGCTGTTCGGCAACAATTCACAGGAGCTACAGAGACCCTTTGGCCCGCCCACTGCCACTGATCTTCGCGCTACGATTACGAAACAGTTTGGCCCGTTAGCCGATCGCGCTCTGGCGGCCTATGGACTGAACGGCACTACCGATCCCCAGCCCGATCCCGAGTTTGGAACGGTCGGAGCGCAGTTGGCTACCGACTCGACCTTTCGTTGTGCTACGGTGCAGGAACTCGCCTGGCATACCTCCGCAGGAAACGCCGCTTATGAATATCAGTTCTCAATCTCAGTGCATGGAAAGGAATCGGAAGGAGCACCTCATGCCGCCGAGATTCCGTTTGTGTTCGGAACGCTGCCTGTGTGGCAGGGGATGCGGAATTACAAACTGGCTGATCGGCAATACGCGCCAGTTGTTCAGGAGTACTGGGTCAACTTCGCCAAGACCGGCGATCCAAATGGTGAAGGCCTCGTGAAGTGGCCCAAATTTGATCCCGCGACTCGCGCATATCTCGACCTGATGGATGCAGGCCCGGTGGCCAAAGAGGGACTGAGGCGGCCGGTATGTGACTTGTATATGGAGAATCAGAAGCGTCTATGGACGCAGTAGCAGAGGCCGGCGCAGTTCAGCGAGCCCACTAAAAAATTGTGCGAGCCGGATGCTCACAACAGAGCCCCCGGATTGCGCAAACATTTTCATTCGTGAAGAGCATTGCCGCCGATGCTGACTTTACTTCGTGCGGCTCATGAACCCATATGAAACCAAACGGACCGGCGCCACCTCCGATCCGTCACCGTCTATTTCCTTCGCATGGCAGCGACCTTGTCTTGAAAATCAAGTGCGGCTCCGAATGGATCTTTCTCAGCTTTTGGATGATCGCTGATATTCAGTAATTGGTCTGTTGCTGGATCGAATGCGGGCCACGTTGGCAAGCCGGGTCCGTTGGGATTGCCGGTCTTGGCGAAATTGATCCAGATGGATGAAACGAGATCGCCCAGTTGCAGATCCACAGGTCTCCAGGTCCAATCCTGCAAAGGAAACGCGTCGAATACGTACACGATTTCGCCGCCGTGGTACGCGCCCCAATCCTTTGCGGGTTTATTGCCCCACGTGGCTCCTTCGGGAAACGGCGAAGTGTGAGTGAACAAGTACCAATAGACTGGCGATTTTCCAGTCTCCAGCTGCAAGGCGGCCAACCTTCGTGCATTTGCCATTGCTCCGTTTGAGCGAAAATCGAGGTCCGCTTTCACGGTTTGCTGGTCGTCGTTCGATGGATAGATTTGGAGGTACTCCTCGGCCAAGTCCCCGAACGTCTTCTTTGCCCATTCGGGTACAGCAGCGGCGGTGGTTGGTGCGCTTGGTGGTGCCGGCGTGTCGTTGGCTACGGAACCGACAATCAGCGGAACATCATTCTGTTTTCCGGCTGCGAACGTTGAGTAAACGTCCTGCGGCAACACCCAGCCATCCACTATTGCGACATTCTGACGCGGCATTGATTTCAGCAAATCTTCGGCGGGAATCTTGCGGAGTTCTGCTATCGAGTGAACTCCGAGCGACGTGGCGTAGGTCTGGCCATTCTTTTCCGCATCTGCCAAGGTCACTCCCTTTCCGAGATTCACGCCGCTTTGCAGCAGAGCGCGTGTGAAGAGGCCGCGGGCGAGGGGACTGGCTAGCAGGGAGCTGAGGTGTGAAGAGCCCGCCGAATGGCCAAAGACCATAACGTTATGAGGATCGCCTCCGAAATTGGCAATATTGTTCTGAACCCATTGAAGTGCGGCGATCTGGTCGAGGAGCGCGTAGTTTCCAGAGGAATGATGCTCCGATTCGCTGGTCAGTTCCGGATGCGCCAGGAAGCCGAAGACATTCAAGCGATAGTTGAAGTTCACAAATACGACGCCCTTCTCGGCAAGGTATGCGCCGTCGTATTGATTCTCAGAAGCAGCACCGCGCACATTGCCGCCGCCGTGGATGAATACCACGACCGGCAAGTGCGCATCCACGGACTGAGCCGGAGTCCAGACATTCACAAAGAGGCAGTCTTCGCTGAAGGAACCCAACCCCTCTCTCCAGGCGTTGCCTTCAGTAGCGGTTGGCGGCTGCATGCAGGCTGGGCCGAAATGATCCGCAGCTTTCACGCCGGTCCACGGTGCGACAGGTTGTGGCGGGCGCCACCGAAGATTGCCTACAGGCGGGGCTGCATATGGAATGCCGCGATAGAGTCTCACGCCGGGAGTCCACTGGATTGTTGGCGTGCCCGTGATTGAGCCCCCAGTCACCTGGATTGGTTCTTTTAAATGAGAAGCCGCTGGCTGGGACTGAGCCATTCCCGAATGTGTCGTTACCAGGGCAACCATGATCGCGAACAGCGATAATGAGCTGCTGATATGAACTTGATGGGACTCCGATGCACGCCGCTTCAACATGAGAGGCCCTCCTTTCCTGTCCTGAAATGCGTCACGCTGTTGTGAACTATCACTTTTGGAGGTTTCACTTTCGCGAGGATTCATTGCTACTTTTCGCACGCCAATGTCATCAGAGTTGGAAAATGCCACGTAAGTTAAAACGCGAGCCTGGCAGCTCGTTGACTCTGGCAAGCTTTCTAATTAACTGGCGAGTTCCAAGTCAACATAAAACCCATTCGAATACTGATTAGTTGTATAGGCCATTGAAGTTCGCAAACTGCAAGGCTGTGCAAATTGCCAAACGGTAGAGTTTCAAGAAGCTTCAATTGCCGCTCGCAGCAGCGAAGACGAAACCTGCCGGCAGCTTGATCTCGATGGGATATTGTTCTAGATGATGTTGCCAGTCAATGCATTTCAGAGGCGACGACTGAGATGCCTATACAGCTCGACGACGTTCTAATGAATTCGCATTGACACTCGATCATCGCTGGTGATAAACCACGGTCGTTCCAGTGGTCATGCCCATTGGAGCAGAATAGCTTGACCTTACCCACAAGACAGCTTCATCAAACCTAGAATCGGAGACGCCGTGATTGGCAATCGTCTGTTCACCTCTATCGTCCTGGCCCTTATCATCCCTAACGCCGTTCATGCGCAAAAGCGGTCTCAAGGCACTGCTGAGTCCTGGTGGAAACATGCGGTGTTTTATGAAATCTATCCGCGGAGTTTTCAGGACACGAACGGCGATGGCATTGGTGATCTAAATGGGATAACATCTCGCCTTGACTACCTCAAAGACCTTGGAGTGGATGCAATCTGGATCGCACCTTGTTTCCCCTCTCCACTTGTCGACTTCGGCTACGACGTTTCCGATTACGACGCAATCGATCCGCAGTTCGGGACCATGGCTGATTTCGATCGTCTGATCAAGGAAGCGAAGAATCGCCACATTCGCGTTCTTCTCGACCTTGTTGTCAACCACTCGAGCGATCAGCACCCATGGTTCATTGCATCGCGCAGCAGCAAAAGCGACCCCAAGAGAGATTGGTACATCTGGCGCGACGGCAAGCTGGACAAAGACGGCAAGATGGGACCGCCAAACAACTGGCACAGCGTCTTTGGAGGATCAGCGTGGAAGCTCGATCCTGCGACCGGCCAGTATTACTACCATCGTTTTTTTCCTCAACAGCCCGATCTTAACTGGCGTAATCCTGAAGTAGAAAAGGCGATGTTTGATCAGATGCGTTTTTGGCTTGATCGCGGGGTAGCCGGCTTCCGCCTGGATTCGATCGATGTTTTGCTGGAGGATTCTGGCCTCGGCGATGAAGATTACCGCCGCGACGCCAAAGGAGAACTCGTACACGACAGAACGGGCGCGCCCATGACTACGGGAGACAAGACTTCAAACCTTCCGGAAATTCATGACATTATCCGACGGATGAGAGCCATGATGGACAATTACCACGGAGACCGCGTCCTGATTGGCGAGGCATATTTGCCAAATGTGATGGAACTGGACAAATGGTACGGTGGACCCGCGAAAGATGAATTGCACTTGCCCATGGACACCCAGGTAGCTCTTCGCAATACGCTGAACGCTGATACCTGGCGCAAACGTCTCGAAGAGGCGGAGACCAGTCTGCACGATTCCATGCCGCTGCTGGTCTATGACAATCATGACAATAACAGACTGGATCGCTTTTGCCGGGAGTCTTTGGGGGCTGCTCCCGGAGCAGATTGCCAGCAAATTCAAAAGATGTTGGAAACGATCCTCTTTACTTCGCGCGCGGCTGCGCTGATGTACTACGGCGATGAGATTGGGATGACAACTGCCCCGCGTCCATCTGAACCGACCCGCGGGCGCGACTCAGAACGCACTCCGATGCAGTGGACCCCAGGCAAGAACTCAGGATTTTCGAATGCAGATTCGACATGGCTTCCTGTTGAGTCGAATTACACGACCGTGAATGTTGAGACAGAAGAGAAGGATCCAGGCTCGCTCCTCAACTGGCACAAAGCGCTGATCACCCTTCGGCGCACAAACCCTTTGCTCCGAGCGGGCGATCAAAAAACGTTCTCAACCAGTAATGAAAGTATTGTTGCCTACACGCGCAACGTTGGCGCCCGGCAGATCATCGTGATTTCAAACTTTAGCGGCACCGCTCAGGAAGTGAATATGGGCGCGTTGACAGCAAAGAGGGTTAAGACCTTGCAGGCGAACTTTGCACCAGAAATAGCTGGGGGAATATTCAAGAGCACTCTGACGGTGCCCGCATATGGAGCGTTTGTCGGGGAGATTCACTGAAGCACGATCGCTGCACCAGCACAAATTGGATTCAATAGTCAGGCAGAGAAGGCCGGAGCTACTGAGTTGGCTCTGGCACCTCCGTCTGGACAATCCCGTACTCGGTGGTGTCGGACTGCTGTAGGATCGCGCGTGTGGGATTCGCGATCCAGTTGTAGAACAAGCCCAGAAAGAGCAGCCCTGCAAAGACCGTAGCCAAGACAAATCCGGCGCGAAGTCCTCCGAACATGTCGCTCACAGCTCCCATCGCCAGAGGGCCGAGGGCGGCGCCGGCGCATGTGAAGAAGAGGATGACGCCGGCTACTGCGCCATGTTGAGCTTTTGGAAAACAGCTGATTCCCTTTGAGTTCAATGTGGGATAAATGACCGACATGAAAAGGCCGGAGAGAGCCAGCAGGTAGACTGTCGCGTCTGCCCCTCCAAACATCGCGCCCAGAAAACAAATCAGAATAGCGCCACTAAAAACGACAAGAACAGTTGTCCAGCGCCACCGCTCCATCACCCATGCTCCCAGAAAGCGACCCGCGGCGCGAAGGATGAAGAAGATGGAGACTACGTAGGTTGCCATAAAGATAGATGAAGGCTTGTGGCCTTCAATATAGGTAGGAAGCCAAACATAAACTGCGCACTCTACTGAAACGTAGAGGAAGCATGCCAGCGAAAAGCCAAGTGCAAATGGGTTTTTTAGAAGGTGGAAAGTCCGCGCGAGGTTGATCCTTTCCGTGGGCGCCTTCATCGTGCGCGGATATCGCACCAGGGATGCAGTAATAATGAGGACGATACAAATTGTTCCGGCAATGACGTACAGCCATTTCCAGGAGACGCCACCTGCCAAAAGACGCGCGACAATTGCGGGTCCGATGATTGCGCCGACTCCAAAAAATCCCTCGACCAGATTCATAGTCGATGTGTGTTCTTGTGTTGAATGGGAAATGTCACCGATCAAGGCCAGAGCGCCTGTCTTGAAAATGCCGATTGCGGCCCCAGATATCACAAGCAGCAGAACAAACACGGAAAATGAGTTCGCAACTGAAAACAAATATGAATTGAGCGCGAACAAAACCAGCCCAAAGATGACCGTCTTCTTTCGTCCTATGAGGTCGGCGAGAAAGCCAAGTGCGATGGCAGCGAAGGCGATTGCGGACATACTTGCGTAGTGAAAGGCACCACCCGCAGTCATGCTGAGATGAAATGCCTTGATCACTTCCGGTATGATCACGCCCACCGAGTCGGTTGTCATGGCAAACATCATGAACATCATGAACGTGAGCGATTTGATGATGAAGTTATTAGCGCTTGGCTTATCGATTGTCATCGTTCCTTCTCCGTGCATTCAGTAGCGTCACTATTCAATGCACATCGTTGCGCTTTGGCTAGCCTCTTCAGTTGAGTATTCGATGTTCGCGCGGGGGCGTAAGAGATCAACATCCAGAGCAATCCTGTGGCTATCGATCTCCCATGCGATGGACAGCCGGCTCCGTGAAGTCGAGTCAACTTTGCATCTGCCGCCAAATGCGGGATGGGAGTTTCGAAGTCGGATTAGTTCGAGGAGACGTTTGACCATCGGGCGTCCCAACGATTCTTTGACTTCCGCCATCGTGTAATAGTGGCGATTGATATCGCGTCCGACGCCGGTTCGTTCGAGCAAGATCGTGTCGTTCCTGCCGCCGAGCAGGCCGACATAATAGACTTGCGGAATTCCAGGAACGAAGAACTGAATTGCGCGTGCGATCAAGTACAGCGTTTCATTGTTTCCCAGCGCATCCAGATAAGTGCAATTGACCTGATAGAGATCCAGATTGTTCGCGGCCGCTCCGGTGGCTCTCTCGCTCTGCCCATTGCTTAAGTGGTGGATCGACTCAACGAGGTCATTGATTTCTGCAGGTTTCAGCAGCCCAGGGTTTCCGGCGACATCGGCACCGACGTCGATCACTCCGATACCATCGTGCGTATCAAGCACGGTGATTGAATTATTGGGCCGAATCGAGAGCCAACGCTCGAGCGGCCGTACGTCGGAATTGTGAAGCGCGTGAAGCACTAGCGGAGGAAGTGCGAAGTCATATACCCAGTCAACCTGGCGAGCAATCTCCACCTGCTGTTTGTAATAGCTATGCACTTCAACCAGAACTTCAATTCCGAGTCGGTGCGCGCGAGAGGTCAATTCGTTAATGAACTTGAAGGTCTCGGGAATCATGAAGCAGCTTGTACCGGGCTTCTTGATTGCGTACCCGACTGCGTCCATGCGAATGGCACGAACGCCGGCCTCGTGGAAGCGCTCAAGAATTGCGTTCAAGTAAGCAATTCCTTGCGGATGATGCACGTCGATGTCGACCTGTTGCGGGGTGAACGTGGTCCAGAGCAGATGTTTGTCGCCATTTTCCAGGCTTACGGAGGTGAACGGCAACCCTGGCCGGGGCCGATAAATGCGAAGCAGATCAGCTTCGGTTGCGCCATTGGGGAACACGCGATCAAGGGTGAGGAACATTCCCGCATAGGGGGAGTCAATTCCGTGGCGGGAGAAGTCCTGAAACTGCGTCGAAAGACTCGAAGCGTGATTGACGATTAGATCTGCCATCAACTCAACTGTCGAACCGAGCGACTGAAGATCTTTCCACGTGCCCAGACGAGGGTCAACCTGTGTATGGTCGATGGGATCGAAGCCCGCGTCAACGCCATCGATAGGATGAAAGAACGGCAGTAGGTGAGCGCCTCCAAAGACTCCCGCAAGCGGCCCTTGCAAAAGGCCTTTAAGATCGTCGAGCCCGCCGCCGGTGAGCCGGTCGACGTAAGTGATGAGTTGAACTTGATTTCTCAATCGTGCTCTCCGCTTGGGTCAATTTAATGGTGAAAGTCTCTTTGACCAAAACCTTGTGGGATGCCAGGCAAAGTTCAGAAGAATTGTTGGCACCCAGGTAGGGCCGTTGTGGAGTTGCGCCCGGCCAAATCCTTTCACGTGCCTTTGCATGAATTACCGAAACGGATTCGGCGAGCAGCGTCACTATGCCGGTAAAAGGCGCGGTAGCGCAATTAGGAATCGAGCGCATAGACGAAGCGATTGTAGCCAAATCTGACTAAAGCAAGATAGAAGACACTGGAAATAGTTGTCTATGCCAATGCCACAAAGGACGCCATATTGGAGCGCGATCTCGCCAGCAGACTCGAATCTTTCTATACAACTTTTTAGACAATGGCCTGGAACATTGATTTACAGGAGTATCGCAAATCAATTATGTTGCACTTCGGTACGCATGGATGTAGTTAGGCACACCAATCCTGCCGCAAGCAGTCGTCGATTTTGGGCAGAGCTATCCAAATTCATGATCTGAGAGATGGCGGTCAAAAGCAGCCATGCAAAGCGTTTGAACTAAACGGTTCGAGTCCGCACGTCAGGAGTGATCAATGCGAATCAAGATGACCGCACTATTCTGCATCATCGTCTTTGCTACAGTGTTTCACGTCATGGGTCAGACGGTTCCCGACGGCGCATTCCGAGTTGGAGCAGCAAAAGTCGACATTACTCCAGCTCAGAGTGAGCTGCCCAAGGGTTATCTCGGCATATTAGATCAGGTGTATTCACGGGCCATCGTTATTGATAACGGCCATACGAGTGCAGCGTTGGTGTCGCTGGACGCGGGTGCTGCTCCAGGCGATCTGTGCAAGGCAGTGAGCGAGCGGATCGAGAAGGAGCTCGGGATTCCGGCGGTAAATATTCTGATTACGGCAACGCATAGCCACAGCGTGCCGGGGGTGTTCCCGATGTTTGCGCGGCCCGGCGCCACCATGGACAGTGCTGCTGTGAGCCGTGTGACAGCGTATGAGGACCGCGTGTTTGACTCAGTGAAACTGGCGAAGGACAAGCTTCAACCAGCGCGCATTAGTTACGGTACCGGCGTCTCTTATATCAATGTTCAACGGGACCAGATCGATCCAGTCACACACCAATGGTGGGAAGGCGCCAACTACGGCGGTCTTTCAGACAAGACGGTGGCCGTGATCAAGTTCGAATCGCTGAACGGTGATCCTATCGCGATTTACTACAACTACGCCATGCATGCCGTAATTACCGGAAATCTGGACTTGGTCAGTGGTGATGCGCCCGGGGCAACTTCGAAGTACATTGAAAACCATTTGAACGACAAGGTTGTGGCCTTGTGGTCAGAAGGAGCGGCAGGCGATCAAAATCCGGTCTACTTCCAGCAAACATACGATCTGCGCAAGATCCGAATTGACGATTATGCAAAACGGGGAAAAGACATCAGCAATGCAATGCCCCCTGGAGGCCAAGGTATGGACCGCAATAATCCCGAGGTGGCTCACCTTATGAATGAACAAAAGGAGATGATCGTCTCGATGGGGCAGATGCTTGGGGAAGAGGTACTTCGGGTTGTGCGGGATTCCCAAAAAGGCGAGGCGGATGGTCGAATTTTTGGAAAAACCACTACGATTACCTGCCCGGGCCGCGAGCGGACGAACGAAGGACGAGGCGGGATTGCCGGAACATATAAAGACGGCCCACCGGTTGAACTGAAGCTCGGCCTGCTAATGATTGACGACGTCGCAATCGGTGCGGTCAACGGCGAGGTGTATAACCTCATCGCTCAGCGGCTGAAGGCTGAGTCGCCATACAAAAAGACAATGATTGCCACGTTGACGAATGGAATGGCAATGTCCGGTTATATCCCGGACGACGCGTCGTTTGGCCATCAGACATTCGAGGTGCTCTCGTCCCGCTTGAAGCCAGGTTGTGCAGAAACGAAAATTGTGGATGGGATCACCGGAATGATGCCGAGGATCACGTACTGAAACGATAAAAAATCTGCTACCAATGTGTAACATCGCGGACTCAAGCAACTTTCGCGACTTTACGGGTTCGACTCTTTCAAGAGCTGTTTGAGGTATTGCACCCCGTTCGCTGCGAGATCAACAGGGGAAACCTCCTTGCGCGCCCACAGTTTTCCTGGAGAGTCTTTCTCCTTTGGGCTGTATCCAAAGCCTTCGATCATCAGGTACCCGTTATAGCCCATTTCTTTAAGGGTAGAGATGATCTTTCTGAAAGGAATGTGCCCGCAACCCAGCGGACCGCGGTCATTCTCGCTCGCATGGATATGCTTGAGATGAGAGCCCAAAGAGCGAATTGCCTCGGGTATGTTTAGCTCTTCGATGTTTGAATGAAATGTGTCGACTGTTACTCCAATGCGGGAATTGTCGATGTCCTCGCACAACTGCCTCGCCTCGATGGCAGTGCGGAGAAAGAATGTCTCCGAGCGGTTTACCGGCTCGATGGAGAGAGTCATATTGTTCGCTTCCAGGACATCTTCGAGTGCTTTAAACGCTTCAACAGCCCACGACCATTCCGCCCGTGTGGGGCGGTGTCTGGGCAAATAGCCAATGGGAGCAAATAGAGGGCCTCCCATAAGTGTGGCCCCCATCCCGGCCGACGCTTCTACACAGTTGACGAGATGCTGGATTGCTTTCTTGCGCATTTCCAAGCGAGGGCTTATCGGGTTAAATGGCTTAGGGAGGATCGCACAAACCGTGCATTCCATGCCGTATATTCCAAAGGCTTCCTTGATTTCTGCAATCGGCAGCAACGCCGGATCGAACATTGGAATCTCGATGGCATCCAAACCAAGCGCCTTCATTTCAGGCAAGATTGCTAGATGCGATCGATCGAATCGCGCTGTCCATGCGAATGCACTAATCCCGATTTTCATCCGTTGCCTCGCGTCACAGAATTCTGTTCTTTATTCCCCAAAACCGACAGTATATCCAAATATATCTGTTTTTGATTCTGACTGAATCTACCATGCGAGGCTCTCGCAGCCATTGCGAACTCAAGGCTAGTCATCTAGAAGTTGTATAGGCTATCATTTACCGGCAAGTGAAACAATGTCAGATTCATTTCCGAATCCAGGACGCAATAATCGGAAGGACGGCACCCAATGGCGAACCATAAGTATCGGGAAATACTCGAAAAAATCCAGGAAGATATTTCTTCGGGTAAGTACAAGCCTGGACAGCGACTGCCCAGCGAGACCGAACTCGTCCGACGCTATGGTGCTTCGAGAATGACGGTCTTCAGAGCCATGCACGAGTTGCAGACGCTTGGGATCGTCGTCCGCCGTGTCGGTTCGGGGACTTTCGTTTCTCAGGCTGTGAATACGGGGAGCCACGTATTTGGTCTCTTGATTCCCGAACTTGGGCAAACCGAAATCTTTGAAGTGATCTGCAAGGGCATGATGGAGACACCGCAAGCCATTCACCACGCCCTCCTATGGGGAAATACAGCATCCCAGGAAGATGATAAGGAAGAAATTGCAGAGCAATTGTGCCGGCATTACATTTCGAGAAAAGTATCAGGGGTGTTTTTTGCTCCGGTCGAATTCACGTCGGGAAGACATGAGGCAAATCGTCGAATAGTGGCCACCCTGAGCAAGGCGAACATTCCGGTCGTCCTGTTGGACCGATGCATCGAACGTTATCCGCAGCGTAGCAACTATGATTTAGTTGGAATTGATAATCGGCGAACGGCATATCTGAACACCGAGCACCTGATTAAGGCTGGCGCAAAGCGGATCGCATTCTTTTCGCGACCAAACTCTGCACCTACCGTTGATGCTCGTATTGCAGGTTACCGTGAGGCACTCCAGACTTTGGGCAAGCAATCAGGCGCGGATCTTGTAAGTTTTGGGGACGCTTCGGACCAAAAGTTCGTAAAAGCCGTCTTGAAAAGAGATCGCCCGGACGCCTTCATTTGTGCGAATGATCATACCGCCGGAAATCTGATGCAGACCTTGCTCTCGATTGGGAAGAGAATCCCTGAAGACATTAGGATCGTTGGATTCGACGATGTGAAATATGCGCGCCTGCTGCCAGTGCCGCTCACAACACAACATCAACCCTGTAAAGATATCGGCCGGGTTGCTTTGGGAGTTATGCTAGATCGGCTCGCAAATCCCGACCTGCCTGCTAGAGATGTGCTACTTGGGTGCAAGCTCATTGTTCGCCAATCGTGCGGGGCGCAAACTGGGAAGACGAGAGACTGAGTCGCCACAAAATTCAAATTGACACATGCAAAAAATGCCCAATCGTTCATGGGATATTGCGTGGGATATTTCAATTGGTTGATTAGCGAGGCGTCTTCGTTTGAAGAGCAGGTCGTGCTTACGCCCAGAGTCATTGCAGTGCGTATAGCTGTTGGTGGGATCTTAGCGCAAGATGAAAGCGTCGAGGAGGAATCATTATGAAAAGACAAAGCAAGGCGTTGTTCATTGCGAGCTTCATTGGAACGTTGGGTGGATGTGTAATTTACTCGCAGCAATCGGCTCCTCTCGATCGTCCGCCAATGAATCCCAGGTTGACGGAGTACCTCAAAAACATAGCACCCCCGCCGCAAATGTCTATCCCGCTCTACGGAGATGGCGCGATTCCGAATTCGAAGCCATCACCAAACGAAGAAGTATTGAGGCCCATGGGGCAGATGGCGTATGTTTCGCGACCCACCCTCGAGGTATTTCTCCCGGCAAAGGTGAAGGCGAACGGCGCAAGCATTCTCGTTTTCCCAGGTGGAGGATATGTCGGACTCACATGGAATTCTGAAGGGCCGACAATCGGTCAGTTCTTTCAAGACCACGGGATTGCCGCATTTGTGGTGAAGTATCGACTGCCTTCGGACGTGACGATGGCAGACAAATCAATTGGCCCAATTCAGGACGCTCAGCAAGCGATGATTGTTGTCCGCCAGCGGGCGAAGGAGTGGAATCTGGACCCGCACAGGGTCGGAATCATTGGATTTTCAGCAGGCGGTCATCTGGCTTCGACGCTGGGGACACACTTTACAAAGCCCTATGTCGAAAATCCTGCTCAGATTAGTCTGAGGCCTGATTTCATGATCCTGCTCTACCCGGTTATCAGCATGGATCCGAAGATCGCTCATATGGGCTCGCGCATCGCGCTGCTAGGGCAGCAACCATCCGATGATCAAGTGCAACTGTTTTCAAACGAACTTCAGGTGACCAAGGATACTCCCCCAACGCTCTTGATACATTCCGCCGATGACCATCTTGTCGACGTGGACAATAGCATTCGGTTTTTCGAAGCGCTGCGTCATTCTGGCGTTCAAGTCGATATGACTATCCTCGACAAGGGCGAGCATGCTCTCGTACTTATTCCAAAGGATCGATGGCAGTCGATAGTGACAAGCTGGATAGAGAGAAATGGTTGGATGACTCCGAAAGCAGATTAAGACACTCGGCCAGTTGAGGCGCATCATGTCGGCCGCGCATTGCCGAATACCAGTAGCTAAACAGAGAACTTCCATATCAATGCGCCCAAAGACTGTTCCAAAGGTTGCACCTCACGCCAATATGATTTGGGGGCTGTATCACATGCTTTTGATTGATTATTCAGAGTTTTCACTCACCGAAAAATAGATTTTCGAACTCATAATTTGTGTTCTTAGCCAATACGGAGAAGCGCAAACGTCTAGACAACTTAATCAAGGTTCGCTACATATCTAATTGACAATCGATGCATTGCAAAGCTAAAAAATCATCTGCAGCAAGTTCTATGGTCACAGATTGGGCAGGCCATAGTTTCCCCAAAACGCTCACAACTCGATTAGGAAATCAAGAGTTCGCTGCGGGCTCGTGCATTCGCTCAGAGCCGGGGCGACTTCGAAAGTAGATCGTCGGGTCGATAGAAAAGCAGATTTCAATTCGAGTATTGGGACCAGCTTCAGCTATGTCGATTCACGAGTATGACGAAAGCGCTGAGATTTCTTGAAATCCAGGTAGGTTAGGTCGGCAAAGTGCCGCGCCGCAAGGATCAACAACTTCAGGAGGCCGTATGAACAGGAATTTTCACAGTCTCAATTCACCCCAGAGTCTCAAGGCAGCTCGGGCAACTGGAGTCACTTGGCACAAGTCCGTGCCGAGCTTTCTTTGGATTGCGCTCATTGCGATTAGTTGCGCGATCAGCCCGAATAGGGTGGGAGCTCAAACGAGCTACGGCAGCGTCGTCGGAACGGTGACGGATCCCGCTGGTGCTGTCATTGCTGGTGCTCATGTTCAATTAACAAATAAAGGAACGAATGCACAGCAAGTGGCCGTGACTGGGGCGGGTGGCACGTACACCATCATCAACTTGAACCCCGGCGCGTATAGCATCACCGTTACGAACCAGGGTTTCAAGTCTGCCACCAACGACCAGGTCGAGGTTAGTATCGGCGGCGTAACTCGCGCCGACCTTATGTTGCAGGTTGGCGATGTATCCCAATCCGTAACCGTTACGGGAGCAAGCACAAATATCCAAACTGACAGTGCTTCGCTGGGCGGAGTGATTGAGGGATTGCAAGTGCAAGAGGCGCCACTGAACGGGCGCAACGTCAATAATCTTCTGGATTTTGTTCCAGGCGTGATACCGGGCGGCGGAACCTCGGGCAATACGATGGCGAACGGCGGCACTGGCCAGGTGAGCCCGAATACGCAGGCGATCTCCTACGGAAACTACCAGATCGGCGGCGCATTTAGCGGACAAAGCCTGTTCTTCATTGACGGCATGGGCTCCAACATTTCCGAGAACAACGTGAATACCCTGGTTCCCACGCAAGATGTGGTTCAGGAATTCCGGGTTTCGACCAGTGACGTTAGCGCAGAGTTCGGCGGTTACGGCGGCGGCGTCGTTCAGATCTCCACCAAAAGCGGCACCAATAAGTTTCATGGAAGTGCGTACGAGTATTTCCGCAACACCGTTCTTGATGCGAACGATTGGTTCTCTAACCACGCCGGTCTGGGCAGAATACCGCTCCATCAGAACCAATACGGAGCGAATCTCGGCGGTCCTGCGCTGAAAGATAAGCTCTTCTTCTTCTTCTCATGGGAGCATGAATCCCTGACCTCCGCATCTCCCGGCAGTTATGTGATGCCGACAACGGCAGAACTGAATGGCGACTTTTCCGGCGACCCGCAGATCATCTACGATCCAACGACAGGAAATCCGTTTCCTGGAAACAGCATTGCCGGTAGGATCGATCCGGCAGCTCTCAAGATTCTTCAGATCGAGACGCCGAATCAATCCAGGGTTAAACAGACTCCATATACCGTTAATACGTTTGCGTCGGTACCGGCAGTGGGTGTCCAAACACAATACAATGCGCGTATCGACGCCAGCCTCGGCAAAGATACTGTCTTCGCGCGTTACACGTTCTGGAACCCGCACAATGCTTCTGTCGATCCTTTCGGTAACAAGACAGGAGCAGGGCCCACCGGCAACTATACGCAGGCAGCAGTTTTGGGCGACAACCATGTTTTCACTTCAACATCGATTGCCGAACTGCGGCTGTCGTATCTGGAGAACTACAACTTCCAGGATCCGTTGAGCAACGGTTTCAACATGTCGTCGATCAACAGCAATTGGGGTGCTATCCCAGCGGCAGCCGGCCTTACAGTCTTTTCTCTCCCGGCGCTCAGCATTCAGGGATACAGCGTTGGACCGAACCTTTCTCAATTGCATTGGAACAACAACGTCTGGGCTGCCAGTGGCAGCTTTACCAAGATTCTTGGTAAGCACAGCATCAAATCCGGCGGCAATTGGCGTCAGGTTCTGTGGGAAGCATATCCGGCTAGCGGCGGGCTTACTCTATCCGCGCTCCCCGGTTTCACGGCGAACCCGAATCAACAACCCAACGCTCCGGCGACGGGTAATGCGTTGGCTTCGTTCATGCTCGGCATTCCTGCAACAACCAGCACGACGACAACAACAACGACCCACGCTTTCCTTCACAACTATGGATTGTTCGTAGAGGATACGTTTCAAGCGACGCCGAAGTTGACATTGACTGCCGGAGTTCGCTGGGAGCAGCCTGGCGCCTTCTCTGAAGAGCATGACATCGACGCGGTCTTTGTTCCCGGTGCACCACTGACTCTTGGCGGTGTCAGTTCGTATGTCAACCCGGTTGGCGCCACCGTTCAGCTCAAGGGCCAGGCCGCACTGCTGAATTCACCACTCCATCCTTCGAGAAGGGAAGAGTCGCTTCACTGGAAGACATTCTCACCGCGACTTGGAGCGGCCTATCGCTTCGATTCCAACAGCGTCGTCCGCGTCGGCTACGGAATTTCGTTCTTCCCGGCAGTTTTGGATCAGGACGGGCCGCAGCTAAGTTCGCTTACGCGCACGGCTACTAACAACCAGAACACGATTGGCCAACCGCTAGGTGCTACCGTAGCAAACCCGTTTCCCACTGGCATCAAGCCCGCACTCGGCCATTCACAGGTGGGCGTGGATAACCTGATGGGAACCGGCATTTGGGGACGCGGCCCAGACCAGCCGCTTGGCTACTCACAGCAATGGAATCTGGCAATCGAGCGTTCGCTTGGCAACAGCACCAAGGCAAGTGTCGCTTATGCCGGCTCCAAAGGAACGCACCTGATCATCGCTTCGCCTTTTACGGGTTCGGGTCTGCAACTCAACCAGATTCCCGACCAGTATCTTTCCCTGGGCAGCGATCTGATGACTCCGGTTGCCAACCCGTTTTTCGGTGTGTTGCCTGCTGGATCGGTGAACGGAGGCTCCACCATTCTTAAGGGCAGGCTCCTGATGCCTTACCCACAATATCCTTTGGGCGTCATACAGCAAGATGCCCGCTTAGGCGCCTCCACTTACCACTCACTTCAGGCAAGCTTCACCAAGCGTTTCACGCATGCGGGTTTGGTGCAGGCTGCCTATACCTTTGGCAAACTGATCAGCAATACGGACAACACGAGCGCATTTCTTGACGGGCAAGGAGGAACGGGGCTTGTACAGGATATCTACAACATCAAAGCTGAGAAATCGGTCAGCCAACAAGATATCCGGCACAACCTTGTCGTGAACTATGGGCTCGATCTGCCCTTTGGGCACGGACAAATGTACATTCCCAACATCAATGGAGTGGCTAACGCCATCGTTGGTGGGTGGCGCGTCAATGGAATTACAACACTAAGAAGTGGCGTTCCGATCGCACTTACCGCGGTACCGAATACGTTAGCGCAGAATTTCGGAGGAGGTACTCCGGGATTTGGTGTAGGCACCGGAATCATCCGGCCGAATTACACGGCAGGATGTTCAAAGAGTGGAACGGGCAACCGCGCCGCAAGGCAGCTAAAGTGGTTCAACACAAGCTGCTTCTCTGAACCAGGACCATTCTCGTATGGCAATGAATCGAGAGTTGACTCTGGTATGAGGGCGGCAGGAGTGGCGAACTTCGATTTCTCGGCCAACAAGTCCTTTGATCTTACTGAACAGGCCAAACTGAAGTTCAGCGCCGAAATATTTGACCTTTTCAACCATCCTCAATTCGCCGAACCCGGCGTAGGCCTTGGGCCAACCTTCGGTGTAGTGAATCATCAAAGCAGCATTCCACGCACTGTCCAGCTTGCTTTGAGGATTAGTTACTGAACGCCAATCATCCATCCGGTCAACGACAGCGGCGCGCCAAAATCAAGGCGTGCCGCTGTCGTAATTCACAGAGGAGCTCTTGCCCGGCCATCTCCAGATAAGTATTGACGCAGGTGCCGAGGTAGATTCGGAAATCGCATGATTCGTTGTTTGTATCGCTTTCCAGTTCACCTGCACGGTAGTGTCAAAATCCGAAACCGATACTCTGTGATGCTCATTGGGGTCTGATGCCACGGCTTATGCTGCTGGCACCTCCGTCAATCGCAGGGCTCCGAGCTAGTCAAGCCGGATGCGATCGTACTGGGCACTTGACCTAATCTGTCACGAGGCACATCGATGAATCATTCCGCGCTGATGATTGGGCTGGGTGAGGTCTTATGGGATCTTCTCCCAACTGGAAAGGTTCTGGGTGGCGCACCTGCGAACTTTGCTTACATGGTTAACCTGCTCGGAAACCGAGGGGTCGTAGCCAGTAGTACCGGTGACGATGAGCTCGGGCGCGAAGCCCACCAGGTACTGCGAGGACTGACCCTCGGCACCGAGTATCTCCAGCACGACAATCGGCACGCAACCGGTACTGCTCAAGTGTCAATCGCGGAAGACGGTCAGCCAACGTTCACAATTCAGGAGTCAGTTGCATGGGATTTTCTGCTATGGACTGAAGCTTGGCGGGAACTGTCCGCGCGCGCAGACGTCGTCTGCTTTGGCTCGCTTGCGCAACGTTCGCCGGTCTCTGCAGGCACGATCGATCGCTTTTTGCGAAATGCTTCCGGAAACGCAATTCGAGTGTTTGACGTGAATTTGCGTCAATCATATTACAGCGCAGAAATACTAGATCGATCGCTTAACCATGCTGACATAGTGAAGTTGAATGATCAGGAATTGCCTCGTGTCGCTGCCGTGCTGGGATTGGAAGTTGGCAATGAGAAAGATTTGGCTCGGCAATTGCTCGATAAGTACTGTCTGAAGTTGGTGTGTGTAACGCGCGGCGCAAAGGGAAGCTTACTGGTCTCCAAAGATCAAGAGGCGGAGCATAAGGGCTTTCGTGTGAAGGTTGCGGATACGGTGGGGGCTGGCGACGCATTCACGGCGTGTATGGCGCATCATTTTCTACGCGGGAAGTCGCTCGAAGAAATCAGCGAGTCAGCAAATCGCTTCGCATCCTGGGTGGCCTCACAAGTTGGCGCAACGCCCAAATTCAATGACCCTTCTCTGCACGAGGAAATGGCTTCTGAAGATACTCCGAACTGATCACCGCTCCCATTTCAGACTCCGCCCACACGTTCCCACCGAGGTATCCCCTCCCAGCTGAGTTGGAATTCACGAATCGTGTTCGTTGTCACATCCGAATGTGGCTTGGGCGAGTATGTTTTTTGCTGCGCTCTATATGGATAACGATTACCTCTCCGCAAGAATGGCTGGCGTCTTTGTTCCAATCAGTACGCCATTCGCCATAGACGAGTCGGTGGATCTCGGCGCCCTCATCTACAACCTC